>Ga0307509_10001547_pt1 | contig 38748 bp, 45 predicted proteins | sample 10_EM_MG_FD_202245 | JGI IMG/M metagenome (GOLD analysis project Ga0307509, IMG submission 202245) | Populus trichocarpa ectomycorrhiza microbial communities from riparian zone in the Pacific Northwest, United States - 10_EM | ecosystem: Host-associated > Plants > Roots > Unclassified | place...
GACCCCCATTCACGATATGAAAAAAATCGACCCTTACAAATATGGAAATTTGAGACCAAAAACCCTGATTTTGGTCCGAACTATGCCACATCTGTTCGGGCACATAATAAACCTTTGAGGTTTGAGGGTGAAAGCTAAGCGATGGGGGAAAGAATGGAGATGTGGCGGAAGGCATGGCAGGTAACAGGGGGAGTAATGGAGATGTGGCAGTGAGCCCAGAAAGAATGGATACGTGGCAGCACGCACTCAGTGAGGCCTAATGAGGGCGATAGAAAATGGAGAGCACAACAACCCCCCTCTAAGGACATGCATTTGCTGTCAAGTGGTGTCAGGCTTGCCGGGAAAGACAGCGTTGAGGATCCAGTGGGGAAATAGTGAAGTTGCTGCTGCTGCTGCTGTCGTCGAACGCATTGGTGGTGTGGGTGCTGTCAATGAAGCTGGCAGTGTTGTCCGGAATGCTGTTGCTGTTGCAGCTGGTGGTGTCGATGTTGGCGGTGTTGGTGTCGAAGATGCTGTTGCTGCCGCTGCTGTGGGCGTCGGCGTTGGCATTGTCGTCGATGTTGCGGTTGTCAGCGATGCTGGTGGTGCGAGCGGTGCAAATGGGCAGGGAGGTGTCGGCACCACTGTCGGTGTTGCTGGCGTTGCTGTTGGTCGCCGAGCCGAGGTCGGAATTGGTGATGGGGAGGGCGCGGACGTCGATGGTGATGTTGGCGGCGTTGTTGGAGTTGCTGTTGTTGTTGTTGTTGTTGTTGTTGTTGTTGTTGGCGTTGGTGTTGATGGTGCGACCAGTGGAGGTATTCTTGCAGTTGCTGCTACTACTTTTGATGACGGCATCGGCGTTGGTGGTACGAGCGATGTCGTTGATGTTGGCGGCGATGTCGGGAATGCCATTTCTATCGCTGCTGTTATCGTCGTTGGTGTCTGCTGTGGCTGATGATGGCGTCGTTGTTGCCTAAATTTGGGGCAGGTGAGATGCGAGAAGTGCTGGCAATGCTGTTGGTGTTGTCCGAAATGCTGTTGCTGCTGCTGCTGTTGGCAGCATTGGCATCGAGGGTGTGGGCGGAGTCGAAGATGTTGGCAGCGTGGATGAAGCTATGCTGCTGCTGTCGCCGACGTCGCACGTTGAGCCGTCCTCGGATTTGGGGGTGTGTCCGCCCGGATCGTACACGAACTTGCCGTTGTCGTTGGTGCCGAAGTCGCTGGCCTTGCATGGGTGGGTGCTGTTGTTGCGGTTGCGATGATTGCGGTTGCTGCTGTTGTCGATGATGCCAATGTTGTTGCGCGCCGGCTTGCCTTCGATGCTGTTGTCGTTGTTGTCGGCGCTGTAGTCGTCGCCCTGTGCCGTCTCGCCTTTGATGTTGCTGTCGGGGGTGTTGTGGTTGCGGTGGGGGACTTGCGCTTGCTCTGGCTTCGTTATCAGGGTCGCATCGCTGCTTGTAACTCTTGAGTTTGGCTTAGCTTCAGTGGCTTCGGACAGATTTGGCGACGCAGCGGCGATTGAAGAAGGCGGAGGCAGCATGAGTTCGTGAACTTGAGGTATGGGTGGCAGCGGCGGCAATAGGCCAATAGCGATGGCGGTGGCAGTTTTGACAAGGTCGGTTTTGGCGAAGACGGTGGCGACGACTGCAACGGCGATGGTAGTAGTGGTGATGGCAGAGGCAGTGGTTTCAAAGACGGCGAGAGGGGTGGTGGTGGTGAAGGTAACTTGAAGCCTGGTAAGGACGGCAGTGGCGGAGTCGGCGTCGGCAAAGGCAGCTGAGGCGGGAGCGGCGTCGACAAGGGCAGAGTTAGCGATGACAGCAGAAACGAGGTTGAGAACAAGAGAAAAGACCCAAGGCGTATAGACAAGGGCAAGCATTTTGTAGCTGAGATGGAAGGAGGACTCGGAGGCGAAGGCGTTGGCAGCAAGACTGATCTCGGACAGTTTTGAGCAGGCGGCGGGACCTTGTGAGCTGGAGACATATGCGGTGGCGGCAGTGGCGATGACAAGGTTGGATTTGGGCGACTTGGAGCGGACGGCGGCGGGACTTCACGGACAAGGGGCATAGGGGGCAGCGGGACTGAGCTTGGACGGCTCTGAGCTTGTGGCGGCGAGACTTCACAAACTTGCGAAGACGGCAAAACTGGACTTGGCTGGCTTTGATCGGGCAGTGGCGGCGTGACGTTGCAAGCTGGCAATGGTGGCGAGACTTCGTGAACTCAAGGCATGGGCAGCAGCAGCGGCAGAGCTGAAGTTGGGCCGATTTGGATGGATGGCGGCAAAACAGGGTTTGGTTGGTTTTGAGTTGGTGGGTGTCGTCATGTAGGCAGAGGGGGAGCTTGAGGCAGAGATGTAGGTTCGATAAAATGCCAGAGGGCGGGATGCAAGACGACTTGGGTGAGAAAATTTGTTGATTTTGCAAGTTCCAAGCTGAAACTCCACAGTATCATCTTCAGTGTATTGAGATTAAGGACACAAGGCCATGACAATGGACCTGTGAGGCATGCACACTGACCAAAAAAACATGGCAACGGTAGCTGTTGTAATAATAGGCCACCTCTGAGGATGTTTAGAACCCCCTAACCATGCAGGCGTTCGAATCCTCTTTCAAAGATCAACGGATTTATCTTATCACCCATATATAGAAATACTACTACCATATATGGATTAGCGCCCGCTTACGTAGTTAGTTAGTCCAAGCCCAATACTCTATTCGAAAAAAATCGACCCCGGGTCTTTTTTTTCCATTCCGCGACCCCCTTGCAAACTCAGACTTTCGATTTGCAGACTTTGAATGTGCGCACGCCGTCAATTTGCTTTCAAGGTGAAGCCGGCAACGCCGGCCTGTTTTCAAGTGCACACTATCGGGGATTCGATTGTTGAAGGAGTACGAAACGTCATACATTATCAGAGGTTGTAACATAACATACATGAGGTAGTGTCAATGTACTGCAGCAGGCGCAACATACGGTACGTGCCGGCATGTGTTGGACAACGACGAAACACGATGGAATACTGTGAGATCACCGGAAAGTGGCGACGAACAGCTGAGCAAGGGAGCAAGCACTGTCCGAGACACGCGGATGCCCGGCGGCGAGGAGAGAATTTCGATGTCGCTGCTGCTTTTGTCATCCTCCGCAGGTCCGCCTGCGTCAACGTCGACCTCTACAATCTCCATCAGTTTGATCGGGTGGTCCCACTCTTGTCCGGCTTGACGCGTTTGGCTAGCGAGGGCGAGGTTACTGGCATGCCTGTCTTGTCCTTCACCTCGTGCCACTGGGCGATGACGATGATGGCTCGTGTTTTCTCTTGTTACCGGTCCTCCCTGCCACCGCCGCTGCCGATGCGGATTCTTTGGCTTTGGCCTGGCGCATGAACATCGCTTCGATGCCGTTTTTTTTTTTTTTTTTGGAATCCATTACCGTGCACCTCGGGGAGCGGTGCCCCATGTAGCACTTCTAGATAAATTTACATGCTGCTCTGTGTATGTATGTATGAGGGTCCTAACACTTCGGCTTTCAACTCCCATAGCACTGTGGCCATCGTTGCGTAACGTGAACTGTGAGTGAGTGACGAGCGCGGCGTTGACGCGCCAGGAGATCGATCGGTACTTGGTGGGAACATCTCCCTGTAGAGGGATGGTCGTATTGGTGACGTTCACTGAGCTCGCCCGTGTGTCATCTGGACACTTGAGTTAGAATTGGGAGGAGCGCTTGCGTGGATCTGGCGCGCGCTACAACGTTACGGGGGGGAAAGATGTGGGGTGAGGGGGTGGGGATGTCGGTGGCGTTAAGTGGGCTGTGTCTGAGTGCTTGGTCCTGGTTGTTTAAACCGATTTGTGGCTCTGATGTACTTGGCTAGTGTCCTCGTCATCTCTGGTTCTCCTAACAGCGTTTCCATCGTTAGTGCCTTGCGTAGTTTGCTGGCCCGCTGGGCTAACGCCCATCTTTCGTGTGCGTATGACAGACAGTGGAGCAGAAAGTTCTCCGGTGTTTCTTTGTCGTCTCCGCATGCTGGGCATCTGGCATTATCGACCCTCCTCATGCGTTTGAGGTATTTGTTTACGGGTGCGTGCCCTAGTCTGAACTGCGCTATTCGACTTGCGTCGACGCGGCTGAGTTTGGTCTGGCTGACGGATTTGAGAAACTTCTTGGATGGGGTTGTACCATCGATACACGCCGCTTTCTGTCCTCTGGCGGTATCGCTTCGATGCTGTCCTTACGCTTTTGCACCGGCTCAATAAACGTCGGCGAAGCGACGCCCACCCTTCCGAATTCTCCGGGCACGGCGTAACTGTGTGTTCGGGAGTGAACCCACAGGGGGTATGGATGTGTGTCGAAATGTAACGTTTCGGGGATATCGCATTAGAGTGGGGTGTGGGATAAGACACGGGCGACTCACCATTCGAGTGGAGAGTCCGAGTCGTTGTATGGGTCGAGCAGACGGCTCAGCTTGGGATCCCACGTCTGCGTCGACATGTCGAGGCAGCGGTCAAGAGCTTCTTGCGAGTTGAGGGTGATGGGCTGTCAGTCGTGCAGCCATGCGTAGCTGCTGCTCGCAGCCGTTGTCACGGTCGTGAACGTCCAGAGCAGATCGGACTAGCCTGCATCACCAAACCAGCATTGTCGTCAGCACTCTTCTATTCTGGAACAAACAGGGAGTTTGTATTGACAGCTCAAGGTGGAAGTAGATCTTGAGGGGCAGAGCCTGAGGAAGGGATCGAGTACGTTGCTGGCGCGCAGAGGATGTCACATGGTCGAAAGTGCTCCGAGACTCCTACTTCAACCTCATCCCGACCTTCCCCATCTTCTCCGCTACGCCGCGCTCTCTCCTCACGTCCCCGCCCTCACCGCCTGGCTTTCCTCCATCTCCCTACCATCCCTCACCTCTGATCATCCCACCCTTGCCGTCCCTCCTCTTGCCCGACAACAACTTGCCGAACATGACCTCCTTTCCCTCTCCTCCTCTTCTCCTCTCCCTCACCTCTCTCCTTCTGCCTCCCTTACCGCCTCCGACGCCTCTATGACACCCTCGCCCGTTTCCCTCCTTGCCTCCCATTCTGTCACTTTTGCTTCCACCTCACCCTCGCATACTCTCCGCGGCAGCCTTGCTGCCTTCGGCCGCTCTGCCAGCATCCTTCAAGGCGAGCTTTATGGCATTCTTGTCGCCGCGCTCTTTGCCCGTTCTTCTTCACCCCCTCTTCCCATCTACAGTGACCATCTTAACGCCATTCACCTCCTCTGTGACGCTCTCCAGAACCCTCCCCCTCCTCACTCGTGGGCATCCCTTCCTGCGCGTTCCTTGTACCGTTGGATTCTTTCTGTCCTTCGCTCCTTTCCGTCGACTTCATCCCCTTCACTTATTCATGTCCATGCTCATATGGGCGCCACTGATCCTGCGTCCGTCGCGAATGACTTTGTGGATAGCCTCGCTTCCAGGGCTCAGACTTCTTTCCCTCCGCCGCACCCGGTGCCACTTCCTACCTTTTTCATGGACAAATTCACTCCATACCTACCACCGTTTCACTTTATTGACTCTCATCTTCCCGCCCTCCTTGATTCCCTCTGTCACCATCTTCTTCATCAGCGCCATTGACACCTTCCTTGTCTCCGTCACCACCCTCAGCTCCATCTCCGTTGACTGACTGATGATTGACAGATGATGAAAGATGGCCGATGACTGATGATGACCGACAGATGACCATGACTGCATGACTGACCACAACCACAACCGACGACCGACGACTGATCATGACTGACCACGACTGACGATTGATGACTGACTGCTGGCCATGACCAAAGACCACAACTGACGACTGACCGATGACTGATGACTGACGACCCATGACGACCCATGGCCCACGACGACCGGTGACGACCGACCACGACCGACCACGACCAACTACTGACCACATCCAAAGACCACGACTGACAACTGATGACTGATGACTGACCCACAACCCATGACGACCAACGACGACTGATGACGACGGCGACGACTAACCACCACCCGACCACGACTGACGACGACTGACGGCCACCACAACAGACGACGGATGACAGATGATGGATGACGACCAACCAACCAACCAACCAACCAACCACAACCAAAGACCACGACTGACAACTGATGTCAATACCAACTGACAACCAGCCATGACTAATGACTACCGACGACGACTGATGATGACTGACAGATGATGACAGACGACCAACGACCAACAATGACTGACCACAACCGAAGACCACAACTGATGGCTGACAATGACCGACGATGACCGATGGACGACCACAACTGCACAACCAACCACGACCATGACTGACGACCGACGACTGATCACGACTGACGATGACTGATGATTGACGACCGACTGTTGACCATGACCAAAGACCACGGCTGACGACCGACCGACGACTGATGACTGACAACCCACGACGACCAGCGATGCCCGACCACGACCAACTACTGACCACGTCCGAAGACCACAACCAACGACTGACCCACAACCCACAACGACCAACGATGACTGACGACAACCGGCGACGACCAACCACCACCGATGGTTGACCACCACCGATGTCGGCTGACGACTGACAACTGACGACCCACAACCCATGACGACCCACAACCCACAATGACCCACAACGACGACCGACGACCTATGACTGACAATGACTGACAATGACAGACCACGACTGACAACTGACAACTGATGACTGACTGACGATCCACGACCCACAACGACCCACAACGACTGATGATGACGGATGACTGACAACCGACAACCGACAACGACTGACAACGGATGACGACTGACGACAATGGATGACCGACAATGACCAACAACGACTGACGACCGACGACAACCGACAACCGACGACTAATGATGACCAACAACTGACGATGACCGACGACCGACAACGACCGACAACTGACAACTGACAACTGACAACTGACAACTGATGACTGACAACTGATGACGACCGACGGCTGACGATGACTGACAACTGATGACGACTGATGACTGATGATGACCAATGACTGATGACGACCGACAACTGACAACGACCGACAACTGACAACGACTGACAACTGACAACTGACAACAACCGACAACCGACAACCGACAACGACCAATGATGACTGACTTATGCAATGATGACGCCAATGATTGGTGTGACTCTGATTAGATTAGATTAATTAGGTCATTAAATTTGTCAATAGGAATTTTCATGGATTTTTTCCTAGATTTATCAGTCTTGTGCATGTGCTTAAGAGATAAAGATCTTAATCTTGATTCGAAAAGTAGATCAAGTCTTATCAGGGTGCAGTGGCGTGATCGTGAAAAAACGCGTGACAAGCGTGACAACAATAAACTTTGAGTTTTTTCACAGAGGTCATCATCGTGATAATGTGTGGATGGACTTTAAATCCATGCACGGTTTTTGTGAAGGAAGAATGCTCAGCCAAACCTTATTGTTTTTTTACAGTGTGGCCAAACTTAAAGTTTTTTCACGGTTTTTGTCACGGAAAATAAACATAAAGTTTATGCAGAAGAATTTCAAAATATAGATTTTGAAAAATCTTTGAGTTTATGTAACAGTTTATTCAGTGCAAAAACCGAGGCAGTTGACATGTACATCGAACACAACACGTGACCAACGCCACGACGACTGTTCAAGTCGGCATTGAAACGTCCCCCAATCCATTTTCCTTTACCCCATCCCACACCCTGAACACTTCGTAGTCGCCTGGCTCGTCTATATTGGCCACGATCCCCACCTTTCCGGCTTCGAAGCTGACACCGACCGTACACGCGCTGCGGCGCAGTGTACATGAAGTCTACCCACGCATCCGGCTTCGAGCCCCTCCTTCTGTGGCACCATCGGCAATCCCTACATCTTCCGCTGCAATTCCTGGGTCAACATGAAGAGTGAGCTCTATGAGCCCAACAAAGGATATGCTCACCATCTTCGTCGCCGGTTACAGACTTGGTCAGTGGTTCAGTCCTCCGTTTCATCTAACTAATAGCCTATCAACAACCGTCACCAGGTCTGATGGTTTGGGCACCCTTGAGCGAAGTTCCACAGATTGGCCACATGCCAATCTACATCCTCACACTTGCCGCATCTGTCCTGCTGCAGATCCCAACCGCGTGGGCAACCAGCTACGGCATGCTGATGGCCTTCCACTTTCTCACAGGATTTGTCGGCTCTCTGATCCTTGCCACGGGTTGCGCAACCGTTGCGGACCTGTACTCCCCCCAGAAGCACGCGTATGGGATGACCGTCTGGGCTGTCTTCACTTCATCGGTGCTGAGCCTGGGCCCGCTGCTCAGGAGCTTCTCGGCGCGGTTCGAGGGCTGCACTGGATGACCAGGGAGTTAATGTGGCTCTCGGGCGCGACGCTCATCCTGCTCTTCTTCTCCGAGACATCTGCCTCCAACATTCTCGACCGCCGGGCGCGCCGCCTGCGCATGGCCACAGGCAACGCGTCGGTCATGTCCGGCCCCGAGTTTGCCGCTGCAGCCATGTCCCGGCGCGACCTCGCCGTCGATGTCCTCGTGCGCCCCTTTGCGCTCAACTTTCAAGAGCGGATCGTGTTCACGCTCAACATCTACCCCAGCCTCATCTACGCTCTCCTGTACATCTGATTTGAGTCCTTCACCTTTGTCTTCCTCAGTAGGTGCGAGCAGCTCATCGGCCCGTCGTTCCGAGGACTATTCGTTAGCGCATTCATAGTCACCTTCGTGTACGTGTATTACATCCAGGAGCCCGAGAATAACGACGAGGGTGAGCTGAGCCAGAGGAACACATGCCTGTCGCCATGTCGGCAGTTTGCTTGTTCCCATGTGCCTCTACTGGTTTGGGTGGACACCGCGCGAGAGCGTGCACTGGAATGTGCTCATCATTGGGTCAAGCCCCTTCAGCATCGCTGTACTCCTCTTCGTGAGTCCCCATTCCCCTCTTACCCACTTCAGACTCATAGAGACTCAACGGCTTGTTCCACCCACAGGACGTCGTCCTGAACTACCTCGTGGACGCATACCTCACCTACACACCAAGTGTGCAGCCGGAACAAGTCCATCTATTTCATATTCGGCATGGGATTCCCCCTTCTCATCGGCGCCACGTATCGCAACCTCGGGGTTGGCAAATGGCCGTTTGCTTCCGACCCATTGGCACCTGGAATTCTCGACCATTACCACCTTCTGGCCCCAGCATCAACCTCAACTAGGTATGTTAAGGTCATTTATCCAAGTTGTTTGCCATTATCGACGTCATATTCAGTGCGCCCTCCCATCGACATTACCTGTACTTCCGGTAATAGAAGTACTGCCTGTTTCACAAGTAGCCAGTTGTGTGAGAAGGAGTAGAGTAATTATAATAAGTAGAGTAGCCGTAAAAAAAAAAAGTGAGGAAAGTATGTGAAAAGTACGTGAAAAGTATGTGAAAAGTGCGGGGCTGGGCTTTTCCCAAGCAGCTCATGCTTTCTTCATTTTTGCTTTTGCTTGAAAAAGCAACAAAAGCATGAAAAGGTACCGAAAGCCAGTTCGACGTTTTGCTGATGAGGCTACGCAGGATTGGGCCGCAACATGGAGCTGAATGAACTCATGCGGTGGGTCGTAGGCATGGACGGCATCGTTAAACGTTAAACCCTTGGGGAGAAAGCCTTTCTACTGGTTGCGACGGAGGGTATAGAGACCTTCATGAGGTGCCGACCGGCTCGACCCTCAGGCTGAATAAGGCCTGAATAGTGAATACCTTGCTGCGTTGCGATTTGCCAGTGCGGTAGGACGAAATGCCAAGCAAGGTAAGGGACGAGGCAGCGGTTGACGCGTTGACGTGTCCTCCCTCTCGTCCACTCAAAAGATCTTCATTGACCACCCTCAGAATTACACCTCACGCCAACTTTATTCACACCAGGAAGAGCGCGTTGTCATTCGCGTGGTTATCTGGCTATGTGTGTCCGAACCATCCCTCTGTCAGAGTGAGCCCAGAATGGTCGAACAGTCGCGTTATCGGCCCGATATGGGTATGATATTCGCGAGCCCGAGTCATGACGCAACCAGCACGCCTTTTCCATCGTGCTGGGTTGGCATGTAGTCTCACTGCCCTGAACAATTCTCCGCCGCTGGAAATTTTCAGAGAAGGCTATGGATGCCATTGGATAATGAAGGGAGAACTAGGAAAGCCGAGCAAGCGATGGCATGAACGAGAAGGTGAGAGAGTGCAATGCCAGAGAGACTGGACAAGGCACGTGAGTGGGAGACACCTGAGAAAAAAAGCAAGTGGCATTCGAGCCCATCGAGGGCGTAGCTAAATAGGCCGAGACGCATCATGAGACTATGAAAGTGCTTGACGGTCATGCAGATGAAAGCGAAGAGAAAAATGAAAGTCACGAGGGCACAAGATGGTGCACGCTCGTGGAACATAATGGGACATGAAAGAAAGGGATGGGCCCCTGGCCCATGACGTCATAGAGGCGCGGCGGCCAACGTGTTGGTGCTGGAAAAGCCTACATGCGCCGTAGTCAAGGAAATCCTTCATGATTCGGTGGTGAATTGAGGTGGTCAGTTGGCTTGGGAGGTTGTTTGGGAGACATGTATGTTCTCGTCATCACTGCTGGTACGGTTAGGCTCAACGCAACGACGTTTTAAAAACTGGGTGGGATGACGCACCAGGACGGGAAAGGCACTGTGCCTCATCGAGCTTGCGGCAGCGTTTTAGGTGATGGAGGTGATGATGCATCAGAAGGAGGGATGCGTTGAGCCTCCTCGAGCTCATGGCTCAAGTTGGCGGGGAGCTTGCATAGTTGATCCATAAGTCGAGTAGCTTCCCGGATCCTTGCCGTTTCCTTCCGGAATTCCTCAACAACCTCCACCGTTTTTGCTTCCACCTCCAAACGAAGCATGTCGACCTCTCTGCGACATTCATCCCGCTCCCGCCTGAGGGCATCCATCCTTCCCTGAAGGAGAGTGTGACGGATGTGAACTTCACGGTCTATACGTGCCTGGAGCAATGTCCCTTCTTCATCGTCCTGAAAATGTGCTTTCCATTCTGCACAGGGAGGGCACCCTGTGGCATGGAGGACGGTGGCAGTATCTTTATCGTAAGTCCAACATAGCCTGTTGGACTCCTTGTCATCAAAGAAGCCGTCAAGGGTACCTTCGTTGTCGAGAGTTTGTTGGCCCTCGTGAACAGGACGTTTGCCATGAGTGCGTTCCATATCCACAGACGTCTTGTGGTGGCACATGAGGGGGGACTTCAACAACGGTGGGATACGGAGTTGGGATTTGAGTGCCAAGAAAGACGGAATGTGCGGGATTTACTTATTTGAACTCCCTAGAACTCAGGCTGGCTTCCACCACGGCTCGATTACACAGGTGCAAACCCAACGGTGGTTGGACCCTAACAGCAGAAAGTTACGTACAGAGTCACGCTAGTCACGCCCCAAAAAAGGAGCGAACCCAGTAGTTTGGTTAAACAAGCTCTTACTCCCCGCCTACGGCGGGGGAGAAAAAGGGGGGGCTTGCGCAGTATGATGGGCTGAAGAGAAGGGGGCAGAACATGCATTGAAACAAAAACTGAAACAGGTAGCAACAAATACATATGTAGTACTATAATAGTACTATCAGGTCACATCAGTTGAGCAACACTTAGTTATCTTTTGCACCACCCACGAGCATTCTCCTAGATGAATTGGCGGCCAGGTTCAGAATGGTATCGCGATGCCCAGCAAGTACTCGCGCATCGAAGGTTTTGGTTGAATATATACATATGAAGGAGGAGTTTGTCGATGCGTGACGCAGAGGAGGGCGAGGTCGACGATGGGGTCGGTCGGAGTGGTAGAGGGTTTGAGGGAGGGAACGTCCGGAGCGACGGTGTTTGTTTTTGAGAGTGTCAGGAACAGAAGAGGCGGCGGCAAGAAGAACGGGCACTCACCGGTACTCACCCGTACGCGGCAAGAAAAGAGCGTGCGCCGTGCGTGACGCAGAGGAGCGCGAGGTCGACGAATGACGATGGGGTCAGTCGGAGTGGTAGACGTTTTCAGGGAGGGACCGTCGGGCGACAGCGACGGTGTTTCTTTGGAGAACGTGAGGAAGAGGTGACGGCCATAAAAACAGGCACTCACCTGTACGCGGCAAGAAAAGAGCAGTGCGCAACGCAGGGAGAACATAGCACCACTCACCGGTCACCGTGGGAGAGCACTGTTGTGAGCAGGTGAGAGAACGTGGCAAGGTGAGGCTGTCGAAGTTGTAAGGAGAACAGGCAGAAGGGGAGAGAGAGGGAGGAGAAAGAAGACGGAGGGGGGGTGGACAAACTCAGACTTTCGATTTGCAGACTTTGAATGTGCGCACGCCGTCAATTTGCTTTCAAGGTGAAGCCGGCAACGCCGGCCTGTTTTCAAGTGCACACTATCGGGGATTCGATTGTTGAAGGAGTACGAAACGTCATACATTATCAGAGGTTGTAACATAACATACATGAGGTAGTGTCAATGTACTGCAGCAGGCGCAACATACGGTACGTGCCGGCATGTGTTGGACAACGACGAAACACGACGGAATACTGTGAGATCACCGGAAAGTGGCAACGAACAGCTGAGCAAGGGAGCAAGCACTGTCCGAGACACGCGGAACCAACGGGGACGGGAACAGGTAGTGACGGGACGCGATGGAAAAGTGTGAAGTGTGACGTCACTGGAAAGCGGCGATGACGCACTCCCGACAGCGACAGTGCGAGCCCTCTCCCACACAGGCAGAACCAATGGGCACGGGATCAGGTAGTGACATGACCGGGAGAAAATTGGGCCCCCCACTGAGTAGTACTGACGCGACTGGAGAGCGAGGGAGCAGCAGTCTCCCACAGAGGGGGGAGGAATGGGGACGGGCGCAGGTGGGATGGGCAAGCTTCGACATGCCTGTGTGAGGGACCCGACGTCGACGGAAGGAGAGGCAGACCCGCGGAAGCAACGGGGACGGGAGCAGGTAGGGACGGGAAAATGGTGATGTCAGCGGAAAGTGGCGATGACGTGCTCCCCACAGCAACAGAGCGAGCACTGCCCCAGAGAGGGGGAGCAAATTGGGACGGCCGCAGGTAGTAGCGGGACGGTGGCGATGACGGCGAAGGAGCAGGGTAGTCAAGCATTGAATACAGACGACGTACCGACGCGACCGCAAGAAAACAGGGCCCCGCACTGACTGCGACGTAGCAGCACTGTCCCACAGAGGGGGGAGCAATGGGGGTGGGCGCAGGTGGGATGCGCAAGATTCGAGAGAAGGAGAGGCTGCGCACGCAGTGAGACTTGAGGACAATGCGACAGGGGGGAACTGGGAGATCAAGTGGGGAACAAAAAACCCCCCAGGAGGGAGGTCAGCAATCAAACACAGACAGAAGGCGACGTTTCGGGTCACTCACTGCAACGGGAAGGAGAGGGGGCCCGCTGTGCTGAGACTTGACGACGATGGGACAGGGGGGAACTGGGAGCTTAAAGGGGGAAAAGCGGGAGGGAGGTCAGCAATCAAGCACAGAAAGACAGCGACGTTTCGGGTCACTCACTGCAACGGTAAGGAGAGGCGTCCAAGAGAGAGAGGGAGAGAGAAAGCAGACGTCACATGTTACATGGGAGGACCGAAAGAATTTTTGACGCGCTTACTACCACCTGAGTGTCACAGTTAACCTGGTGGTGTCACGGGGCCATCTCCCCTCCCAGTAGGGTTCCTGGGCGTCCCAGTCCCCAGCAATTTCCCTCAGTCCCAGGTTTTCGGAGGTCACGGGACACGGAACTCATGTAAGCTCTTTCGTTCCCCACGCCTTCCCACGTTCCCACGCCTGTGGCAACCTCTGACGACGCGTCGTCGTCGTCTCCACACCAAGCTCATCGTTCCCAACAGCGAGCACATATGTTTCCACATTTCCCGCTGATCCCTCCGTATTTTATATAACATATAATATATCATTGAATTTGTTTTTTTGAGTAGAATGCAAATATAACAATAACAAATGCAGATATTGAAATTCATGGCACTTGCGGTCCAGCTATGTACCTGGGCCCTTTCGGAAGCCCGGAGCCGGCTAGCCGCGATCACATAACAGGTCCAAGACCAACCATGTGGTCTCCCAGAGTCTTCCCACGTGTGCCCATCCCTCAGCAACCTCAACGCGTCCTGGTCGTCTCCCCCTCGAGCTCATCGTCTCCGACAGCGAGCACACATGTTCCTGAATTCACTCCATATTTATTTTATATTTTACATAACATATAACATATATACGTCATTGAATTCGTATTAATGAGTAGAACTCAAATATGACCATAAAAATGGGATTATCAAACCTCACAGCACGTGCCGCCCAGCAGCCCGGGCACCCGGAGCCGGCTCACCGTGTTGCGTGGTGGGAACCAGAACCTTGACATGCTGCCTCCTATGCTGCTCATCGTCTCCAACAGCGAGCTCATATGTTCCTGAATTCACTCTATATTTTATATTTTATATAACATATATATACCGTTGAAGTTGTTTTAATGAGTAGAACTCAAATATAACCATAAAAAGTCGGATTGCCAAACTTCATGGCACATGCCGCCCCGGACACCCGGAGCCACCCATCCCTCGGCAGCCTCCGACGACATGTCATCCCCCATGCTGGGCTCACTGTCACGCTCAGTGAGCACGCTGTTTCTGCATTCTATAACATATAACATATATATATTGTTGAATTTGTTTTAATGTGTAGAACTCGAATATAACCATAAAAAGTGGAATAATTAAAATTTATGGCATGCATGCATGTATATTCATCCCTTGGCAACTTCCGATGACGCAACATCGTCTCTCTGACAGCGAGCACGCTCGCTCATACCTTTCCCCTGTAGTATACAACTTTTATATATCATTAAAATTGTATTAATAAATACAACATGAATACAAGAGTAAAAAAAATATGAGGGAATGAGGGGAATGCTTGTCAACACCGGTTAGGTGACATGCTAACCCACATGATCTTATCATATCAGTATGAAACACTCGTTCGGCTTTCAAGTGAATCGCTGACCCCCCTTGTGGATATGGCGCATCGCAGGGACGTCAGGACGGGATCCAGCTTGAGGGTCCCCAACTTTTATCATGAAAGGAGGGTCGATTACAGGGACAGGAATGAGCTTATGATGAGTGATTTGGATGTGAGAGAAGCCTCGGGGACAGCGGTACTGAACAGCGAAGGGCCCACTGATGCCGATGATGATGACAAGGAGACGGGCGGCAGTATCCTGAATGGCCTTCTACATGTCCTTGCAGAGGAGCCCATGTAGCATATACTATCATAGTAGTCGGTAGAACCCATGTGCAAACTAGCCTTATACATCAGAAAAAACAACGCCGGCCCATTTTCAGTAACAAGTGCATATGTTCATATGGGCCATTGAGGAGATGCTTTGCATATCAATGAATAGGCCCATTGGTAAATGTTATAATGTCTCAACCATGAAGTTGTGCTGGCCCATGATTTCTGCAGCTAGCAGAAAATCTACAGTCAAGCAAAAGGCTTGCATTGGCCTACAAACCAAATGCATGGCTGCTTGTTGATAAGCTTGAACTGTGTAGCAAATATGGCACGCGAGCAGATCGATTGAACTTGGATATACCTTTCAAGTTGACAGCCTGATTACCATACATTCCTTAGTGCTGACAGTAGTTCAGTTTCACACTCGTTTAGCTCATTCCCCCAGAACCTTATTGTAAGGCAGCGGTAGTTACGTCGCCTTACGCTGTCCAATCACAAGTCCTTTCGGAAATTCATAAGAGGCACACATTGGTGTGCATAACCACAGATTGCGCATAGCAATAAGGACAGCATCACATGCCTATTTGATGATGCACAATCATGCAGATGACATGCAATCGACCCCAGTTGATTGCGCGTGAACTGCACAAATATGCACTAGTGTAGATGATGTGCGATCGACCTCGATCAGTCGCACATGAACTACATAAAAGTCTACATAGGATGGTGCATGATATGCACCACATATATGATGCATGATCGACCTCATTAGGTGGTCGCGCGTAATTTAGATCGCCATGAGCGATGAATGAAGACATGTGCTAACTAGTAGCACATGTGAATAGGAGGGTCCCCGACGGGTCCCCGCGTAGATAGATACAGTAGATACAGGATCATGTATATAAAGGGTTGCCCTCTCGTCTAGGAGGGGCAGACTTTTCTACCCTTACGTTTAGCTTTTGCAATAACCACCGATTTGATCTGGTTCTGTTGCGGCGAGCTCTTAGGAAATAAGTCGAAGTCTTCATCCAACTTATCAACTATATCCAACACGCCACAGTGTGTTACACTTTTTTGAACCTTTAAACGAAAGGTTTTTGGCGAAAGCGAAATTATACATCGCTATATCTCATACCCGCAGCACCAGCATTATTTAACGCTAGCCTGCTATCTAGAGAACCATGAGTGATGGTCCTGCCCGTAACACTCGAGCAACCGCTCGAAACGCGCGCCGTACCCGAGCACGCGAGAGTACTACTCCTCTTGAGGAGTATCCAGCACCTGAACAAGGTGACGTGCCCGCACGTCCTGACAGCACAATCACTTGCGAAGAGAGCGTTCTCACTTCACTAATGAACTCTCCGAGTGGTGATCAACCCGAAAGGAGTATCTCTCCTGAAGGGAGCGTCACGAGCGAGCACGGGACCATCCGTGAAAACATCTATGAACAGGAACAGTCATTTACAACTGCTCCTGGGAGCCTGGGTCCTTCTATAGAACCCACATCTGGGAAACCCTCATGTATTAAAATTGTTAAATTAACTCTCGCTAGTGGAGATTATTAGAGTTAACAGTATTGACACAATTATTTTCCCCCCCTCTAATTTAGCATTAATTTAATGATAATTTAGCGATAATTTAATGATAATTCCAGTTAGGCTTGCTGGGGTTTTGTTAAAGTTTGTTAAGGATTCAATTCAATCTGTTAATGACCAATAAGCCACATATTGTCCAATATTCGCAAATTTAGCGAAATTTTATTCAAAACAGTATCAGAAATAACTAATGAAAGTGAGATTTTCGGTGGTTTATCCAGATGCCCCACACTGGGGAATTACAAGAAGTAGGGAATGGAAATGAAAAACTACGACAGACACAGGTAGCTGGGTATACGACGCATGGTTGTTGAGCTGTTTTGAGGCACATCAATAACAAAGAAATGAAAAGAAGTTGAGAACTCACAACCAGCAGTGAATCAAAAAATTACCGGTTGTTGAACCAGTCACATGCAAACTTATTCGAGATTATCAAGGTCAATAGGGGCAATTGCTGTGCCCACAGTTCCTGTAGCAGCCATCCTAAGCATGTCTGGTCAGCATAGCATTGTGAGATGAAGTTAAACCGACATACCTTGCCGCTGTATAAATGTCTCCCATCATTTGATGATAGAATTCTGGCCTGCCATCCAGGATGAGCTGTAGGCTGTTTATGTGCCCTGCATATACGTCAACAAAGGCATTTGCACTGAAGTCGAAGTGGCGTCGTTCTCCCGTCTCCCACTCATGGAGAGCGGCATAGAGCTTAAAAAACGAAAAACGATTTAGTATCAGATTCCCAGAAAGATTGACTTCATAACTTACCCCAGTCGAGACAAGACCCACCATAGCCATAGGAACTTCACGATCAAGTGAAGGATCACCATCTCTCATGAAGATTGAGTCGAAACGCATGGCGAATGATGTGCTACCACCGTTAAAGAACTGTGCCCGGATAACTGCACTGATGCGGTCGTTTCGGTACGGCTTGGTCCGCCTCGGAAGTCCCTAGGATTGACGACATAATGTTAGACTGAATTTAGGGTTTAAGTCGATACTCACATTTGGCGCAATGGGGCATATGTAAGTAAACTCCCAGAGTTGCCGCTCAACAACCTTTACAATCTCAGATGGTTCTCTGATCGCTGCCATCATTGGCCCAATAATGGCACAGCACCGTTCTTTGACCTCGTATCGGAAAACCGAAATCCTAGCACGCGGCTGTAGATAGCTTCAGCTAGGCCAGTCATAAGTATTAATAACGCTCACCAAGGGTAGTATCTTGCGGAAATACTCCGGGTTGTACATGAGTCGCTGGTGAATGGTTAGGGCACCGGGTGTATGGTTCAGAGCAGAGCGAAGAAGTGCATTTCTGACAAGCTGAATGGTAACAGCACCGTTAGGAAAGGCATTGGTTGACTGGAGTAACGAATAAAGAATATCAAACGAGTCCTGAATGACAACCCGAACCAAAGGCCGCTGCAGCGTCAGCTTGATTTTGAGTGAGCCCATAGCAAAAACAAGATCTGCCTCGTTCACTACATCCAGCTCGGCTGTGATCAAGGTCAGTAAACAAACAGACACAGATAGGCGGTACAAACCTGGGGCATTAACGGCGGGAAGGGACGCAACAACTGGTGAGTCAATGCTGCTGGCCTGACTCAGACTCAGGGTCGAGGTAAGTCCACCATGCGTTGAGGTGGAACTACCTTGTGCTGAGGCGGAACCACCATATACCGAGGCGGAACCACCATGGACTGAGGCAGCACCACCATGGACCGAGGCCACGTCACCATGGACCAAGGCCGCACCACCATACACTGCAGCGGAACCACTCTGGGTAGGACCAGCAACACCAGGCATCGAAGAAGAACCTGCACTCATCCAGATCGGTCTCTGCAGACAAAACTGGGTCAATGTTCTCTCGGGAGCGACAACGGCAAGTTTACCTCAATCATCATCGCTTCGGAAACCTTGTTTGGATTCTTGTGAGAGAGCTCAACAATGTGTTGATCGATGTCCAAGTCATCTATATCCTCACTCTCGACATTGAAGTCATCAGGAGTGTAAGGATCAATGTCGGGAAGGGACCGGTCGTCGTCACGGTCATGGCAAGGTTGGACTTGAGAAAAGCGTCGTCAGCTGGGGAATCAACAATGATTTGTAAGCGAGGCTCACGGTCACTTTGACCACGTTTGCCTTGGTTACGTTGCTTGCCTTTGCAGCTCGGGGCACGCTGCTTGCCTTTGCCTTTGCCGATAGTGGCACGCTGCTTGGGGTTGAACTCGATGATGCCCACGACCGCCTCGTCTTCTTCGGTATCACCGTCAGCCGTTGGTTCAAGTATCATCGGACGTCCATCTTTGTTACCAGTCAGCTCGGCTCTTCAATCATCAAGCACTGCACTTACCCATATTCCGAGCACGCTTGACAACATCTGAGTTGGATGGGCCGGTAGTGACGTTGGGGGCAGTAGTGGACTTGGCATGTTTCCTCTCTGGTAATTCTGGTGAGTGATATGTCACATTAATCGTTATATCTCACTCACTGCGTATTCCAGAACTAGGTGGTATAGGATCGACACTTCGGGTTTGGGTATTTGTACTTCCATGCTTAGCAAGTGAAATTTGAGGCCCATTTTCGCTCGATATCCTCTCGATGTGATCTAGTGGGGTACGGCTCGCAGCCTGAGAGCGACGTGTCGGAGCCATAAGTGAATGAGTGAGATAGATAATGAGTAACGACAGGAATGGGGATGGGGTCTCTTGCAACGGTGTGTGCTCCTTTTATACTAAAATTCAGGGCTTCAGACTGAAGGATTTATTAGTAGAGTGGCTTTGTGATTTTCGTTATTTGCCCCCCTCCGAGTCCCCTATCACGATGAACACCGCTGCTGAGTCTACATGCCCAGGCTGCAAGAGGGTTTTCACATACCGCGGTCTCTCTCAACATATTGCTACAACCAATCGTATACGCTGCCGTGTTGTGCATGCGGCATCACTACCCCAATCTCTGGGCGGATCTCCCCCTCATGAGCAAGCATTGCTGACATTGACACCGAATTCCACATCGCGAAATCACCCTGATCTCTTTTTTGGTAGAGAACATCCCTCAGGACACGACGGAACCCCATATGATTCGCCAGACCTTCTGCCGTCGGGTTTAGAGTCCGTCATGACAGAGAATATGGGTGATAGTAAGTTTGCGTTACACCGATCGGGGCCCTGCACTAAACCCGCAACAGATATGAGTGTTGATTATGCTAGCAACAGTACCAATAACCAAGGCAATCACACCGCGGATGGCGATGGTGCGCCTAACATGGCCGATATCATGGACACCGATACATTTGAAACCAGTGCTGACACCGATTACACCATAGATGGTGATGGCGCGCCTGATGCGGCCGATGTGACCGACGCTAATGTGTTTGAGATCCTAGCCCAGACCCAGTCAAGCAGGCTTGCTGTTTCGAATTCGACAGTGCCTAACCCAGAACAAATCCCGTTGGCCGAATTGGAGTCACCGCTGGAAGATCTGCCCAACCTACTTGGGCGAAGCAGCCCTGACGCTCACCCTCTGGTAGCCATCGAACATTTCCCCCATGGGAATCCTGGTGCGCCAATTGAAGCTATGCAAGGTTCGTCTATCTACGAGTCAAGCCAAGAGGGACTTGGTGGCTCTGTCTGGGCACCATTTCAGTCCGAATGTGATTGGCGTTTTGCGTTTTGGGCTAAGATGAACAAGCTGAGCTCTTCAGCATTGACAGATCTACTTGCTATTCCCAATGTGAGTCTCCCCTTTTTTTCGTTGCTGCGTTGCTCAATGTAGTTTAAGGTCGTAGACAAGCTCGGCCTCTCGTATCGTACCGCAATTGAACTCAATTCAATTGTCGATGGTTTGCATGGCCGCCCGCCGTTCAAGTGCGAGGACATGAAACTTGGAAATGAAAGTCTTCAGTTCCATTTCCGGGACATCTTGCCTTGTATTCGCGCGATCTATGGTGATCCCGAATTTGCCCAGGACTTAGTTTTTTCGCCTGAGCGACACTATGTGGATGATGAGCGAACGCGGCGAGTATACAGTGAGATGTATACAGGCGATTGGTGGTGGTCTACACAGGTGCGCAATACCGATTTGGTTTAATTTCCATACTGACACATAGAACCAGAGATCGCTTGAATCACGACGACCTGGCGCAACCGTACTACCGATCATCATATCCACCGACAAGACCCAGCTAACCGTCTTTGGTGGAAAGCAGGCGTACCCAGTGTATATGACTATCGGTAACATCCCAAAGGACATCCGTCGGAAGCCGTCACGCTGCGCCCAAATGCTAATTGCTTATATCCCAGTAACCAAACTAAAGCGGATTGGGAGTGCAGCCGCCCGCCGTCGCGCGCTTAACAATCTGTTCCACGGTTGTATGCGCATTCTTTTAGGTCCTATTGCGTCGCATGGTGTCACTGGACTACCCATGATGAGTGGGGACGGGATCTGGCGCCGCTGTCACCCCATTTTAGCCAATTTTATTGGTGACTATCCCGAACAAGTCTTGGTGGCTTGTACGTACTATGGCCAATGCCCAAAGTGTGAAGTCCCTTGTGACCAACTTGGGGAATACGGCACATTTTCGCCCCGCGATAATGGAAAGGCGCGTAAGGCTTACAGTTTGGCTAATGGTGATGTCCGCCCCTTTCATGCTGCCTGTAGAGATATTGGAATCAAGCCGGTCTTTCACCCGTTCTGGACATCCTTGCCACTAGTCAATATCTACATTTCCATCACACCGGATGTCCTCCATCAATTACTTCAGGGGGTCATGAAGCACCTGATCGAATGGGTATCAGATCCCTTGATTTTCGGGCCACAGGATATCGACGCGCGATGTCATTTGATACCCCCAAATCACCAGGTCAGCCTCTTCCCAAGGGGCATCACCACACTTACTCGCGTTTCGGGCAAGGAACACAAAAATATATGCCGAGTTCTCTTGGGTCTCGTTGTTGATCTCCAGCTTCCTGGCGGTTCTAGTTCAGCACGTGTTCTCAAGGCTGTGCGTGGCCTTCTCGACTTCCTTTATCTGGCCCAATTACCTTCTCAAACGGCCGACATGATCTCCCACCTTGAGCGCTCTTTGGTCACATTTCACCAAAATAAAGACGTTTTTATGGATCTTGGAGTCCGAGATAACTTCGATGTCCCGAAGATTCATAGCCTCCTTCACTACAGCTCATCAATAGGTTTATTTGGCACCACTGATAACTACAATACTAAGCAGACAGAGCGACTCCATATCGACTTCACAAAGGATGCGTATCGGGCCTCAAATCACAAAGACGAATACCATCAAATGACGACTTGGTTGGAGCGCCGCGAGAAGCTACAACAGCATGCGGCGTTCATAGAGTGGCGCCAGCAGGAGCATTTGCCGACACGTGTCCCGTGTCAAAGACCAATCAGTGGGCCTCCACAACCTGTTACACACTACCTCAAGATGACCCAAAATCCAACTCTCAGGGCAGTTTCATTCGAAGACATTGGATGCATTTACGGTGCTGTTGACTTCCAGGATCTTCTTGGAGACTTTATTGCAAAGCTTAGGGACCCCCATATCTCAGATCGGTCTCTACATGATCGTGGAGCGAACACTTGGATTCCGTTCCACCATGTGCCTATTTTCCACAAAATCAAATTTACGGACAGTGATGGCGCCATTGTTGATAGCGCTCATATTCGGCCGGAACAACTTGACACACATGGGCGGATCATACCTGCGCGCTTTGACACAGTGCTACTCCGCACTGGTCAACAGCCAGACAATGTGCATGGTATGTTTCTATCTGATCATTTAGAGTCATGATCTAGCTGACGTCACCCCCCTCCAGATCATAGGATAGCGCAGGTTCGGGTCGTTTTCCAGATCCCAACTGCAGCGATCTCGCAAATCTTTCCACCCCATTCCTCACACGCTGCACATGTTCCGGCACATCTCGCATAAGGTAGGGCCAGTTTAGTTTCATCCAACGTCACGTGATAAAAGTGACAAAATGCGTTACAAACACAACTTTTTGAATTCCTTTCTAACAACAACATATATTTAGAATATGCTTGCGCACAAATGTCTTAAATGTAATGATGCAACTCTGAGCGCAAGCCGTTTTTTAATATATTTAGTTTTGGAGGAGAAATTCAAAAAGTTGCATCTCCTTTGGTGGGGTGTGTGTTTAACATTCAAGTTCCGACGGCATGACATGGCGTGGCAGATCGGACCGGATTCATAGATTAGCTTGCGGACATTGAAATACATCGGCCAAGGGGGAGGTAACGCAGTGTCACACTCACGTGATGTTGGATGAAACTAAACTGGCCCTACCTTATATTGAATGGTTTAACCCCATCCCTCCCATGCCTGATAGTAACCATGGGATGTACAAGGTTTCGAGGTCGTTAACCGGGGGGCGCAGGCGAGCAAGCATTATTCCTGTCGACTCTATTGTTTCAAGTGTGCATTTATTCCCGAAAGTCGCAAACTCTTCACTAGGTGAAGACTGGAATTCTTTCACAGTATTAGAACATTGCCATACTTTTTATATCAACCCCTTCAGCGATAGGGACACTTTTCTACTGTTTTCATAAAGTATAATAAAACAAGTGTGCATTTTGGGTGTTCCCACAGGAGTTGGCGGGAACGCACACCACGCGTTGCTACACTCTTTAGCGTGAGTCTGCTTTCTTTCCGCCCCTTTGCGGCCGGCACACTGAAAGAAACTGTCCCAAATCACAACCCCTGGACCGACACTATCTTCCCCGACGCCACCAGAGGTAGAACTATCGCAGGTTGACAACTCGTTGCGAACGGCAACATCTCCAATTTCTACACTGTCGGCGCTCCATCAATCCGCCCCTCATCGCCCCGTTGTCATTTTGCATTTTGGTCCTCATCGCCCCATTGCTTTGTCGTCTTCCCACCTGTCACCTCGTCATATTCCCGCCCGTTGTTTCCCTGTCTTCTTCCTGCCCGCCATCCCCTCATCGTCTTCACACACCTTGTCACCATCGGTTTCACGTCTTTACGTGCCGTGTAGTCTTCGCTTTCCTTGCCTACCTTATCTTCACGTCTTTATGAGGTCCGTCTACCCTTTTTGTTGGCATGTTCCCATAATCAACTAACGCTCACCATGTAATACTTGGTTCCTCGCATGGCAGCCTTGGGCGCCGGACTTGAAGACCGAACCCCACAGGTTGTTCATTTGCCACATTTCGTCAGCTATACAACTGACGTTGCGTCCTTGCTGAACGAATGTCGATTTCCCCACCTCCTGGAGCTCAACTTGGGCTGGGGTTGGACGTTCGAAATGTACCAGTATGCGCAGCCGTTCCCCGAGGCGCACCCGACAATCGAAAACCTAACGTGGTCCTGCACATACAACGTCGTCCTTCGCCAGGGCTCGCTGCCCAACCTGAAGCACCTCTCCCTCTCTCACCTCTCCTTCGTTCGTGTGCTCAGCACAGCCCGCGGTCCTCCTCCATCTCCATCTCCAGATTCAACTTCAGAAGGGACAGGGACTTATGCGCCACCGCAACCGCAACCGAAAGGCAAGCTGACGCTCGAGACACTTGGGGACCTCTTCCTCTTCTCAACGACCTCCCGACGGAGATGCAGGACATCGACGGGACGTCTGTCCGGCAGCTCTCGATCAAGTTTTGCGACAGCCTCACGACACGCTCCATCGCACATCTCGAACCTGCGGCATCCGAAGCGAACGACGCAACTATCTCAACTGGGTCACGCAGATTCTGTGGGGGCAACAAGTAGGGACGGAGTCAAAACGCGTTTATTATTACTCGTTATTATTTACAATACAATTGCGGTTATATCCTTTACCTGATCGCAGATTCCCTGGGGGCAGCATGTAGGCGCGCAGTAAAAACTCGTTCATTATTACTCGTTCATTATGTGCAATACAGTCGCGCTTATCTCCCTTACTTTATCAGACTATTATTGCGCTTATATTGTCTTTTTCAACTTAATAACTTGTTAACAGCGTGAACAGCTCGTTAACGCGAATTAACAAGTGAGGGTTTTCCAGATGCATAGGATACCGAGCGCCCTCCCCCGAGAACACAGGGCATGCACAAAGCCCTTCGTCGCATGACGACAAGAGGATGGTTACCACTCCCTTGGCATTGGCCGAAGAGGAGTGGATGCAGGTGAACGAGCAGCTCACCCATTGGTCCTACCTTGCAGAAAAGAACAAGGCTGATGCAATGGATTACAGATGAGAAGTAAATGACCTTCAATTGAAGGTCACGGAAACTTGTCAGGAGCTTAAGACCAAAGTCACCAATGTGTACCATAGCTCCAGCGAGGTCTCGGACGCCATGCAGGGCATGCGTCAACTACTTAATCGTGTTTGCGCACAATATGAAGGACGGACAGTGCCCTCTCCATCACCTCGAGCTCAAGCTACCCAGGCAATATTTGCTGATCGAGGTTCCAATGAAGGAACAGTGGATTTTGAGCGTCGAGTAAACGCTCGAGCCCACTTCAAGAATCCTCGACCCATCGAACAATCGATGGAGGAATCAGGTCCTTCTCCCAGGATTAGGGATCGGGCCCCTCATACGGAACGGTATGAAAGGCAGATGGCAGAGTCTCGTGCACACACAGCTTCTAGGAGCCCGCGTGCATGAACAAGTGGACCCCCAACCTGGGTCCAACACGAACCAGAGGAGACCTCAGACTTCGGACACAATGAAGGCACTGAGGAGAATCAGCAGAATTGTGGAAGCATGGAGCCGCAAGGCCTCAGCCAACACGATCATACTTCCAACGCGAGTCCAGCTCCTCAGATAAGGCCCACGTACATTACGCTGGACCAAGATTATGCCCGCCGCTCAATGAGTGCGCGGCCACAACAGATGGTTGGCCCGATAACAATATCAGGCTCAACCCAAGGACGATCATTGGCAATGACCGCACCAACAATGCCCATACAGGGACAGGTGGGGCAAACTGTTGCGTCGATCGTCCCGGCAATGCCTATTCCAGGAGAGTCCGATCATGAGATCAACATGATCGACGCCTTAAGGAACCACATCAGAGATTCGCTGATGGGTATCCCAAACAACCTCCCTGAAATTAAGGGACTGCAAGCCAAGTTGCCTGAGGCCTATGACGGCGAAGATGACTTCGATCGTCTCGATAGGTGGCTTCAAGGCCTATTGAGATTCTTTAAGATCCACTGCCTCACAGGGGCGGACAAAGACATAGACTGGGTCCTGGTAACAGGGACCTGTCTAAAGGGAAAAGCTGAACGATGGTTCAGCCATGAGGTAGAACGTCCAAAGCACAGGACTCGCGATTGGACGTTTGAGTCAGTAATAATTGCACTATATCGTGCATTTATAACCACCACTATGGCACAGAAAGCGATGGAGGAGTACTTGAATATCAAGTACTCAAAGGAAGAAGGAATATTAGGCTTCCATCGCGACCTAGTCATGTGGGCCGGGCGACTTGCCCAGTACCCAGATGACTACTCCTTTAAACGAAGAATTATAAATGGCCTGCCATCCGATTGTCTGTACCACCTGACAATGTACAACAAACTTACAGCCGAACATAGTTCTATGGAGGACATCGTGCAAAAAGCACGACACTATGAGCAAACCCGAGCTTCACTGAAGGTAGGGCGTAATATCGAGCGGCAGCCCGGTCAAGGTTCCTCAATGCCTACAACAAGTGGGCAACAGAGGACGGTGGGGTTACGCGAACCGCAGCATTCGCGCAACCCACCAGCTAGGCTGCCACAAGGCAGGAGTAGTGCGAGTTATGGGACGCAAAACCAGCACCCAGCCCCACAGCCTGCCACAGGGAACCGCAGTAGACCTGCAGCCCCGACGCCATCAGCCTCGAAGGGAGATACTTCGAAGCTGACATGTTACAAATGCGGCAAAGTCGGCCACATCGCATCTGACACCAAGTGTCCGTAGTATAAAAAACCTGAGCAGCAACAAATTTTTGCCGCCCAGGTTTTGGACGATAGGTCAGATAGCGAGCAACTGAACCATATGGAGCTTCCCGAAGAAAGCGAGGAAGCTCTGGAAGAGGTCGAGGGAAACCTCGACGAGGAGCCATGTGAGCAGGACAACTGCCCAGAAGGCTCCCAGTATGATGATGAAGAGTCGTTCTATGAGGAATATGACGGCTACGCGCCGCCATCAGACGATGAGGAACCCATTTACATTCGGGCTATGAGCACTGAGGGGGGAGAAAACCCTAGCTCTGCACTCGAAAGCGAACGCTCTAGTCCTGCTCCCAAAGGAGAGAGCTCCAGCAGTACTACCATGCAGTTTGAGGATGTAGACTGGAAGTCTTGTCGGGAAACATTGCGGAACTATTTTCAACGAGCACCTTACATGGGAAGCAACCCATGGGAGTTCACTCCCCAAGATGGAATTACGCATGTACGCAACTGCAAAGTGTGCGTGAATTTCAAGGAGCACATCCTCATCTCGGAGCTCATACACAGCAAGAAAGATTCTTCCGCTGGGAAAATCCAAGACCATTATGAGCAAGGACTCATCTGTCTTGGATGGGACTTAGCTCATGAAGGAGGGCGTTTATCTCAAACAGAAGTAAATGCCGTTGAAGCCCTAGAACGACAAAACCACCAGCAAACGCTGTGGTTAGAGGCGTCGCACACAATGAATCATGACTATAAAGTCAAGATCAAGGAGCTCTTGGACAAGCTTGCTTGTGAACGCTTGGACCTCGAACTCCAGGGCAAGGAGTCCGAAATTTGGTTTAACCAACTGATGGAACTCCAAAAGCAATACAAGGAGTTGGAGAACAAACTGGCTAACAGCCAGCCAAATGTTCCGTCTTTGTCTAGCGACGAAGACATACACATGAGGTCGGCGACCTCTGACGATGGTAACTCGTGCCGGACCGAACATCCCGAAAGTTCGTTGATGGCCAGCGTGGGAACCACGTCTCGGGACGAGCCGATGGGACCTCCGAGCCCAATGGTTGATGTCACAGACGAGAAGACCATTCGTGTCACAGCAGCATCGGAACTACCAAGTCTGATGGACGAGCTTGCAGATGGGATTCCCCATGCAAGCTCAGAAGATGTCGTTCGCATAGCAGCAGCACGCGACGATACTAATATACTGTGAGAACGAGAGTTCCGTGCAGCGCAGCAAACAAGCGGCGCAACTGGGGAACGCCCCAAACCTTCAACCAGTGATCGTCATTGCATGGCGGCACTGGTTAAAGTTAACAGCCTTGAGGCGTACGCCCTGTTGGACACAGGGAGTACTGCCATCTTGATATCACACGACTTCGCCCGAGTGGCGAAACTCAAGGTTTTCCAATTGGAAAACCCAATTCCTCTGCAACTAGGAACGGTTGGAAGCCGTTCCATGATAAACTTCGGGGCCAGATCTCATGTGGAGCTGGGGACCGTAAGTGACGATGACGCCTACTTGGATGTCGTCAACATTGACAGATACGACATGATTGTCGGTATCCTGTTCCTACGCAAGCACGGATTCATCCTGGACTTCGACCAGGATATCCTGAGTAGGCGAGGCGTGAAAGTCCCAACCTTGACTTCCGGTCAAGAGGATCTCATGCTTGCCAAGAAGCAAGCATTGCAAGTATGTGCGCCCATCGCGCCAGGTGGGCGAACGGTTCGCGCGACACATTGAGGCCCGCCCGGCCAAGCGGCACCTTCGCAACAGAATGCAAGCTGCAGCCTGGGCAAAGGGAAACCTCCCCTTGAGGGGGGGGAGGAACAACGCGTTCAAGCAATGGACGCTAGCCAGGAGACTCTTCGCGATGGAAAGCGAGAGTCCGTCAATCTTCAGGAGACTCTACGCGATGGACAGCGAGAGTCAGTCAAACTGCAGAAACTTCGCGACCGTTGGTTCGCGAAGTATGCCGACATTCTTGATGGAGTCCCACCGGAACTCCCTCCGCTAAGAGAAATAAACCACCGGATCCCACTCATTGACGATGGCAAGCGGTATTACTATCACTTGCCTTGCTGCCCTGACGCCATGAAACCGCAACTCATGGAGAAAATGAAGCAGTATGTGGGCGCGGGATGGTGGATCCCGAAGGCGGTGCTGCAAGCAGCACCGCTCCTGTGCATCCTGAAGAAATCGGGAAAGCTTAGAACAGTAGTGGACTGTTGACAGCGCAACGACAATACCGTCAAAGACGTCACTCCGTTCCCGGATCAAGACCAGATCCGGATGGACGTTGCACAAGCGAAGTTTCGCTCAAAAATTGACCTGTCCAATGCATATGAACAAGTACGCATTGAACCGGAAGACGTTCATAAAACCGCCTTCGCAACGGTCTACGGGACATGCGAGAGCAACGTCTTACAGCAGGGTGACTGTAATGGTCCCGCTACCTTCCAGCGGTTAATGACCGCTATCTTCCGAGATAAGATTGGCATATTTGTGCACGTCTATCTTGACGATTTATTTGTCTTCAGCGCATCAATAGAAGACCATGAGAAGGATCTCGAATATGTTTTCGAGAAGCTCCAAGAGTTTCACCTCTTCCTTGAGAAAGCGAAGTGTGATCTATACTCGAAGCATATGGATTGCCTTGGCCATCTAATCGATGACCAAGGTTTACACGTGGACGCGGACAAAATGGCGTACGTCCGCGAGTGGCGCACACCCAGGAATCTCAAAGACATCCAGCGATTCCTGGGTCTCGTACAGTACCTGGCCCATTTCATGCCAGATGTCACAGCCTATACTGGTCCACTCTCTGCGATCTGCAGGAATGGCCAGCCCTTCTATTGGAAACCGCTCCATGAGGCATGTTTCAATTACATTAAGGCGATTGCTTGTAAATCGCCCATTCTGAAACCGATCGATCCGGATTCCAGTGATCCGATTTGGGTTATCTGCGACGCATCTATGTCCAGCATAGGTGCGATGTACGGCCAAGGGGAAACCTGGCAGACAAGCCGCCCCGCAGGCTTCATGTCTAAAAAGTTCATGGCCGCGCAGATGAACTACCAAGTATTCGAGATGGAAACAATCGCCATTCTCGAAGCACTCCTCAAATGGGAGGATAAACTCCTCGGTCGAAGAATCCTTGTGGTCACAGACCATAAGGCGTTAGAATTCTTTAAGACACAAAGGCGTCTTAGCAATTGACAGGCGCGATGGATGGAATTCCTAGCGCGCTTCGACTACGACATCACGTATGTCAAAGGCGAGACGAACCTGGTGGCTGACGCCTTGTCCAGGTACCATGAGAATGACCACTGGGACGAAGCAACTGACAAGTCCCAGTATGTCAACGCAGACTTGTGCCTCGACCCCAAGGGAGAAGATCTCCCTTGGGTCCGCTTTGAGGAAACTTGAGCAATGTGCGAGTCGGGTGTTGATCCCCATTCACGCCTGCAACATCAACGACAAGCGCCGCGGAAGGCGGATGATCCAGTATCATTCGCACCAAAGCGCCCCGTCATAGAGGCCATTGAGGAGAGGCAGCGGGACGCAGATGCACTCACTGCCCATGAAGAACGTGGGCGCAGCCCAGTGCCTGCGCCGCCGCCGCCGCCACCGCCGGACGACTCCTCCGACCTGACAGTCGAGGAGTCCCTCGGACATCTCCCAGACCTTCGCCCCTGAGTTGAGGGGGATCTGTCCATACTGGAGAGCATCAAGCATGGGTACCAAGAAGACCCGCTTTTCTCCAAGGTCCTCGACAACGTTGGGCACCACAAAAACTTCGAGGTCTTCAGTGACCTCCTATACACCTGCAATTGCACAGATGCCTCTGTGCTTTGCGTACCGTCCGTCGTCCATGACAAACGACGGATCACTGAAGTCGTGATATCCCAAGCACATGAAGTGCTGGGGCATTATGGGCCGCAGAAGACAGCAGACTATGTGCGGCGTCACTACTGGTGGCCATGCATCGGACAGGACGTCGAGCAATACTGCAAGACGTGCCCCGTTTGTCAAATGACGAAGTCCAGCACCCAGAGAGTGCCTGGACTTTTGCACAGCCTACCGATCCCCGCGCGACCTTGGGAATCGATAGTGATGGACTTCGTCAGCCCATTCCCAGAGTCCGGTGACTGCGACTACCTCTGGGTGGTCATCTGTCGCCTCACCTCAATGGTGCACTTAGTGCCCATCCGTACGACTACAACCGCAAGTGAGCTTGCTCGGTTGTATGTTCATGAGATAGTCTGTTTGCATGGACTTGCCAGAACTATTGTCTCAGACAGGGACTCCAAATTCATGTCCAAGTTTTGGCGTGAAACTCACAGGCTTCTTGGCACGAAGCTCTTGATGTCAACGTCATTCCATCCTCAGACAGATGGTGCATCGGAGCGAGCAATTCACTCAGTTGCCCAGATTCTCTGGGCGATGGTACGACCGGACCAGCAGGACTGGCCTGACAAGATCCCTATGGTGGAATTTGCGCTAAATTCTGCTATTAGCAGCTTGTCCGGGTTCGCCCCATTCGAGCTTAATTACGGGTATACACCTAGTGTAAACCCGGGGATCGTGCCGGAACCGTGTGCTGTACCTGGTGTCAGACATTTCGTCGAACGCGCACTGCAGAACCTCGCAGATGCGCACAACACAATCATTGAGAGCCGAGTGCGCCAGACGCACAATGCTAATCGTCACCGACGCGAAGGTGACACCTTCGCGGCAGGCGATCTAGTATTTGTGTCCACTGCGGACCTATCGCTCCCGAAGGGACGCGCACACAAACTGTTACCCAAGTTTGTTGGTCCATTCAAAATACTCGATGCCCAACCGAGTACATCGACCTATAAGGTCGAGTTGCCAGCTCAGTTACGAGCCCGGAACTTGCACGACCGGTTTCACCAGAGCAAGATTCGCCCTTATCATGCGAATGATGACGCGCTGTTCCCGCATCGGGAAGCGCACATGTTTTACAACTACGGCACCCCTGACGACCAGGAGTGGCTCGTAAATGAGATCGTTGCTCACAAGTGGGACACGGGTCGCTGATTGTTCCAAGTACACTGGAACATGGGCGACACCACTTGGGAGCCACATGAGGCCTGCAAAGATTTGCAGGCCCTGGATGATTATCTTGGACTCATAGGTGTCCAAGATCCTTACAATTTGCCTCATAAAGGCAAGCCGCGCGAATGAGTACCATTCGTGGCAACAAGCTGCCTTGCACGGCTGATTAAGGGGGATCTACCATACAGGAACGCCCTGAGATAAGCACACGCGATCCATCGATACCACGATTGATCATGCCGCGTCAAAATTTTTTTACGCTAACCTATCGCCTGACTTATAATCAGGACTTACCAGTGCAGTGTGAACCTTCAACACGCCGCTCAAAACATTGCCACCTCATCACATCCCTCACCACATCCCTCACCAATGCCCTCCAACCAACCTTCCCTGACCCCCGCCTCTAACCAGGGCGGTAACCCCAGCCCATGGCGATACAAAGCCATGTTGCGCCTTGTATCACACAATACCCATGCCTGCACTACGTGCTCGGCGTGGCAAACTCATTACACGAAGTCCGCTATGGACGACGAACCCACCCTTGTCGAGGCTGAGAACCAGTATCGCGATGTCATCCGCAGCGATCTCATCGCAGAGAATCTCAGCGTGCACCAGCAGCTTGAGTCGCTGCAAAGGCAGCACGACGATCTCCGGCGGAAGAATGACTCGCAACAGGACACCACCACGTCCTTGCGTCGCGAGCTCGACGCTGTCCGCATGGACCTTGAAGATACTCATCGCCGCCTCCGCTCAGCTGACGACAAGATCATCTGCGCACGTGACGTCGCTGACGACATTGAGCGTAAAGCGGACAAGGCCATCAGCGAGCTGAAGGACAAGAACGAAACGCTCCACCTCCAGCTTGAACGGGGGCACACCCCGCGCCGATGCAAGTTGCCTCGCCGCAATTCCCTATCCACGTCCCCGTCCTGTTCACACCACACCTCCAGCCGCGCCTCCCGCCGCACATCCCCCATGGCCGAGGACCGCAGCCGCGCCTCTCGCCGCCCATCCCCTATGGCTGAGGACCGCGACGACGTGCCTTCGCGCAACGTCGCGGACCCGCCGCACCTTCTCTCGAGGCTGACCATGCGTTCCACGGCCACCTCTTCTGCTACCTCGCTCCCTCTCGGGGAGCTGCCACAGCCGTCGCCCGTCATCCCTTCGCCCTCCAAGGGCGCAGACCTCGCTTCGCAGATGACGGACGCCGTCAGCCTTGCGCCCCTTGGCGATGATCGCGAACCCGCCACTCCCTTCATTGAGAGTGTTGGCTTCTACGCGTCGCTTCCCGTGCTTCAGTTCTATGGGCGCCATTACAAGTGCGCCGCGATCGATCACGCTGGGACGTTTGACTACTCCAGCCCGTTCTTCGTCCTCGCGGATGGACAGCTTACTGAGCGCGGCCCCTCCTTCATCACCATGCTACTCCAGAGGGAGTTCGTCCAGAGTCATGAGGTGAGCATCAGAGCTGGCATCCCCTTACCCATTATGGACCTTATTTTGGGGGGGAGGAACGGGGTGCTGATATCGTCACGTGACCCTACCAATGAAGCTGGCATCACAGCCCTTCTCACAACGCCGTCAAGGCATGCACACGCCGAAGGGTATATCGACCGCGTCCAGAATACACCGCTGGAATTGCATGAAGAATGCCATCAGAAGGCTCTTGAGCTCTGGGCAGGGCTCCAGGATGCGCGATGCGAGGAGCGACGCGAAGGGCGCATTGCGAGCGGTGGAGTGCCTCCTCTGCCAAAGGAGCCCTTGCCCCATGTCAGCACCGCCATTTGGAAGAAATGGTTACGAAACATGCGTGAACACCCTTGCACAGAGGGCTGGTTCACATTTAAAGGAGTACCATTTGTCTGTAATGGATACTTGAATGTGCACGTCAATGCCGCAAGAGCCCTCCTCGCCCTGCTCCCGCTATCGTCCAAGAAGTCGCATCCGGGAACCATCTGTGGTCCACTTTGGGACGCGTTCCTTCGGTCAGTGGCCATGCTGCTCAATGTGCATGGCATGTATGGAGAGACCATCACACGTCTTCGCTTGACCATCGCGCCACAGCGCCGTGCCCACTTTTACAACCCATCTGAGTTTGCTGATGAGAGCCATCTCAACTGCAAACACGTAGCGCACTTCCTGGCAAGCGTTGGTGTGACCGTGGCCAAAGCGGAGACATGGCGACAGTGGGCAGCAGCCTACGTGGACATGTCACTCACAGAGCATCCAGAGGATGCGCTACTATAGGATGCAATGCGGGACGCACGTGCGCGCATCGATGCAGACCACAGCCTGGTCCTCAAAAAGGTTAACCCAGGCACCCCAGGATACTATTCCCCTGTCCTCGAGCAGTCCCGCGCTCAACGTGCTACACGGCGCACAGCCTACCACTCAAGGGAGAACTTGTCCACCAACGCTGAAGCGGGCCCTTCTGCCCCCATAGGTGAAGAAGCCCCTGCATCTCCGGTTCACCTAGAGGATGCTAGAGAAGGCAATACTGCATATGCTAATGAGCAGGAGGATGAGGACACTCAGATGGGCCCAGCCTAGAGTAGCCATCTTGTTGAGCACTATACAAGTATCTTATGTGTACTTGAACTCAGGGTACCTATGTATATGGTACCTATGACAATACTATCACTGCATGATTCCTTCCTTACTGCGTGATGTGTCTTTTGTGGGGGAGGGTGTAAGGCAGCGGTAGTTACGTCGCCTTATGCTGTCCAATCACAAGTCCTTTCGGAAATTCATAAGAGGCACACATTGGTGTGCATAACCACAGATTGCGCATAGCAATAAGGACAGCATCACATGCCTATTTGATAATGCACAATCATGCAGATGACGTGCAATCAACCCCAGTCGATTGCGCGTGAACTGCACAAATATGCACTAGTGTAGATGATGTGCGATCGACCTCGATCGGTCGCACATGAACTACATAAAAGTCTACATAGGATGGTGCATGATATGCACCACATATATGATGCGTGATTGACCTCATTAGGTGGTCGCGCATAATTTAGATCGCCATGAGCGATGAATGAAGACATGTGCTAACTAGTAGCACATGTGAATAGGAGGGTCCCCGACGGGTCCCCGCGTAGATAGATACAGTAGATACAGGATCATGTATATAAAGGGTTGCCCTCTCGTCTAGGAGGGGCAGACTTTTCTACCCTTACGTTTAGCTTTCACAATAACCACCGATTTGATCTGGTTCTGTTGCGGCGAGCTCTTAGGAAATAAGTCGAAGTCTTCATCCAACTTATCAACTATATCCAACACGCCACAGCGTGTTACACTTATTCACTCTTTATATACCATAGGTAGTTGACCTTTGTAGCCCTCAGTTCCTGTGTCTGATGCACGCGTTCTGAGGTGAGTAGCATAGCATCCTCAATACCATCAGTTCCTGTATCTGACGTACGCGTTCTGAGGCCAACGCGTGCCCGGAACTCACACTTTTAGCACTCCTTATTTACGACAAACTGGCCCACAGCAGGCCCATCCAGAATGCAATGGGCTGCCACACGAGACTCTCGCATGGGCCTGCAGTGGGAGTGCTGCTGGGAAATATAATCGAATTGGCCCATGGATAAAATGCATGGATGTCACTGATGAGCTCGAGTTGGCCCACAGCAGTCTGAAATCCCTTATGCAAAGTCCTCGAATGGGCCCACTGTTGTAATCAACAAGGTTGATATGGGTGCAGCAATGCGCAAGCGTGAGTGAGTGAGTGGGCTGTGCAGATAACAATCTCAGTTTGGCATGCAAAGTGACCACAAACTAGGATGTATATTCACCTGTGCAGATAACAATCTGCATACTGTAAGTACAGTAATAAATGTGAGAGTAAACTAAAGAGGCTCACCTCAGTTTGGCATGCAAAGTGACCACAAACTGAGGGGCTGCGAGTGTAACTACAAGGGTATAAATGTAAAGGAAGTGGGTCTACGAAAAGGGGTTCCAAGCAGATGCAAAATCAAGGGTATGTACTATAATCATGCATTTATGCTGTCCATGTCAATTACTAGCGCAGAATGCACTCTACTCTATTCGATGTCCATGTGGCCTGACCGCCACTTCTGCGACACCCACTTAGGGATTGGCAGGGGTAGGGTAAACCCCATGGGGTGCCGGGTAGGGTACAGTGGGGTTGGGATCAGGGTGGAAGTTTGTCCACCCTGCGAAGACCCCCACCCCAGACTGGGGTACCCTGGGTATTCCGGGTATTGGACGGTGCATGCCATGCCAGTGCATGCCTCAGATCGGATTGGCCTACTCCAAGTCTCCAACGTTCAATATTCAATCCTCCCACGTGCCCAGGCAGCCTGGTCTCCTCATGCCATCATCTTGTCCTTGCCCCTCTTGTTGTTCCCGTTTTCCACCCTCATCATCAACAGATTGAAACCTTTCCCCAAACAGTCAAAGGCATGTTGCTCATTGGACACCAATTTTCATGGCCAAAGACACGCAGATTGCCCACATCACATTGGCTGATGTCAAAGCTCAAGAATACCATCATTCCACATCGCATCCATCTCACGCTGCCCCCCAATGACCGTTCCTCGGTCTGGACCTCTCAGGAGTTTTGGAAGAATGTAGGATGTATATGGGATTGCTTGGTTTTCTTTCGTATGTTTTCTGTCTGGTTTTGATTTAGACTCACCCGCTGTCCATTCCACATCTTGCCCCTTAGATTGGTTTTCACCTTCAACATTCGCCGCGATGATACTCACCCTCGTTGCATTTGCGCTCGACATCGCGCACCTTACAACCATTCAGTAAAATTTCTTCGTTTTGGAGACCGCTGCCATTTCCCTACAAGTCTACGATGCCAAGTGGTCTTTTGCTGGCAGGATTCTTATTTGTTCATGCTCGTTTCCCCTTGCTACCCTCTACTTCATAGGGTACATGTCTTATCGCCGAGACTTGTATAAAAGCACCCATGTCTGGCCTTGTCAAAGGCTACATATCTGCAGCCCCATTTCCTTTGTTCTCCTGTGTGCTGCCATCGTCATCGTCATTGCCATTGCCATATCGCCTTCGTTGTCGCCATTGCCATTGCCATTGCCATCTCCATCTCCATTGCCATTGTCATTGCCATATCACCATCACCATCACCATCATGCTGCTTGAGAAATGGGACGCCATCCTTGACTTGTCAGATCCAAACATCATCTTAGGTCCCCACAAACATCGTCCCACTGAACGTCTACTGGGGAACGGGGACCTGCTTGTCTGTAAAAAGAAAAAGGACCAGGATGGTGTGTCCACTGGCATGACGGTCAGCAGTGCTACCGACAATGGGAATCATATCTTGTCCTCAATGCCACCGCCACCACCGCTGTCGCTGACAAACCAGGCCCATACTGCCTTGAATGCAGGGCAGAATACTAACCACGTTCAGAGCCACTTTGGGTGCGACACTGGTTCTATTTCCCCCATCCCTCCTTCCTTGGACTTATGGGCATGGACTCACTGTCAGTGTCACATTGCCATCGCCATTGCCTCATCTTGTCGACATCAGGGGACTCACTAACATCAGCGTCGACACACAAGCATCCACACTTCTCCTGTTTTCATCATCCTGCACACTCTCATTAGTTCAGGATCACGGCCTCTCTCCTCTCTAAAGCATAACTTCAAACTCTCTTGGTCAGTCATCAAGACTTAGCTCATTTTATGATGACAAAGTATGTGCTACCCCTTGTCTCTACCCGATGGGGTTTTCTGACCTGACTGACCTGGCAGACCCTGACCCCCAACCCGGAAAAACCCCAACCCTGAGCTGGGGTGGGGTTTTTTCAGGGTGGGGGTCAGGGTCAGCCTTGAGTGACCCCGGGTTTACCCTTGCCAATCCCTACACCCACTTCCTGTGCCATAATATTGGGCAATGAGCTTGCATTGGCCCATCCAGCACAAAACAGGCTGCCACACAAGATGCTTGCATGGGCCTGCAGCGGGAGTGCTGCCAGGAAATATAATCGAATTGGCCCATGGATTAAATGCACAGATGCTACTGATAAGTTCGAGTTGTGTTACAATCCTGGACCCCATCTTTTATTTTCTGCCATTTTCACCCATTTATTCTGCGCTCTCAGTCACTTGTTCCCCACTCGTTCCCTTACACGCTGCTCGGACCGTCACCAAATCACCTGACAAGTCACCTGATGGATCACCTGACCATTCCGCAGTCAGATATCACATGCCATCATTCCGCAGTCTGCAGCATTCCACAGCATCACCAATTAACCCTCTATGGGTTGCCAGCTCATGATACACTATTCTTAGGCTGCCAGCTCATGATGGGGCTATACTTAGAATTGCCAACTCATGATGAACCTTACTATACGTGACTCTATTATTCTGTGACTTCTGTGACCTGTTACTTCTCACTTGTATATAAGTGCCCATACTTTTAGCAGTTAGGCCCTAAGCCTAACTTGGTTTTCAATCCAAGACTTGTAGCTTCCACCCAGGACTCTCAGAGTCAAACAGCCTGAACTCTTAGTTGCTTCAAACCCCCTTTTTGAAGCTCTTCCCTCTCTACCTCTATCAGAACACTCAGAAGTCACCCTTATCATTTGGGGACTTACTTGTTATACTGTGTAGCCAACTGGTACCGTGCTACTCACGTGATCATTGCCTCAGGAGGACAACCTAGTGTTGCTGGCAGCTAAGCCGGACCTTTTCGAAAATTGGCGATAACAAATTAAATAAAATAGCTAAAATTATGAAAATAAAGACGTGAATGGATTAGGTCAAGAGCTGGGGGGTCACTTAAGACGACTTAGAGATCTGACAGGCCGTTCAGGCACAATTTGACCAGCTTGGTTTTCAGCTCGATTTGAGCCGAAAACAAGCCGGTCAATTGTGCCTG
>Ga0307509_10001548_pt1 | contig 38738 bp, 34 predicted proteins | sample 10_EM_MG_FD_202245 | JGI IMG/M metagenome (GOLD analysis project Ga0307509, IMG submission 202245) | Populus trichocarpa ectomycorrhiza microbial communities from riparian zone in the Pacific Northwest, United States - 10_EM | ecosystem: Host-associated > Plants > Roots > Unclassified | place...
ATTAAGGCAGATGGATGGTATACTAAATATTGATTTCTACTATGTATTTACATTTTTTAATTTTTTATTATTATTATGATGTTGGGGTTGGTGGAGGGAGTTGTGGTTGTCCGGCCAAGATTTTTCAGACTTGTTGTAGTCGGTTAATTTTGTTAACGAACAATACCCTCTGTGGAATGCTGTTGACTACCAGGAATGTTGTTTTATGCCGTCCGAATGCCACGTTTCACTTGTAGTTAAGGAGCCACTGTCATTGATCACAGCTCGAAATTTATTTATGGGAAACTCACTCGAAAATAAGATCACAATTATAATGCCGGCAGAGCGAAATTTTGAAGGGGCTCTATGGTTAAGTTTGAAATGTCATTTATGCCGAAGGGTGATCTCTCTCGAGAAGGCATAGGAGTAGGTCGTCTGCCATGGTCCAGCACTGTACTCGAGCACACTAAGGGAGTAGCTATTTTCTTGTTTAAGACAGCAGAAAATCGACTTTTGTTAAAATAGCACTAAGCTACTATTCCTAATATTTCTTTGGGAATTATTAGAGAGTTAATGGAAAAAAAAGCACTTTTGTATTTTTGAGAATGGTTTTGTGATTTTCACTAGTTTTTATCATTGTGTTATCTCCATTGATATCTATCTGGATTTTTTGTTTTATTTTTATTTTTTTAGGAAATTTGATGGCAGTGTTTTTTTTTTTTTGGCTGCAAAACATTACATTTGGCTTGCATAAGAAAAAAAAAGATTAATGGCATTCTGTACGGAAGCCGGCGGCAAGTCCACTGGAGATAACGAGGCTGAGACCTGGATCAGTTAAACGACATATGACTGACGACCTGGCTTTTGCCCGCCGTGTCGTACCGGTATTGTCACCGCCCAATAATATGTGTAATATAGCGAAAAACGAAAAAAAAAAGGGGGAGCAAGAAATATAGAAAAACCGGATAATTATAGCCGGAGGCCATTCCAGACCTGGAAATCTACCCCAGTGAGGACTTCGACCGTCCAGTGGGATGGGTCCCCACGCGAGACTGAGCACATTCCCGGGCGGTTTATTCGAGAGCCGTGCTTGTACCATACTTGCAGTTGATCGTACGGTCTACAATGCCTGGGAATCTCCGAATGGCTGATTCGCTGATTATTCGCGGAGGGTTTGAAAGCGAGGGGGGGAGGGTCAACGGATCGAAGAGTACCGTACTGTACTTGAGTACAAACCCTCGAGTATGGTAGAAGGCCCTTGTTCTACTCTCCTACCTGCGCTTGTATAATACGGTACTATATCATATGACGCTTGAGGGGGGTGGGGATAGGCGGGATTGAAGTGGTACTCTACGGGCCAAAATTGTGAGCTCTGGCGCTTTGGCTGGAGGTGGAGAGAAGTGAGGGGGGGCCTCTACTGCTCCAGCCACAGCTGCTTCGGGTGTTCTGCCCCTTGGTTGGCTAGTAGACTCAGGCCCAATCAAGGCAGGTTCGCCTCACTGCCCTTAGCTCCCGGGAGGCACAGTATTCTACTGGTGACTGGGGTTGAACTGAGGGAAACCGCTGAACCGGGGTAATATGGACCCTTTCCCCCTCTCTCTCTCTCTCTTGGAGCGTTCTGATATACTATGGATTTAAGGTATGGTGTTTCCGCCACTCTTTGCATTGAGCACTACCTCAGATTGTGAGTAGTGAAACCGAGTAGAGTTCGCAGGCGATTGGGAGGTAGACGTACTGCTTATGCTCTAAGCGAGTAGGTACCATGGACTTATTCGATCTGGACTTGTTTGTCTATTCGGAGTTCCTTGCGTTCCTGTGCAAAGATATCTCTCTTTCCCCGCCAGGGATGGTGGGGAATACTGGTATCTAAGTTGATAGTCACCCATCCCATCGGATTGAGGTTACAGTGTGTCGCGGGAGCTAAGAAAGGAGTACTTAGCGTAAAGCACCCCCCCAGTTGAGCTTTGGCCTTGATAGGGATAGACCGCCTGGTAAAAGAGGGAAGAGGTTGGCGGAGCAAGAATAGATTCCTGAGGGGTAGTGCTCAAATACCTAGGCGGTCGGGAGATGATTACCGTAAAATGTCAGTGACGGATGAATATAATGATGTAACCAACGGCAATACCCTGCTAGTATCAGGATATGTTACTTGCCCCCCTGGAGCTGAAATCGATTTCCTCGTGAATTAATTGCATGATACTCGGATTTGTTGGCGGCGGAGTTGATTTTTCAGCTCTTTGATACTTGAATTATGGTGAGATGTCAATCTACAATTGGATATAAGATACAGCTTGTTAGGGTGTGCAGTATTAGACCTAGGCCTCTTTTCTATGCTACTTTTTTGTGCCCTATGTCTAATAAAATATAGCCGGGGTAGAAATTGGTCATGCCCGCCGAATCGCACCCAAACCCAAGCCTGAGAATTCCACGGATTTTACTCCTTCCACCCCCCACCCCCCACCTCCCTTTAACCCAAATCAAACTTGTCTCCCCTCCAGTACTTAACTCTCTCCTATCCTGCCCGGCTCTGAGAAACATTTTCTTACACTAGTGTCACAAATTTCTACATTTTCGGGAGAGATCGACGGTTTGCCAAGATGTTTATCCATTCAATCCCAGAATTGGACGGCCATGGTTACTACCGGTACTTTGCGGGTGGGATTTTGTTGGGGAGTGTTTTCTGCATGCTTGTTTGGTGGATCATCAATAGTGAAGTACGTGAAAAAACTTTGGATTTTTCCCTTATTTCTGCATTGGTATCATGAGAGTTAACAATTACTAGACCCTTCCGACCACAGCGGGCGAGCGAAAATGCCAGCTCCCACCAATGCTAAAGAGCAAGTTGCCTTTTGGCATCGACTCTATGCTCACGTTGATGAAGTCATTAAGGGAGTTTAGATTTCCGGTTGTTCTCATGGAATTGCATGATCAGATGGGAGATACATATGGTTGTATGCTTTTTGGGATGAGGTCAATCCGAACTAGGGACCCACGGAATATTAAGGCTATTCTAGCCACACAATTCGAAGGCAAGCGACAGCTCTCACTGAGCTCTTTGTGGGGTGCAACTAACTGTTTTTTAGATTACGGTTTGGCCCAAGAACGCAAAGCCTACAATTCGCTCCTGGGAAATATGGGTATCTTTGTTGTGGACGGGGTTAGCTGGTCTCATAGTCGTGCACTGCTTCGCCCTAGCTTCGATCGCACCAACGTAGCTGATCTCAGCCAACTGGAGGGGTTCATGCAAGTTTTCTTCTCGAGGATAAATGAGTCTCCCCAGCAACCTTTCACTCATGCCAGAGCGGTTGAACTTCAAGAACTTTTCCAATGTCTCACTATGGATTCTTCGACCAATTTCCTCTTTGGAAAACCAATCGGTGCTCTCACGCCTAAGAAGTGCACACTTGGGAATGACGAGATGACTTTCGACCAGGCTTTTGATATTGCTCAGTATGGCCTCGCTATGCGGGCCCCATTATCGAGCTTCTACTGGATGTATAACGGGCGGGAGTTTAGGAAGGCGTGTTCAACTGCTCGTTCACAAGCGGGTGCCTACGTTTCTAACACACTCAGGAAGCTCGGTCTTGCGGAGGAGAAGGCTCAGAAGGAGGGTCTGGACAAGAAATACGTTTTTCTGGAAGAGCTGGCAGAGCGAACGCAAGATCCACAGGTACTTCAGGACCAAGTATTGAGTGTCATGTTGGCTGGGAGAGACACCACTGCGGCCCTTCTATCCTGGACATTCTTGTGCTTGGCCAAGAACCCGGAGGTGTTCAAAAAATTGCGTGCCCAAATTTCGGCAGTCGTTGGAGTTGATGAGAATGCTAGATTGCCTACCCAGGCGGAGTTAAGGAGCATACTGTATCTGAAATGGATCATTCAAGAAGGTAAATTTTTGAACTGTGCTTTTAGATATTAGTACTAATAGTCGGGGATAGTCCTTAGACTCTATCCTCCAGTAGCGATTAATGCCCGTCGTGCCTTACACGCGACCACTCTCCCTTACGGCGGTGGCCCAGACGGAAACTCTCCCATCTCAATTCGCAAGGGAGAACGCGTGGTTTACTCTACTTTCTCACTTCACCGTCGTACTGAAGTCTATGGACCCGATGCTCAAGAGTTTCGCCCTGAGAGATGGGGGGAAGAGGCTCTGCGCAAGGTCGGATGGAGCTGGCTTCCATTCAATGGCGGTCCCAGAATCTGCATAGGCCGTAAGTTTATCAATCTACCTCCTTTCTATGAAATAATGCTGACAATGGGAACAGAGCAAATGGCATTAACCCATGCTTCCTACTTTGTCACGAGAATGATGCAAGTTTACAAGAAAGTCACTCTAAAGGATCCCTCTCCTGTAGATGATGCATACGACACTAAGCTAGTGATGGCTTCTGGTCGTGGTGTGCATGTTTTCCTTTCCTAAGTTTTTTTTTCCTTCTTTAGTCAGGGAATGGGAATGGGGAACGGCGTTTCGGTGATGTTTTTAACTAGTTAAGTGGATTTTCGTGTTGCTAGATGATATGATAGAATGTACGGAAATACTATAGCATGAACCTCTAGTATTAGATCCATGTTAACTTAGCTCAATGAGGTGTTCCCATAGCACTCCCTTCAGCTGCAATGCAGGAGCAGGACTGTAGCTGGTTTGTACTTCCTAGTGTGTATTGCAGTGTTAACTTGCGTATCGTTTCCGTTTCCGTCTTTGGTTGTTGTGCATTTTTTATTTTTACGGTGGTGCTGTGACTAAGGAGATAACATCAGAATGCTGCCTCAGAGTTAAGCCAACTTTCCAGGACTACTGGCATTATAGTCTCACTGCACTAGCTGAACTTTTTTCTTGCCGGCGCTTATGTAAAACACCGAATTGGCGTTAGCTCTACCATACCCCACTCTTTAGTAAATACTTGTCTAATCTGGTGGAACCTTGCATAAAGTTACATAGCTCCCGGGATGACCAACTTTCTTTTCACTGATGGTCGATTCTAATATTGACCTTCAAGACTTACCTTGCAGAAAAGCAGCCAAACCACACGAATCCTATAGCTTGTAGGTGAATAGTTAGGGATCGTGGCGCTGTAGTGAGAGGTCCACTGTGCACTGGGTTGTCTGGAGGCTAGAAGCCTTGGTGTGTGGGTTAGGGTTTAGGTGATTAATGTCTTAAGGGTTTTGTTGGGGGTGGCTTTGGAGATTCTATAGCCTAGGTGCCATACAAGCGATGTTGAGTATTGTGTGGGGGTGGATGTTTGGTACGATGGATGGGTTCAGCGAAGTAGGTATGTGGTTCATCGCAGGTCACTCGAGGTTTGGTTTGGCTTGCGGCTGGGGGGGGACGCTGGTGATAGGTAAAGTCCGGCTTGGAGGTCACGCACCATGAACGGGGTTACCATAAGCCATGGATGTTGTCTTACCGGGCAGTATTGACTAAACAAAGGACGAGCTGGGCACCACCCGCACTTGGACAACTAATCTTGGGCGGAGTGCTTTCTAGTGAGAAACTTGATGAATTATAGCGGCTGTAGCAATCAATGGTCGATTTCCTAATGGGAAATTAGCCAATCAGCAGCTGCCCTAGTTAGGGGAGGGGGTGTTCCAATGGTTTGCTGTTTCTTCTGGTGCGATACTCTCATCTATCTAGCATACATATCAATGTCTGGGTTTCTGGAGGACTTCAGGGGTACAGTACTGTACAGTACATGTGTAATCTGTAACCCCCTCAAAATCATGTCTTACCCTCCGCCAAACCTACCTTTTTCTCATGGCTGATATTCTGGTTCAGATTGCTCCTTTGCACGCCAAAAGAATTTTATCGTTACCTATCTGTGGTTAGTGCTTATAATTTGCCTTTCATTGGAGGAGGTATCTGCTCTATAATACATTCATCGCAATATTGGCCTCCCAAGAAAAAAATAAAAACATTCCCGGCCGACTTGCATCAATAGTAGGCATTTGTTTCCGGGGTAGCAAGATTGAGGTGGTCGATAGCTCCAGTTTTTAGCCATTAACTTAGATTGTAGCTGAGAGGGATATTGAAGGTTAGTCATTCATCGGGCTACACTGGGCATTTGGATCTTTGATTTTAGGATTTGGTGGGGAAATCTTGCTTGGGAGGGCCGCATCTGATAGGCCTGACGTTGCTACTGTGAAGCTATGTGCTGAAACATTGAAGGCTCCCAATCTGCAATACATTAAATGCTTAATAAAGTTTAATAACGGTATTATAGCATCGCTTTCCTTAACCTCAGGCGAAAAAAACCCAAGACATCAAGATAAGTATTTGTTCCGGTATCGATATGATGTGAAAATGCCTAGCTGGCGCAGTGGTTAATATGTCAAGAAACTAATAACCTCCTGTGCACTTAGCAGGAGCCCAGGAGTTCGATTCCTCTTAAAATGAGTTATTATTGAACAATCCGTCACGTAGGGATGTGGGCAGTCCTGCCCTACAGGAACTGGGAGACTGAATACCTTAAGCCTTGAAGACCTTAAGCCTTCAATAAGGCTGTAGCGCGAATCAGACCTGCTGCGAGGTGGTAGAATCCGACTCTAGACCTCGCCCTTAAGGGTGAGGTCCGCGATCGGCGGAATGGCAGAACTAAAGTGAAAGAAAAAAAAGAAATTTTTTTGGGAGAAAGAGGGCCTACAAATGTCAGCGCTACCTAGACCTCTGAGCGAGATGTATTCTATATAGTACTGTACCAGAAAACCGCTATGATATACTACCGTAATATTATACCATACTCTCTCACCTAAGGGAATTGGCGTAGCTTTTTTTAATTCATGGTCTTAACGGATTGTCCCCGTCGGAACATATCATAGGTTGGAGTATGTACCGTGCAGCGGCCACCATATCTCACTCAGCATGTACTCCCCCTCCTAGTCGATCCACCGCGGCAATTCCGGGTGTAATCCATTGATCCATCCTGATTGGGTCAGCAGAGACAGCTAAAAGATTAGAAAAAGTTACCTAGACAACGGAAGAGTGATAGTTTATGATGTAATTAAACTCTAACCGCTCTTTTTAACTTACTTAAGGTGAGCAGATCAGGGAACCCGACATCATACGCTTTTCTCTATCCGTACCCTGAATAAGGATTTTTCGCCCGATTACTCCTATGGTACGCTTTCTATGTGCGGCATTGCACGCTACTTGCACCTTCTCTGGACGGTTCAAGGGCCTGATTCTTCCGCTCAATGGCTCGTCTACGCCTATCAGTAAGTCGATCCTTGGCTAGGGGTTGTGGCCAGGGGCTTGCATATTGAGAGCTATATGTATATGTTAGGCGCTATGGTAGTAAAAAAAATGAAGTTCTGGGAGGGATTATCGTTCTCGAGGGGGATGATGAAATGCGAGGGGAACTCGATGAATTGAACCTCCCGCTGGGATGTTGGAGTTGCCTTCCCCGGTGAGGTCAGGCTCTTTCTCTTTTTCGTCTTAAGCTTGGGCTGGGGTGATTTCACCCCCTATCCAACCGGGAGAGGGAATTCTAGACACCCGAGCGATTGGTTCTATCGTTAGAGTTCTTATGGTAGCAAATTTCTGGTAGGGGTGACACGCCCCACGCCGAATTGGGTTGTTAGGTTGCGCGCTGGGTTGATTATAGCGCTGACTTTGAGCCAAAAAAGGAGGAATCTACATGCAAGGATCAGCATGTATGAGTGGTTGATGGGGCGGAAGCCTCAACTGCTCCTCCGCACGCATCAGATACTTTTTCTAAAAACGATTCTCACAATATTAGCAGGTAAATATTTGCTCATCGCCTCTGGCTCCGCATCCCTGCCTAACCTTATATCTAGATGATTCCTGATATCGTCAGTGTTAGAGCTAATGGATATCACAACCCCCTTGGGAAGGGTATGATATCTGGAAATATCTTCTTTCCTATGTCTGTCCTCCCGGTGAGGAATACTCTTGTCCTAGGGGATTCCTGAAAGGTATCTTTCGGTGATTGGGGAGTCTCTGGCAGATGCTCCAGTAAGTATTCGTTCCAGATATCGATATAGAAGAAAACTCAGAGTAGGGAAGCAATTGCAATCTTCAGCACTCCCACCAGATCCTCAAGCCACAGCCCTCTACTATCAAACTCCATTCTACCTTCTTGAAACTCCTCTCGTACATAATTTGGGATGTCCTATATGCCTACTAGTTGAGTTGGAATAGCGCCCACGATGCTGGCGATTGTCTGTTCTTACTGGGAAAGCGAGTCCTAGTCCAAGCCTGCTTCATCGATATCTTGCTTTTTTTCCTGGTTGCATGGCCTGCCAATCCCCAATCAGTATTTCTAGTTTTTAGCCTTATTCACTTCACCAAAAAAATACCGCCACTTACCTGGGATACTTCTTGCCTACCCACGGATTCTAGTAGCAAAACAAGACAGCTTTTCCGGCTCTACCCTCACCATCCACTCACTCCCGAAATCCACCTATTTCCAAATGCCAATTTCCAACACGGTGGAATTAGTTGGTACATACGTCTTCATGCCAGTTATTTGGCTCAAGTGGAGAGAGCCAGCGCATAATCAGCGCACCTCCGTAGGATTATAGCTGTAATGTTGAAACCCCCAATTATGTAGTTGCAGTGGGCATTGCCGTTGCCCGTGCTGACTGATTGTACCAGTACATGTGTAATCTGGCCTATGATGTTTTGTCTAGAACAAGGGCTATGTGTAGAAGTGGCAGAGCAATACGTAGAGATATTGGGGGAGTTTACACACTTTCTGTTGCTATGGCTGGAGGAAATCATGGCAGAGTGGTTTTTTGCGAGTCAATTACCACCCAATCTTTTCCCGTTGGCCAGGTTGGATCACTAATATGAGATATATCTCATGGATACCTCTGTTAAAGACTGTAGACCTGGTGGGAAATGAAAATTTCCATTTATGTACAGTACAGCATATCAACCCGCCATAGCATCCTTTATCTAAGCCACATGGGCGCTTCCCTTGCGATCCCCCCCCGCCATTCCCTCACCACCCCCTCCCCCACCAGCCATCCCCGCGCCAACCTCCCTGGCATTTGCTATCGAAGTTTCCTTTTTCTAATGAGCTACTCGACCAAATCAGGTCTTGGGACTGCCGGCCTCGCAGCATCGACTGAGATAGTCCCTTCAATTATACTCCTACGCAACTTTAGAACCCTCAGCCTGCCCGACTGCGTGCACTGCTTCATGTGGAAATCTATGAAAAAGTGATCTCCGGTGATATCGTTGCTCTGATATCTGTCCGCTTCACGGGAAGTTCCACAATGATTGAATACTGGTATATGAAAAGTATTGAGTTATGTTTCATGGATATCAGCCTGTCAATTATCCTAATTAGAGCTGCGCACCACACCCAGGGTTTTAGTAACCATACTTCATGTAGCCTAGAACACCACTTGCGGATTCATCACCACACAGTCACATCACCGCCCCCCACCAAACATCCCTCTCTGCCTACTAACACCACGGCAACAATATAGCCTTGCCGCATAGCAAAATAAACCCGAAAACTACGATATTCATATTCATTTCGCAAAGCCCTCTCCAGCCAATCACAAGGCATAAAAAAAGGGTGATGCCTTATATGATAAAACAATCCATGCGAATTTACGATCTCCGTTTTCCGGGCCCTTTGGTATGCACTGGTGACTGAAGTCCGGCTAAGGGAGTAAACTTAAGCGAGTGCATTGCTGGTACGGGTTCTCTCTTTTTTTTTGACAACAAGTTATATCGAGTTTACTACTATGTCTACTCTACTATATAGTGCTATACTCGTAACGGTCAGTACGGTAAAAGCTCTTGAGATCCACTATGGGGCCGCCCTCAGCTCCGGATAAATTTATTTTGGCGGGTCAATAGAAAAGTCGGCACTGGTTAACGGAACCTGATGCGTCGAGTGAGCCGACCTTATTGTGGGTCAACAAATCGTTAATCTTTCTTGGGGGGCTGCTTTCTATCAATTTGGAGACCATGGGGCTGGGGAGGTAGTGCATTTCGAGTCCTTTTACGGTGGATAGAAAGATATAGCGTAAGCTAATGACAACTCCTTCCAGATCACTCACAACAAACCGCCTTTGATTTGGTGATAGAAGAAAAGGTACGAGCTATTAGAGAGGATTCTATTATGAAGTACTAGTTTATATGCGTGGTCCCGCTTCCCAGGGTTATGCGGGTAGGGGGGGGTTTAAAAAGAAAGATGCATTCCGGTCATTCCCATCCATTCCATTCCATTGCGTGCGTGAGGGTATTCTGAGGAGATGATGAAGGAGAAGAAGACAAAGAAGCGACCTATCTTCGTCTACAATGGGTTTCAAAGGAAAAGAAAATGGATGAGATAAAAAAAAAAAAGAAGAGAAGACGAAGATTATTGCGCCCATTCTGTAACCGCACACATGAAATAAAAGTCCCTAGAGATGGATTGGAGAAAGAAGGAGAAAGTAAATGGATCCCTAGTAGAATGGTATAGGGGCATGTGCTAAGAAGAGAAAATGCATGATGGTATGAAATAAAAGCAAGAGTGAAAAAAATACACCGTGCATTCGTTGAGGAGAGAGGGGTAGCCACGGGAGAAAGGAAAAGAGGAGAAATTGCCATTTTCCGAAAGATCTGTTTTGATCTTTCCGCTATCTCACATTAGTATTCAGCAAGGGAAGACAAGGGAAACATTATTATCGCACATTAGACACCTCCTCAGTTACACTACCAATCAAGGACTCTTCGTAAAAATGAAGAAAAGAAAAAGGAGGAAACAAAAAGTTCCGAAGAATTAACTACCATTGGAATGTCATCAACGCCGGGTTCAACGCGATGGGTAGCAGCAAGTGACTGCCCGCCACGGTTGCCATAGGCAAGATGGCGACAAAATCCTTGATGACCCAGCTATGGGGAACGAAGGGTGCAGTGGCGAGCACGATCATGGCAATTATTACTAAAATTGAGAAGGCGAACGAGAACTTGAAACGCTTCATGACTTTTGGAACTTCGATAAAGAAGTTTGAGAATTCGAGCTCTTTTGCAGTCGCTCCCCAGACCATGTTGATTTCAAACATGTGGGAAAGGAGCGCCTGGGAGACGTGTAGCGAAAGACCACCGAGGAATATACCGAGAAGGAAGATCCATTTAAAGTTTTCGAATACTAATTATCACAATAAGTTAGATATTCGTCTTGCCGGCCAACAGCACAGAAACACTTACAGGCATAGAAGAAGGTTCTTTCTCCAATACGATACCTCATAACTGCCAGCGACACGTTTCCGAGAAGATTAAACACAATGACAATCGAGAACCACACCTTCCAGGAGTCAATGTAATACTTGTCGAGATATCCATTATACCAACCAATGGCAAGGTAATTAGCGGTAGTCATGATCCATGCAGCGCCGATAGCGTAGTAGGTACCAATGTAGGAGATGATGGTAATTTTGGACGTCATGCGGATGTTGGAGAACAGGAATTTGCGGAACAAAGGAGTGAAGGGGCCGCGGATAGGCCAGAATCGCAACGGATGAAACAAAAGCTCATTGCAGCCGTAGGCATACTTTTCCCAACGTGCCAATTCATCATACACAGTAAGGGAAACACCCTCTTTGAATCCTTCTCCGGTGTAAGCAGCAAGTCGGATAGTGTACCCATTGACTTGTAATCGCAGGGACATATCGAAATCCTCGGATACGTGCGATTCGGACCAAAACTTCTCATACCCGTCCTCGTCTTTGTAGGAAACTTGTTGAATAGCGGACCATCGAAGAATAGCATTATGCCCAACGAAAGGAGCAACATCGCCATTGGCAACAGTATAACGGATGGCAGTGTAAATAAGGTTGGTGAAGAAAGTAATTCCGTTTTCGAAATAGTTGTGCACAACCTGCATGACCCCGGAGGAGTATTGCATAATGCCAACCTCGGGAGATTGCTCCATCTCAGAAGCAGCGTCAAGTAGACAATCAGCAGGCACACGGGTATCAGAATCAACTGTAGTGGTTTATTAGCTATCACAGCCACCCCAAACCTCACGACAATCTCTTGTAAACACATACCTAGCAAGATGTAATCTCCAATACGGATGTTGCCATCTGCCCAAGCGCGTCCATCTTCCTCCAATACTTCCTTTAAGCAATCCTCATAAGCCTGAGCTTCTTTGGCTTGAGTCCAGCTTTCATCCCGCTCAATTAATGCGAGTTTATCCTCGACTTTACAAGAAATCATTAGGGCGAAGTTCATGTTGGATGCCTATTGGATGATTAGTCATCATTTGTTAGATGATCGATATTTGCCAAGAAATGCAAGCGAGAGGGCTTGCGCAAGTGCCAGGAAAATCCCTGCTTGGCGACTCAGACCATCAGGGAAGTATCTCATAGGGCTATCAAAAAACAAAGCAGGGATCGCTGGAGAGACAAGGAAAAGGAGGCTAAAAGATGAGCGGAGGGTAAAATCAACCTCATCCCTCGCCAACCCTCTCCTTTCTTTCCCATCCAAACAAAGGCAGAGTGATTTTGAACAACCAGACGAACACTCGGTTTCGCTCACCTTCTTGAATTTGCCCTTTCTCTGGAAACCATCTTTGCCGTGCGGGGGCCTAGCGACCCAACCAATGTTATGATCCGCATAGAAGTCGATCCTTTCCTTCCGAAGATGCTCATTCTCATCTCTGTAAAGTTGTAGTCCATCGTCGTTGATCAAGATATTGGCCGTGCCGCCCTGGAGCTCGTATGTACTGATGGCCTGTTTGATAGATTTTATTGTTGGGGCAATAACCCCGGAAAGGCCCTCCTTGTACACAGGGCACTGGATGGTGATATGGGGGAGTGGCCCGGAGCGGATACGCGGAGGAGGCTTTGCGGAATAGTACTTGGAATTATAGGTTAACTGAGATACCGGGCCGATGCACTGAGCGGTACACCCTATGATGACCTGACCGAAGAACTATGGGTGGCAGATTAGGTTAGAAACACAGCTATTTCCTTAGGAGGGAGGGCTAGGCTTACTAAAGTGAAGAATATCTGAATCGGTGTTAGGGCGAGGAATGCAAGTCTCAACATATTCCCATCGACCGCAATCTCAATCCCAATCTGTCTATACCCGGCTCCTAGGGTAGTGATGATGAGTGCTAGAGTGAATGCGACTAGGATGGTATTAAGCAGATTTGTCGGACGCCTCTCCCGATATCCAGAGACCTCTCCAGATTCCTCATCGATAACCTCCACCACATTAGCACCCAATTCTGTCTTTGCTAATTCCTCCTCCTCGACCTCTGGCGTCTTCCACACCAGTGCCATCAGCTCATTTTCAATATACTTTGCTCGGGCAACAATGTTGAGGGGATCGTCATCCCAGACCACAAGTATGGCTTCTCTAGCTACGAATGCGGCGAATTGAAGCTTCCTCGCCCTCGGAAGATCTGCAATTGTCGGAACGACCTGAATTCGCAGACCGTTCATGAGGGGAACATCTACCGCATCAGGAGACCATTGGAGAAACGTTTTGATGACTCCGGAACTAACAGTCATAGCGACCTATTAGATTTCAAAGTTACGGAAATATTAGCGGTGGCAAGCAAACTTTTAGGCACCCCCGGGGGTCTCCATAAACATACGTGAACATTTAATGTCGAACAAGCCTCGGCAAAAAGACTGTTTGATAATGAGGCCGGGCAAGCCATATATTGCCCTTTACTCTTCCTCAGCAAAACGCCCTCATTCCCGTTGGATTGGCCAGGCGCTGGGTTAGGGTTGACCCAAAGCTGGCTTGACTGTTGCTGGTACAAATAGCTAACCATAACCTCATGCTTTATGTCGTCGATCATCACACCTGACGATCTCGAAGATACCGCGCCAGAAGTGGGTTCGGAGCCTAGGGCCGGGAACAGTGGTGGTCTGAGTTCGACGGCATGATCAGCCTGGGAAGCCGCAGCTGGACCCTCCGCGGGAGCCTTGCCGCCGGTCGGCTTTGTACGAAAGTAGTCTCTGATCCCCATCGTAGAGACTTAGGAGGTCGTACGAGACAACCAATTCGATTTCGTAGCGGTTGGTTATTTCAGTCTGCTTCCTTCGACAACCAACTGAACTGGTGGTAAAAAAAACTCACACAGAACTAGGAGTGTGGGAAAATCGTGGAGAAAAAACAAGGGTGACAGTGGATGAAAACCTTCTCCGGAATTGGGCGGGAGGGAGAACGTGAAATTATTGTGCGGCCTTAAGCAAAGAGTTCAAGGTGGATTGATCTAGTTCCTAGATCGCCTCTTCGATAACCAAGAGAGAGATGTTCAGGCTCAGTCTCTGGGGAAAATGTAGAGGGGCAAATTGCGGCGGCAGTAGCCGGAGCTTTAGTGGGGGCCGCCAAAAGATGATTTCCTTCGTGAGGAGGGAATTGGGAATTATTGTCTTATCAAGAGTATTACTTCGACTACCTGCTGTGGTAAAACCCTTCTCCTTTGCAGCAGTAGAGGCAGATTGAGGATTGTATAGCTTGTCTATAGCGGTGATAATTTGTAATTCCCCCCGGACTGCTCTTGTTGAACTATTTCGACTTTGGGAGGAGGGGATGTCCGTAGTCGGATGGATGAGGCGAAAGGAAGGCAAGTAAAGGAAGGAAAAAAAGAAGGAAGAGAAACCAAGAGAAATGATATGAGAGGAAACAGTCTACAGTTTGTGGTAGAGAGGGGGGGGAGGGTTTAGTTATTTCGTGTGCTCGCACGGCGGCCTTCGGCATATCTCTTCGAGGTTATTTGGGCGGGTGAGCAAGACGGGGCGGGTGTTTGCTTGGTTGTGCGCTTGTCTATATCTTGTTGTCTCTCGAAGGCTGCTTGGACTCAGCTGAATTGGCTGACTCGCTGGCCGGTTTTCCCTTGCTCTCATTTCTATATCGCTCTTTCTTCCACCTTTTCACCCTTCTCGTGGAACTTTACCGGTCTGGAACATCCCAGCCTGGAGTTCCAAAAAGGTTGAGGACTCGAACTCTCATGACACCCGCATAACTTATTACAATCCATATATTACCATGCCCGCTCACTCACTTGCACCACACACGGCGATACCTTACCGTGGCACGAGTGCCTGCAATTTTGAATCTACCTGGGTGTGTGCTTGTGCTCACTTCTCTGTCTCTCTTCCTCTATCTCCATTCAGCAGATGGGACATACCGCCGTCGTGCCTGTACGGTACTTCACCTCAGCGGACTGAAAGGAATTTCGAGGCGTCCCGGGTCATGCTCAGGAAGGCAGCTGCATTATTCACTGCCATGTGTACCTGGAACACCAAAAACCCGCAACCCCCATATCCAACCCATATCGCCCCATTCAGCACCCAGAGCATCCACACCCACACATTATCACACGAATACTGTACATACGCCCTTAGTTGGTGCCTGCTGTTATACGGTAACGATACAGAAATCGTCCGGAGCCTTTTTTTTCCCCCTCAATGGTGAATCGAACAGCCCAACAGTATCGCAGGTATGGATCGCACGCCGACACAATGTCGCTTCCCGGCACCCAATGGATATGGCCGATAGACACATGAGATGCGCTAGTGTCATTAATTGGTTCACTCTCTATTATATCGGGAGAACAGAAAGCCAAGAAAGGAGAACCAAGAGCAGAAAAGGTCAAGGACAAAAATCAAAGTCCTATCTAGCCTATCTACAAGGGGGAAATCAGAACTAAACGAGTTTCTTGTATGACCGAACAACTTAAATTAAGTTACGGGAGCAATCAGGCACCGTGATTTATCCTGCAGCCGGATCTAAAAAAAAAGAGGAAAACGGTATCACACTCCTGTCGCCGAAGAAATATTGTGGCACCCAGTTAGCTCTACCGGAGCGAGCTAGCCCCCGGGAGAGATTTTTCCAGGGAGTCAGTTGGCAGGTACGGTAGCGGATTTCGCCACCATTCCATAAATCGCGAAATCAATATGATCCTAGTAGCCACAGTACAATGCAGCCAGGCATATCCCATACTTTCAAAGTAGAATATGTTATAGTACTACAACTCAGCCCCTTGTAATATGGGGTTTAATCTTTATTTTGCTCCCTGCCTTTCGGCTCTCCCACGCTACCCCCAACCCCCCCTCCAACTCCCAGGTAGGTCCCTGAAGCGATGAAAAACCGAGCCCGCCGAGCCGGGGATTAGTCGAATGTCACCAACGTGTCTCCCAAATACCTATTCCCAGGCCAGAAGCACCCGAAAATAGGGACTCGAGAAGTATATGGTAGACGACCTGTGCATACAGGCAGGTATCTGAGCGTCAATAGGCAATATACCCCCCCTAGGCCTCCGGATACTTTTAGCATGGGAGCAGGTGGATTACAGTTGATTATCATATCGGGCAGCTAGAAGAAGAAAGGAAAAACAAAATAAAAAAATAAAAAATACAAAACCATCTACTAACATAGTAAAACCCCTTCGCCATATAACCCATAAAGTTAGGCCTCCACCAAACCATCAGAAAGCCAGAAGGCCAACAGGGCTCCACCTAAGAACAAAAAAAGTTTTTGGTGTAAAAATGAGAATAATTAAGCGTGATAAATAAATAAACATAAAAGAGCGCCCCCTAGCTAATGCATGAAATCAGGTTGGGCGTCCGGATCGGGCAGGAGGGATAGATGAAGAACATTCTGGACAAAGGCGCCTAGCCGTGAAAATGCGAACAACAAAAAGGGAGAAGGAGTTCTGACAAAAGGCATATTACACCTTCATAATAGAGCTTGCATCCTCCGAAAGCCGAAAGGAAACAAAGCTGGCTAGCGGAGCGGAGTGTTAAGGAAGAGAGGTAGAGGGTAGGGGTGTTATTTTACGGTCCGGAGGTTTGTACACATGTATATTGTAGTAGTGTACAGTGCTTTGAAGTATGGCTGGGCACTGACCGTGCCTCCGGCTACTATAGTAAGAAATGTTACTCGTGCTGTACTGGGATAGGCAAATCTGAGTTAGTGAACTATAGCTACACTCGAGCACTCTAGCCGATAATGGCGGCATGACCGAGTTCCCTCACGATTATCGTCAGAATTCTCCTACACTACAGGCGCACCGAATCAGCCTCGAATAAGCAGCTACCTAGGAGGATACATAGCTGTATTAATACAATGCGATGGACGACCCCCATTTGCGCAAAACACCCTACTCCTAGAAAGCCCCGCTGGGGATTTTCCAATTCCTATGGAACAAGCTCATGTAGAAGGAAAATGGAGCCATGGTTGATCGACTATACCTCGACCAGCCCACGAGTAGGTACTGTCCTAACTTATAATATAACTTAATAATATAACTTAACATTAGAAAGAGGTTCCGTCCCAAGTCTGTCTTGATATTGGGCATCATGTCGTGGAAAACCCAGATTCCCGGATATTCTCCTTTTCCCTCCCCCCCCTTAGTCCTTGGTCTCTGCGCTCAGGCGTACTGTACTGTAGCAAGAGAAGATAAGATGAGACCGCACGTCCACACGGAAGTCTCCTCCCCCCACCACAGTATAGTATAGTGCACCACAGCACTGTATTCACAAACACTCGCACAAGCACCCTGGCCCTGATGAGATGAGATCGAAGGACGACAACTAGACTAACCCATCCCACCAACCCACCATGTTCATCGCCATCTAAATTAACCACATTAACAAACCAGTAATCCCCCGTCTCATCCCATGCACCCGTATCAGTAAACCAAGTTAACCCAATAAACAAATCAGAGGAAGAAGACCACAAAACCACCCCCACGCCCCAAATACAAACCTGGAACTATGAACTCAAGATAAGCAGCACACGCTAATAAAAAGTTTCATGTCTCACACAAGCGCAAGTGCAAGTACCGAGCACCCGTGTCGGCTCATAAGCTAGCGTACCGTAACTTCAATCAGGGACGGTTGTGGGGTGTGTGTCTTTGATATTATGATATTTGTTTTTTCTTCTTCTTTCTACCTATTATCTGAAATAGCTTTCCGCTCGCTCACAGGGGTTCGGCGGAAGGAGCATGTGGAGCGCACCTGCACGAGCGCGCAAGATATGGTAAGCTAAGGTGAGACAGGGAGCTAAAGGATTTACCCGCTGTCCAGGGTTGGTTGGAGGGTGGTTGAAGTTTCTTTTTCTTTTCTTTTTCTTCCTTCGTTTCTTTCCTTTTTTTCTTGTTTCTTTTGGCTCTTGGTATGTGTGGAGGAAGGAAGAGGGAAGGAAGGAAGGAATGATTAGGGGTAGGTGAATTTTGAAAACCATAAACAAACAAAAATGAGGTTTTGCATGTGGCGGGTTGTACAGTACAGTATTGTGCTTTGTAAGGTACTGTGCGAGCGTGATGGTAGCACTGCACCACGGTAGCACTTTGGGGGGCGGGGATAAATAAAAACTATTAAAACATTCTCTAAATGAAAGATCTCGCTTAAGTTAAAATCAATTCATCACTTAACTTTGCTATAGGAGCTATGCTCATTCAGCACTTTAGTTCAGGTATACGATACCTTACCATCTAGCCAATCCAGCCACCCAAAACGCTATCTATCTCTCTATCGACCTTATCTACTAGTACCCTCCCTCCCTCCCTTTCTCCACCGCCACCGCCAGATGTCTCAACTCCTCACCTCCACCCACCGGCCCGCTGTCTCTCATCTTCTGTCCGTCCGGCCAGCTACGGCACCGCATCTAAATCGATACCTCGGGGGCCCCAGCACACATGTAAATTTACCACACAACCGCGACAAACAATGAAGGAGGATCCAAAGCAAACCAGAACAAAACAGAGCAGAGAGAGGGGGGGGGGAGGGAGAGGGAGAGGGAGACATATGGATGTACTGTACGTCAGAGCGACAGCCATGTCTTAGATTTCCAGATTGAATGAGACATCGGGGGGATCCAGATGTACCGGTACGGGTAAAGGTGAAGGTGGAGGTGGGCTTTGAAAGACCCCCACGTTTCTTTTTTAATAGAGCATCGTACGGTATCTTGGTACAGTACAGTACATCGTATTGCCTTACAGCTGCAACGTCCGCTCAGCGGGAGGTGCTGGTGAAATGACAATTTTATCACCGAAAAACATTGGATTTTAGTTACATGTAATGTGATCTATCATACCGGATATATATATATATATATGTGCAACTGGCCGTCTGGGTTTTGAATAGACTTTCCTCACTCGGACTTTCCTCACTTTGATAATGATATAGCAACAATGGTGCAGCGGCGGAGAAGAAGAGGGCTCACCGCTGCACCGCCGCAACTAATCTGCCCCTCTGTCATACTGATAGGTTAGTACTCTACCGGCACCAGCACATATAATAACTAACTCCCAACAATTCTGCTAATAACTATACCGCCCACTGCCCTACCGTACTACTCCATCCATCATCCCCTAGCAATCCAGCACGACCAACAAGGCTCGGAAACCCCGAATCGCTCAGGAAAATCCGAATATATCTATGTGCTGTACCCGTACCTCTCATGGAAGGCAACTCCCATTCTTCGGCTAACTCGTACGGTATCATACTTATTTGCCGAAATCTATTCCTCCTTCCCCTATCCTGCCCACACGTGACCCATAATACGATATGTATTTGAACGATTTCACCCCCACCTCCCAGACTTACCTACCAACCCACCAATGATACCCGCTCTCTGCAATTAACTTACCCCTTTAGGGCTGACTTAACCTCGCATGTAATACTTGTACCTCAAGCATGACATGACACCACACACTCTCGCTCGCTACGCCCCCCGCCAAGCACGGATGATCCCTCGCAATCCCGCACACCTAGCCACAAAACAAACATTCCCCTTTATGATAGATAACATGTGCCGCGGGCATGCCCCCATCGCCCCCCCCCCCTTCTCTCTTATAATAAGTATTAAACAACCCTACCATAGAGCCTCAATCTTCTTTTTCTTTCTTTCTTTGGAAAATTTTTTTTTACTCCATTTTGCTGGAACCCGGTGGTGGTGATACATGGCTGCCAGGACCCACCAACTGATCGTTTCAAGCCAGCCCTACTACTCAACCCCAACACACATGAGGATACCCACCCGTACAGTGCCTACTGCTAACCTAGAACCTAACACATTTTCCTTCCTGATTGTCACTGTCTTCTGCTGGTTCTTTCCATCTCCCTAGTAGATTTCAACTTGTGCTATACAGTACTACTGTGCTTGAGTACTACTTGTATACACCACTGCGACGGCGCTGTCGCTAAATTTCTTTTTCCTTTCTTGTTTTATGAAATTTGGCAGATTCTGCCATTGTCCGTTGTCTGTCGTGGCGTGCGGGCTGGAGTGGGTTTGTCCTCAACTGGCGCGGTGGGTGGATTCGTTGTTTGTTGGCTTCCCCGCCGCGGGGGGTTGGTGGTTTGGCTTACGAGGCGTGTATGATAAGGTGAGGCACGAGCATATTCCTTCTTTTTTCTTTTGGGTGCTGTTGTTGGGCCTGGTTTGAGACAAAGATAACGGTTTTGGTTGCTTGGGTTTGATGGATAGGAGAAAGAGAAAGAAAGAGAAAGTAAAAGTAAGAATGGAAGTAAAGATAAGAGTAAAGGGGGAAGAGAGGGAAAAAGGAAAAAGCAAAAGAAAAAAAAAAGTGCCATCTATTATCATTTCTTACCCTCCCCCGATTACAAGGCCTATTGTAGGAGAAGGAGTCCTGCCTAGCTAAGCTAACTAAATGACTAAAAAGGAAAAGCGAAAAAATGGTATGCGCAGGGGTTAAGGGGAAAAGCCACCAACGGGTGGCCTCCCGTTCCGTGGCGCCATGTTGAAGCTAAAAAGAAAAGAAAATTGCCCCGAATAAACTCCCGAAGTTATGCCTCTTGAGAAGATAAAAATAAATAAAGGAAGAAAAAGGAAAAAAAAGATTCAGCGGAAAAGGGAGGGGGGAAAGAAAAGAAAAGAAAGATCAATCACATTGCTGCCACATTTTCACGCTCTCAACGACCATTTCCCCGTCGTTTTTCCATGTCTTTTTCCACTCGTTTCTAGCGTCCCAGAAATCCCTTGCTGCGTTGGGGCTCCCGTCAACCCAGGGTTTCTTGTCCCTCCCGTTTTCGAACCAACCGTTGGTGGCTCCGACTCCGAGGTTAATGATAAGGTAGAATTCCTGATCGAATGGGGTACTCTCATGCCCTGTCTGTGACCAGGGGTCGATGTATCTTGTACCGTTCTTGTTCGCGAGCGGGAAGTCCCCACGTTCCCATAGTTTCGTTTGGAAGTTCGTGTAGAGGACCTGTAGAAGCCTGGAATCGACATAGGTAAAGATGTACTTCTCGCTCCACTCGATTCCAAAAGTATGGAAAGTGGCGGAGTAGCTAGTGTGCGAAGCCCTATGCTTAACATTTGTCCTCCACCAAGCATCGTTCGCGGGGTCGGGACCCCAATGTAGCGTGGAACTGATAATGTCATTTCCGCCCTGAGCGTACTTCCAATCATTTCCCCTACTCTCCGCGATATCCATTTCCCCGGAAGCCGGCCAAGGCCCATACTTTTCTTCTACCGGTAACATCCAGATTGCCGGCCAGAGCCATTTACCCTCTGGGAAGCGTGCCTGGACTTCCACTCTGCCGTACTTTATTTTGCCGCCTTTGCGTGAGTTGATGCGTGCGGATTTCACGGGATTGATAATAGTGCCATTAGTACTATTTGTGCCCGCGACGCAGTTCTTTAGAAGGGGGGAGGTGCAAATCCCCATTTCTGTGAGGTTCATGATGTTGTCTGTTGTGATTAATTTCTCATCCTGGAGGGTTGGGCGGATGTGTAGAAGACCATCCTTGACGTAGGAGTTTTCCTCGCTGTTCGTAGTGTAATCGAATTGTCCGTTCCTATATTTTTTGTCTATAAGCAATTGATTTCCACAAGTGTAAGTTGCGGTTAAGGCATACCCGAATCCACCACATTCGACTTCCCTGGTCCAAATTTTCTCGTCAAACCCATTGCTCCAATCCTCCGTGAGCACAGGGCAGTACTTGTGATTGACCACACTGCTAATTCCGTGCCAAACCAAAAACCCTGCCACAGCAAGCCCGACAACCAATCCGATGCATGGAATTATGGTGACCCACTTTTCCTTGGGATCCTTCTTCTCCTTCCAAGGCTGCTGCACTTCCCCGGGCCTCACTCGCCTAGAATGGAAGTACCTCTGCGGGATATTCGACCCTGGGGCGGAAAAACCTGAGGTAGACCCCGGATTTGAGCCAGGTCTAGAACCATAGGGTGTAGACCCTACTGGGGTTACTGGATCAATGAATGGTGAAGGGACAGGTGTTGTGGGTCTCTCGGAGGACCCTGCCGTCGTTTGAGCACGGGTGCTGTCCATTGCTCGTTTGTTTGTTTGCTGGTTAGTGGGCTCTCGCAATGGGGGAATTGGTGACGGGAGGTTAGTAGCTTGTAGCTATAATGAGTTAAGACAAAAATAGCTCTAAGTGCGTGGTATGAAGGTGGAAGGCACCCCAAGGTGTGATGAGCAGGGCCTCGGAGTAAGCAAACAGCTTGAGGAAAATCTAGGTGTTCAATCCGATTTTGGATTTTTCTGGTTTGTAGGGTATTTTTCGTTGGGGAAAACGGGAGGGGGTGGGGAGGGGGGTAGGGCAAACACCGCGGGTGGTTCTCTCTTTCCTTTCCTTTACTAAGAATGGGTTCCCTCTTGGTGAGTTTGCTAGGTGGAGGGGTGGGTGAGTGAGAGGTTGGATGGATGAAAACAGTAGAGAGATAGAAGGGGGTATTATTATTTACTTCACCTAGGGGGTTGAGCGGGGGTGGGGGGGGGGACGCCGGTACTATGTAGTATGCAATTGCTTCGCTGCGCGGGGGGGATTAAACCTGCGGAGAAGAAAGGTAAAGCAATGCAAAAATGTCGGGAAGAAGCATACCGGCATCATTCTCCAACTGATTTTCTGGCATACGTATTAGGCTGTCTGCCGAGGCATTTTGGGTGATTTGGCAGTCTCGATTTTTGGCGGTCGCAATTGTGACAGTTTGGGGGAGCACATATACTATGCTCGAGTGCGGTACGGCAGTGTGCAGTCAAAAGCGTGCCCTATGGCATGTTGGGTGGTGGTAATACCGTGGTTGCTGTCCGCATCCGTGTGGTGGAATCATAAGCAGACTGGAGCGACTTTGTACCACCTCCCTATTTACTTGTTTCTTCGTCGGTGGACTACGGCTTACAGGGAACGGATGTTTTGTCAGTTACTGCCCATAAAAGGTACATTGTAACCCACTGATGTGCCATCAGGATCAGTTCGTGCCTTGTGATCGTACTGGATCTAAGGGTTCTCTCCTTCCTAGCTACACGTGCATTGCCATCCTTGCCCCGGAGGCGGATAGAGGAGAAGTTTCCTGCTTGTAACTTGGTGTGCAGTACTCGTACAGTACATAACTGCTGCAGTATCAACTAACCAACCAACCGTGCTTCTCGGGAGGTGTTTCTAGCTGTGGCGCCGGTGCGGCGAGAGGAAAGGTTGGGGGTGAAAAGCAACTGCTATGATACATCATTAGGACAATATAAGAAAGGGGGGAAGAGAGGGAAACATACCATATTCAAACCCCTCCCTCACTCGGTAAAGAAGACTGGAAACTAATTATCCCCCCGTGAATTCAGAATGCTGTTCAGACTATTGATGGGATCCTGCCGGTGTCATCGCGGCTTATTCCAACCTGGATCTCCGATCCCATATAGGGAGGCCTGGAGGGCAATATATCACAGCAAATACGGTACTCTACAGCGCTGCGCTCCCTAGCACTGTCATACATGTAAACGCCACACCTCCAGTCACACAATCCAATGATAGATACTGTATCATACTGTACCAAGACTGCTCGAGTAGAACCAAGGACACGGCAAGATGTGATTGTGACAAGGCCCTGTCCTGCCCTGCCTGTGGTTCCTGATATCTCTTTTATTTTATTTTGTTTGTTTTTCCTTGTGATCCTGCGCTTCCTTTTGTGTTGCGGCAATTGTCAGTTCACATTTTATTCCACTTCATCCCCTTCCATCCAACCCTAGCTCATTTTCTCCTGCATGTGTTCGCTAATGCTGTGACCTCTCCCATGGTGGTCTATCATTTCGCTTGGTTCCGAAAATAGAAATAAATCACCGCGTGTCATTGAGGTCGTTAATAAAGGCTCTTCCCGGACCCAGCCTCGTCCCATCGGCTCGTTGAATAGTACTGTTCGAATCAGATGGAATTTATTGTGCATATTTTGGTCTTTGGGGGCTCTCTCGTGTGATTCTTCTACACTCTGCTTTCTCACTTGATTCGAGGGTAGTAATTCCCTAGTGGTTCATCTACGGTAGCTTCTGCGATTCGGGTGCTTGAATTATCCCCTAGACCAGCCACCGGTTTAAGCCACAGTGGTGTGTGCTGGACAAATATACTCGTAGTCTGTTATACACTACTACCGTACTGTCTATTCTGCCCCCCTTAGCTTACCAGCATTCCCCCCACGGCTCTCCTGCCCAATCTAGATACATTTCACTCTAGTTCGGTGGGCTCGCTTCACGATATATGATTGTCTTGCGGAGCGGGGGCTAACAGGCCGGCCGCCAAAGCGCACAAGCTAAGCGAAAGATAAGCTCCATGACCCCTCCGAAGATGCCTTCGCGAAATCTATTATCGTGAATCGGAAATATTTCTGCTCGTAGCATGTCTCGGAGAAACATTCCTCCCCCTCCCTCTCTCCCTCCTCCAGCGATCACCAGCTCATTCTCCTCCTTTTGCACCCCTCTCTCCTGCCCTACCTTACCAGAGTCCAGAAAATAGGAAATAAAAATAAGAAGGGAGAAGCGCGGATACAGCAGATAAAGTAAAGACAGCTCAGGATTATTTACTTTTACACAAGGATTTCCTCCCTTCCCCGATCCATCCACAAATCTCTATCAGCCCATCCCACTGCCGTTAACAACCAGCGAAAAAGAGACCATAGCACAAGTAGTTGCCGGAATGATAAGGGATTAAAGAAGCCCGCATAACACAACATCCAGCCCACTCAGCCAACAGATCTCAAAAGCGGCAGGGGCGACAACAACAAAAAGAAAGTCTAAACTCAATTCCCTCTTCCTCCGCCTTTGAGGAAAGGATAGAAGTACCCTAGCGATGGAGGCCCAAGAATCTGGCTCCGCTTCAGCACGCGGAAGTTTGCAGAACTCGTTTTCCACATGCCGGTTCCCCTTTATTGTTTGCTCTGCTAAACATATACCCTACTTGCGCTATGGTGGATTTGAGCGGGACCCTAACTCTGGAAATGTTCATGATTTCCCGTTTGGGCTCACGTCCACGCCAACCTAGCGTGCTTCACCCACACATCTCGTACATAGACGATGCAGCACGTTACTCGTACAAGGCGTGCCAGCACGGTAAGGTACAGTACATATAGCAGTGCCCAGAAGTCCTTTGTCTCAATTCCTCTGCCATACGAGTACAGTAGTGAAGCTCCCGATATCACATCAATCACCCCTTGCTTGTCTGCCTGTCTAACCATGTGTCTATATCTTAGCTTTGTAATAAAAGGAGAGGGAGAGAAAGAAAAGTCAGGGAACCAATGAATGGGAAGGCAAACCAAACTCCACCTCTGGATTGACTTGCCTGATCTCGCTTCCCGCACTCACCGAGACATCTCCCCAACCCACATGAAAAATTACCAAGTATAGTACCGCATAGGACAACTCGATTTAGGGCTTTATTTTCGCAAAAAGAACCCCATTCGCGGTTCTCCCGGTATTGAACGAATTCATCCCAGGTCCCGTACGCTTTCACGGGGTGAATTAGAGTACGATCACTCGTAGCCGGGCGTTCCACCGCTTATTCCTCTCTTCCCTATCAGATATCGGTTTTCTACTTCGTTCCACAACACCGCTATCGATATTGTTAGCCTATAGTATATACACAAGTGTCTAGAGGATCGGAAAGGTAAGATATCGAGACCAGTGCGAGGGAGATAGGTGATAGATAGATAGGTATCGTAGGTATGAGGTTGTGCCTTGACGAAATTAACCGCATACCAAGCATAACTTACCAGAAAAACTTCAGTCATAGCAAGTACAGTACGCTCCTCCACCAGCCATGCTATCATCGTGACGACAACAACAGAAAAACGTAAATGCATAGTAGAAATTAATATTTAGTATATCATACCATCTAACTTATCAGCATTAACGCCGAGTCAATCCTGACCTGTCTATCAGTAATACCATACTATTGTCGTACCTAAAGAGGAATGGAAAAAAAAAAAGACCCTTGTCAATCCTCCCCCTCCAGTTTACTAGGCGATGGAACCCTACAATCAAGTAATTTCTGCAGCACCTCTTGCTCTCCCCTAATCCTCGTGGTGGTTAGGGCAAAGCTCTGCTCTCTTTGATTATCCTTTCCGCAAGCCGTCCAGAAATATTCCCTCGTGCTAATCTCTCAAGGCGCACTGCTGGGGTGTTGGATATTCCACGGCGTTAATGCTAATTCTACCTTGAGAACTTTCCGGTTCTAAATATATGCAATGGTATATCTGATGGAGGCAGTAGGATCGCTCAGAGGGGTTAGCCAGGACGAGATATGGAGGTGCTCGTGGTTTATTGGAGGTTGATAGATAACGGCTTCTCAAGAAGAGAAAGCTTCTACATGCATTATATAACTTTATACATCAGTTCATGCCCAACTGTGCCAACACACTTCCACGCTTCTCCATAGTACGAGTGATATCTGGGCTGATCGGCGTTTCTTATACTACAAACCTCTATCACTGGGATTATTATACCGTCAATATGACAATATCTTCTCGGCGGTTTTTTTGTTCTCATATGCCGTGCAGCAAAATTTCCAGTTGGGCTAGTGAGACTAATCAGTGACATGAAAAGCCTATCAACTAGCCCGACACTCCATTCTTACCGATATAGTAGGAGGTAGCAAGTGTGCACTCGCTAAGTCTGATATCGTACTATCCGTTAATCTATCTCATGGTGACAATCGGTCCCTTATCATTGGCATAATGCTGTCTTGGTAAAGTTGTTTACAATCGCTCCCCCGGGATCCTGCGCTATCGTACCCTGCTTTCCCTCTATCTAAACAACACCCTATTGACTCTTTGTCTATCACTCGAGGGGTGGGAGGTGAAATGGGAGGAGAAAACACAGCAGGAAAAGAAAAAAGCCCAGGCCAGAATTTGAAGTCTGAGAAAAATTGACTAAGTCACGAATGCGCTGTGGGACAGGGCGTCTGGTACCCCGCAAGCTGTGACAATTATCTTCCGAGACTAGCACACCCTCCCCGCTGCCCTTTATATTATGCCACTAAAATGCACCTCCTGAGGTGGCACACCAATTTATCTACCCATCCCTCGTAAACCCATTCAAATTGGGCACCCCACATGTGTGGGAGCTTCGCCATCCTACAGAGTTGCGGATATGGTTGCTAGCCTAGCAAGGCTCCCATGGGCTGTCGAATGCGCCTAGACTTGTCATTGGTGGAGGCAACAGATAAACCCCTAAGAATCCTACCCGGGCCGTTCATTCTATCTGTTTGACTAGATTTCGGAGTAGAGGTGGGCAAAACTAAATCATCAAACGTCACTCATCTCGCCTCTCCGCTCTCCTGCTTAGTATGATACTTCCCTCCGCTCCGCCCGCTGGTCAAATTCTACTGTAATTTGTAGACAGAAATTTGCAAATTCTGGCCCAGTTGTAGGAGCAGATCCCTAAGGAGGTTTAGGAGAGTATGGTAGCGCGTGGGAATTTCCATCTCACTGGATTCCCTTGGGCTAGAAAGAATGATGCCCAGGGGCGGCGTATTGAGTAGCATACTCCAGGAAGGAAGGAGCCGCTGTCATTTGCACGAGGAGGTGTCTCCCTGGTCTCCTCCAGCCTCACTAATATTTTTTACCACTTCCACAGGTCCCTTCAAAGCTCGAAACCGAACCAGCGTTCATCTATTGTTGATGATGATTCACTTGACTAGCTCTGATGACACGAAATGGTAGCTAACTGATAAGGACTAGACCACCACTCTAACCCAGATGTAAGATCTCTATTATAATTTGCTATCCTGGGGTGATGCTGATCACTTCTCGTAAAATAATTGTAAGGTAACCGTGCCTGAGAATGACAGAGACCGTATAGACGGTAGAACCCCGGATCCGACTTAACGCGATCAAGTAGATCCGCTAGGCCCTCTGTTGGTACTTTCGATTGTCTGTGCTTGCAAAATCAAGAGGAGCTAGTGAGCTAGTCTTTGAGTATAACTTGGACGGACGCGGTGGGAGAGATTCGAAGAGGGCTGTGTGCAAACGAGAGGCTGGAGTGGAATTGAGGGGATTGTAGACAAACTCTAAGCGGCCGTTCTTGAGAAGAAGGCAAGTCCATAAACTTAAGCTCCGAGATTCTCACCCTGTTCATTCATTCCGCTTGATCGATTTTGTCGGAAACAAGAGAGAGGGAGAACTAGAGTCATGGAACATCACTCGGAGGAGGTTTGGTCTAGGGTGTTGAAATTGGGCTTTCGGATATGTCTCTTCTACGTCTTGGAGCATAACAGAACCGGTGACCTATGTCTTAGTATCGGTCTACTGCTCTCCTTGTTCGACTTGCTCTATTTACTATTTCCCTCATGCTATTGCTCAATCAATTGACCAGATATGCAACTCTGTTCTCATTTGTTTTCTCTTGTCTTCCATCTTGTCTTCTTTGGTCTTTTTTTTCGGCTGCGGATATGTTTCACTTCATAAATAGTAGGTCTCCCCAGCCCCCTTAGATGAAAAGAGGTGCAATCGCCAGGTTGAATACCCAAGACATGAGGGAGCGAGAGATGCCTAAGAACTTTTTTCCAACATAAGGGAATTCCTTTCGGCGTAGACCCATTTGATAGTGAGCTTCGCTGAGGTGGAGCAGAAGAAAAGGGAGCGAGACTCATCGAACGATAAAAAAAGGGGAGAAAATAGAGAGTGGAAAAATTAAATGAACCGAAAACAATCCAACACGACTGTTATAGAAGACGTAAATGTCAAAGTGGAAAATTAGGGTCACACAGAAGTAGACGATAGACTAAGAGAATTCGCTTGGAACTTGGACACTTTAGAGGAAGGATATGGAACGTAAGTTTCGCCGCTTGTACCTCGTTCATTCGCTCCCTCTCGCTCAAATTTTTGTTCAGACTAAGGGTGGAGACAGGTGTAAAAATGAAACAAAAATACCACATCCTGATTCTTTTAGGGTCACCGCACCTCTCTCTTTATTCCTCGCGTTCACTTGTTCCTCAGTACACTCCCGTGATAACGAGGGAAAGACATAGCGGGTAAAATCTATTGTTGAATATTCTCCCGAATCTATTCTGTCTGCATGTCTCCTGAACAATCCTTCACACTTTGGTATTGTCGTTTAAGAAAATTAACCGTACACATACCAGAGATGACAATCCAACCCTCTTCATGACCCCCCATTCTCGACACCTCCTAAAGATATTTCACCAGATCAAATATTAATTTCTACTATATATTCTGCTATGTATTTACCGGTGTGTTTATATCTTTTTTTTATTTTACTTTCATGACAGTGGGATTGTGGGGGAGCAGTTGTCATGGTAAGGGTTTTTTCACGTTCGCTGGCGTACGGTTAATGTTAAGGTACAATAACAAAGCCAAGCATATCCGTTCGATAGTACTCGAGTAAAACAGATGAAGCTAAACCCCCTTGAGATAGAAAGAACTGATGTCTAAATTTCATTGGCCGAGGAGTGGCTGTATCTCAAGGGTCTAGACTTCGTCCGCCTATCTTCTCCCCGTAGACAAAGAAGAGCATTTTATTCCCACAACCGCCGAGGGGCAATACCGGGGGAACTGGTTGGTAATCACCCAATAGATGGACGAAACACTAGGAAGAAAAAATGAAGATGGCCAGAATCAGGGAAATATGATAAGCAATGGAAATAGGTCCTTATCATCCGGTGTTGTATTGGCTTCATCACATCTGTGTAGGTGGCGCAAGGGGCCTTCCGGGGTGGGCAGTTAACCGAGCGCACCGAATGTTGCAATAGCCTATCGGGCTTAGCTGAGATGGCCCAAGGGTCTAAAATTCTTTTCAACCCACGCTTATGGTGTTTAGACACTCGCTTTGTAGAATTTCTTGCACTGAACGTAGATGCGTTCTGAGCTTTCTTGGAAATGATCGCTGTGACTTGTTTCCCAACCCTACACCCCAAGGCGAAAGAAAGCCTGCCCTGCTAGATATCATACTAAAAAAAAAAAAGTCCCTAACACCCTATCTCATTAAGTATGTATGATAACCAAAAAAGCACAAGAAAAAAGCCCAAACCCACAGCGTATTCATCACCCAATTACACAACAGCCACTAATTAACTGTAAAAGCTCGGGTTGGGTGCTCGAGACCTAGCGGGAATTGGAAACGATTTGCTCCTTGGGCAGTGGTCTGAGAGCTAACACATAGCCCTAGGTATCTGTGGATGCTGTTTTTCTCCTCTTTTTTATTTTGTTTCCTTCTCTTCCGCCACGATTGATCGGAGTACTCGCGTGGCCGAGTTGCTCTTGGACACCCACATACCTACTCGAGTAGAGTACCGTATTTTTTGGTGTTATCCGGTTTTCTGCCAAGAAAGTGCGTCACTTAAGGTTGGACGTTGCCCGTAGTCTAAAATAGGGCCTTCAAGGCTGCCAGCACGCATAGTAACTAAGGGGTGGATTTTAGGTGTCTACAACATTGCGGCTGAAGGTCTTCAATCCCTCCTCTGCAAGGGTTGGGATGGTGATCAAACATGCGCCACACACTAATTGGTGGAGTACTGGACACCTAAAATCTGTTCCTTAGTTACTATGATAACTGGGGAGTATCCAAGGGCCTATCTCAGACTACGGGCACCGTCCAACCTTAAGTGACGCACTTTCTTGGCAAAAAACCAGATAACACCAAAAAATACGGTAGTCATCGCCGGACCAATAAGTGGACAATCCGATGGTGGCAAGTGGCGTGATGCAATTTGCTATACCGTAGAAATTATGTGGCTATGTAATAATCCCCTTCTCATCGATAAGCAATGTGGTACTCTCAGTTGTTTTGTAGCGTATATGATTATTAATGATGTAGCCCTGGATGAGCTTGCCATTCGCCAGCGGGATTGCTACTCTATCTGGGTGTCCAAGAGCAACGGCCGCGCGAGTATTATCAGCATACGGGGGTGTTGCATCATTGGCTGCCAAGACGAGGTGATTAGTAACGAGGTCATGAGATGCAGTCTGACAGGTTAAAGTTAACTTCTCCTTTGGACCACAACCCCTTCCACCCGCAGTTCTTGCCGCCTTTTGAAAATGCCTTCACCTACCAGCTCCGAGCCCGATCGCCCCACTAGAACATCACCTTTATTTCCTGCTGGCATCCTCGAAAAAGCTGGAATAAAACTGTGCATTGTTGGGAATGCGACTGTAGGGCTCTTCGGATCGGATCTTGTCCTCGCCGACCTTGACCTCGCCATCGCCGACGAGGAGTTTGACTTTGCGCTTTCAGTTCTTCACAACCGAGGCTTTTGCGATATCGACTTCGATTCTTGCCGGCTGGCTGCCATGCCCATCTTGGGCAAACCTGGGGGCTGGGTGGCTCGTCGACTACAATGTCCGCCATCCTCAGACACGGTTGTGCTCTCTCCTGCTAGCTGCTGGCACATGGAGATCAATCCTGATACGACCTACCTCCCGCATGCTGACCCATATCGGTTCCCACATTTCCTTGTCTATCTCGAAGGTAATCCACAATCCTTAAGGAGCGTGATGGGACAATGTCGCAGACAGGATAATGTCGCGCGTGGCGAATTTGGTTGCAACTTGGAGAGTAAATCCTTTTTACTTACTAATACTCCTAGTTTTTCTAGGGACTCGACATTGTCCTATCATGCTCTTTTAAGTCTATTAAATATTATAGACCGCCTAGAAATAGCTACTAACAGTAAGGGATCCGGTGTGTAGCACTAATCAGGATCATCGACACACTAGTACCCATTGGAGATAGGTCCCTCCTTTTCAGGTACCAGTACGCAATCATGGCAGAACTTCTGGAGCACCGGCCAGAGCTGAAAGAAATGGTGTCGCCTGGAGATCGATTTTTCATGGACTTCTACCTGATGCAGTGTTCCCGGTCGGGTCGGCTGAGGGTTCTGGAGTTGCGTAGAAATATCATGGATCGGGCTATCTCGGTTGAAGCTGCAAGTGGAATAGTCCCAAGGCCGGATTTGGCAAGGAAGCGCATCAAAGAAAAGTATCTTCAACTGCGAATGGAGGGGGGAAATGGGGAAAGGAACGAGCCTAGGACCTAGGTGGCACGCTGGGAAGGGCGGGAAGGTGTAAATGTCGTGAAATAGGAGGTGTGATAGGTTGAGGTACTGTGTATTGGAAATGTCTATGTTTTGCTAAATCTAGTTCTCGAATCTTGGCCAGAGAGAGGTATTGCGGATACATCTGCCTCGGGGCTCTGTCTACCGGTGTTCCTTTACGGAGGTGCTCTAAGTCCTTGCGGGTTGGGCTCGCTCATCGAGCTTCAGATACGGCACATACTACAGGGGACCGCAGGAGCAGAAACGGAAAAAGTAGAAATGGCAAACTACGAAGCCCTGCAGTGTTGATAGCGCCGGATTTCCTTACACCCTGCTAAAGAGACACTAGTGAAATTAGCGTTTTTGTTTGATTGGCAGATTCAACCTCAAAGAGGTGTAATGCTATCACATGACTCTGGATATTGGTTAGTAAATATTGATGAGTGCTTTACCTCACAGTTACAGGCAACATCACCCTCAGATTGGGTTTAGTGCACCTATTAATCGAAAAAGATCTACTTAATAACTTGACCTGAAATGCTTTTGATATCACCCGATTGACATTTCTAGAAAAGTGAGAAGCTAGTTTTTTAGTTCACATATTAGCGTGATGTAGGGAAATTCGGCACTATCAACACTGCAGGGGATAACGTACCTGGTGGCATAGCGAAAAATACGGCACAACGAAAAATTTGGTGAGTGTGAAACCTCTTAGAGGAGCAACCGTGCAGGAAGGTTCAAGTTTTTCAACAAGAAACACAGGCAACAGAGCAGGTGGAAAATATTGATTCTGATTTGGAATTTGATACTTCCCTTCATAGTAACCCTCTTTAGCTATTTGATAGTTAATATTCTTAAATCAATTTTTATTTTTACCGTCATTTTGTGCTGAAGTTGTGGTGTTGCTCATGCTCACCAAATTTTTCGTTGTGCCGTATTTTTCGCTATGCCACCAGGTACGTTAGTTTGGGGTACGACCGGTTTAGGGGCCGTGACTGTTCTGTGGGCTTTTCCTGTTTTGTGTGTTGAATGCGCTCTCTATGTCTCGAGCTACCAGTAGAGAGCTTCCATGACATCCATATCCACATCGTTATCGTCACACACCACCACCATCACCACCACCACCACCAAAGTACTTTTGTCTTGTACTGTACTACGCTCGTGTTTGCTGCGCTACCCCAGTCATCATTGGGTTGTGAGCGAGTTGTTTTCCAAATTCTTGGCAATGGAAACTTCCGGTAAAGCAAAATTGAATGACGTAGCTGCCGCCGTTCTCAACCTCCACACGTCGTTGGGAGAGAAATTTATTCTCGTCGGTGGAGCATCCCTGACCTGTCAAGGCTCTGACCGGGTCACGACGGATGTAGACCTCCTGTTACCTGATGCATCGATTCCTCGTCTCGCGTTCTCTCTTACACAGTCAGATAAGGTCACGCGCAGAGCTGGAGTAATCTACAGCAAGGCCGGGGAGTCTGAGTTCCCTGTCGACATTCTCCGGGAAGTTGTTGATGGAAAGACCTTTGAAGACCTGGAACCATTCACAATCATTATTCTTGACGGAGTCAAGACATTGGATCTTCCTATCGCGCTAGGAATCAAAATTCGGTGCTGGTTCCTCCGGAACGAGGAAGTGGCTGCTGGTAGATTGAGGCAGGAATCGGACATCCTGGATATTATTTTCATCTGTAATAAGATGCAGAGGGAAGGCAGGGTAGTAGATGACGTTGTTGTTAAAGCAATCCCAGTGGGCTGTTATAATATGCTACTTGTCGAAGAGTGCTTGGAGGATACCGGCCACCTGGCTGTATTCCTTGCTGTTGGTGGGCATAGGTTTCAGGTTCCCTGGGAGGAGGATAGCGATGATCAGCGCGAATACTACACAATGATGATGGTTGACGAAGAGGGGACTGCAGGTCAACAGGGTGTTCTCGAGGGGGTGGGCAATGAATAAAATGGGGGAACGGGCGCTTGGGAGTCATGAAAATAGATTATGTTCCGTAGAGAGTGTCTTGGGGTCCTTGTTTCTTTCTATCTCGCCAGAAGTGCCATATACAGCCGCATTCGCAAAATTATCATACCCTTCCGAGTACCACGAGAGATTGGAAACGCTTCGCCGACGCTCTCCTTCTATTATTTAGTAGAGCAAATTGTGATACAGTGAAACCTCCGATATTTCCCACCTCCAAAACTTCCAACCCTCTAGTAATTCCAGTGTTTGCACAGTGACGACATTTGACGTATGGGAAATCCCTCCGAAAATTCTATACCTCTTATAGTTTCCAATTCCAGGACATTCCAAGGATCTTAATTCCAGCAAAAGTAGTCTTTTATCATACTCCACAGTGGAAAATAGCCTTTAGTTATGTCTGCCTTGGCGGCACTCTCTTATTTGAATTCATACTCCCTACTCAGTTCCTTGTACATCATATCCAAGTCCTACGCAAAATTTCCTTTTCTCTTACCCATCACGAGATATCACTCGAAAGCCAGTCATGTTTGGCTGTCCTGTGCTAAGACTTTTCTCTTCTTTCTATCTTTCCTTTATTTCTAGCTTTGTGCTACTCTTTACTTGCTGGAATTATGGGAGGTTTCACTGTAAGAGCTTACAATGTCTCTAGAGGCATATCCAAAAGAGAGTTATCAAAAAGACTCTAGCTGGCCGGTTGTTGTGGATAGGTATTGCTCATGAGGTACAAGGAAGGGTATGAGAACTATACGAACACGGGTGTATATAAACAAACTTGACTTTACAGAAGAAACTTCTTCAACATCGCCCATAGTTTCTCCTATTTTCCCTCCGCCTCAACAACTCCTTCTAACTTTCCCGAAACTCTTATTCCCTGATTCCCTTTATCTGGTTTCGTCCTCTTACACAGTTTCCCTCATCTTTCGTAATCCTTTATAGTCCTGGCACCGTCCTCTGTTTCCTAATCATCATAATGAGACACCGATTAGTTCCCGCTATCATACTAAGAAACTTTAATCCCTAACACCTAGTCTTCCCTAGTGCTAATTCCTAAAACATTCCCAACATTTCCTGCTTCGTCTAACTCCCGAACCAACATACCATTGCGCCTCTGATACCATACTCCTCAATAATGCAACCATCTTCGAACAAAGTTCTTCTCAGCTATCCGTCGTTTGTGTTTCAACAATGTCCGCGATATGGCACCTTTGTGAATTTTCAACAGGGAGGAGGATGTCGAAAACCACTAACAGTCCTTTTATATGAAGCAGTATTCTTAACGGGACAGTCCATCCGGTTCCCTTTCAAACACGCCCTGAAACACACCAAGGACTAGGAACCCACCGCGCCCCGGGAGAAATTTCTCATGCTAGCCGTCCTACCATCCCCGGCAGTCACCCTATCGTCCTAATGTTGGAAGTTACCTGGGATCACCTACTTAGTTCCTATCACTCTCTGTATTCTTTCTTTTTACGTATTGGTATTATGTTTACTACCGTCTTATTTTCTTTATTTTTGGTGTTTGTCCTTATGACTCGTTTTTGTTAGCCCTAATTTGTCGGAAATTTCGTGTGCGAGGCAAGAGAGTGAAGCAAAAGTAAAGACTGGTTGACCGTGAAAATGATATAGTTTGTAGAAGAAGGATCAGAATTGTCCAATGTCTCTTGTCCATTGCTACCTGGATACCGGCCCACAGTATTTATACCTACGAGAGGTATCTATATACAGAGCCAACTATTTGAGTTCACTATTGCCCGCCAGGGGTACTTTCGTCACATTAAAGCCATTTTTTCCAACATAATTGGTTTTGGATCGATGGAGCCGGAGATGGAGATGTGAGGGCTGTTTCATCACAATGGTTGATTGTGTAGAAGACGTTCTTTATAATAGGTTTTTATGCACATGAAGGTATTAGGAATCATGGGGATGGATTTCGTGTTCCATTGTCATTTTCACGGTCTACGAGTACTATATTTCCGATATATTTCCTACTTCTAGCAATCATGGAATATTAGGAGAGACACTATATAATAAGAGTTCTTTCTTTCTAGTGGTTAGAATAGAGTAATCAGTGAACCCAAGCGTCCAGTCCGTCCGTCTTTGGCTATGGACGGGACGGACTGCGGACTTAGATGGATGCCCGGGACGGACGGCGGTTGTGGCGTCCGTCCTGATGGTTGCCCTGGACGGACTGTGGGGACGGCAGGTGTCTTAGATGGCGCAATGCACTAACCGAAATGAGTTTCCCCCTATAGATGACAACCGGGCCCTGCAGGGCCCTATAGATGACGGCCGGGCCCCACAGTTGACGGCCGGGCCCCACAGTTGACGGCCGGGCCCCACAGTTGACGGCCGGGCCCCACAGTTGACGGCCGGGCCCCACAGTTGACGGCCGGGCCCCACAGTTGACGGCCGGGCCCTACAGTTGACGACCGGGCCCTACAAATGACTACCGGAAGAACTCATCTTACTAAAGACTGCAGGGCCCGACCGTCCACCCCTAGGACGGCCGTCTTACTGAGATTCGGACGCTTTGCCCTGCCGTCCTGACTCACCCTGCCCGGGATGCCCGGGACTACAGTCCTGGCGGGCCCTATAGGGCGCCCCGGACGGTTGGGAACACTGAGAGTAATACACTTCTTTTATTGTCTTTTGCACAAGTACCTACTTCCGTTTTGCACACGACATTATCGAATGGCTCAAAAAGGCTCTACCTTATAGTACATTGTAGAGCCCACAGTTCTCGACATTTACCGTCCCGTCCAGGACTCTTGGCAGTCACCCCTTCGAGCACAATCGAGGCCCCAGACCGTTGAGAACACTGGCAAGAAGAGGGTGTACTGGAGGGTATTCACTGGTTTGTCTGGTTTCGGTTCTGGTAGATGAGGGGTAAGCTGGGTGCTGGGAGGGGATTGCTTAACCTTGATTCACGTTGAGAACAGTGTGAGGTTTTCTGTGTAATGGCGTCAACAGTCGTCGTTTGCTGTTGAAATTAAGCTTAACAAATATCTGACCTGTTAAGGGGAGGGAGTATCCTTGCAATGAAGGCTAAGAAAAGTGACTCTGCTTGAGCTTACGGGGGGTTGTAGAACTAAGTTTTCACTAGTTTGCTGCTCATTCTTGCTTGTTCTACTGAATTTTTATACCTTTGCGCATTTGCAGATTTATGTTATTTTATGTAATTTCCTTATGTACAGTACCATCTGGCATCGAGCGGAGTTTGTAATCCTGCCGAAGAAACTCCACGTTTTGATACCCCGACAACAATAATTTGGAATGGTTGGAAAGATAGTAAATAGTTTGGCGCTGCTGATGGCGGCACAGCCATAGTTGCAATGCTCTTGTCGAGTTTTACTATAGGAAGTAGACAGTTGGGTAAATGCATTCTAAGAAGCTTAGCTCTATGTTCTGACTCACATTAATCTGGCTTCATGAATAGCTTGTTACTTGGTGCCATAACTGGTTCCGTTAAGCACTGGCATGGAAGCCTTCATTATTGATTTGTTGCTGCAGTCTTGTAGGGCGCAATGCAACAGCAACCCCCTTCACGGCGCCGTGAGGCTTAATCCTATAACTTAGGAAATACAAAGACCCAGAGAACAAAAGACAGGGGTCAGTAAGGGTCCCGGCAAACAAAAGTAACCATCATCCCTGAGGCTATTGCTCCTCTTCGTCTCCCTCCAAGCCTGGCGATATGGCCAGTTCTTCTGTACCTCTGGAATCGTGACCAGTGCAGCACATTCATTCAAAATTTGACACTCTGATCTTACTAACAATATGAGTTGCAATTATTGATATTGTTATCAAACTTCATTTTAAAATTTCCTGTCTAGGGAAGATGACTCTTAAAATCCGAAGGGGAGGAGTCATTATCGACTAGTTCCAATGGTTTAACTACGAAGGAACTTGTCTCTACTAATTTGAAACAAGGAATATCGCGAGTTCAAGCCCCCAGCGAGGGGATGTAGTTGAGCATTAAAAAAATCCTCGGCGAGCCGCTTTTGCTACTGGGTGGTGATAGCTGGAATCCCATAGTTGTTAGGGTATGATAGTTAGTTTGGGGTACGACCGGTTTAGGGTCGTGACTGCCACTTGGGGTTTTTTCCTGTTTTGTGTTAATCTCAATATATTCGTCTAACCTAAACTAAACAGGAAGCAATCCAATCCAAGCATTCTCCCTAACGGCGTTACAATCCCGAGGTAAGCCAACCCAACTTGCCTAGTCCGTAGAACCTATAGTATGGTCCCAACTGCGCGATTCATAGACCACCACCACAGCAGCCCGAGAACCCAACTAACATACAACAATCTTCAAAAACCAAAACAAAAACCAAAACAAAAACAAAAAAAAAGAAAAAAAAAAAAGAAAAAAAACAACAAAATCAAACATAAAAATTAAAACCATCAAATCAACCCTAAACCAGCAGGGTTATCCAATAACCTCCGTTCATACTGTAACATGTATACATGTTCCGGTAACTGTATACAGGAGCGGAGTGCAGGATTTCCTATGTTTAGTTTGATTACTTTGCTTACTTTGATTAGTTTGATTGTTTTACAGCCCCGGAGCTATATT
>Ga0307509_10001549_pt1 | contig 38716 bp, 31 predicted proteins | sample 10_EM_MG_FD_202245 | JGI IMG/M metagenome (GOLD analysis project Ga0307509, IMG submission 202245) | Populus trichocarpa ectomycorrhiza microbial communities from riparian zone in the Pacific Northwest, United States - 10_EM | ecosystem: Host-associated > Plants > Roots > Unclassified | place...
ATAGGCTTCGTAGGCCGATCGAATTCGGCCTAGATCGGCCTAGGCTACCTTCCCGAGCGGCCCGGCCCGGCCCGGCCTACAGCCTATAGGCCGGCCTACCATCGGCCTGGCCCGTTGGGAACACTGCTATCATATGCGATCATGAAGGGAAGGGAGGGTGTAGTGAGGCTATTATCAGATTCCAGAACTTCCAATTGCGGATCATTGGGAAACCCTGATCGAACGCCAACCTCCGTCGCTGATGAGGATACTTCACAAAAACAGGCAACATATCTACCCACGGTAACTCAACCTGCCCTACACACAGCAGGCGATCCTTCACCTGATCCCCCTACCTCTCTCACTAATAAAAAATACTTCGAACAAAGGAGTAACACACCGGCGGAAGCGGGACCTGAAACTTTACATACAGCAAACGGTCCTAAGAAAAGGAAATGGGGGGAGAGCAAGGCAGGTGGGAAGAAGAGGAAAGGAGAATGGGATAATTAAACGAGATAGACGAAGGAAGTAACGGGGAAGGGAACGAGAGCGAACGATCCGGGGGGGGGCAGAGGACTGTCGGGATGGCGGGTGGGACTATACGGGGTATCAGAAGACGGTAGTGTGTGGGCAAGGACTGTAGGTTGTAGCTAAGGACTGCGGGGAGGGGGGGGGTTTCACAGAGGGCAAGTGTTATGAATGACTGCCGGGGGCTGCACACAAACTATGAGTGATATATGGTGATGACATATAGCTGAAAACGATAAACGATATGCCTACAAGAAAGAGAAGGCGAAATCAAGTGCGCCAAGTATTAAGATAATACTAAACCAATCATTCTTCTATGAGCCTTATTTTTTCTTTTAAATGCTTATAAGTCTTTCACTTTAACTATAGTCACGGTGATGTCGCAACAAAGCGGAAGAAAGGATGTAACCGAAGTTGGCTTGCAGCACAATGCCTGGGATTTTCCTGACGAGTTATCGGGAAACTTAATTGACCCTCTCGGGTCCAGATATCTGCAACCAATATTAGAACTCTCCGATGGCGATGGTGCTAGTGCCCTCTCAAGTGGGTTTATGCTCACCCCCCTTCAGATTTATTTCAGTTGTTTTGAGCTCTAATTTGGCAAACACCATTGGCTTTTCTATTTCTTAAAGATGTATTCTTCCTTCCTTCCTTATCAGTTTACGCATATGATACATGACTCTCCTGATCATAAACTATCAGCGAGATCAAATCATGAACTTGAAGTTTCTCAGAATACCAGCCAAAGATATGTATGATATAATAACAGGAAAACACCACAGGGCCCTACCGTGGCCTGTGGGGCGTCTGGTCCTACCTCCACCTGCCCTAGTCCCTCCCAGGGCTCGAAAAAAGACCGACTATCATACCACCGGCGGCCCGTCCGGCCCTACCTCCAAGACGGACAGACTGGGCGACCCCGGACACTGATTTAATCAATGGAGAGCATTTTAGTTACTCCCTTCCCTGCTGTTAATCCCTTATTATTGTAGAAGCACCTGTAGAGACCGCGTTAGCAAATAGGTGGGTAGGGGTTGATTGTTATTTTAATCTATGATACGTTGATGGGGATAGGATGTGGGTATTTAGTTTGTTCTATGTTACCTGTCACAGGGTAGTTCTGAACTGCTATCTCAAGTGGCTAGTCCATCTAGCCTTAGGTCCGGCCATGCTAGCCCGAGCTGTTTTAAGGACGACCGGGACGGGCTGTAAGAAATTTGCCTCTCAAAGCCAAAGCCTAGCCGGCCCTAGCCACGGGCGGGCTCAAGTTTCCGCATAATAGTTTGGGTTTCCTTACTATGAAGAAGTATGCTCATTATTAAACAGCACTGATTACTCATAGCACACAATTTCTACAATAAATCTACCGAACGTGCGAGAAGGGTAGAGAAAAGAATTCTGCGAAGGGACCTAAGGTAGTATTGACCAAGAATGGCACAGATATGAAGATTGTGATTGCTTATCGGTTGATAGCGTCAACTTGTCTCGAGCGAAATTTATTTTATTGTAAGCTCATTATTTTATTCTCGAAATGTGTACATGCCATTCATAGATATCTGTAGGCCATCTGAGCATTTACGTACAAGTCGCCCAGTCTAAATCGAAATTTGAATACCTGGGGAGCTCTGTCTGAGCATAGTGATGGACACGGTCATGATCGAGAATATAATGGGGGGTCTGATCGATCATGATCTGATCGAGGGGACCCCATGATCGAATGATCGATGAAATGGGGACTATGATCGAGTGATCGATCATGGCCACTGCTCGAGCATGGTCGAGTATAGTCGATTATCATGGACTATGCTCGAGTATGGTCTATTCCGTGCTTATCAGCAATGAAATATACATTGAATCCAGAATACCCGGATAGGTGTCAACTTCTTAATTATATAGTTGAATAAAGTTTAGAACACTGTTGGCAGTATCCACCAGCTGCAATAGACCCGAAACAATTGATGTGGTTCAATAATATATTTACCTCAAAAGTAAAGAATAACACTCATCCAAGCTTATAAGTGGTGACATTATGATAAAATCAGTAGTTAGGATGGCAGTTAAAGAGCTAATTGGGTAAAGTTTGGCTGAAAGAATTAGTATCTAGTGCGTCAGTAGACTCCTTTTATATAAGTTCATCGTATCATCCAACACAAGATTAGTAGAGTGATAAGTCATGATTCCAGATGCTCGAGTATACTCGATGATGGTCGAGCATGATCGAGCAGTACCTATGATCGATCATGATCTGATCGAGGGACCCCTATGATCGAGACTGATCGAGCAGACTATAGTCAAGCAAAACTCCATCATGATCTGATCGTGTCCATCACTATCTGAGCATCTGGGAACTTTGGCTTGGGTTGCTTCGGGGGTTAACCTGGTGGCCAATGATTTCCACCGGGCAGGCCGAGGTTTTTTGAAACCACAGCCGGGCTAACTGTCAAGAAGCACTAGTTCTATCTTGTTAGAAATCACAAACGATCATGGAGCTTCTAGATGGTGTGTTTGTTTAAAGTTCATTATGTTTAGGGCCCACCTCGGATACTGTAACTTATTTCCTTCCAGCGCGCTTGGTGCTATTTCTCCATGCGATGGGTGTTTAGGCCGCGTGAAGCGTTACCTAGTGATTACTTCCCGGCGAGTAAGGGATATTTTCTCCCGAGATAAGAAAAAATATCACTAGATCCTGTAGAAGTCACATCATTGTTTGCATAGTGAACTGGATTAGACCGAAAACCTTAAATTCAGTTTGTATGGTTGAACATTCTTGGTGCCTCTCTGTCCGCCTTCGGTTATTCCATCTTGGGCTTGGTTTTTGGGATTTGTTCATCCTCATATGGCGCAAGAAGCGATAGATGGGAAGTGTGTAACCTCCCTTACGATATATCGGCTTGTTTGTAAACATTGATCCCGTCGTGGCAAAATAGTCTAGTTGAAAGCCCCCAGCCAATCAAAAAAAATCGAAGTTGGGAGGTTACACACTTCCCCTCCACGGCTTCCGGCGCCATAGCAAGGGATTTGGAACCCTGGGCGGTTTACGGTGGGCCGCGGGGTATGCCGGTTGTGGAGGTCCGGGGTCGCGAGAGTGCATTGCATGGGATAAAAAAAGGCATTCGGGTGCGCTTGCAAGAATTTTAAAAATCCCGGCAGTAGGGGGCCATGCAGCACATGCAAAATTTCGCAAAACTTTTGTTTAGTCACCTGATAGTTATTTTCACCCCCAGTATTGACTATAGGCCTTCTCGAGGAAGGAAACTTCTCTCTTGAAACAGAACATAGGCTGTGAATTATGGTTGGGATATCCGGTGAACCTCTCTGCTGGCTAGTTCTAAGGCAAACGCAGTACTGTACTTAAAGTTACACAAAACCAGATGAAAGAGGAAACAATATCTATCCCTAATGGGGTGGGTATTCTGCGTGGTAGTAAATAGCTCTCGTTAGGGGAATCTGGTTCTGCGTCCCCGGTGACCAAGCTTGGGATGCTTCCAAATGCGAGCTGTGTTGAGCTGGGTCTGCTAATATTATAAGTTACCGTACTCGAAAGTCGCGCCGGGTAGATGCGCATGATTTCTCCGGGGGAATGAAGTTTAGCAGCACTTCAAACTCTTGTGCAACACTAGTGTGGTAAGCGAGCGATGTGTTGTCCCATCTCCTTCCCAACCATACCTCTCTACGGCAATACTGGTGCCTCGAGCCCCGCTTCTCCTCCTCGGAACTAATTTCAACGAGAAAGCCAAGATGCCAGACGAAATGAACCCCATTCGAGGCCAAAACCCCATCATTTCAATAACCAGCAACTGTGGTAATGTCACGGACAGTTACAAAAACGTGTGGAATAACTGCCAGATATCGGCAGCCGATGAGAAACGCCAAGTTCTGGAATGGCTGTCTCCTCTCGAACCTCACGAAAGACATCAAGCAATAGGCATGGGCCGGGTGGCCAGGGTGGGCGACTGGCTTCTTCTTACAACAGAATTTACACAGTGGAGTCAAGCTGGTGGTGCAAGTGCCAAGTCTGTCTTATTTTGTTATGGGAATCCTGGTGTTGGAAAGACTTATCTTAGGTTTGAATGGCGGCTAAGCTTAAAGAGTGTGGGCGAGGCTAACTAATAACGATGACAGCTCCCTTGTGATAGATAGACTTTGTGATCAGGCGGATCCGGGTACTATAGCAGTCGCATGTGTATACTGCGACTTCCATGGTCAGAACGGACAGCCGGCGACGGGGTTATTCGGGGTACTATTAAAGCAAGTTGTCAGCGCACTGGATCCTATCCCAGATCAAATACAGAAGGCATTTAAGAGATCGAAAGGGGGGGTTGCTAGTCGCAGGCTCCTACTTCCTGATATCCTCGACATGCTGGCTAGGTCGATGTCACGTTTACATAGGGTATTTATCTGCATAGATGGATTAGATGAGTTTCCCGCAAAGCACCGCCCGGAACTTTGGGGATCTTTCCAGCAAATTGTGCGGAAGTGCCCGAACGCTCGGCTGTTCCTTACTGGAAGACTTCACATACGGGACGAAGTGCTGAAATATTTTCCCAGAGATGCCAGAATGTTAGTGATAAGCCCACAAGGGAACGACATTGAGTCATATCTTAGGATGAGGCTGAGTAGAGATCCGGAGCTCGATGCAATGGACCCGAAATTAGAGACCGATATTCTGAGAATCATTCCGGAGGCGATCTCGGGGATGTGCGTACCACCCTGATGTATTGAATTGTGGAGATAGGGCTTATGCAGTCACTAGATTCCTTCTTGCCTCTCTTAATATGGACACTATCCTTGCAAGGGCGACCATTCACCAAAGGAGACAAGCACTTGGTAGGATCACCAAAGGCCTTGATTTACCGGATGCCTACGCCACGACATTAGATCGGATAAGACAGCAGGGTGGAAGTAGATCTAAGCTTGGAATGGAGGCGCTCATGTGGATTTCGCACTCTGTGAGACCCCTGCAGGCAGAGGAGCTGTGAAATGCGTTGGGAGTAGAACTCGGAGCGGAAGATTTTAACATCCACAATGCACCTCCGATACGGACCGTACTGGGCTGCACTTTAGGACTTGTTACAATGGACGAAAGCGCATCAGCCCCCCGTCTCCTGCATTTCACACTTCAAGAGTATCTCAGACAACATCCCACCTTATTTGTAACAGCACAATCAATGATGGCGGAGGTATGCCTCACCTTTTTGAATAGTCGGCCTGTGCGGGCGCTCATACCGAACCTCCTTAGAGTCTCCGAGATAACCAAGTTTCTCGAATATGCTACATGTTTCTGGGGCATCCATGCGGTCGGGCGGTTGACGGAACCAGTGAAATCCTTGGCGTTGCAACTTCTTGACGGATACGAGAACCATGTATCTGCCGCTGTTCTCCGGGGCAGGGAGCACTTTCTCCAAAGGAGGGATCTACCTAACTCCGGTCGGGACTTGGTGGGGGATGTTCAAGGAATCAGTGGACTGCACTGCATCGCATTCTGGGGGATTGAAGGAATTGCGATCTCTATGCTGGAGATGAAAAGATGGCAAGTGAATGGATGTGATTCGAGGGGAGAGACACCATTAATGTGGGCGATTAAATATCGAAAGAGCAAAATGGTAGAGCTATTTCTTAAGAGTGAGGGGATAGAACCCGACACGGTCAGTGGAGCAGGCCGCACAGCATTATCGCTTGCTGCCGGGTTGCGAGATGAAAATGCAGTGAAGCTACTCCTGGGACGCGGGGATGTCAATCCTGATTCACGGGATCGCGATGATCGAACACCCCTATCGTTTGCCGCCTCGGGAGGACATGAAGGGGTAGTGAAGCTTCTCCTGCAATGCGGGGATGTCAATCCAAATTCATCGGATCGTCATGGTCGAACACCCCTATCCATCGCTGCCTCGCAGGGATATGAATGTGTAGTGAAGCTACTTCTTGACCATGGGGATGTCAAGCCTGATTCACCAGACGGCAATGGTCGAACACCCCTATCGTTTGCTGCCTCGGAAGGACATGAAGGTGTAGCGCAGCTACTTTTAGAACGGGGGGGTGTCAATCCAAATCCATGGATCGCCATGGTCGAACACCCCTATCCATCGCTGCCTCGCAGGGATATGAAGGGGTAGTGAAGCTTCTCCTGCAATGCGGGGATGTCAATCTAAATTCATCGGATCGTCATGGTCGAACACCCCTATCCACCGCTACCTCGCAGGGATATGAAGGTGTAGTGAAGCTAGTTCTTGGCCATGAGGATGTCAAGCCTAATTCACCAGACGGCAATGGTCGAACGCCTCTATCGTTTGCTGCCTCGGAAGGACATGAAGGTGTAGTGAGGCGACTTCTCGGACGGGGGGATATTCATCCCAACTCACCGAATAGCGATGGTCGCACACCCCTATCGTTAGCTGCCTCGAGCGGACATGAAATTGTAGTGAAGCTGCTTTTGGATCGCGGGGATGTCGATCCCAATTCACAGGAGAGCCATATTCGAACGCCGTTGTCATTCGCTGCCTCGAGTGGACATGAAGGCATAGTCAAGCTACTTCTGGAATGCGGGAATGTCAATCCCAATTCGCCCGATAGAAAAGGTAGAACACCCCTATCGATCGCTTCCAAACAAGGACGTGAAGATGTAGTGAAGTTACTTCTGGAACGCGGGGATGTTAAACCCGATTTACCGGATAATGACGGCCGGACACCATTATCATATGCTGCTGAGTGGGGCGAAGGGGATCTTGTTGCGCTGTTTCTAGAACGCCAGGATGTCAATCCCGATCTACCCGACAGTAACGGTCAAACGCCTTTGTTGTTTGCAGCTTCGAGGGGCCATTGGAATGTAATGAAGTCGCTTCTGCAGCGCTACGACGTTAATCCCAATTCACCGGATGGTAATGGCCGAACACCCCTATCGTTCACTGCCGAGGGAGGACATGAATATGTAGTGGAGCTGCTTCTAGAAGACAGGGATACCAATCCCAATTCACCAGACAACAATGATCGAACACCCCTATCGTTCGCTGCTGAGAGAGGACATGAATATATAGTGAAGCTGCTTCTAGAACACAAGGATGTCAATACCAATTCACCGGATCGCACTGGTCGAACACCGCTACTCCATGCCGCCATCTCGAGGGCTTGGGGTGTTGTGAAGCTGCTTCTAAAACACAAGGATGTCAATCCCAATTCACCGGATCGCAATGATCGAACACCGCTATTCCATGCCGCCATTTCGAGGGCTTGGGATGTTGTGGAGCTATTCCTCGAACACCCAGATACCAACCCAAATTTTCTAGGTAATGATGGCCGAACGCTTCTATCATTTGCCGCCGAGGGGGGAGCGCAGAAGGTGGTGACTCTCCTTCTAGAACGCAGGGATATCAGCCCCGATTTACCTGATAGTAATGGACGAACATCCCTTTCATTTGCCGCCCAGAGAGGACATGAAGGTATAGTGAAGTTGTTTCTCGAACGCAAGGACGTCAATCACAAATCGCCGGATAGCAGGGGTCGAACACCACTATTCTATGCCGCCACGACTGGGGCTTGTGGCGTAGTGAAGCTATTTCTGGAACGCGCAGACACCAATCTTAATTCGCGGGGTAATGATGGCCAAAGACTTCTATTATTCGCCGCTTGGGAAAGGTGTAAAAGTCTTGTAGAATTTCTTCTAGAACGTGGGGATGTCAATCCAGATTTACCTGATAGTAATGGCCGAACACCTCTATCACTTGCTGCCTCGAGAGGACATGGAGGTATTGTGGAGCTACTTCTGGAATACGGGGATGTCGACCCAAATTCAGCAGATATCAACGGTCGAACACCATTATTGTGTGCCGTTATTGCGAGGTCTAGGGGTGTCGTGAAGCTACTTCTTGAACGCGCGGACGTCGATCCTAATTTATCCAGTAATGATGGCCGAACTCCCCTATTCTCAGCTGCCTGGAGAAGATATGCAGATGTAGTGAACCTACTTCTGGAGCGCGGGGATATCAATCCCGATTTACCGGATAGAAATGGCCGGACACTCCTATCATTTGCTGCCGAGTGGGGGCGAGAGGATCTAGTGAATCGGCTCCTAGAGCGCCGAGATGTCAATCCCGTTTCACCGGATAGAAATGGCCAAACCCCCTTATCATATGCTACCCTGAAGGGGCGAGATGGTATAGTGAGGTTGCTATCGGATTCCAGAACTCCCAATTGCCAATTAATGGAAAACTCTGATAGAATGCCAACCTCTGTCACTGAGGAGAGTGCTTCACACAAAGAAGCAACACATCCACCCAGAGAAACTGAGCCTGCTACTTTAAATACAGTAGGCGATCCTCCATTTCACGCTCCTACTACCCGTTCCGTCCTATCCGGGCCTCCCCTAGAACAACCTCCGCCGCTAAGGCAATCCTCACCAGACCAATTGCACTCACCCCTAGCCCTATCCGTTTCTTCCCCTACCCTTTATTCCACGTCCCCATTTTCTTTCTTCCTCTGGACTTTAAGCCTGTTAATTTTCCTATTTTTCGTGCTTATAATGTGCCGCGGGTATGGAACTTCCCTTGGATAATTTCATGCCACCCCCAAGCTTGGCTATAATTGATATTTCGGTGTTGGTTAGAATCGTTGGATTTTAAAATTGCTTCTATACAATGCCTGTATTTCTTCTTCACTTCCATTTTTTCGTCCAGATTCGCTTCGTATGTTTTTCTTCGCGTCTCATAGATTGGAGCATTTGCTCGTAATAATATAAATCTCCCCACCATCACCAAGTCCGTATATCCAAAGTGAATCACAGGACTAGCAAATTCGCAGACGTCTGCAACCTGACCTCGTCCATCCTTTGATCCACCCATCCCCCTTCGTTCAAATATTCACTGTGCGTACCTTGAGCGGCTCATGGCCAGACTCTCCCACGCTCCACTCCCCGCTTCTCCACCCATATCAGAACCCCGGCAACATGGAAATCAATAACATTAATCACTTCCCCTTCTCGACTTGGTAGTTATGGGTTCATCCATTGCCCATGAGTTTAATGTTTTTTGTGCTCATATCGTGCCCCGGGTTCACCAGAAGTTCAAGGCGACTGCCGCTGTAGATATTTCTACAAATGTTTAGGCACCGAGTTCCTAAAGATGGTGACCGAAACCCCTTAAGAGATTGTAATCCGCAGCAGATAACCGATTTAGAATGCGTGATAACAGAATGTCAATAGTTGACACTTTGCCCAAGTATAGGTAATACCATACCGAGCCAGCAATGATATCTGCGGTCATGGAGGCTCGCCGCTAATCATCAAGTAGAAGTAACGGGGATTCAATACTCAGTCTTTGGATTAATCCGCAGCTTATCTCCCCCCGCCATATCCTACTAAATATTCGCCGTATCCTCTCGTGATCACCTCTTTGCTTCCTTTCCTCAATCCCAAGATTGATGCTCTGAGCTACCGTAGTAGTATGAATAAAGCCAATACTTTCGTGTAAAATTCGGTATTTTGAGTTCAACGAAGCCTAAGCCTATCGCTAGCTCCTATATTCAAGACTCACTCACTAGCTTTAGATAATTTATATAGATAACCCGCAGGATCCTCCATGGTCGCACTTCGGACCCTATAATATAACTGTCCGAGGTATAGTTTCAACAACCAAAACCTGCCCTCCAACCAAAGTTCTTGGAAAATCCGGGCATGCTGAGTGAAGAAAAACTTTAAAAATAATTCCCCCAAGAATTTTATAGAGACTCCCTTTCCAATCTTATTCTCATTTCATCAGCGGGTTCAAAACTCATGATTGGAATCCTGTTGCAGAAGGCTGTCTAACCCAAAATGAGCAACATCCTCTACCCCGACTCTAAGCATAACAACCTCCTCCATGCTCTTGTATGAAACCAAACACAGACCAGTTGCAATGTCCCTCTTTTTTTTTTAACAACCCCACGAGAGGAAATTCTTTTATGCCTTCTCAAAAAGAGTCTATTCCCAATTTAGAAATTTTGGATCGGTCGGCCACGAGGGAGGATTTTGGTTCTCTGGCACCATATGGTGCGCGTACGATACGTGGGTCTGTAGAGCCGCATTTACGATGTACGAAGTATTAATATAATACTCGCGTAGCTTTTGACCTCATGACCATTGGCACTCATGAATGCAATGAATGGTAGCAAGTTTACCGTAATAATGGTAGAGTGGCACAAAGCTATTCCGACAGCGAGGAATCCATGGAATCTGCCCACCCTAGCCGGCGATTCCAGACAATAAGTTATGTTTTGGTATGGAGAAATTCAGAACCCCCAGGAATTCCTAGGGGGTGGTGAGGTATCCGGGGCGCGGGGTAAAAGAGAGGTGGTCTGAACTTTTAATCCTTGTTACTCGAGTACCCCACACCGGGTTTTTGAAAATCCTGCCCTCAGAGAGCCGCCCAGCGCCCCGGCACATAATTATGAACAGATGGGGCGAATTTTGTTCGGGAAATCCTATAAGCCTCTTTATTCTAGCTAGTTCTTAATCAATCATAGTTCTTAAAATAATACTAGTATGCTAGAAGAAAGAGAGAAGATTTCTATATTGATACGGCGCAAATCACTTAAAACCTACACCAGGTTGAAATGGAATCAGTGGCAACTGCACCAAATTGCTGCTGCTTACTTAACAGTCTGAGAACCACATACTGTGGCAACCCTACCGGTCAACTAAGTACCCACCACTTTTACCTAGTATCCTGTCCTGCGAATATCTGGGAACTTGTTTCACTCTCACCAAAAATCTTCAACTTAACCTTCAATAATATTTCCCAGTTTGCACCTATTTTGTAAAATCGAACAGTGGGGACCAAGCCCTCTTGATTCTCTACCTCTTCATGGTTTCTGTTTCTTAAAATTCTGTGTTTCAAGTCTGCCATCCTCTCTCCGGTTTGGGCCTATTTGAGGTGTAGGTTTTAAGCGATTCGCGCTGTACCTTCGTGAGAAGTTAGTCTCTATACTTTCGGTTTTCGGAGGTATCCAGATGCCTACCTGTACTCAGTAGATGCTAAGACCGGAGTACCGTATTTAGGTGTAAATTTGGACATCTTGGCGCCCAGGCATCCGAGCACTTTTGAAAACCGCGAGGACTGGAATCTAGCCTTCTTGGCTGAGGCTGCCGAGGGTTCTGGATGAGAACTTAGTCGAGGTGAATCTATCCGAAGGTCCGGTTGGGTGGATGCGCATGGTTTCTTTGGAGGGGAATAATTAGGCAGCACTTTTGAATATTGTGCAACACTTCTCAAGTACAGTACAGTACTCCACCAGTAAAAACTCGAATAGAAGAAAAATGTGCGAGGACTTTGTGGTTGCCTCTCCGAATAAGGCGCCGACCATATCCCTTTCGTTTTGTCTCAACTGAAGGCTGAGTTTGCGGTGTCCTCCTCGCACATTTCTCTTCTATTCGAGTTCTTACGGTAGTGTGGTATCTCCCTATCTCGAAAGCTACAAGCATCCACCACCATACCTCAACACCGCCTACCCTTCCAGAGAACCAATTTCAACGAGAAAATACGCAAGAGGAAATGAACCAGATACCAGGTCAAAAGATTGTTGTTTCAATAACCAGCAACTCTGGTAATGTCACTGACAGTTACAATAACTGCCAGATATCTACCGCTGATGGGGGACGCGCCCTTCTAGAATGGCTGTCACCCCTCGAGCCTCGTGAAAGGCATCAAGCTATAAGGGTGAGCCGGATGGCTGGCGTGGGGGAATGGCTCTTTCTTACAAGCGAGTTTGCTCGGTGGAATAAGAACAGCGACGGAACCGCTAGCCCTATTTTATTTTGTTATGGGGATCCTGGTGTTGGAAAGACTCATCTTAGGTATGAACGGCAACTGCGCTTACAGTGTGTGGCGAGGCTAAATAGCAGCAATAATAGCTCCCTTGTGATAGATAGGCTATGCGATCAGGTGGTTGCCGGCAACATGGCCGTAGCATGTGTGTACTGCGACTTCAACGCCCAGAATGAACAATCGGCGACGGGGCTACTTGGGGCACTGTTAAGACAGGTTGTCAGCGCACTGGAACCCATCCCGGGTGAAGTACAGAGGGCATTTGAGGATTCGAAGGGAGGGCTTGGTGGTCGCAGACTTTTACTTCCAGACATCCTTGAGATGCTTGTGAAGTCATTGTCACGTTTTGGGAGGGTATTTATCTGCATAGATGCATTGGATGAGTTTCCCGCAAAACACCGGCTGGAACTTTGGGAATCTTTACAGCAGATTCAGCGGAGGTGCCCAGTCGCTCGGCTATTCCTTACTGGGAGGATTCACATACGAGACGAGGTACGGAAACATTTCCCCAGCACTGCCGAGATGCTGCCAATCAGTACCAGGGCGCATGATATTGGGTTATATGTTAGGATGAGACTGGACAGAGACCCGGAGCCCGATGCGATGAATAAAGAATTAGAAGCCGATATCCTGAGTATTATTCCGGAGGTGGTCACGGGGACGTATGTGTTCTACCAGTTTATTAAACTTTAGAGGGAGAGCTAATGGTTATCGCTAGATTCCTCCTTGCTTCTCTCAATATGGACGCAGTCCTTGCGGGGGCGACCTCTCACCGAAGGAGGCAAGCACTACAGAAAGTTACCTCCGGCTTTGGTTTGGACGATGCATACGACACGACATTCGACCGGATAAGGCATCAGGGTGGAAATAGGTCTCAGCTTGGAATGGAGGCGCTCATGTGGATTTCTCACTCAAACCGGACCTTGAAATCTGAGGAGTTGTGCCACGCGCTTGGGGTAGAATTAGGAGTGGAAGATTTTAGCATCAATAATGCACCTTCGATACGGACCGTACTGGGCTGCACTTTAGGACTTGTTACAATTGACAAAAACTCATCAACGGTTCGTCTCCTGCATTTCACACTTCAGGAGCATCTTAAACAACATCCGACCCTATTTGGAACTCCTCACTCGATGATGGCCGAAATCTGCCTCACCTATTTGAACTATCGGTCAATCCAGGCGCTACCGCCTGACCTCGATAAGGCCTTGGCGACAGCACCGTTTCTTGAATATGCTACATGTTTCTGGGGAACCCACGCAACCAGAGGGGTGACAGAGTCGGTGAAATCTCTGGCGTTGCAACTCCTCGACGGATACGAGAATCATGCATCTGCCGATGTATTCTGGAGCAAAAAGATACGTGAGTGGAACTGGATGGAGGATGTTCGAGGGATTAGTGGACTACACTGCATCGCATTTTGGGGAATTGAAGAAATTTCGATTGCTATGCTGGAGACGGAAAGATGGCAAGTGAATCGGCGTGACTCCGGCGGTGAGACACCATTAATGTGGGCTGTTGAACATGGAAATAGCAGGATCGTGGAGCTATTTCTAGAGCAAGGAGATATCGAACCCGACATGGTAATCAAAGACGGCCGAACAGTATTCTCGTTTGCGGCGGAGTCGGGAAATGAGGATGCAGTGAGGCTGCTTCTGGAGCGCGGAAACGTTAATCCGAATTCACCAGATAGCAATGGCCGAACGCCCCTATCGCTCGCTGCCCGGAGTGGACATAAAACCGTAGTGCAACTACTTCTGGGCTGCTGGGATGTTAATCCTAATTCACCAAATCGCAATGGTCTGACACCCCTATCGTTCGCTACAGCGAGAGGACTTGAGGGTATAGTAAGGCTACTTCTGAAACGGGGGGATGCCGACCCCAATTTCCCGAACAGAGATGGCCGAACACCCTTGTCATTTGCTGCAGGGTTGGGGATGCAGAGTATAGTGAAGCTGCTTCTGGAACACGAGGGTGTCAATCCCAATTCATCGGATAACAATAGTCGAACACCCCTATCATATTGCGCTAGTGCTGAAAAGGAGCAAGAAGATGTCGTGAGACTTCTTCTAGAACACGTCGATATTAGTCCAGATTTATCGGATAACGGTGGGCGAACGCCGCTATCACATGCTGTCTCAAGAGGGCATCAAGGTCTGATGAAGCTACTTCTTGAACGCGGGGATGTTAACCCCGATTCACCGGATGGGGGTGGCAAAACACCCCTGTCATATGCTGCTGAGTGGGGGGTGTGCAGCGCAGCGAAGCTACTTCTGGGGCTCAGGAATGTTAATACCGATTCGCCGGATAGCAAAGGTAGAACACCCCTATCGCTCGCTGCTAAACAAGGACGTAAAGATGTAGTGAAGCTGCTTCTGGAACGTGGAGATGTTGACCCCGATTATCCATCTAGAGGTGGCCGAACACCCCTGTCATTTGCTTCAGGGTTGGGAAACCAGAGTGTTGTGAAGCTGCTTCTGGAACACAGGGGTGTCAATCCCAATTCATCGGATTACAATGGTCGAACACCCCTATCATATTGCGCTCGTGCTGAAATAGAGCAAGAAGGTGTCGCAAGCCTTCTTCTAGAACACGACGATGTTAGTCCTAATTTATCGGATAACGATGGCCGAACGCCATTATCATTTGCTGCCTGGAGAGGCCACAAAAACATAGTGAAACGGCTTCTAAAGCGCCGCAATGTCAAACCCGATTTACCGGATAATGACGGCCGGACACCCTTATCATATGCTGCTGAGTGGGGCAAAGGGGATCTTGTTGCGCTGTTTCTGGAACGCCAGGATGTCAATCCCGATATACCCGATCGTAAGGGCCGAACGCCTTTGTCGTTTGCAGCCTCTGTGATGGTGCGGTTCCCGGAGTTTTACAGCTTTGATCCCGATCCTAATGATCAAACACCAATACCCTATTCTCAGAAGCTCGAGGCGTACAGTTCCAGGAAGTTTTTTTGGAGACGGGAGGATATCAATCCCAATTCACCGGACAACGATGATCGAACACCCATACCATATGCTGTTGAGCGGGGGACTTACAGTTCAGTGAAGTTGCTTCTGGAACGCAAGGAAGTCAATCCCAATTCACCGGACATCAATAATCGAACACCCCTATCGTTCGCTGCTGAGCGGGGGGCGTACTGGACAGTGAAGTTGCTTCTGGAACGCAAGGATGTTAATCCTAATTTACCGGATAATAATGACCGAACACCCCTTTCGTTCGCTGCCGAAGGAGGACATGAATATGTAGTGAAGCTGCTTCTAGAACACAAGGATGTCAATCCCAATTCACCGGATAGCAATGATCGAACACCGCTACTCCATGCCGCCATCTCGAGGGGTTGGGGTGTTGTGAAGCTATTTCTGGAACGCCCAGACATCAATCTCAATTTACTAGGTAATGATGGCCGAACACTTCTATCATTTGCTGCCGAGGGGGGAGCGCAGAGTGTGGTGACTCTCCTTCTGCAACGCAGGGATGTCAGCCCCGACTTACCTGATAGTAACGGACGAACATCCCTTTCATTTGCCGCCCAGAGAGGACATGAAGGTATAGTGAAGTTGTTTCTCGAACGCAAGGACGTCAATCACAAATCGCCGGATAGCAGTGGTAGAACACCGCTATTCTATGCCGCCACTGCTGGGGCTTGGGGTGTAGTGAAGCTATTTCTGGAACGCGCAGACATCAATCTGAATTCATGGGGTAATGATGGCCAAAGGCTTCTATTATTCGCCGTTTGGGAAAGGTGTAAAAGTCTTGTGGAACTGCTTCTGGAGCGTGGGGATGTCAATCCAGATTTACCTGATAGTAATGGCCGAACACCCCTATTACTTGCTGCCTCGAGAGGACATGAAGGTATCGTGGAGCTACTTCTGAAACACGGAGATGTCGACCCAAATTCATCAGATAGTAGTGGTCGAACCCCTCTATCATGTGCTGTTATTTCGAGGTCCGTGGATGTCGTGAAACTCCTTCTCTGCCGCCCCGATGTCAATCCTAATTTATCCGGCAATGATGGCCGAACTCCCCTATTCTCAGCTGCCTGGAGAAGATATGCAGATGTAGTGAACCTACTTCTGGAGCGCGGGGATATCAATCCCGATTTACCGGATAGAAATGGCCGGACACTCCTATCATTTGCTGCCGAGTGGGGGCGAGAGGATCTAGTGAAGCGGCTCCTAGAGCGCCGGGATGTCAATCTCTTTTCACCGGACAGCAATGGCCACACCCCCCTATCATATGCTACCCTGAAGGGGCGAGATGGTATAGTGAGGTTGTTATTGGATCCCAGAACTCCCGGTTGCCAATTATCTGAAAACCCTGATCGAATGCCAACCTCTGTCACTGAGGAGAGTGCTTCACACAAAGAAGCAACACAAGCACACGGGGAATATGAGCCTGCCACCTTAAATACAGTAGACGATCCTCCACTTCGCACTTATGCCGCCCGTTCGGTCCTATCCGTGCCTCCCCTAGAACAACTTCCTCCGCTCAGACAATCCTCACCAGACCAATTAAACTCACCCCTTACCCTATCCGTTTCTACCCCTACCCTTTATTCCAGGTCCCCATTTTCTTCCTTCCTCTGGACTTTAAGCCTTTTCATTTTCCTATTTTCCTTGCTTATCATGTGTCACTAGTATAGCGCTTCTCTTGAATTATTTCATGCCATCCGCCGAGCATAGCTGTTCGATACTTCAGCGTCGTTAAGTTTTATAATTTCATCTATACACTACCTCTATTTCCTTTTTCACTTCCATTTTTGATCGAGATTCGCTTTGCATACACTTCCTTGCACCTCATAGATAGAAGCATTCGTTCGTAATAAAATCAATCTCGCCATCATTACTAAGCCCCGTGTCCAGAGTGAATCACAAGACCACGAACCTGTAGGCTTCTGCGGCATGATCCCATGCATCCGTTGATCGACCCATCCCCTTCGTTCAAACACCCGCAGTACCTATCCACACCACCACCGCAGCAACATGAAAACAAAAAAAAAAAAATTTAACCACTTCCTCTCCTTACCCTGGCACTTATCTATTCATTCATTGCTCATGAGTTTACTGCCTTTTTTGCTCATATATGGCCCCTCGTTCACCATAGATTCAGGACCACCGCTGTTGTGGATGTGTTCACAAATTTTGAGGCACGGTATTTCTAAATATGGGGCCAAAGCTTCTTAGAAGAAAAATTGTAATCTACAGTGGACACATGGTCGGGATACATGATAACAGGATGTCAATATTTGACACTTTACCTCAGTATAGGTACTGTAGTACCATACCAAGCGCAGGCAAAGCATGTATGAGGTGATGGAGGATCGCCGCTGATCAGAAAGTAGAAGTAGCGGGGGTTCAATACTCAGCCTCTGGGTCAATCCCCGGTTTATGCCTTCCTATCACAATATTGGATGTTTGTTCTATCCTCTCCTCATCGTCTCTTTGTTGAGTTTCCTCAATCCCAAAATTCCCTACACCAGTGACTTAGTATGAATAAAGCCGACACCCCAGTACCGAGTCCGGTATTTCGAGTTCAATGAAGCTCAACCCTGTCACTAGCTCCTATACTCAAGACCCAGTAGCTTTAGGTACCTTATATAGATAACCCACATGATCCTCCACGGTCGCACATCAAACCTGATATGCTGATATAACCCTAACCCTACATCCTCCTCTTGGGGGCTCCATAAAATATCACTCGGAGGTGCAGCAGGCCTCTACCGGTTGAAAAGTAAAGCCGCGCAGGTAAAGCATTACCTTGCTACGAGCTTGAGTATCACTTGGCCCTCTTCTATAAAGCTACAAGAGCGTTGAGTACTTATTGGGAAGCTTACGGCGCTGGAACAAGTCTATGCCACTCTGAGATAAATCTAGACTACCAGTGTTTTCCCCCTAGAAAGGGAATTGCCTAATCTCGGGAGGTTGCGCACATTTTTTTAGATTACCTTATCAACTCGTCTAAGAGAGCAGTGTGGTAGGGCGTTGGAGTTGCCTCCCATAGTAAGTTCTGGTGGGTTCTTTCATTTTAGTTGTCTCTGAAATCATGTTTTTTTGTGTATTTGCCCCTCAGTGTATCTTTGTTCCGGGAATGTTACCTAATAAACACTGGGGTATCTAGAGTCATACGGCCGGGCGTGGTTTGGAGACTAGTAATTCGGAAGTCCTTGTATAGTAAAGGCAAATGGGGTTCCTCAGCGTGGTATTTTATGATAAGGGAATGCCGTGTAGTGTAAGGCTCCAAACCAGCAGACAGGAATGTTTGTTACCTTTCCTTAATTGAGACTAACCAGGCTTCCCCTCGTTGTGATAACTTTTGCGGAAATTAAACAAATGGTAGTGCTTGGATGGCCAAAGAGGTAATGTTTCTCCCTGATGTCTAGAGGGGCAAACAAAACCACCTTGACACCACCATCCACGGCAAAGTACTAACGTAAAGATCATGGGGCGATCCCATCTTGGGGCCTCAAGTTGGAGTATAACTTACTGATGGAACTCTCGTCAGGTTGTGCGCCCTGGGGGTAGTGGTTTTCCGGCGAGGTGTGATAGTGGGCCCACTACAATCCGTGGGCTGACCACCACAGACGTATTTAGCTATTCCTTGAGTTATTTTCCCTGCACATCGGATACTTACATCGAACAGCGAACACACTTTTTGGTTTTATATCATACCCTTTACCCCAGTCTTCTCACCGCGCTCGCCCCACGGTATGATAGCTTCATAGCTGTGCTTCATTAGGGCAGTTTTCCCCCACAGGGTGATTCCCTGCCTACATTTATCCGGTCCTCCATCAGAAGATACAACCAATCAACTACCCAAAATGCACTGCCACAATTTTCACCATCTGGGAGTTATGTTCCTCACAGGACTAATAGCCAATCGGCCATCCTCCGCCCTTGTGGAACAAAGAAGAGTGAGTAGTTTATCGCGGGGCAGCTGTGAGATAGCACACCTTCGCTTGTAAATCTTGTTGCATATTTATTCAAAAATCGTGGGGTATGATTTCCTCGGCTTTGTTTTTCCTTGCTCAGCATAGCTATTATGTGACCATCCTTATTGCTCTGGGGAGGAGGGGGCAGAGTCATATCTTCTTGCCTAAGGTAATCTCTGTTCAAAAACCCCCGGCTCCTCTACCAGTATTAGCCATTAGCACAATTTTCATGGTTTGATTCTGCCTCTTGGTGGGAGAATCATTGGGAGGGATACCGTCCTATCACTAAAGTTTAGTATTCTGCGGATACCCAAGTCACAATATTGGCGCTGGGCTTTCCCGTTGGCAACGCGTAAGAAAAAAGGAACCTCAATCTAGAGAGTTGAGTCGTGCTTCTAGGATCTTATGGTGGCATTTGGCACGCCAACTTTTGTATGATAAGGCTATTAGCGTTTGGCAGCACACTGTTTTGAAAGGAACTTTCAGGCTTAGAGAATTTTTTAACAAAATTACGACTAGTATACACCCCCTTAATTTTCAGTTCCTCCAACACTCACCCATACCCCCCCCCCCCAGAAAAAAAAGAAAAAGAAAAAAAAACAAGCTTTACAACTCCTTTGATCTATGATATCAACCGAACAGCTGATAGCTGGAATCCCATAGTTGTTAGGGTATGATAGTTAGTTTGGGGTACGACCGGTTTAGGGTCGTGACTGCCACTTGGGGGTTTTTCCCGTTGTGTGGGTTTTTCCTGTTTTGTGTGTTTGTGCGCTCTCTTCTGTATCTAGTCTGAGCTACCAGTAGAGAGCTTCCTGTATCGTACATCGAACATCCACATCGTTATCATCACATACTGGAACCACCACCTACGTGCTTTTCTCCGTGCTTCGCGCCGTTACCTACGCTACCCCAGTTATCATTGGGTTGTGAGCGAGCCGCCATCAGAGTGTCGCTATCAACAGCCACCAATAATAAGGAGCAAGATACCCAAAATGATATCAGCTCTGTGACATATACAAACCCGACTATTGCCTTAAACAGAAACATGGGTAATGTGACGGATAGTTACGAGAATATGTGGAATAGCTACAAGAGATCTGTATGATACCGGCAGCGCCAGTTTTCGGGAGCTGTTGTCTCCCCGGAAAGGCGTTAGGCTGTGAGTAAGCGCAGTAGGAATGGAGTGCCTTAGGTAACTGTCCGCTCGGAGGCGAAGCCGCATACAAGTGAGGACAGGCAGTCCATCCTGCATTGTTCTACTATGGGGATCCAGGGGTGGGGAAGATATATCTGAGGTGAGTATGATATCATATTGTGAAACCCAACTCTGGTGCTAGGGCAAGCACAGTACCTATGATAACACCGGCATACGAGGGAATTTAAATGAAAGGAAAAAAAGCCTCTATGCAGTACTCTATTCAAGAATTATTTTTTTGGTAGTGATTAGTCTCTGTTTGTTGTGGGAATTTGGCAGGCAGAGAAGGCGCCAGATGAGCGGGGTTGGTTCAAATTTACCCAGAGACATGTCATGTTGAGCAGGTGTCCCCATAGCTTCTTTAGGGGGATGATCAAACAGTACCTGGCACTGCTCGGTATGGTACCCATACTCGAGTACTATCCTAACCATACCCCGCAACGAAACCGGGCGGCCACAAACAGGGGCATTTAGTGGGAAAAAAAGTAAATGGTCAAGGATAGGGTTACAAAGCTTAACTGCTATGATAAGTGATCCCGGTTCGTCACTCGCCAGTTTGGTTGTGGGTACGGTACGTTGGAGATTGTAGTGATATACTTCATAACAAGATCAATACATGGATGTATGGATCCGTTTGACATTCAAATTTGGTTTAGTTGTGCTACTACCCATTTTGTTCGTCGCCCGCTGGTTTCCTTCATGTCTCAGTTTCCAACGGTATGGCGCGAGGCGAGAAGCCGTTGAGGCGGACATGTGTAACCCCCCCCCCCCCCACTGCCTCACTTCTATTTTTTAATTGGTAGAAGTCAACTAGACCCCCCTTTTGAAGCTCAGAACCACTATCGTATCGCTGTAAACCGAATACCGGAATCTGCACTGCCTCTCTCTGGGCTCGAGAGTTACACACTTCCCCTCCCCACCTTCGCTTCTAGTTTATCTGGGATAAATACCGGTATATTGAATTATGTCACTTCTGGCACCATACAGTTCCGCACCAATGCAGCCTAACTTAAATTCCAACCTGGAACCAAAAATCATTGGCTTACGCGGGCAGATCAAGGAACCCTGGTAGGTTACAAGTATCCACGTGGAACCCAACGCCAAGATCTAGCACCACCCCCGCTTGCTTTTCTTTTTGGATCCTCGTGGTATACCGGTATTGCCCCCGCTCCTGCCGTAATCTCTGACTGCCGTGGAACAAGGAACGCCACTAGGTAGGATGTCCAAAACTTCCCCCTTGAGATTGACTGGAGAAAACACGAAGAAAGGATCCTCTCTTTGACCCTTAGTTGGATTAAATAAAAAAGGAAATTGATCGCGGAGCGGACCTTTGCTAGAAGAGACCATTCCAACTTCACAGCGAGGCCCCCAATTATTCCAGTTCTTACAATGCCTTAAGCGGAGTCTGAGGAATTTATGTTCAGTAGGCTGCTAACAGTATGAATATTGCCAGGGCATACAGTGCATAAAACCCCCAGCCCATCATCATCCCTACAACACCTGCCCACTTCTCCTGAAGAGGTGAAGATCATAATAACATCTATACATACCATCGCAAGATAAGCATTCACATCAGGCGCAGAATCCCTTAAAATCTATCTAGAATCTCATTTACCCACAGCAATCCCCTATCTACATACCCACAGTTGCGAGTAAACTGCGTCAACAGGACCATCAAGTCCAAGGCAGAGTTCCACCACTGATAGTCTCATTCCATGTTTGCGGCAAGGCGTTTTCTTATCATCAATCAAATAAACATCTGGTAGCGCCACCACTCGTATCGGCGCAATAGATCACTTCTCGTCCAACCTACTGTACACAATCGCGGGGATGGCAGAAGGTTCAACCTCATCTTACAAATGCCATTATGCGGAGGTTATAGCCGGATATTCAAAAGATTTTCTGACATTCTAGAGAGAGAGAGATATATATATATATATATATATAAACTTTATAGATTAATTCCTACGATACTATTAGTACAATTTCTAGCCTCCAAAAGCCACAAGGTACCATACGAGGGAAGTGGGGAAACCCTAGAGGACGAAGCTCACATAGTTCCCATGTAGGTGGGTAGCAGCCTAAGCTTTGCCAGACTTCCCCCTGCCACCTCGTAGATTTGTAATATAATGATTACCTCTGAGCTTCAAGGGATGATATCATATTCGGTACAAAAGCAAACAACCCCCTGCTTGAGAACGGTATGAGGGGAAAAATGCCATATGACCTCCGCACCCACAGTTCCACAAGCCTTCAAGGCGTTTTAACCACCTCGTTCGGAGTACCGTTGTTGTACCAGTGATGTGGGATATAGCACAGCCATAGTACTGCGATCGTGGTCCATAGAGGTGATCTGGGATTGCGTGCCAATGTTACACTATGTGATAGACTCAATAGGGAAGAGCAGTTCCCTTCCAGCAAAGTCTAAATAATTGACTTAGTGGGTCCTTAGAAAGCTTGGGGGTTTCTTTATGATCCAAAATGTATGCTCTGGCCTTAATTCGACAGCCTCATCCGCGATCCGGTAAAGGAAGTCTCGGCGATCCCGAGGATAGAGAGGCGGTGAATCGCAAATTCTACTCTGCTCGGTGACCGTTAGCTAACAAAGAGAGCTCCCTGAGTCGGCTATCCCATTTCTTGCACCACAATAGGCGCCATATCTCGCGATGCCAGAGTAGAGCACAAATAGGTGGTCTCTCTGGGCGGCCCTCGCACCCTCCCGCCAGGTGGGGTGATACTTATATCGCAGATCCTCCCTTCTTCTAGCTCCCGTCTTTCCCTACTCTCACCATTGTCCGTCCCAAAGTCCTTGATAGAACTCGCTAGACCGCCGTCACAACCAAGCACCATGAAGAACTTGGCCCAACTATACCTCCTTGCAGCCCTCACGGCTGCCCCAGCACTAGCGGCGGACATGATCCCCTACCCCCCATTCAACCGCAACCTTCAGCCAATGCGTCATCCCAAACCCGGGTTCGAAAGTTTCTACCCAGGGATTATTCCTTCCACTAAAGCATCCGGACATCGGAAACGGCAAACCCAGTGCTCTGCTGGCTTCTTCCCCTGCCCCAACAGGCAGGACTGCTGTCCTACGGGGTACAATTGTGTGGTGGATAATGGAAAACCCGGATGCCTATCGTCATTTGCATTCTGCGAATCAGGGTTTTATAAGTGCACCAATGTAGATGGTTGCTGTCGGATCGGAACCGAATGCCTACCCGACCATCACTGTTCAGAGCTCTGCGGGCTAGGAACAACCCCATGTTCCGATGGGTGCTGTGAACTAGGACACTCTTGCGATTTGCAGGCCAAGCTGTGTCTGTCGACGATCACGGGTACCATCTCAATGTCAATCACAACACAGGTTCCAACGCCTTCTGGGGCTGCCACCCCAAGCACTACTGTCATCAACTCCCCCACCACGACTCCAACGACTTCTCAGGCTGCTACCTCAAGCACTACTCTCACCAGCCCTAGCTCCATGCTTCCAACGACTACTAAGGCCTCCACCTCGGGCACTTTTCTCGTCAACCATTCCACCACCGTTCCAATAATACCAGCAACTACTTTCGCCACTCCAACCCACTCATCGGGTTCTACGACCGACGAAAATTCCTCGAGCGGCACAGAGTCCGTAGGGACGGGTTCTAGCTCTCCCACGATAGCGTCGGCAAGCGGTAGCAATGCCCTAAAGCCACCAGGATGGCTAGGAGGATTCGGGATTCTCTTTTTCTTCGTTTTCTTCAACATGTAAACATTAGCAGCTTTCTCTATTTCTCATTTGGAAAATGGGTGTGACATGATGTTATGATATTATTATGAAGAATGTATGAGCTGGGTGGATGTCTGGGTGGACTGATGTCAGCTGCAGGGTTGGGCGGATAAGCAACAACTCACCATGGTATGCCCGATTGAACTATCTCTTATGAATTTTTGGCGAAAGGGCAGCCTCAGCAGGGGCGTTCGAAGCTCTCAGTGTGGCAATTAGAGGCAGGGCCGTTGGGGGTCTTGAGATCCACTACAGGGGGATCGAATAACTGAACCGCACGCCCGGACGCTGGAGTTGCCTTTCCTGTCTTTTTTCCTCTTTTTCCTTGCCTCAAGGTTTCAATGATTTTATTATTCTGTCATAATTTTCAAAAAAATTAAAAAATTAAAAAATGAAGAGGGGGAGGTGCGCCAGAATGAAAGTCAAAAACGAGTGATTTTGTATGAGAGAGTCTCGAAATTGCAAGGTAATTAGCGGCTGAAATACTGAAAGGTTTTTTAAGTCTTGGGGTCATAACATTTCCGGCAGGGTTCTTGGCCAACCTGCTGTAACCGGCCACCAGGGAAACTTCATGCCGGGCTGTGATTTTTTTGATTTTTTTTGCAGAACTCGATGGTAATTGAGCAAACAGTGAATCAATAACATCCTTATTAAATAGACACTTCAAGGATTTATCAGGACGATAAAATTTTCTAAGGAAGCCAGGAACCACCATGCACATTGCGAAAAATAGAGGAACTTTGAGTAATATTTGACACATTACTCAAAGTTAAGGGGAAAAAAGATAAAAAAGCGCTATCATTTCCCCTAAAGGAGATTGGTTGGCTTGCCCCAGACGGCCACTCTTAATGAGATAAATTTGTGAAAGGGGTGTCCGTAGTTGGAGCTGTGTAATGGGTGTCTGGTAAATCCTCCTTATGTTTGACTTCAACAACCTTCATATCCTACTGCAGAAAACCGAAACAATTGAGAATAACGCTCTGAGGTTAGTTTAAAAATTACTCAATCCAAGACCATCGCACAATATCAGCTTCAAATTATGCTAAAATGTTCCCTCATAGAAATACCCCCCCCCCAAAACTCGGCTCTGCCCGCTGCTTTTTGTAGCATTTCATACTTGGTCTGGGCTGGCTTTTTTCCTCTCGTTCTCTGTTTTTCCACTTATTTAATCTTCTCCACTCACACCATTCGCCTCATTCTCATGATTTCATGAGTTGAGGTTGAAATTATGAGTTTGTGTGCTTGTATCAACCTACTCGCTAGGAGGATAAGTCCTGAGACAAGGGCGCAACCACGATCCCCAGCAAAATTAACCATCATGCTACCAAAGTCGTGACTTCAATTACAACCACTACTATAATGACCAGTAATACTAAAGACTGTATATTTGTGTCCCTCCTTCTCTGGGAGCGTGGGATCTAGTAATATAACATTTGATTTTGACTGTGGCATTAACTTGAGTTGATACGGCATTGTGACGGTGGAGTCCCGTAGGGAATTGTGGCTGAGATCGTTGTCTCGGGGCTTACTCGAGTATTCTCTCCGCGAGAGCCACCCGTATTTCGCTTATTAGCCGGCGCCTCACCTTATTTTAACCTCTTAGCGTGATTCTCAATTAATGTACGGTATTTCGGTTTTTACGGTATCCCACGGAAGCACTTGTGCAGCGCCTAAGTTTTGTAGGTTACACGAGCAGGGGAATACTGCTAGCTGGGGGGTAAGGACAGCAAACCTCCCTTGTGGAGCCTAGAATACTCGTAACTTTCTCACGTTTGTGAATACGACTGCTATCATATTTCCTACAACCAAAATCCTGCTGCTCTGGCCTATTTTTTGCCTATCTGTAATAGCAACTACCGTATGCTAGCAAACGTTAGAAATTACGAGTACGATACTTAGGCGCTATGTATACCACAGTCTCCGATTGGGCCCAGACGAAAATCTGCGGGTGAGGAACAGGGATCTGCGGGGATCCTCTGTTACCCTGCTTTGATTTTTAACTTGCCAAATACCCCTGTTGTTTTGCTACCCGCTTGCATTGGTTAGAACCCAATGGGAGACTCGATGCCGGCATCTCCGTAATTGACCACCCCTCCCTGTCCCACAACGGGCCATTGTTCGCAAGGTTCATGCCAGGGCTCCCCTAGTGCCCCTCACAGACATCTGTTGGGGGTAGGGGAGGTGATACATATAAGTTATCGCGGACCTTCCCTTCTCGCCCTCATCTTTGCCCCTGCTCCCACCATCATCAGTCCCAAAGGCCTTGATACGCTTCGATAGACTGCCGCTAGAACAGACAAAGCACGATGAACAACTTGGCACAATTATACCTCCTTGCAGCCCTCACTATTGGCCCATCACTAGCGGCGGAGATGAACCCCCACGGCCTATTCAACCGTGCCTTCCAACTAATTGGCGATCCGGAATTCTACCCAGGGATTTCTCCAGCCACCGAAGCATCCGGGCTGAGGAAACGGCAAGGCACGTCAACCACTTTCTGCGAAGCTGGGTATTCTAAGTGCGCGGATGGCTTGGGCTGCTGTCAGAACGGAACTCTATGCAAACCTGGGACGGTTCAGTGTCTGAAGCCGTGCGGAGCGGGATCGACCAAATGTTATGACTCGTGCTGCGACGCAGGATACGCTTGCGTTGGCCAAAATCAGCCCTGTCTGAAGATCGTGGGTCCCGTATCAACATCAATCGCAACACTCGCTCCGACGACTCCTGGGACCTCCGCCTTAGGCACCACTCTCGTTAACTTACCCACCACGATTCCACCTACTACTAAGGCCGCCACCTCAACCATCACCCCCGCCGCCGCCCCCACCACGACCCCAACGACCACCAAGGCCGCCGCCTCAACCACTGCTCTCGTTGACTCTTCCCCCACTGTTCTAACGACTACCAAGGCCATAACTTCAAGCACTACTCGCGTTGTCCCTTCCGCCACGATTTCAAAGACCAAGAACGCCACCTCGGGCTCTACCCCCGTCAACTCTTTCGCCACAATTCCGATAAGGTCAACCTCTACCATAACTGATTCAGAGCCCACATCACCCCCTGCTACTAAAGAGGAAAATTCCTCGAATGGCAAAGAGTCTCCCACAGCGGGAGCGAACGGTAGTAATGCCTTAAAGCCAGGAGGATGGCTCGAAGGATTCCGGTTCGCGTTTTTCTTTGTTTTCTTCTGCCTGTAAAGTTCGGCAGCTTTGTCTCTCGCTCTCGGTTGGATAATGGCGATGGACGATACTATTAATGGTACTTAATACCGGTGTGGGGATGCTATGGTATAATATTATTATCAAGAATGTATGGGGTGCATGGATATAGACGGATTGATGTTTGCTACCAGGCTTGGGTGAATAAGCTATAGCTCACCAGAGTATGGCTAAATAGCCCAATTGAACAGTTTCTTCTCATTTATTAGTCCCGGAAAGGCAGCCTCAGCAAGGACGTTCCAAGCTCTCGGTGTGGAAATTAGCGGCAGTGCCGTGGGGGCTCTTGAGATTCACTATCGTGGGAACTGGAATAATCGAACCTCAAGCTAGGACGTTGGAGGATTGCTTTTGCTGGTGGGGTCAGGTACTTTTTTCTTTTTTTTTGTCTCAAGTTTTCAATAATTTTATCATACTATCCAGCACGGCGCAAGCTGGGGGGTCGGTTTTCCCCGCCCACCCCCCCCCCCCAAAGATATGTGATTTCGGACGTCCTAAGGTCGCGAGTTCTCAAGGTACTCGTACAACATCATATTTCTAGCCGAAATCTGCCAATTAGATCACGACAGGCTCACTTCGACCGGTTAGCAGAATCGCAAATGCTAGTTAGCGAGATATACCGCGTCCATGAGGCTGATCCCATACCATTCCGGGGAAGAGCTAATTCTTCTGAGGAAAAATCAACGGATCCATTCATATCGACCCCGGCATTTAGGATACCGATGCATTTTGCCAGGTTATGTCGGTGGACAAAATAGGAGAGCTGTAAGAAAATCTCCCTTACCCTAAAATATGCTTTAGAAGGGGGAAAACAAAGAGGAGAGGAGTTGAGGCCAGTGGAAATGTGTACGATACTATGGAGATGGATGTGGTCGGGGTAACATGTAGGGTTAGGGTTCGGGATGACAGCGCCCCCCCTCCCAGCCCGCTTTTCTCATGGCACGATTGGGGACTGCCACAATTTTCATCTCCATCTTGCTTCCCACAAGGCTTAATTCCTGCGCCGTAGTGCCCCGCTTCGCGAAGCAGGGAACTGGAGCCCTAAAGTGAAAATTAAATATAAAAAAAAACGAAACCTTCCAAATCTAGATCAAGAAAGAAGATGAATTAATGTGGGAATCGCCTTTTTTTTTGTCCATTGTCTCCGGAACATCCAATGTGTCGCCAAGATCATTCCAAGACCTAACTTAAGGCTATGATACAACTAAGAATTTACTTGCACGAATGTGTAAACAGTCATTGCTCCTTATGTTCTAACGGGTAGGCATACGGTAACGGCCATTGAATACGGGCAAAAGAAATCGGCCAGAACTTGATTATTTTGGTGCTTACAAACGTTAAGATATTACGAGTATGATAATTTAGTTGACAATATTCTTCATTCCTTCAGTTCTTCCTTCACCCGCTGGCTTGCTTATTTATGGCGTTCATTCGTTGTGCTGGGACCAAAGGACGACAACAGCCCCACTACCGGCACCCCCGCCACACTGCCCTATTGCGCAATCGCAGTCTAACTGCTCTCGGATGACAAATACTTTTACCGAGAGGGGTGTCTCGATTTGAGGCTCGGCATTTGACTCCTCACCCGTTTTGTTGTGGCCGTTTTAGGAATCTTGGTGTTAGATCCACCACTTCTTGTCTTTATCCCGCAAACTATTATAACTACTGTACAGTAGTTCCTATCCATCTTGTCATTGCGCAACGCCGACGGTAGATATTTGTGATAATCCTACCCCTAAAGGCTACCACTATCCACTAAAAGGAGCTCGTGTATTGCGCCACACTCTCTTTTGACCCCCCCCCAAAAGCATGAAAACGAATTTCACTGGTATGCGGCAGTCATTTTCACACCAAGTGTTGACCGGCCCACTAGGGAACTTCTTGGAGAAGTAGGTATCTCTCACAAAAAACAGATCACGAGCGGTGAATTTGGTTTGGAATACCCTGGGAACCCCTGTTCTGGCTAGTTCCCCAGCGGGCCCAATGCTTAAGATGACGCCGGTATACCAAACAAAGGAGAAGAAGAAAAAGAAGAAAAATCAGTACCCCGTCTGAGCACTATCTCCTGTATGCTGGGAATTAGCCTCGGTTAGGGGAATCTAACCTTGCGCTCCGACCAGGTGAGGTTGTGGAGGGTTCTAGATGAGAGCTGATTGGGGTGAACCCCTTTCTCTTTCATGACATTATGTGGATGATTTTTCTGCGAGGAAAATGATTAGGCAGGTGTTTTGGATATTTTGCGGCTCCACTGTGACAGATGTGTTGCCGCATACCCCCCCCTCAATACCTATCAACTACGATACCTTAACACCCCTGCCCTTCCCCAGAACGAATTTCCACGAGAGAGCCGATACTCTAGACGAAATTAATCCAATAGCAGCTCAAATGCCCCCAATCTCAATAATCAGCGACCACAATAATGTCACCGACAGGTATATATATAAATGTGTGGAATAACTGCGAGAAAGGCGCCGTTCTTGAACGGCAGTCACCTTCGAGGTCCCCCCGGAAGACGTCAAACGATGGACCAGCCAGGTGGCTGGCGTGGGCCACTAGCTTCCTCCGACAAAAGAGTTTCCTCCGTGGAATGACAGTGGTACAAGGGTAAACCATGAATTCATGGTACAGAGCAGGGGAGGTTATTCTCCGTTGAAAAGGGAATTTTGGAACACAGGAGAATTTAGATGTTCCACCTCAGGGACCTGTGCAAGAACAACTGAACGCTGATTTGTAGATAGAAAGAAGTGTTGGTTTTCTCGCTTAAACCAAGACTAGTGGGGTTTAAGTTTAGAGAGCAAAGCGACGACATTCATACTTGTAAGATCGTTTGAGAGAATTATGAGGGTAATAGTTGTCTTAACTAGTGGAAAGTTACCATTGAAAATTAGAAGATAGTGCAGTGGTGGTGGTGATGGTATGCGAGTGATATTCCATGAAGGTGTATAATTAGAGTAAATATAAATAGGAACTAAGGGACCATATCTATCATAGCACAACCACAATTCATTCTCAAGGCACTTGCTTCAAGCCTTCTTCCAATGTCTTCAAACTCAGGCTCTACCACACGGGATGAGCCTAATCTTCCAGTCTCAGGAACTTCAAGCCTCTTCTGTACATAGCTCTTCAATGTCGAAACCTCCCATGATGATGATTCCAATATTTCCTTTCCTAACTGACCTTTAACTACTTCCACCACATCCACAAAACCAGCCTCTGAGTGTGAGTATCTCGTTGATACTGATTCTGAGCCAGAAGATAGTACATCTTCTCCATGCTCAATCACAAATCCTTGTTTATCTACTCCTCTGAATACCACATGTAATCAAACACACGTTTCTGACATAGGTTCAGAGCTCAGCACTATTCCCACTCTCTGTACTAAAGTTACTATTGCTCTTTGTCATAAAATTTATGCTCTGAAGCATTTTACCCACTAGCCCTATAGGAAAATCTCTACTCCAACAGGAGTCGCACTTTCTACTGTATATCATATTTCCCACCCCCCAGTTACTCCTCCATATAAGAATATGTGGGCTGGCACTTGATCCTTTGCACTCAACACCAAGAAAAACTCATTAGGTTAGCTACCACCTCCACTGAAAATCGCCAGAAGTCCTATCTTGATGTAACATGTATACATTTTCCAGTCACTGTATACCAGAGTGGAATGCAGGATTTCCTATATTCAGTTTGATTACTTTACTTACTTTAATTAGTTTGATTGTTTTACAGCCCCAGAGCTATATTAAGGGCAGGTAGCTTGTGTTAAGTTTGGTTTTGTATGTTCATTGTTTTATTTAGAATCACAGGTGAAGGAACGGTCATGTAAGCTGATGATAGCATCGAGGCAGTGTTATGACTCTTAGGTTTCATGTGGGATCACAGGACATGCAGGGCAAGGTGCACTGCCCTGTAATGATCATGGTTGCAGGATATCTGATTACTATCGCCCTGCAGGAACTCTTGTATTTAAACTCATCTCCTAGCTAGCAGGAGAACAGCAGACTTCAGCAGACTCTTGAAGTATGAATATACTTGGTTGAACGGCGATCCTTTAGTTCCTCCTTGCCCTTTGACTATTATCTCTCAATCTCTGGGTCTCTTGAAGCCTCCCTTAGACCTAGTGCTTGCTGGTCAATCACTAGCCCTCTATTGTACCTTTTCATTAGACAGGAGTAAACCTGTTATACTTTACATCATACAAATGGTAGGTCTTACTGTGTATGACCGTACCTTATGTCAAATGATGTCTTCTGCTAGTTACCATTAGTGTGTTGCCCAGGAGAAGTGTAACCGGTACAGGTTACCAGTTTGACATCAGCAAAAAATTACCCTGTGTCAGATACTGTACCGTTGCGTCCAGATGCATGCGATGTAGAATCTGCGTCCTGTGCATCCTGTGCATCCTGAGTTGTGCCCCCTGTGTCCCCTGCATCCTGTGCGTCCTGAGTTGTATCCATTGAGTCCTGTGCATCTGGAGACAAGCTATTACACTATATTCTATCCTGACACATGCAACTAAGCAACTCTGCCTCCCATGCATCCAGACTCATTCCTCAACACCAATGCACATCATGATTTACCACTAACAGAAGCTCGCTTCAGGGGCACCCCTGAGTATTTCTTGGCACAGTTCATTGTTGTTTCTCGGCACTTAGCCTTAAACGTGACACGACAAATTCTTCTTCCACAATTATCACACACAACATCTATATTCCTAGGCACCTAGTAGAATACTCCACTCCTAGCACTGAACCTATCCAGAATCTGACACTGAAAGATTGTTGGCCTTGATGCCAGCTACACACCGGTATAAGGTATGTCTCTGGCATACCAGTATTCAGGGAGTTCACCCTCCTTCTGAGAGTAGTCTTTTGTCTCTACTAATCCTGAACTCGATGGCAGATTCCTCCACAACCCATCAACCGATTTTTGATCCGTCACTTGGACGTCATTTGGGTCGACGCCAGCTACACGCCGGTATGAAGGACATCGCTGTGGCAGCAATACTCATGGAGATCGCCCACCCTTCTGTGAGTGGTCTTTAGGAATTCTAACACCCTGGCGATCCTGAAGTCGATAGCAGATTCCTTCACATCTGCTTGACCGATCTTCAATCTGTCACTTGGACGTCATTGGAGTCGATGCCAGCTACACGCCGGTATAGGGGATGTCACTGTCGTCTCAATACTCATGAAATCGCTACATAGTCTGGGGGGGGGGTCCTGTGAAGCCTGAGAGTAGATGCTGGCGATCTCAGGACTTGATGGCGGATTCCTCTACAACCACTGAGCCAATTGTGGATCTGTCACTTGGGCGCCATTTGGCCCGATGCCAGATACACGCCGGTATAAGGTATGTCTCTGTCGTATCAATACTCATGAAATCACTATCTACTCTAGGGGGGGTCCTGGGCAGGCTAAGAGGGGATGCTGGCGATCCCAGAACTCAATAGCAGATTCCTCCACAACCAGTTAACCGATTTTCAATTTGTCACTTGGACGTCATTGGGCTCGACGCCAGCTACACGCCGGTATAAAGGACGTCGCTGTCGCATCAATACTCGTGAGGTCGCTATCTACTCTGGGGGGGGTCCTGGGATGGCTGAGAGGGGATACTGGCGATCCCAGGACTCAATAGCAGATTACTCTACAACTGCTGGGCCAATCTTAGATCTGCCACCTGGATGTCATTGGGCTCGACGCCAGCTACACGCCGGTATAAGGGACGTCACTGTCGCATCAATACTCATAAAGTCGCTACATAGTCTAGAGGGGGGGTCCTGGCAAGGCTCAGACAGGATGTTGGCGATCCCAGGACTCGATAGCGGATTCCTCCACAACTGATTGGCCGATTCCAGATCTATGGACACCGCGTCGTTGGGCTCAGCGCCAGCTGCACGCCGGTATAAGGTATGTCTCTATCACATCAATACTCATAAAGTTACTATTTACTCTGCAGGGGGTCTTAGGAAGGTAGAAGGGGTGGTGCTGCCGATCCCAGAACTCGATATCAGATACCTCCACAACTGCTTGGCCAATTCCAGATCTAAAGACACAGCGTCGTTGGGCTCGATGCCAGCTACACGACTGTATAAGGTACGTCTCAGGCGCATCAGTATTCATTGAGATCACCCACCCTTCTGAGGGTGGTCTTTTGTCTCTACTAATCCTGAACTCAATGGCAGATTCCTCTACAACCACTCAACCGATTTTGACTCTGTCACTTAGGCATCGTTGGGCTCTACGCCAGCTACACGCCGGTATAAGGTACGTCTCTGGCGCATCAGTATTCATGGAGTTCGCCACCCTTCTGAGAGTGGTCTTTTGTCTCTAATAATCCTAAATTCGATGGCAGATTCCTCCACAACCGCTCCATCGATTTTGGATCTGTCACTTGGGCGTCATTGGGCTCTACACCAGCTACATGCCGGTATAAGGTATGTCTCTGCGCATCAGTATTCATGGAGTTCGCCACCCTTCTGAGAGTGGTCTTTTGTCTCTAATAATCCTAAACTCAATGGCCGATTCCTCCACAACTGCTCAACCGATTTTGATTCCGTTACTTGCACGTCACTGGGCTCAACGCCAGCTACACAGTGGTATAAAGAGGGTTCTGAGGTGAGAGTTTTCCATGGAGCTATATGGTCCCAGGGGAGTCAAGAGGGGGGGAGGAAGGGACGCGAAGGGGGGGGTCCCATGAGCTGAATATTAGAAGAATAGAAGACTATTAGTAGTAAATTTAATACTTTTTCATAATGTGAAATATTTTGTGACCCGGGTGACCAAGGTCAGAAACATGTAAATGGGTGACCCTTCCCTTATTTCAGTTATCTCAGGAAGAGTAGGTACTGCCTCTGGTTGCGTCCTGAGAATTAGGTGCTGCTTCTGGTTGCTTCCTGAGGATTAGGTGCTGCGTGTAGTTGCGTCCTGAGCCTTAGGTGTGCGTCTGGTGCGTCCTGAGTATTAGGTGTGCGCCCGGTGCGTCCTGATTCGCGATTGACGTTCTGTGCGTCAGGTGCGTCTGACACGTAGGACGCACAGGACGCAGGCTAGCATTTTTGCTGATGGAGTATGTATTTGTTTTATGTATTGTTTCAGGATATGAGGTGAGGAGACTTGTATGCCTTGTTAGTTTGTGTTATGTTTTGTTTTAGGATACGAGTTCTGGAGACTTGTAAGCCTTGTTATTTGTTACTTGTATTGTCTTGGAATATGAACTCTAGAAGTTCATAAGCCTTGTTTATTGTTGGTTGTTTATGGGTCAGGTATCATTTGATGCTATAGAATTTGGATATGATTAATACGAGATGGATTATCGCAAGTGTATTTAAAGACCTGTATCTCTCCAGAGTTAGAAAGATCAGACTTCGACAGACAGAGTTTTCAATATACTTGGTTGAGCAGTTATCTTCTATTCAGTTCGATTCAAGAATCTTTGAGTTTCATACAGGCCTAAAGCACTTGGCCTTCTCTTAGTAGTTTCGATAAAGTCATAAAGTCTACTCAATTACTTGTTGGCATCTCTGGTACTTGATCTTGTTTATACCACCGGTTTGATTAGAGTCAATATTGATATCCCTTTGCAAGACCGCTACCCCCTCAGGAAGCAGTTACAAGAAGCCTTTTCTTTCAAATAAGACCTATCAGGTACGATCCTATTCTCTCACTCATTAATAATCCAATCCCAATACAGTTGCATCTTGCTATAATGAATGTGAAAAAGCTGTTCACTATAGGGGATTAACCAATAGCATCACCAGAAGGCAGTTTAACTCACTGATCACAATTGTTCTGTTCACTATAGCCAGTAGCAACTATAAGGCCCTCGCCTACTCCTACATCTTGAATAAGCGGACTATATGGTAGGTACTGCAACTACTCGTGTTACCGACCCCCTCCAGCTGGTTCTAATTTCCGCCGTCGCTCCCTTGTCTTAGCTAATGATAAGTTCAGGTTAACAGGTAACAGAATTGCAAATATTAGGTAATGAGATCTAGCACACTCATCAAACTAGCTGATTGCAAAAGTATTCAGAGATCTTAGCGGTTTGATTGTGGCTTACAAAATATCAGGCTTTTCAGATACGATTGGAATAAGTGAGTGTGCGAAGTATGTTGGGTCTCATAAATGAGTACTCGCAATTCTGTTAATCTGTCAAGCAAAACCTAGAGTCAGCTTAGACAAGAGAGTTCCGGAAGTAATGGCCAGATGGGGAGAGGGTAGTACAAGCTTTTGCACTAGTCTGAAGCTTTCTTTTCCTTGGATGAAGAGTGTTTGAATAAACTCTCTATACTCATGACTGTAAATGAGACAATTCTGACATCCTAGCATATTGCCTCTTTTGTCACAAACTGTTACTAAGCAAGAAAGATTTTACACGAGTCATACTTATCAGTCATATGTATGTTTAGGTTTTATGATATGAAGTTATTTGAATTATAGTTCTCACATGAATCGCACTTGCCTGTAATTGTTATGTTATGATTGATTGATATTTTGTAAACTCATAATTGTTAGTCATAATGATGAAATGACTTTTGTACATAACTCACATTACGAGTCATGAGTTTCACGCATGTGACATACTTAGTGTACATGACTTACTTTAGGAGTTATGATTGGTTTATGGTATGTTGCGCAGTGACTCATAAGAGTCAACAGATGGATTTCGGGTATGACTCATATACAAGTTAAGCTCGTATACCGGATTTTCGGCCACCCTGGCACAACTGCTCAGCCAAACAATATTTTCAATTTATAACCCTCATTGAAACATACATGATTCCATTTGTTCCCTTTGCAAATTTCTAGATGTTCTTAATGCTGCCTCCTCAGAAGAAGGCTCTTTTTTCTTTGCCCGAGTCTTTTTTTCAGCAATTCTAGCCTTCTCTGCCTCTCCTGCTATTTGTACCTTTTCTGCCTCCTCTAATAATCGCTTTATACTTTCTACATTTGCAAAAATTGTATTTGGATCTAGTATAACCTTGGACTTTTTCTCCTTACTTTCTAACTTGGTAAGTTGTTGTTGAAGGCGCTTGTTGGTTGCATGTAGGATGCCATGATGGGCAGTCGCTTCCCCCAGTGCTTTTTGAGCCTTTTGAAACACTGTACGCTGATCCCGTGTCAATGGACCCAATCTTTGAACCGCTTGGTGAATGTCATGAAGGTGTTTTGGGGTTTTGAAAAGAGTCTTATGGTTGCTAATGGGGGATCTGATAGGTGTAGAAGGAGGCGGAAGGGAAGAAGAAAAAGTAGATAGTGGAGGGGTGGTGGAGGCAGCTTGTATCGTAGTAATTTTATGAAGTTGTAAGGAGTTAAGAGTTTTATTGGGGTTCCAAGGAAAAAGACTAGCTGCTGACCAGCCTGCCCGTAGAGTCCGTGTTGTAAAGATTTCTGCGTAGGCTTTTTGATAAGCTTCAACAAATCGGCGCTTCTTTACTGGAGCGGCATCATCAAGGTGGGCAAGATCTGCGATGTCCTTGCAGTAGCGAGACTTTAGCGGAGAAAATGTACCAAGGTCTAGTGGCTGTAGGACATGACTTGAATGAGCAGGAAGATATAATATATCAACCTGATTCAGCCGACAAATCCACATAAGCTCTAGTGTGGCATGACTCCCATGTCCATCCACTAGTAGGATGTGATGCGTGGTTCGGCCATCAGGAAGAAGACGGGTGGTCTTCGGCAGAAACACTTCCTTTAACTATCTTATTCCAATTTCATTAGAGCTCCAACCCTTTGAAGTAGTGGTGACAAGCCAGTCGGGTACGTTGTCCACAGTAAACCATGATGTTTGAATATCCTTCCCTTTAAACATCACTAAGGGACGGAAAAAAGGACCGGAGGCATTAATTGCGTCAACTACTGACACTCATTCTCGATTCTCAGGTGACTGGAGATAGGTTCGGCGCTTTCCATGAGCTCCCAATACCACAGAGTTGGTACAAACACCAAGAGCAATACCATGCTCGTCCATGTTCCAAATGTCACTCTGCTGAGTGTTATACCGGGCCCGAATTGTATCAAACCGCTCATAAAAGCCTTCAATATGGTCCGGCTAAGTACCTCGAATACGGGCAGCATCAATTGGCTTACCAATTAAGCTTGCAATATGCGGGTTTCGCTTCATAAAGTGGGGAATCCACTTCTTTCCAAGAGGTTTGGTATCGCCAAAAAGGATGAGAATAAGACTAGCCATTTCTCTTGCCCGAGAGTGTGATGGGGTATATCCGCATCTTTCCTGATCAATGATCCAGTCACACAAACAGCTCTCTTGATCCTTGGACAGACGTTGTTGATGAGTGAGTCCAGAGTGAGCGGTTGACCCTCCTGCGCAGTGACTCTGTAATGTGGTCCACGGAACCCCATATTCCTTTGCTGCCTTTCTCTCTGAGACACCATTCTCAATGGCAGCTAAGGCTAGGATAATCGATTCCTCTCAAACATTCATCGTCTGGTTGTGTTGGGAGATATTTTCTGTAGGCGATTTGGTGGTAGAACACGGTTGTTGAAGTGGCCGAAAGCTAGGGGTGGCCAAAAACCCAGTACACAAGCTTATAGGACCATGTGACTCATAAGGTATGAGTCACCAGGATTAGGGTTGTGGGAAAAAGTCTATTTTAGAGAGGTTTCTGGCCTATAAGTTAGAGTTCTTCACGTAACTATCTAAGTTCTTTCCTATCTTATATACTTCCAATATGAAATTAGTCTACACCTCATCTCTTGCTTGTATGCAAGCAAGTTAGTTCTATAATGATTGAACCTCACCCACCTCTCCCGATTACAAGTTAATGAGATACTATAGGAAAAACTATAGGATAGTCTTTACCTCTCCTCATTATAAAATCATCATACTTGAGCAGTCGTGCTCTCATAAAGCTTTAGTGATTCATAAAGAACATACATCTGTTCTATCAGTGCATTATATATAGCCGAATAACATAAGTTAGGAAGTTGTTACCTGTTGCCTCTTAACTATAAGTAGGATAGTTACACTCTTCATGACTCTATATTGGAGTTTTTCTTTTTGCTTTTTTTATACATACTAATATAGAGTAGTAATTATGGGCACGATCCTCTTGGGCCAATACCTATAAGATCTGAGATACAGGAGATTGGTCAAAGGTCATCTGAACTGATGAATATACCTTTCATGTTGGTGGTGCTCCTCATCAGCAAAAAATTACCCTGCGTCAGATACGGCGCCGTTGCGTCCTGACGCACGCGACGTTGAATCTGCGTCCCCTGCGTCCTGTGCGCCCTGAATTGCGTCCTCTGCGTCCCCTGCGCCCTG
>Ga0307509_10001550_pt1 | contig 38708 bp, 31 predicted proteins | sample 10_EM_MG_FD_202245 | JGI IMG/M metagenome (GOLD analysis project Ga0307509, IMG submission 202245) | Populus trichocarpa ectomycorrhiza microbial communities from riparian zone in the Pacific Northwest, United States - 10_EM | ecosystem: Host-associated > Plants > Roots > Unclassified | place...
TTTCTACCTAATCAGGTCAGATAAGATAAGATGAAAAAAAAAACTGTGGGGGCGGAAGAGGAGGAGGGGGAGCTTCAGCCCCAGATCAGAATGTGGTAAGTGGCGTTGCTGGTACATGGTACTATACTGTTTTGGTGGGCTTGTTTTTGGGCGGCGGTGCAGGAATTGCCATGTTGGGTGGGGGTACATACCGGTAGTCAGAGGGAAGTGAATGTTCGAGTACCGGTACGGTGTCATACGCTGTCTGGAGTTTTTGGTGGTTTGGTGTAGGAATGAGTGAGTGAGTGGGTGAGTGGGTGACTGAGCGGGATGGGTGAATGGGTGGGTGGATTTTTTCTTCCCCAGTCTTCGGGTCTCTTTGCCGGTGCGCTGTGGGGAGATTGCGGTCATCTTTGTGGCGTCATACGATGTCTGTTGGGAAGTGAGAACGGTCGTTAGTTGTTTCCCAACGGTCGGAAGCCGGTTGGGATTGCCAAGAAACTAGGGCGGGAAGTGCAGGGCCTCTTGCGGTCCCCCTCCGGGGTGGGTATCTCGGGATGGCTGTTGTTGGGCTGGGTGGCGGCGCAACGGGATGAGACTGTGGCGTTCCGGGATTGGGTAGAGGTGCTGGGCGCTGGCTAGAAATGAGTGATACTTTATGAGTCCTACTAGATTTGCAGATATTATAGTCGCTAGTTCTTAATGGCACAGGGAAAGAGGAGAGGTTATTCAATTGTAATTAATTCGTAATGGCCTATCCGACTTTCCGCAGTACGGGTATCGGTCATGAACCATGGTCCAGGCAAGACTTCTGTTGAATCCCATCAAGAAGGGAAACCTCCCTCATCTCCTAATTCATAAACGTAACAGTCTTCGTCGTCAAAAACTCCTCGATTCCCCACGAACCCCCAAACCTCCCAAACCCACTCTCCTTGATCCCTCCATGCGGCAATGTCGGCTCGTCATGTACCGTCATTCCGTTGATGTGCACGGCACTGGCAATCCGTTAGCCATCTTCTAAAAAAAGACCAAAGAAACACCCCTTACGGCCAGCTAATATGGGGGGATTATGACAAAGATATACATACCCGCTCTCGATCTTCTTCGCAATCTTCAACCCCTTTGCCAAGTCCGCTGTCCAAACCGCAGCGCTCAGCCCAAACTCTGTGTCATTGGCAATAGATATCGCTTCCTCCTCCGAGCTAGCAGTGATAACCGTAGCCAGCGGACCGAAAGACTCTTCATGGTAGAGTTCCATTTCATTGGTCACGTCGCGGATGATCAGGTTTGGGAATTTGGCCCTCGAGGGGGCTTCTTTTGGCGGGTTTACAACTTTCGCTCCCTGGTTGACGGCAGATTCGATTAGGTTGCTGAGTTTTTCAAGGGCACCCGGGAGAACGAGTGCCTGGGTTTCCCCGAATTGTTTGGTGGCTTCTGCAAGCTCAGTGATGAATTCTTCGAGGATGGAGTCTTGGACTATTATCTTTTCTGTGGCCATGCAGGTTTGGCCTGACTAGATTTTTTCACACGGCTGATTTAGTAAATTTCCGGATATGTAGTGTAGGAAGGGTGACTGTGCGGCACGAACATGCATATAGCTTCCAATCGCCGCCGCCTCCGCGGCCTTTTTGATATCCGCATCAGCAAGTACCACCAAGGGTGCTTTGCCTCCTAATTCTAGCAAGATGGGTTTCAAGTGTTCGCCCGCCTTAGTAGCGATCATCTTGCCTACGTGAGTACTCCCCGTAAAGTTTATTTTACGGATAGCTCTGTGAGCGATCAATGTGTTTGTAATCAAGGGGGCATCTTCTCGGGCATGGCAGATGACGTTGAGAACTCCCGGGGGGAACCCTGCTTCTTTAAAGAATGAGGCGAGGAGGTAGTGAGTTTGTGGAGAGAGCTCGGAGGACTTGAGTATAACAGTGTTGCCAGCTGCTATTGGGTAGAGGACTGCCCGCAGTGCTAGGATCATGGGGGCATTCCTGGATTTGGGTGTTAGCTTAAGACCACTTGTATAGTTAAGTTAGATAAAGTGATAGAAAGGCGATCAAGCATCATTACCAAGGAGCAATCGCGAGAACAACCCCATACGGTTCCCTCTGTACAAGCGTGGTCCTTCCTATATACCTCAAATTTAAACTGTTAGCTGTCACCGTTCTTGCCAAGTGTGAGATACCGATACTGGTACCCGTATAGGGTCAACGCACCTTCCTCCATACTTTCCGGAATAGTTCCGGCAATGCTAACTACCCTGCCCGCAATGTCCTTCGCCACCCCAATTGACGCTTCGACATTGAAATCCACCCAGCCACTCAGAGCTGCTGTCTCGTTCGTCATGCTATCCATCGGTTCTTGCCTTCTCCTCTCGAAGACTTCCACGAGCTTATATATGAGCTCACGCCGCTTAACTAGCTTTGTAGTCGACCACAAGCGGAAGGCATCGCTCGCAGATTGTATTGCGGCTTCGGCGTCCCGAAACGTGGCTGCGGAGGATTTCCACAGGAGGCTGTCGTCCAGGGGGTTCTTGACATCGAAGGTTTTGGACGAGGTAATTTCTTCATTGTTAATTAGGAATGGGACGGTGTATGCCATTTCTTCTCTCTTCTTTTTCGGCTTGTTTTGCTCCAAGGTGGCCTTCTTCTACTCAGGTGTTCCTCTTTTTTTTTTTTTGCGGGATAGAATAGTGGGTGTTTCGGTAGGAGAGACTATCGTGGTAGGGAGGGTGCTTTAAACCTGTCTCCTGGTGCCAAGCTGGGACCCTGTTGGGGGTGGTGCTGCTGGGATTAGGGGTTCTTGCGTGTTGATAGAGCTTTCGTTGTTTGTATGATAACGTGAACCAGTTTGCGTGGACACCTTAAATAGTGCGTAACTGCCGGGGATGGAGGCAGAATTCCAAGATCTAGTGCAATGCTAGCAAAACTGCGGCCCTATCAAAATCATAACCACCGTTGGAGCGCAGAGTAAAGGAAATTGGAATGAGAGGGTTTCTCGGATAGTTGCCTACATACTCTTATAGAATGCGGGAGAGGCGGATCTCCGTGGAATTGGGGCTCTTCCTAGCGAGGTCGCCGCAAGAATCCGTATGATACTTTGGTTATAACCAAATGCCGTAGGTACTGTAATCATATGGTGCCGAGCGATGCCTAATCTCATTGTTCTGCGGGGGGGCCATACAGTACATTCAGAGGTACCGGCTTGCTCGCCCAGACGGGGTACACACCAACAGAATTGCCAGGAACCACTCCTGGACTTGGTAGCTGTAGCTTCTTGGATTAGTAGTAAATTTACCCAATCAATGACAAATCAATGCGGTGTGATTTAATTTTCTATCACGAGTACAGTACCGTTATAAAAAAACATATATTTTCGGCTCCTCTATTCAATGAATAACTATTACAAATAAGAGATAAGCCAGCCCAGGCATCTGATATAATTGCAGGGGAAAATAAAAGGAGGGAGAAGGAAAGAAAGAAGTTTACATAACATGTAGTCGGTAAATATCCCCAACCAGCGCTAAGTAATCATCTCGCACGACAAAACGGTCGCGTTCTCGAAATATAAGACCAAGATACGCAATGAAATATACAAACTATCACTAGGATAGCAATACAGGAGAAATTTGAATAATTGAACCGTGTGCTACGTGTCCTGAGCTTTCTTTTCTCCCACTTTCCGGAGAGGGGAATTTTTGACTACATAGCACACAACTCAACTATCCAAGTTTCTGTGGTGTTAGAATCCACAGCGGTTGTTGACTGTTCCACGGTTATGTCAGCGGATGTCTGAGGACATGAGAGGGGGTAAGGAAGGATGTACCTTCTCTGCTTGTAATTGGTTGTGGGAAAAGCCCATTAGCCAATAGGTCCCGCAGTTCCCAATCAGGGGAACCTTGCGACTTCCATGTCCAGAAGAACCATCCGTTCACAAGTTCATACGCATCGAGTTGGGCTTCAATACTGTGACGGCAATTCCGTTAGAATGGTGAGCCGTTGTTAATCGACTATGCCAGAAAACTTACTAAGCCCTAGTGTTAGCTTTCTCCTCGGCAGAGTAGGAGGCTACGGAGCCCTGGACACGATTTCCGCAATCGCCGATTTTTGATGGGCCCCCAGCCAAAGTTCCTTCCCAACGGGTACCGCGCCCAACTCCGTTAAGCCATTTCGTGCAATCTGTTCGTGCAGCAGACCACCTATAGATGGTTAGTACATATTGAACCAGAGCGGGTTTGCAACCAGACATACTCTCCAACAACAGTCCATTTGTCGACACCAACGAGGCTTCGTCCGAAGGAACAAGCAGCGTTTACGTGTTCTTTGGGGGATAGCAGAAGCTGGCCACCATCAAATACTTGGTAGTGGTGAGTATCCATAAGAACGTGATTCCAACCGGTGGTCATGAATCCGTTCCACGACTTTGTATCGAAGAACGCATCTCCGATAACTACACCAATATCACTGAAATCGCGGACTGTGCCCCACCCGTCTGAAGCCTGTTAGACATATAGCCACTAAATAAAGACAAAATACTCTACCTTTCCAGTACTGCTCTATCTTCCCGCGATCAAGGCTCGGTCCGAAAGCTTTGGCGCAATTGAATCTTAGTATGCGACTTCACTTCGGTGCGTACCTGGGGGGAGTGCTTACGTTCGTTCAAGAGCTCAATTGCAGTGACAACATTATTATACTGGCTCTGGGCGTAGATTCGAGCCAGATCTCGGATTGTCTCAACTGTGTGCTTCACGTTATCCCCCTGCTGCCACTCGATAGAGTCGCGCTTGCCGGAATTGTCGAATCCGTTCTGAGAGCCTGGGGCTCCATGAAGATCAATCCAGACTTTCAAGCCGACGCTACCAGCCCAATTGATGGCGTTGTTGAGGTGCTTTAGCTGACCCTGAACATAGGGATCACCAGGGAGGGGTCTAATTGCCCAATATCCTATGGGAATCCTGACATGGTTCAACCCCGCAGCCGCAATCTCCTGGAAGTCCGCTAGGGAGTAGAATGTGCTTTTTTGTGATTAAGTTTTAGAAGACGAAATTTGTACTGATGCTGGGGAATTTACCTCCAATGGTGTTCTAGTGTGGCTTGGCAGGCATCCTTTCCGAGTGTTCTGCAAAGGTTGTACTCGTCGACCACGCTTCCTCCGAAGGGCTCGAAGAGCGAAGGTGTAATCCAAGCTAACAAGAAATAAACGTTAGAAATGTCGAAACTCGAAGGAGATAGCGCGAGGTATAATTGGTTTTATTTTCGAAAGATGGAGGGGACGAAAAGATTAACCGGGGAAGCTCACGTTCTAGCACAAACCATCCTCCAAGGTTAACACCCCGAACCTTCACATTGGCATAATCAAAGGTAAGAGCTCGCGCCCCAAGGTCGCCCCTAGCACGATTCCAGAGTAAAGCGGAAGATTGAACTCCGTCTACTAGCAAAGCTGTGAGCAGATGAAGACCGTTCAAACGCATTGTTGAAAGTGATGATATATCCTTGACCGAGTCGGGCTTGTGCAAACCGTTATTACTACAGGCCGTGTGATACGATACTCTTAGTACGCCAGCAAGCGATCAACCGACCAGGTGGGAGTGGCAGGAATGCAGTAGGAAGGAGGCCGTGATTTCATTTGTGGTTCCCCTTGCGTTAACTTTATACAAACTTCTACCCCAGCAGGTGGTGGAACGGAATGGGAGGCGCAAGTAAGCAAGCACAGAATTCCGCTGCGCGCTGTCATTTCCTGTACGGCACTCTATTCCACTGAGCTCAAGTACCATCCACACATTAATGACGCATGCGGTTCAAGGCACTTTGTTTTGCTTCTGCTCCGATGTGGGCACGTTCCGCCGGGCTAAAATTGCTAGCCCCTGGCTGTCGGGCTCCTCCTTCGGTCTCCTCTTGCATGGCTTACAATAGCAATAAAGTAGCTAAGCTAATATCGGGGACGAGCGGAAAAAGGTCCCTGAGTGAGGTATGATACCTGGCAAGCTAGGGTGCTCCCAAGGCTAATGGTACTTAATTGCCAGACTACTATCGTACTATATTAGAACCAGGTATAAGGGTAAACGGTGGTGGTGGTGGGGTGCCCCACCTCTGACAGTAAAATGATGCTCAGCCGAGCTGCTTTCTACCTATAATTTGAGCGGGGCCAAACATCCAATCTAAGCGATAGGCTCGGTTGTTGCTCGGTTGTTTAGGCGAGTGAAGCTCCCAGTCGGAAACTCTTAGCCTACGGCTAGGTTGAAGCAAAGTGCCGCCCAGAATCGCCCTCGAACACGGTGATCGGTAGGGAGTTTTACAGCAGAGTTTGCGCGTTGCACATGCCCGCCGGCCACGACAAGCTTGACCCCACCGTATCCGTTAAGGCACAGTGCTCTACAATACCGGGATCTGGACGGCGGCCGGTGTCAGAAAACGTGCCTGGGGGGCGAGTTTGGGGAGGGAGTGCCTCGAAGAGTGGTGACGAAATTGTAGACTATGAAGCACTCATCCCCCCTTCAAGCACGTTACTTGGCTTGGGGGGGATGCCTCCCGAATTACCGGTAGCTCTTCTCGCGGAACCCTGCCATCAGCCCCGTGCGAGAATTCGCAAGGAGAACGCCTACCAACGGACCACATGATTAGCCGATGAGAAATCCCCAAGGGATATACAGTACCAGACTTACGGTCTGCTTCATTGCGCCGTTACCCTAGGAGTAAGCACTTATTGGTCCAGTGATGTGTCCAAGATGGCTTATAGTTGCGCATGAGACGTCGTTTAATGCCATCCATTTGAGGGACCTCCGCTCTCTGCCCCACCATGAACTGTAGGCAATGTATGGTATAGTACACAATACTGGTAAGGCAGCGTGCTCCCAGATCCACTAACCAATTCCTTTCGCAGGAAGTGCCCGAGTACTGTCAGACCAACTGATGCCTCCCCCCAATTCCATCCTATAACTTGGGCTACTCGAGTATGCTGTGCTGCACCCTACCATACAAGTAGCAACACTCAGAAGCGCCCGTGTTTGGTAGAAATACAGGGACAGCAACTGAACCTCCGCGCCGAACTCAAGGATTGACCCAGTTGTCGGTCGGTCTTTTCTCGAGGTTCCGGGATATACTCTATCGATTTTGGTACCGGCGCCTATCTTGTGTTACAGCAATGACTCTTTCGTGAGGGCAATCGCCATAAGCAAGTGTTAAGTCGGAAAGGGTTTATCGCGGGCCTGCAGTCCCATAATAGATCGTTTCCTCTTTAGGAGTGACGGTCGTATGGAAGGTTCGCGATGCGCAGTTCCAATTAAGGGCAGGCTGGCGCGAGCGGCCTATGTGGTCGGGTACTGTGCCCTAGAAAGTTAAGCTCTAAAGATTGAGGTTCATTATTCATAGATAGGATTATTCGCGCTCAAGTTTTGCTAGGTATGATACTTGTCGGGGACAAGCATAAGCCGCAAAGTTCGCCGGCCTCCCGACCGCACTCAGCAAGCTAAATACAGAAGTATCATACTAGGAATCCGATAAGAAGCAATCCACAAGCTTAGATGCGGCCGTTCTGAACACCGAGGCTTGTGATCAGTAGATGGGGTGGGGATGTTTTTCCCCTCATCCGGAGAGTTAGGAGACCGCACGGACCCCAGGGGCTTACAGTTATGATATATTCCCTCCCAGGGTTAGGGCTATAGGCTAAACAGCTCCTTACTCTACTTCGGCGTCAGCACAGCGCTACATTCAGCTCTATTAATCGAGTACCGTTGGTGGTAGACATCCTACTAGTAGTCAGCAAGTGGAGACCAATACCGGTATGACAACTCATTTATTAGCCCTCTCTTCGGGGCCAGGATACCGGTATGCGAGTAATGGTAGAAATCTCGCATTGTACAAGTATAGAGCGGTAGGTTGATCCGAAAGAGTCACGTTTGTTCCCTGTATATTGGGCGGCTGGAGGGCGCATCAATGGAGTTGGCGCAATAACGGTACTTGTATGACACAATACAGTGCTCGGCACTCAAGTAACAAAGTGTAGTGCAGTGCAATGAGCCAGGCCAACATAAAAGGCAAGGCGAACTCACCTGCTAGAATACCGCTAACACCCGATCCTAAGCAGCCGGGTGAGAGCCAACGACCTGAATAGGCGCACTGTACTACCGATATACTAGTGTTCGCTCGGCTAAGTTGCTTACCAGCGCGGTGAAGGACTGGTCTGCTGAAGTATCGCACTGGTCGGTTGATATCAATTCAGGCTTCGAGTGAGAAATGGTGTAACTTATTTTGGGGTGTGAAAAGCCTGGAAGGGGGGTTTAGCAGCTTGAAATCGGAAAGTTTTTAGAATTCAATATATGCGGGCTGAAGTGGCACGACGGATAGGGCTGATCCCGCATAATTTCGGCAGTATTATGCCGGGAAACAATGTACCAAGGTAGGCGTTAATTAGAGCTCCGAAGTTTTCCGCAGCGTTTAGAGGATCATTTATGACTGGTATCAGCACTAGTTAGGATTGCTTCCATGGTTTTACACACAGGGGGCGGGTGGAGTCGGCCAATTGACCGCAGGTCATGAGATCGTGGGAGCTGAGCCGTCTATGGATATAATATATTTTTGAGATGGTTAAGATCGAGTTTATATCCTGTAGGCCTGCCGGTATCTAGCGAGCTATCAAGTTTTTACGACGTTTTATCTACCTCCAAGTATTTCACTTCTGGCGAGCTGCAGAAACCCCTTGAGCCTTCCCCACTTGGAGGGAACCGATACTTACATTCCAATATCTGGATCAGACCATTACTTCGGTCGTATCAATCCGCAGAATCAGATTCATTGCCAAACAACCCGCTTCCCCTCTAAAATACTGAGGGGCTGTTTGGTAAGCCCCCACCTGAGGCGCTTATCATCCCAAAACACTTTTCTTGTGCTCAAATTGTGCTTTGAGATGGCAGCAGTGTTTGGCATACGGTCATTTGCGAAACATGTTTTGCGAAATTTCCAAATGTTACGAACTCTCTAACCCAGATTATTATTACCACCAAACCTTAAATAAGATTCTAATGTTGAAAAACACTATGATACCTCCTTGCGCATCCTTTCTAACAAAACCTAAATGATAGTTCCTAAATAACATGCTGTTTAGCACAGAGCTGTCGGAAAATCACGTTTAGGGATTTCCTCAAAACATAGTTAGCAAAACGCATTTTGATATGACGGTAATCTCAAATGACGGTGTGCCAAACAACCCCTCAGCACATACTTCGCCATGACATCTTATGCCGAGGAAATCACCGAGGATCACTCGAAATCATAGCCACTCTAGTAGCGCCTCGAAACCTACCACACTGGCGTTTCTCTTTATGAAAGACAATAATAATCCTTCTTTGCTCTACATCCGTCCGGCCAAGTCTAAGTCTCCGTTTTTTCTCACTGTAGTTGGATTATGGATTTAGCCGGGAGGTTTGCGGATGAGCTAAAAAGGGAACGCGACGATTGAATCCAAGTACGGGTATATTTAGGATGGCTTAACTGCCGGTGGGGAAACCGTTATCGCTCCCGCAGCTTGAATTAATATATAGGGGTTTCGCAATATAGTCTAGGTAGAGTAGGATCGACAAGTGTTCGTCTTTGTCGGTGGTATGACATAGGCAGCTATGGTAAGACTGACTTTAGGACTTTGGGGCCGATTTTCTCCTGGGGGACTTTGAGGACATCCTTTCGTCCCCGCACCAAGAAGTTCTGTCACAAGAAGTGCTCCTGGGGCTCTATTTTACCGATCGGAGAACCCCTTGTCGGCCGAAGGGATCATGATGCCCCCACTTCTCCTCTTCCTTCCAGATTGTTTGAGCGGAGGCGTGAATGGTAACAAGGAACTGTCAAGCTAAATATTTTCCCTACACGGCCATCAGCTTAACCCCTTGCAACGAGTGTAATTATTATATCGCTACATACCTCCGCAATAGGGAAATGCAGCGCTATAACAAAACGAGCGTTTCCAAGATACGGCTACACGTAGCAACTCATAGATCCTCGTTTTCCCTTCTTCCAACATAAACGCCCTCCAATCAAGGAGCAGGGATAACCCTCCCAGACCCATGAGTGGCTCCGGGGCTATCAGCCTAATTGCCATGGCCGTGCGCGTTTGGATGAGTTCAGTGAGCACCACCACTATCCCTAGCCTGGGCTCACCTTCAAACAACTCTCTCGTTTCCTCCTTATCGTACAAAACTCCCCCAGCACGTTTGTACTGATACTTGCCAAGAATCATGCTCGGCTGGATAGGAAGGTGGCTCGTGAGCAATGTTCTCGTGGATCGGGTGAGTGGTGGGGATAACTGCAAGCCCGGTCAGACTTCAGAATCATTGAAACCCTAGTGCTCGCAATGCTCTATGGGGGGCGCCTTATGCTTGTGTTCAGGAAGTACTATGTGGTCTTTGCCAGGCTGAATTCTGGCTCGGTAGTGATCCTAGTGAAGCTCGCGGTCGATTGCGGTCGTGGCTTCTACAACTCCCATTTGAAGGTGTTCCTTGGCTACGGCAAGATCAAAGGTCTCACGGACTTCCACATCGTGCTTCTGATCGCGGTGACTTTCCTTGACGTTCAGAATTTCGTCGGTAGCAATCTTCGAAGTAATTGTGATTTCGAGTATGGTGTTTGAAAGTATGAGTGACTTGGTGTGATGGGAATGGGAATCGAAGTGTATGCTGCTGACGATTGGGGAAAGGTGGGAAGATTTCGCCCAGAACTATACACTTACATGAATCCTTTCATAGCTTCTTTGACAGCTTGCATTGTGCCAAGTGTTTGGTTTGGGGAGAAGCTGTAAGCGTAGAGAAGTTTGCATTTCTTCTAGGGTCAAGTCCCTAGTGTGATGACGATGGCCAAATGGGGCAACGACGTTAGTTTCACTCCCATAGGATAAAAGCATCACATCCATACAAGTAGTTTCTATCAAACCTCGGAGAAAGCCTAAATTTTCCATAGACCGGGGGTAAAGGTTCCACGGCGATGGAGAGAACTGAGCGCGTCGATGACGGCTACATTGGCTAAAGAATCTCGTTGCACCGTTTAGTATTAATTATGAAAAGGGAATTAAGGGGCTAGCACTGTAGACAAAGGAACTAACTTTTTTCATCAGCCCATCGAGATAGATGCGGCGTTTTGGTTGGACGGGTGCTGGCTTCCAGAAGAAACGATGGATACAGCAGTATTTAAAGTTGGTTGGGAACCAAAAGTCGCCCGATAAACTAGTAAGGCTGTGGGCGAGCAATGAAGATTGAAGTAAACGCAAAAGAGTCTGATATGGATATCCCGACTTTACCTGGGTAGTCCGTAAAAACCGGAGACTACTGTAAGGGTGGCAATGTAGGGACTGTTCTGGTGGAGCGATAAAGTTGTCAGGAAAGAAAAACAAAGACATGGACAGTTGAAGCCAGGACTACCGTATGGGTACCGTGGTTGCTTGAATTTTTACCGGTACTCGAGCACATCACTCCATGGGACTGAAAGGTTTGAGAGCATTTTTTTCTTTAAGCGCAGCAAACCCCCGTGACCAAGTTGTTTGAAGCGCTTGTTTTGCCTCCTCACTCCTTATTCCGCTATTGCCGTTGGCTGGATCCCCTCGGTGTTGTTCTTTTCTGGCGAACTCCCTAGCCTCGGGTGTATATGCCTGGATTGGCGGTTGCCCCGTTGGATAGCTACTCAAAGCGCGTCATCTTGTCACCGTGACAACAAATCTGGACGATCATTTTCTCGATTGTTACGGGTGTCCATAGAAATGGGGACACATCCCTTGTCTCCATAGAGATTTATGCGGTATCGGCAAAATTGTTTCCCAATTTTGTAGACACACCCGAGCAGAGGGGCCTAACGGGGGGAGTTCACAATCGGTTGATCCGTGATCTTCACAGGGATAAGGTTTGCAAACCTCCGGCACAGTGGTATGGCGAGGACGTCTACCCGAATAGCCAGAGTATGGCACTATACTTGGCTAGGGAATTATTGCTCGACTCCAACCCCCAAAGCATTTTCAACCAGCACTCCAATAAGAATCACGGCTCTACTAACTTAGATGATTGAGTGGGTGATTCCCTACATATAGATCGGGGGAAGGAGGAGTCTCAAGGTTTCATGGCTTAGAGGTGGCCAAAATCTAGTTAAGAGAGGGGAATATCGTGGCCATGTTCATTACTGTTAACTTCCTTGGCAATACCAATTAATTGATGTTTGCCAAGGGATTAACCTACGGTGAGGCCATGCTTAGAAATTAGTTATTCGATTACTAAGCTAAAACGAGTGTGTGTGCCTCTCCGTAGGTGGATTCCCACCAACACGGCCAAGCCATCCCCCACTCCCGAATAGACGGCAAACCCCGTCTCAGCTCACGTCACTCCGACGAAAATCCTTCCTTCTGGCTTCCTCAAGCCCACACCTCAAGGCTTAAAATCGTTTCAAGAGGAGGGAGACTGAGCAAGCCACAGACCACAATAGGCCCACGGAGATCAGTCCCGTCTTATCGTCGGCCATTTCGATGATGGAGAATTTTTCAGATGCGACCTTGAGCCTTGAATCCGGGACCCTATCGCAACAAATGGTGATTATATCGTGCCATCTCTTGACCCAAGGTTCCTAACGATGGACTCTCCTTCATTCACCTCTCTGACGCCGCATGGAGAGTGCAGTGGGTTGGCCACCGCCACGGGTCTTTCGCAGGGCTCGCTACTGTTTCTGTGCGACGCCATAACTCCACATGATTAGAGTTCTTTCGATCCGAGAGCATTGATTGGGGAACGTGGGTAGCCATTCAGGGGCAGGCATCCATCACGGGCAGGAAAAACTCAAAATCTTGCGCGAATTTTCCGTCAATTGGGATCTTACGGGCTCTGGTCCGTGGTTTGGGGAAGAGAATCCCCACTCCCCATCTCGCATGCTCGAGTACGGTAGAATTCTCATGTTAGAATGGTTGGAATGATGTGTGATGTGATTATTTTCGCCCTGCCTTTCGAAACTGGTGCAGTATTTACCAGTACGAGTACAGTATCATACCCTCTCTTTCAGCGCACACCCGGCAATTCAATGTCGCACCAACTGGCTCACTCGGATACCCCCGGCACCCCACCACTCCCCCGCCGCCCTCCCCTCTTCTTTCTTTCCTTTGCAGATGCAACACATGATATATTACCAATGCGTGATACGTGTGCCTATGGTCTGACACGGCAAACATTTGACCGCGGGATTATGTCCTTTACTGACTAACCCCCTCCCAATATCTTTCTCACTTGCATCTTTGCCCAAATCTTCCACACAAAGCGACTCCGAAACCGATTATCTTTTTTAGCGAATCGACCAGTGCCTGCAAGTTATCACCGTCATGTCTTTTGGTAGACGACTTCGAAAGGTCGTTTCGAAACTTAATTGCCGCCGGAGCTCGAAGTCCAAGACGGTTACCGTTCCTGCTACGATCCATACTTTTCAATCTTTCCAGTCGCTACCATACGAAGCACTCGTCGGAGTCGGAGCGGGCGAAAAAACCCAACCATCTCCCGCTTCCCGGAGCAAAGCGCAGTATGCTTCTACCGGTAGCCCAATTCAAGCGCAACTGGGACCCAGTCAGGTGCACCGATTACAGGCTATGGGGCCTGACCCTGAGCCGGAAAACCGAAACTATGGAGAGGATCGATTGGAGGGAGAGGAGATGTTAGAGGAGAATCAACGGCAGACTGACCTGCGCAGATCGCCAACAAATATCTCCACTTCAAGCAGTGATTACTCAAATCATTGTAAGCCGCTCGAGTTTCAATTGTGGTAAATCTCGCTAATCCCTTCCCGCTCGAAATAGCGATCTCGAATTCACTGTCCCCTGCGACACCAGTCCCATCGGTCGGACGAACCTTGATGGGTTCACACCTTGTTGATACACCCCCTCCAACACCACCAGACGATGATAGCAAAGGCGGCTTAGGCTCTGCATGGGGAGAGGGTGTCGAGGGGCGTAGACGTGCCCCATTGTTACAGCAGATGTCATTCATTCAGCGAAATTCATCAGCGTCAGACGAATTGCGAACAGAGGAGATATTAAGCCAGCTACGAATTACTGATGACGGTCGTGGAAATGCCCATGGTCAATTCACCCCTCAAGATTCACCTATAACGGGCCAAACGCGTATGTTGTGCCATTCTCTTGCTGTCCAAACTTCTTTTTTCGTAAGATCTATTCTAGCAAGTAATTAACGTCAACCAGCACATGACATACCTGCCAATGCTGCTTTTGAAGCCAGCTACTCAAAGCGTACGCTCTCCCCAATTTTGAAAATCCTCCTGACTTGGCTAATTTTACATCGTTCAGCAGTCACCCGCACAGTTGTCAACCCACAGGAGGTTGGACAGACGGCCGATCCCCTACATCGTGATGCCCACACATTAACTCTAAACACTCGCATCCAGCCCGTGGTAGCGAACTACCTTGAGACACCCACCGGCGAGGCTGCTGAATTAACTGATGAACAAAAGAGGCAGAATTATTGTGGAGAAGCCCGGCAAGGCGAGTGGATCACCGATGAGGACGGCAGTCGAGAGTTTCGAACCTACGGCGACGGTAATGGCACAGGCTGCAAGACTGACGATACAACTGGATTATTGGCTAGAACAAAAGAATCAGAGCTGATGGAAGTGAAGGAATCCGCTGCTGGGCCGAGCCTGGTGCCAATGGTTCCATCGCAATGATACTGACTGCTGCTACTGAAAGGGAATTCGTGTGGCCCTGTGCGGGTTTGGTTTCTTTTTTGAATCGTTTTTTAACTCGCGTTTGGTTGGCTGGTTTTTTTCCTGTATGAACAGTTTCTTTTTCCCGGGTGTATGGGAGTGGATGGGAGGCGGAAAATTTGGTTCTTCTCGATATTGTAATATACTAATTATGGAAGGTTTGGAATAAGATATTATACCCAAAAGTAAATGAAAAAATCCTAGACCTTATCTATAAAAAGAGGACGAATAGTTCGGTAGGTAGTTTTTCTGCCCTTGTATTCGTAGACTTGTATCATATTCGAGCAGTCGTATATGAAGCGAGTATATCATAGCATTATTAATTATAGCCCGGATGCTCAGGCGAAGTGTAGTCACCAGTAATATTCGAGTCCCACTACGATATATAGCATCCTGCCGCTATATACGGCCTCGCGGCTGTCACCACCACTCTCCCAATTCGCCCTTAGGCAGCGAGTAACAGGATTACCACAAACCACAATGCAATCCAATACAAGTTTACTCCAGTACAATACTGCACATCCAGCCGCGTGTGCGATTAACCAATTTCTCGCGGCCACTTGCCCCAGCACCTACCAGTATATTGGCAAGACGGCACAATATAGTACGATGCTGTAAGCTAGATGATAAGCCCCGAGCACCCGAGCACAACGACTAAGAAATTCGCACAGAAAATTATCCAGACGCATTGAGCCCATTCGCCAGTGCCAGACTCACGCTCGAACGGCGACGCATTCATTGTAGCCCGTTGTAGGAATCTGGATTCGGGAGATGCCGTTGGGGGGGGGAAGTAAGCCTACTCGTAATTGCCTGATGTTTTGCAAAAAACGACTGCTCTCTAACTTACTTTACTGCCCATGGGCCAAAAAATCGCCCGGAGCATCAAGATTTCGCCCCATATGTGCAATAGCGGCTGTTTTTGTAAACGTCGGGCAATTACGAGGACAGGTATTGGAGAAGAGAGAGGGGGGCTTAGGAAGGAAGGAAGGAAGGAAAGGGAAGAAGAAGAAGAAGGGAAAGTGAAGGCGAAAGTGAAGAGACATGGGATTACTAAAGATAGATATGGAGTGTAAGAAGCTGGTGTTCAGCATCAATTGCCCTTTGTTCGTTTTGTCCGGTCCCCCACCACGGACTCGTGCAGGTTCTAACTTGTTGTTGATGATGGATGCCATTCTTCTCGTAGGTAGGTGGGGCTGGGTAGAAGAGGGTTGTTGGTGGTTACCGTTCATGCCCGGGGGCGTACGGTACTTGTGTGAGGAGGTACAGTAACTTACAGTACACTACTGCACTCGGGGACTCGTGCATATTCTGGTGGAGTTGTTACCGTATTGGTATTGAGTGCTATAAGTACTACTACTACTACTACACTTTAGAGTGCGAGGAGGTGTGGAGGGGGAGGGGGACCGTCCACTTTGTCTTCTCTTTTTTTTTTTTCGTTGGTATTGTTGGGGTAGATAAATTTGGAGTGGATAGATGGATTCAATGTTTGAGCGGGTCGCCTGCTACTCTGGCCAGGGGGGCGTGTTACTCACTTTTCTCTAGTCGTTTCTGGCACTGTAGGGATGGCTTCCGTTTTGGTGTAATCTCTGGGGCGGTGGGGTGGTAGTCTGGATTGAAGATTTGTTGAAACGAGTGACTGACTGTGGAGATGGGAAGGAGGGTTTCGTTTGATAAGACGGTATGATATTGGCATTGGAGGAGCACATATTCGTACGATACCGTAAAATCTCTTGAGATCAGCCGTGTTCGTTAGTTTGTAACTTCCAGATTCTGGTGCTAAAGCTCCGAGAAGGATTGCTCTTTCCTGACTGTGTATCTGGGTGGGCGTTGTGTTTGGTTTCAGCAAGAAATCCTCACGATTAACAAGGTGGATAAGCCTTCCATATCTACTAATGCTGTCTTTTCTCTTCCACTTCACCAGCAGCACCTCTCTACCATCCATCCATTCTCACGGCCGGATCTTCAACTCATCCTGTCTTTCCTTCTTTCTTTTCACAAATGTTCAAGCACTTCACTTCTACTCCTTACTTTTCCAGGAAGATTCGTTCTTTAATTCTACCTCCATTTCACTCACTGAACAAAAAAAGCAAACAGCCGAGATTCAATCGATATGAAGTTCGCCGCGACCCTCCTCCTCCTCCTCTCCCTCATCACCGCAGTGCCCGCGGCCCCCGCCTCCACACTCCAAAAGCCTACCTTACCCTCTGAAACAGCGATATCCAGCTACACCACCATCAACAGTGACACAACCGGCGATTCGGGCGGACCCACTATTCCCACTCCCTCTCCCGCAGCACTCAAGACCGCGGCGGCCAGGAGGAGCGGAGCATTGAGCATAAAGGGTACGATCACGGGGAAATGGCACGGTGGACGTGACGGCCGACAAGATGGTGGTCGGTACGGATAACAAGGCTGCACTGGAGAGCGTGGGACTCCAAAGTGAAGGACGTCAAGAATGTAATCATCCGCAATTTAACGGTGGGAAGGTAGGTGCTCACGGGGACGGGAGATGCAATCGGGATTCAGAAGATTAATAATACCTGGATCGATCACGCTGACCTAAGGTCTAATCAGGATCGTGATGAGGGCTGCTTCTTCTCCCCCTCCACAACCACCCCCCATTTTTCGGGGCTGGTAAGACAGCGGTGTTAACAGACTTGGTTTTCCATATAGAACTACCGTGACGGTCTCCTAGACATCATAATACACGCATGCTACTACATCACACTTTCAAACAACTAACCTACCCGCACAACCGCCGGAAGGCATCGCTCATCGGGCACTCGGACGAGGACGGATTGACCGTCACCTACCGTACATTGGAAACTTCTTCCGGAACCTCAACTCTCGCGACCCCCCGTTCCGCTTCGGCACGGGTCACATCTTCAACAACTACTACGGGAACGGCATTAACACCGGCTAGGGCGCTCAGTCGCCCGTTGAGAACAATGTTTTTGTTGGCTCGGACAATCCGCGTTTCTCCACAGATGCTAGTTACGCTATTGCTAATGGGATGGATTCGGCAATGGGAAGAATACTGCTGCTAGTAGCATGCTTAAGAGCATGTCGTAAAAGTATAGCCTAGTCGCTACTGGAAGTGTTGTGAGTTCGGTTGCCAGGACTGGGGGCGCTACAGTACCTTGACTCTCCGATGATGGTGATAGGATAGATGGATAGATGCAGCATATGAGGGGGGGATTAAGGGCACTGCTTACTAAATGGGAGGAGCACGGTATACTATAATATTATATATCAATTACGGTTGTATTTAAGCTCAATGGCTGACCCTCGCCAACAACCTTCTCTCCCCATGACGCACACACAAGCGAGTGATTGACCATGATAGGCAGAACGCTAGCCCAGGAGAGGAGTACCCGGAATCAGGTATTAAAGAGATATACGGTAGAAAAATGATTCTATGCCTATCTAGTGCTAATAGAAAATATGCCGCCCCTTGTTTCTGGATGCTCCTTGCCCAAGACAAGTACTAGTATGCTTTATGACCCTAGAAATGTCTATTCTGTTGGAATTGTCTATTTGTTTTCTATCGAACAAAAACTTTGTTACCCGGCATCCACAGTTCAAATTTTTGACGGAAAATTACCCTGTATTTCCGCCTCTTTCCCCTTCTGTTCCGGAACAACTGTGAGCAGCTTTCCCTTGGTCAAGGCAGAGTAGACGTTATCAATAACTAAAATCTCCATCTTTTTCTACCCACCCCCTCCTTGTTAGCTCCCGGCGTGTTTTAGAGAATGAGGGGTGACTTGCCTCCGTCTCAACGGTGAGGGTTCCAATATGTGGAAATAGAACCACATCCTCCCTCCCAATAAGCCCCTCATGAATGTCCGGCTCGTTCTCGTAAACGTCCAACCCAACACTCCCCAAATGGCCCGCCTCGAGCACCTCCACCAATGCTGCCTCGTCAATAACCGCCCCGCGCGCAGTATTAACCAACACGGCCCCATTTTTCAAACCCAGAAGTTCCTTCTTCCCAATATAATGCCTCGTTCCCGCAGTCAACGGCATGTGGATGCTCAAGACATCGCACCTACCCAAGAACTGCGTGAGGTCCCCCACATACTCTGCCCCGGCGGGGTTGTACGCCGCCTCCCTCCTGTTGTGGTATATTAACTCCATGCCAAAGGCCTTCGCGCGGGTGGACAGGGCCGCCCCGATCCCACCTAGGCCGAGGATGCCGAGAACCTTGCCATCTGGATCGTGGCCGCGGGGCAATTGACCGCGCCAGGTGCCCTTGCGGAGCGAGGTCTCGGCCATGTACGTTTTGCGCAGGGCTTGCAGGATTAGCATCATTGCGACGTTGGCTGTGGAGTTGTTGACGGCTCCTGGGGTGTGAGCTACGAGAATTCCTGGAAGGGGTTAGTATAGATGAGCCAATACGGGGGGGGGGAGGGGCAGCCGGGGTGAAATACCACGAGCAGTGCAGGGCTCAATGTCAATTTGATCGTACCCAGCACCGTTATGGCAGACGAACTTCACGCTGGAAGGCAATTGAGAGACAAAGTCTTTGTCGAAGCGGCCAGTGATCTGTCCTGATTAGTTTGAGCAGCAATATATAGTTTATAGAGGTCACACCTGAGCAGAATAATAGGTTCTGTAAATCGCTACGACACCATCGTATTTCCCATCTTTAAAGTCCTGGATAATAGACTCCCTCGTGCCAGAAGTGACTTCCTAGCCGAGAATTCAGCCAGAAACCTCCAGCAAGTGGGACACATAAAGAAGAGAAGCAAACCTTGAGCTCCGCTACTTCGGACAGAGCTTCCCACTCTTTACGAGCATGGTCGATTTTACCCAAGAGAAGAGCAGTTGGGCGAGGCATTGTGATGTTGACGATGATGACGAAGGACGAGAGAGAGGGGGAATGGTAGAGCATTAAAAGGGTAGCAAGCTCTGGCAGGACCCGTCTTGGCGGGGGGGAAGTTTCTTAGGGTTTACTTAATTTTTCTGGTATGATAATGTGCCCCCCACATCACTAGCTCCCAGACTAAAGGATCGCCGGGCATCCGCACTCTACAAGTAATTATTAAAGAAAAATGTCGCCTTACATCTACCTCAGGCTTTAGTATTCCATTTCGGGTGGTGCAGCTCCTTCCAACGGGGTCTCGTGCCTCTACTACCCAATGGTTTTCGGCCTGCATATGAGGGTGATACACGCATGACCTCATAACTAATTTCGGAATTTCCCCACGTCCCATCGGCCGGTTTTTGAGCCTCAACGCCTGTTGTTCCGACGGTGGCCATTTGGGTGGGGCGAAACTTGAAAAGTCCGTTCATATTGAGTTTTTGATACCGCTCTTAGAAGGGCAAGTATCCCAGACTACATTTTAATTACAAATACAACAATAAGTAGTGTAAAACAGCATGACACTACTAGCAGTCTAAGTTGCACTTCAAACGTCCTGTTTCCAATCCGGAAAGCCAAAGTTGACCGGCCATGGAGGGGTTATAAATCTAATATTCGAGTTAGCCCGCCAATTCAGATTGCTTGGACGGGGCGGTTCCAAATACCTCTTTGTTCCTTTCTCCTTATGAATATTATCCAAAGCTTCCATATCTTCGTCGTCAAGCTTCAAGAGCTTATTGTTCTCCTCGATCCTGCTAGGGGTGATTGACTTTGCCAACACTGCATTCCCACGGTTGACTGCATTCACCAATCAGTAGGGTTCCGATCGGGAAAAGGAATGATTTTATTACTGTGATAATTCAATAGAACTGTGCCAACAGCAACATTGTGCTTCTCGGCAATCCTGATGACGGACTCCTCTTTGAGTAGAGGTCCGCCGGTAGAGCCGAGAGGAGAGTATGCAGTGATGGTAATTCCATTTTCCTTGCAGAAGTCGACAACATCGTGCTGCGGGAGGAATGGGTGGTTCTCAATCTGGTTAACTGCAGGGACAACAGTGGTTTGCTGGAGAAGGCTTTTTAGGAAGGGAACTGAGAAGTTGGAAACACCAATTGCCTGCGGAAAATGTTAGCTCCCGTAGAGTGCGCAAAAAGAGGGGGAGGAATCAAACTTTGGCTTTCCCAGTAGACAACAGCTTTTCCATTTCCTTGTACGTCTTAATAAAGGTCCAATCAGTCTGCAGATCCCTTGACCCATCTGGCAGCTTCGGGAATTTGTCGTGGTTGCCTGTATACCCCGCTTTGTTAGTCTCTGGAAACGCCCCAAAAGGAACGGGTAGGTGCTTGCCATGAGGATTCAAAGGAACGGGCCAGTGCATGAGGAACAAGTCAACGTAATCTAGACCAAGACTCTTCAAACTCTTGTCAAGACCCAATTCCACCCGAGAGTGATAAGTCGACCACAGCTTTGTGGTGACAAAAATATCCTCCCTCTTTACACCACCCTTGAAAGCTTCAGCAAGACCAGCTCCGACCTCACATTCGTTGCCATAACAGTATGCTGCATCAACATGTTTGTAGCCGCCCTTTAGAAGTGCGTGGGACACTGCCGCCTGAACTTTTCCGGGAACGGATTGCCAAGTTCCTAAGGGAATAACCACTCAGCACTTTGAATAAAGAGTTAGGATAGTGGAGAATAGCTACCCAGCCCAATAGAAGGGATTCCAGCGCCAGTATTTAACTTAATGATGGTTTGAACAGACATTGTTGGATAAGCAAGAGAATAAAGTGTGATGGGGCAAATAAGGGAGAGGGCGAAATAGCTAGGATTCTAGTAGGCCTTCATCAGGGGGAAGCTAGGACACAGAAGCTTATTTAAGCTTGGTTGAGGTTTTCCCACTACCGTAGTACAGCCGCGTCGGCAAAGCCCCCAACCCCTAAGTACAACTCGCAATGTCGTGACGTTCGTAATGCGCACACTGCCATTTGCACACCACTAAAATACTGAGACTCTGGACAGCTTCTGGCCGTATCCAAGAGCAGGAGTGCTGGCCGTTGGAAGGGCTTCGCTAGCCTTTTCCCTGCTATTCGGTAAGAAAAAAATGGTGATAAATTTTCACAAGACCCAAGAGAGATACCCGAAAGTCATTTAAAAGGCTCTTGTTTTGTTATCGTTGATGGGTATTGTTCTTGGGGTACAAGGAAGGGTGTATTGTGCGGGACCGCCCAACTACCGGGAGGTTCTCCCCACTCCCATCATCCCGCATTACCTGGCGAGAGCCGTCGGGCGGCGCGACCATAGCACGTCCAAATAAGAAACGGCCGAGGTGAAACCCCAAAATCGCGTCAAAATCAGAGGCCCGCAAGGTTTAGCCCTGGCTGCGCAGGGTCAGAATGTGGCCTTTTACCGCGATCCCGAGGCAAAAGCAATAAAAATCTTATTTGAACGTATCATACCGTGCCAGCCCCTGATGGTTCTCACCCCATAATGTGGTATTGAGCTGGTACTCGTCCTGAGCGTATGGTAACACCCAGAGGTTACCAGTATTACGAATTGGGCAATCGCAGTTTTTCACCCCATCTCCGTTCTCCCTCAGAGCTCCTGCAGAGAAGAGCATCAAGTTTCGAATGCCAATTGGCTTGCGGGAGGGATTATTCGGCACAACGTTTGCAAGGATGGTAACCTCTAAACAGGCAGGAGGTGGGGTAAATTATTCAAATAAACTTCTGGGCGAATTATGCTTATATCTGTCATAAAGTATGATAATATCTAAAAATGAAACGGGGTTTTGTTTTTTTATCTTCTCTGGTTGGTATTTCCAGACACCTATCGCCAGATACAAGTATTGTTGGATCCCGCGGTGGGCAAGTTGGCATCTAAACCCTTTATATTGAGTTATTGGGAAAGAAGAACTCGATACTAGAGCAGGCTTCTCGCTTTGAATGTTTGGTTCTTCAACGATTCACAGGTGAAATGGGATTACAATAGTCCATCTCCGGGTCTCCCACGGCTTCGAGGTGTCTCTCTCTTTAGGTCCGTTCTCTGACGAATCACTTCCGAGCTAGGACATCCTTTGCGAACACCCATAAACCCGTGGATTGTGTCATAAACGAGCCTGGTAAATGCCGATATATTCTTCATAGTTGATCACTCGAGATCGAAGGTTGAGGGGTAAGTTTTTTTCTAGAGGGCCATTATTAGGTTTGGCGCTCACTTTCAAGGACGGAGCAGCGAATGCCGGGAGTTTACACATTGCCTGCAGGTGCTCCATGCCATGGTGTTCTGAGGAGAAAAGGCGAATACTGGAGTTCATCGCATGAGTCAACCTGCTATAATACAAGGACAAATACCGTAACTAAGATCGAATATTCTAAGGACTCATGTAACCCCTAATCTCGGCGTTCAGAGACAAAAATCTTTGAGAAGGAATATGGTTTACCCGGCGCGATGAGCTAGGTTTACTAGATCTCATTAACTACAGTACTGTTACTAATTTCATTAGCTTGCCCAACTAACCTATTACAGTTTCACCCATTGTTTGACCGATAGTGAATTACAAGGGCAAACACAGTATCCGACCAATCCGGCCATTACCCCGCATCCCCATCCCCATCGCCTCGGTTCCAGGAGAACAGTTTCGCTCCCGGCAAACTATAATACACAACTCGGAATGGGGGTGATGCTTGTGAAACGACTGCAATTCCATATAATCTCTAGATTCAAACAGGAGGGCTGGAATTGGACGGTATGAGATGGGGGTCCTTTCCACAAACGTCAGCCCATAACCAGCGTGCGCAGAACACGGTAAGCCGGAGGGAGCGAGCATCCTACCCTATCCCGGAACTCACTTCTACCAATGAACCATCTTCCAACATTCCAAGGCCGGGAATCGCCGTGGAGAATTGACCGCGACCCGGAGCGAGCACCTTGATTCGGACCCCTCGCGAACTCGGCGGCTGTTGGGGGGGGGAGATACTGCATCATAGCCGGTGGGGTACAGTAGCTCGGCTCGGGAAAAATGTTTCAGCGTAACGACACTGGAAGTTGAAGCCCCGTCAACAATATCCGATGCCCCCGATAAGGCTTGGCTAAAGAAAGCGTCTCACGGGATATGCCGAAGCATAAAGTATTGTGTTTCGAACGCTCAACTGGACACTGGTACTGTACCGTAGCGTGCGGTGTTCTAAATAAGTCCTCCCATACAAGTGGTACCCGAGCACCCATACAAACCCACGACACACCTGTTTTTGGATACTCTACTCCTTCGCCTGCCAGTGGTACTCGTCCCAGGCAAGAATTATCCGGAAACAGGGATTAAAAAGATACAACTTCATACAAGTGTATATGGTAAAACGCCTGCGATTGTCTGAGCGCCCATACAAACTCAAACCTCGTTATTTTCGCATACTTCTTCCCTGGGACGAGTGCTCCATAGCGCAGGCACGAAGATTCCTTACTAACCCACATGTCGCGCTCGGGGAGGTCTACGCTATCCCCCACCTTAGTTAAAGCCACAACACAGCCAAGATCTCTAGGACCCGTGAGGCGCTGCCCATTACGACTACCATATCAACCCCATTCTCCACAAATACAATATCACTACACTATCGCTGACTCCCCCATTCCCTCTCCTTCTTCCAAAATCTACAATATCACGCATAAAACAGAGCTCCCGCCCAGCCGTCTGACAAACAAGCTTTGAAACCCCAACCAGGATCATGTAACCTCCCCCGCTTCACACACACACACGACCTCCGCCCCGGTCAGAGGGGAGCTCTAAATAAACCGTGATTTATAATATCTGTGACGAACGCCCTCTCAGCGGTGTTTCATTCATGGACGAGCGTACGCGTGTATGTACAGTGCGGTATGTATCAGAGCGCCCTGAGCCCTGTACCGTATATATATCAGTCAAGCCAGGCTTTGAATTGTATTATACAGCCCTATCCAGTACCCTAAACCATTTGGAACTCATTTCTATTTTTCTTATATCATATTATTATTATCATACCAACGAATGAAACCTTCCCTCTCCCTTTCCTTCTTCATCCTCTCTCGACGGTGATAATTTTTCACAAGTACCTTTAGTTTCGTCAATTTCAGTACATCAATAACACAACAAAATGATTCCTTCGATGATCTTCTCAATCCTACTGCTCATCTCAGCAGTGTGGGCACAAATCCCGGATCAATTCACCAAAGGCTTCAACAACAACACCATCTCGTTGGTCGTAGCTTACGGCGCAAATGAAGTGACCGACGGCGAAAAGCTCGGTTTGAATGGTACGATATCTTCTTCTCCCTTCCCCGTCCCTTCCTCCTCCCCCCCACTAACTAAACCACCTCACAGCCGTGCGATCCCCCCCAACCCTCGCCCTCGGCGACTCCAGCAGCCTAAACACCAACACCCGGTACATCGTAATCATGATAGACCCGGACGTTCCCTCCCGCGCCAATCCCGCAGCCGTGAATTTCCTGCACTGGGTGAAGGCAGACTTACGCATCCAGTCCTTCACCGGGACAAACATCACAGCCGATAACACCACCGCCCCGGTCTCGTATATACCGCCGGGGCCGCCGCCGGGCAGTGGTCCGCATCGGTATGTCTTCCTGCTGTATGATCAGCCGCGCAGGGAGGGCTTTGCGCTGCAGGGGTTGCCGCAGGGGCCTCCGGAGGACAGGATGGGGTTCAACGTATCCGCATGGAGAGAGGCCAATGGCTTAACGCTGGCGAAGGCGGGGACATATTTTGTTGCGGAGTCGGATGGTTAGTTTCTCTCTCTCTCTCTCTCTCCCATCACTAGTGCCGTGTTTGGAAAGGGGGGGAAGTGCTAATCCTTGGATAGGGAATTCGACATCGGCTACTACGACGAGGGGTGGCCCGAGTGCTACCGGGAGTTCCGGGAGTGGTGGGGGTTCCACCGGGAATGGGAATGGGGCTTCAGAGACGGGCGCGAGTGGAAATAAGAGCCAGTCTGGTGCTTCGAATGGTGCTGGGAGGGCGGAGGCGAGTGGGTACGGGACTATCATGGCTTGTTGGGTTTCGGCGGTGGTGTTGGGTGGGGTTTTCATGGGAATGTGAAAAATAATAATCACTCCATCAAGCGTTAAAGTTACCCTTCTTTCCTTCCTTTTTTTCTGTAAAGGTTTCTATGATATGTCAGTTCATGAATCGGTCGATCGACCCACCAATCCCTTTGCAATTGCCTACGCTAGCCACTAAAAAGCCTGGATTTCAAGCGATGAAAGAAGAAAAGGAAAAAAAACCACTTAACGAAACTTCCCTCCATACTTGACATGGATCATATGGATCTCATCAACCCCCTTCCTCAAGTGCCCAACAGCAGTCTGGCCAATCTCACTGGCACGCCAGTCCGTATGAGCCTTCACACTATCCCACCCAATAAGCAGCAAGTAATCCCTCGGGTTCTCGATAACCCATCCGGCCGAATGCCACCTATACCCCTCCCCCCTCAACCCCTTCTCGAACTCCTTGAAGTTGACCAGGAATTCGTCCCTCGCCGTGCCCTCCGAGAGCGTGATCGTGCACCATTCGGTGACGGGCGCTTCGCTAATTTGTGGGCTATCGGGGTGGAGTTCGGCGTGCACGATTTTTGTGCCCTCCATGCTGGCAAACTTGAACTGTTCGGTGAAGGGTTTGTAGACTTCCGACTTCATGAAGTCGGTGTGGTCTGAAAGTTGACGCCAGTTGAGGTGCAGAGATTGTTAGCCTTGCGTATGATGGTGTTGGGGGTGGGTGTACTTATCACCCAGTGGAGCTTAGCCTGGTCCTCGTGTTGAAGGCCCCAGTAGCTAGCGCTTGGTGGGTTCTGTGGAGGGTACTGGGAGAGGAGAGTGTCCTGCCCCTCATATGACTCTCCGTTGAGGGCCAAAGTGACGAGTTCGGTGACTGGGCCGGTGGAAGTACTTGCAGCCATATTTGCTTGTAATATGTGTATCTGCTTGTATGTTGTTGTTTTTCTTCTGAATCGATTGATTTCCGTAGGTTTGCGATGGGGATAAGGATCGGATGAGGATCGCTTTGGCGGGGTACGGGCAGTTGCTCGGTATTTGTACTCTAGCTATGGATAAATTCCCCACAAAATGGGTAAATTCCCCCGCAAATTCTCGGAAACGGTTAATGCCGGGCCCCTATCAGAAGATCACATCCATAGATCTCCAAGCCAGGTATGATATGATATCTCTCTCTCTCCCACCGCGTGGAACTCGACGTACGGAGTGGAAACTTTCCGGCACCGTATTCTATACTGGCTGATACGGACCCCCTATATACCGGTATCCGACAAAGGATATGAAAAAGAGATGGTTTCTTTCTTTCACTGGCTAGATGGCTTGTGGAAATTACCACACTGTAAAAACTCGAATAAACAGACAATGTTCTTGGCATCATAGTCCAAGATCTCCTCTGGGAAAGGGAGGGAAACGCACCAACGCATTAGACCAGGAAGTGGATCAGGAGGGGAAGTGAATCACTTAAAATGCGCCAGAAAAGCAGAAATCCGGAAATCTCAATTGACCCACAAGACTACCGTAAGCAGAGGAGATTCGGGGGGGCATGAGATATTTCTGGTATGATACCACATCATTTTAGATTGGCCTGTTTTGAAGCTGAGTTCAGGGGGTTATTTTGTCGAATTCCTCACAATGAGGATTTGTGAGAAAATTCACAGATAAGCCGATTCACTTCTGCGTCCAATCCACTCCCCAGTCCAATACTTTAAAAGGTCTGGCCTCTCCGGGGCGAATGGAAAAGAACACAACTTTAGACCTTTTCCGATAGAGGCAGCTCTAACCTCCTAGAACAGGTCTGATTATTCGGACCCTTACTGTATTTTCGGATATGATACCATACTCATCACTAGACACAAGCAGAACACTAGCAAGACTTCAGCCTTTATATTGCACTCTATCACAAGAACCATCACTGTAAACAAGAATCATCACTGTAATCATGCTGTGCTCTTAAAATTGCTGGTTTAAACACTGAAATAAAAAAACAGAACAATAGAAAATCAGCGAGCAAACCAAGAACACTACTGCTTTTGCAACTTCCTTCAATGTTAGAGGGCAGTTATACAAGTTACGGGCATATAAGGGCATTCATTACCAACCCTAGACCTACCCCCCAGCAAAAAAGTGGTTCGCCGAGCATTTTTAATGCTCGACTACTCCACTGTCCCCCGGATTCGAACTCGTGATGGTCCCTGTTTCAAATTAGCCGACCAGTCTCCTAAGCCATTAGACCATAGGAACTGGCCGATGATACTCTTTTTTCTTTGCCTTTTAACTGCTTCTTCGGAAAATAGACAGCTCAGGAGCCTGATACTTTATCTTTGGTAAAAAAGGACAACGGTATCCAATCATAGTGCTCTGCCTCCGAAACACTCGCTTTTGTCAGAGGATAAACGTTCCCCGAATTCCATGCCTAGTATCCCCAATGAAACTATTCTTTGGTACAGGAAAGGACAGGGATAAAACCCTTGTATGGTAAATTATCTATGCGTATCTGATCGCCCATACAAAATTCGGACTCAAGTGTTCGGGTTCTATATATCATACCTGTAACTTGTATAGCATGTGTCTCTCAAAATCTGTCAGTGCAGTACATCTCCTTTCTGGGAAAATGCTTGTGTTGAAAGGTATCAAGATAGCAGAGACCAGAGCGAATAGATATTGGACTGAGGCTTAGGCGTTCGCCGTAGGTTTGGGGGGGGGCAGAGACAAGGAGGAGAAAACAAAGGGAGCGATGTCCCGAGATACCCGTAGGCTTATACTGGGGCCCAGGTATCATCGGTCACAGACCATCACTCGTGAAAAGGTGCTCCCGGTAGGAGGTTGGATGTATTGTTTTCCGTAATCCACAAGCGATATTTCCCTGTTCTATATTATCCCCCTATATTGGGCCGTATTCCCTGAGATGGCTAGGCTGCCTTGGTATTATTTGGCCATTTTGTCGTACAGGTCGGGCCCCTTCACACCGGTCAAGTTTGGGAGATATACTGGAATTGGGGATTAGAGATGATGATGGCGTAATAATCCCAGCACCATCAAAATTATTTTTTTTGGCGTGGCAACAAGAAGATTTCCAAGTCTAGCCCTACTCAATACAACTGGTGGAGCTGAAATGATATCCACATTCCCAAAGCCAGGAGAGGAAAAGTGTATGAAATTATTTTCACCCTAGTGCTAAACTCTAGGGTGATACCAATGTGTGAAAGCTCTACATTTGTGTGCTATCAGGCTTGTCCCGCCATTTTCTTCACTCATATGGGGAATGGACCGGTGCATGGGGTTATACATGCTGAAGTTTCTCTTATCAAGCAGTCTTTGGCTAGATACCTCCAATAGACAACACACACCTCGACATCTTTAACCGCCGACACCTATGAGCGGTTCCTTCACCTCCATCAGGTGCGTTATGGGATGAGGACAGGATGCGGGGTTCTTCCCATGAAGGATGAGGTCACTGACGTTCTTTATATTTGTTGAACTATCAGACCTTTTCTTCTTGCTTCCCCTAAGTCATCGAAGTCCTTCGAGTTGGAGCTGCCAAAGAACTATGATACCATTCTTCTCGCACATATCTGAGCTTATTCCAACAAACAGGTCGCAAACACGATTTCCAACTACTTCAGTGAGCACCCCGCAAAGACAAGTTTAGACTATGCTAGCTGCCACCTCCACCAGAGCGAGTGGCAACGAGAGGAAAAATGGAAACGATCAAAGTAGTGTATCGTGAAAATGATTGCTACCCACTAATCACTATTCCTTGTCCGCCAGGTTCCGACCTGGAAAGGGTGAAGGCTGCACTGGTATCGCGTCATAACGTATTTACTCGGGCAATCAACTATCTCTAGGTTGGGGCTGATCTCTCAGATATGGAGGGAGTGTATGTGCTGGAGATAAAGTGTGCGGGTTGGGGGAAATTACAGAGAAAGTAAAGACTCGATGGATATGAGAACTGTAGGGAGGTATGCTGGTGGTAGAAGGAGGATCAAAGGGTCCCGTGGCCCTCTTTCATTGCCCGAGACCACGGCGCTTATATTTATGAGAGGTTTCTCTATACAGCGCCAATGATCCGAGCCCCACTAGTCCCCGCTAGACACACTCCCCCCACACTTGAGCAATATTCTCCACAGTAGGTTCAGCCCAGCTATTGAGTGATAATTCGTGATTCAGGCAGAATGAGTTTCAGATGCAAACGAAATAAACCACATAATATTATGAAGAACAAATCCACACATCTTCTATATATTCCAAGTATCATACCGATTCTCATGTTTCCCCTCTCCTAATATGAGCTCCTCGGTAGAGAAGCCTTCGCCTCATGTATATCATATATCGATTTAATGGCACCTGGTAATGCCAGCTACCTCCATCGCATGGATACTTACATGAGTCGCAAGGACTTTTCACACAATCAATGAGCACATCGCGGTATATCATGTTATACGATGTCGTTTTCTTCCCGGTGACCCTATTATATAACCTTATCCCTCACTAGAGCTCTCTGAATACCACTGATATAAACTTTCCCAATACCAGCTCCTACCCCATTAGCAAAACAGATAATTCCCCGATTAGTAGCACAATTGAACGAACTACCCCAATATTTATTCTAAAAACAGCCATCTTCTTTTGTCCCCTTTTGTCGTCTAAAGGGTCAGTTCCCCATTGCGGAGGGATCCATCAATCATCATGGGTCAATACCATCAGAAAGGGTCAACCCCCCAAGCGCATAGCACTCCAAAGGTCAAAAGACACCCTCACATGAATCACATTTTCTCCACTTTGGTATGGAAGCCAGTGGTGGGATGAACAGGGGCAGGCGTGGCCAAAGCCCACATCCATGCAGGCGCGGAAATCTGTAGGACAGCGCCAGCTCAGGAACGTGCTACGACAGCATCTTCCACTAGAAGGGTACGGTACTCGTAATGTGGAAACTCTTTTGCAAATGACTGCCGCTGCTGCATACCACGGAACTTTGGCCCTTTTGCTTGGGTCTGGGTAGTAAGTATGCAATGGCAGTTCTTTTCAAACAAGCTTTAACATTATGAGCCAGAAATGAAAGATCACCTGATTTTACCTGTTCTTAGCCATCCGCACTAATACACTATGGGGTTCACCCATACCCCCCCCCCCCTGTTAATACGCTCGTATTCCGCCTATTTTTAAAAGAAATATTTAGATCCTTTTTCGAGACTTCTCACGGTCGACTCTTCGGCCTTAGGAATTGAGGCATTATTCCTTTAGCGGGGTACCCTACTCGAGTATTGTACCAGTACAGTATCCTACGGGGACCCCCGCTGTTTGCTAATGCAGGATGGACTTCTCTCAACATCCCAGGACGGACGAATGGATCCATGAACCTTCCAACCATCGCGGATGGGAGCGGAGGCGGGGAAAAGGGCAAACCTGCGAATAATAATAATAATAATAATAATAAACAATAACAATAGGCAAGGAGTACTTACTATATACGCATTTGCTGGAACATTGGAGCGCCAGTTTAGTATGGTCGCTCAGAGACGCACAGATAATTAACTACATATACCTCTAATCCCCATGTTCTGGTACATCCCACAAAGTAGCCAGCGAAGAAGCCGAATACCCGGGTACAAATTTAGTACTGTATGTGGGGGGGGGGGGGGGGCTCAGACACGCAGGAATAATCTGCCATATATTTTTCTTTCTTTCTTTTCTAATCCCTGTAGTTGGAGACTAGGACTTCTAAGCCTGTTACTTACTGTACCTGTACCCATTTATTTACTTGCACTGTGCTACAGTCCCGGCGGTCCCGATGTCTTTTAGATTACAGAAGTACTATAGAGGTACCGTAAAAAGCCGCCGAATCTACTACATAATATAATACCATGGTTGCGCAACCGGAATTACTTGTCCAGTACCATCTAAGCCACAATCCACAGTGGGGTCCGCAGAGTAGGTCAAACAGAATCTGCGAATGCCGGCTAATGGGATCTGCCAAAGTTCATCCTGTGCAGGTTTATGCTGCGTCTGGGTAAAAACACCCATTTCTTCCTGCGGTGCTTTGTAGCGATTACTTGAGATTAGCGATGGTGAGTTTTTATAGTGCTCGCCCCGGACAGGAAGTGCTGTACTCGAGCACCGTACCCGGAAACAGGAGCTGGAGAAATAAATACTGCATATTATGGTAAAATATCTGTGCATATCTGAGCGTCCATGGAAAATATACCTTCCCCCGTTCCCAGGTATGATACTTCTTGCGTAGGACAAGCGTGTTGGGTAGGACTACCAGGTTCCCATCCCCCCCCCGCTCCAGAGCCTCCTCCTGGACCACTCAGAGAACCGTGTCGCTCCAAATGAGAAATATCTGTAGTCTCCAATGACGAATTATCTGCGGGTGACGAACTGGGATAGCCTGGCAAGCAAAGCAAAAAGGTGAATTGAACTCGCCAAAACTGGGGGGGGGGGTGGTGGTGGTGGTGGTGACAAAAATAGCTATAATATTACTGATCCTCGTTCATCACCCGCAGATTTTCGCCGGGTGGCCGTTGGGTCCAGCACTAGACACTATCGGGATTGACAATGCCTCCGCTCGCCTTGTTGAATCCCCCTCCGCAAATAACACATGCACTCGACTGCTTTCGAGGAGAGAAGTTAAGCACTACAACGGCGGGGACATCCCGGTTAGGTCTTACCAAGGTAATAATAATAATAATAATAATAATAATATAATATTATTGAATAAACAACGGCTTTTCATCTCGTAAATTAAAGCTTCAAAATCTTTATTACACAAACAAAGCGCATGACTGGCCAGAAATTGCATTATTATTATTGACGAGTGGGAAGAAAACCCAAACCCCGCAACAAACCAACACCATTATTACCCTTTCGATCATCACAACATCATGCCTCAAGCCCCATAAGAACGCACGCGCCTGCTTAGCCTCATATCCCCAGCACCGGGTGTGCGGCTCAAGCGAAGCGAAAACAAATTTCATAGGAATGCAAGGCGGTGCTTGACCTCGATCCTTACTCGTATCATAATTTACCTGACGTTTGTAAGACGGGTCGCTGCAATAGTAGTCCGTTTCGAAAAATGTCGGGCAATCACCAGTACTACGTGGTATTCCTTCACATAATAAATAATTCGCGCTCACTACAACCACTGAATTTATACCAACCAGACTAGACTAGTGTCGGACGGAACTTTTGTGTGCAAGCCAAAATTAGGTCCAGGATCTACACGAGCGCGCCTTCCTTTCTGCTTGACCCTTGACCTCCTACATTGGGGTACTGCGAGATACGTACTCGAGTACATACTGCAGGCTTTGTTGGGCTTTAGTTTTGTAATCGGATTTTAGTGATCTGGGATGTTTGCGAGTTGCAAGGGGGAGCTTGGTCGGGGTTAACCGTTAAGTGGGCCCAGTATCTTCAATGGAGCGAGCACCTTCCGTGACCGCTCACTCGTGAACCCAGTGGGGGGAGTCTTACCAAATATGCTATCTAATGGACCTGCCAACAACTGCGAGCAGAGACCGGGAACAGGACATACGGGTAGGCTCCCACAGGAGCAGTTATTCCGGCCGCGAATTTATTTTATTTTATTTTAAAAAACTTCCAACACCTTCTCACATTCCTTAATCGGAAGATTAAAAAAAGTCTCCCCACATTCGAGAATCATTCTCCTACCTTCCTATTCAAGCTACTGAAGAGTCCAATGTGGTGGACTCGGCATTCGTACTCGAGTATAGCGCAGAACCACCTGCAGTAACAATCCGGACAAGAGAAATCTGTTTCAGGACGTCTGAGTTTCCTATTCTGGCGTGGGCGGGAGAGAGAAAGCACCTGCAAAAAAACAAAACACGCTACTTGAAGGGGGAACTTAGACGTCATAATACGGATTTCCCCTATGCGAGTTACCACAAACACCCTACCCTTTAGATTCATCACCGGCAATCGGTTTCCCCCCAGCCCTCCCAATCCGAGACAGAGCACCCCCGAGAAGGAACAGTGCTTCCAAGGTAGGGTGTAGCTTACAGCCTCTACTCGAGTATTCGAAAAGATCGGGAATTGTGGGGATTAAAAGTCAGAAACATGGTTGCTCGATTGGCTCGAGCACACCGAACCCTCCAACCAAAGCCCAAGAAGCCCGATCACCGTTTCCCGATTTTTTCCACCGGGGCTGTAGCTGAGTTGGGCTTGCTGGATCCCATTAACCGGTAATTCGCAATTTTGTTAACCCGCTCGTTTCAGCCTATTACGGTGATGCACTGATCTTCGGTGGCGGTTTTAAAGGGGGTTTTGCGGTAACACGGTGCCGTACCACAAAGAATCGTGGTCACGTGCATGCGTGACCGTGACCGGGGGTTGCCGCGTGTATCAGGATGGAGGGGCTGATGGGTGGAGGATTGTGGCCCGCCCGCACTTCAAGGCCCACGATGATCGGGACGCAAGTCCAAGGGCCAGTTTCCGTGTCCCGGGAGATGTTGTCCGAGCGACTGCTTGTGAACGGAAAGGGATATTAGTCCCGGGTGCTACTGTAACAGCCCACCGCGTGGTTGAAAGAAGTCAACTCGTGGAGCTGTAGTCACTCATTCTCCTCGGGTTTTCTCCGAGTGGTAGGGGGAGGGATATGGGTCCACTTACTGGAATTGACTGCATCCCCATTTACGCTCCTCGAAATCAGAACGTCATAATATTAATTAATATCAATCCATATAAACATATCTAGGATGCTGATGCCTTCAAGTCCCATAGGGTAATACCTGCTGGGCTTTGCATGGCCGGGGAGAGTTAAGGGTTCCCCTGCCAATTTGCCCCGGCTTGGAAACCTGTATTATGACCCACGGGTGTCGGCTCGCACGTTTTCGGGAGCGTGGGCGAACTTGTTTCTAACACGTGCAGTGCAATGTCGTAAACAGGGCCTCTTGGAGGAATTATTGGCCTGGGTGCAGTCGAGAATTGTGACCCCTCCTACTTATCGTTCAACTCTCATACTAGAACCTCCGTCTCTCGTACCAAGTGTGTGTGTGGAGTCCAGGAACAGACGAAGGGGTCGGGGAATAGCCATATCTTATTATCCTTAAGCGGGCTCGGCTGATGTCCTAGCCCGCGGGAGAAGGGAGGAAGGGAGGAAATTAGTTTGTCTCCCTTTTCGGCTCCTGCAGGCCTAATCTCTTGGATGGGTCAATGATCAGGCCACGGTTCAGACAGCGTAGTACTGTACTCCCAATCGCGCAGTAATGTCTGTGCAATATAGTGACTAGCCCGAGGGGCACTGTGCGACTTTGCGAGAACAGCCGCGGCTGTGGGTTTGCGTGTTTTTTTCTTTCCTATCAACATCATGTATTTATCCTAGTGATGCCTGTTGCACAAGCACAGGCGAGCCTTAGTTTCGTCCTGCAGGGGGGGAGAGCACGGGCATTTAGCGAGCAAGCGACCGACCGACCGACCGAATCGGCTGAAGACCACCTGTTGAAGACACAGCAACTCTCTCCACCACACAAAACTGTTTTCTCCGGTTACTCGAGTACCTCTCAAGCGCTCTCTATCGAGTTTTGAGCAGAAGGGCAGGGGGTCAATTTCCGGTACCCCGAACAGACAGGGGTATATTTGGCCGGTTGTTAACCTTAGATAACCGTTCAATAACTTCTAACCGGATCCTGTAACGGTTTTAATCTAACGGTGTGGCCCCGCCAGCAGCCAAGCTTTTATCAGCCGCAACCGTCCAAACTCCCGGATCAGGATCACAACGCATGAGCACGGGACACCTCCGGGAGGGGGGGTGGTCAGAGAATCTGGTTGGCAGCATAGATTGGTACAAGTATTGGGGTCTAATTTAAGTCGGACCGGGGATGCATGTCGCTCATGATCTGCGCTTCAGGCCCCTTCTTGAAACAACTTTCCCCATCCGTGCTGTAACCTAGTACGAGTACAAGTAGGTACGAACAGACTTCCCTTTGTCGAAACATCTTCACCGATGACAACCCCATCCCCGCCCGGGGACCCCCTGCTTGTTTAATTCCAACCGGCCCGGTATTTCGAGATCTTCAAAATGCCCCATACCACACACAGCTCTAACCTTACCCCCCCACTCAAAATATTAACACTGTCATCATCACCATCCCCGAAATACCCGCAGGTTTTACTCCCGAGCATTTAGCCAAGTAATAAACGGGACCCAGCCTAGGTGCTATGTAATTCTACCTTCCTAACAGGGATCAAGTAATCGTTTGTATGTTTCGCGAAAAACGCAAACAAACAGATGGTCCAGTTGGCGCGGTAAGGCTTCTTATAAATGCTGTGCATGAGTTGATAATTTATCACCTTCAATCACCACTGTGAAAAACTTGAAGCGAATTAAGTTGATTCAAATTTGTTATATTAAGGACCGACAGTCATAAGGAACGTGATAACATCCAAGTCCGTGCTAAAGACTAAAGCGTGAAAAGGAAAGAAGTAGTGATTAAGGGAAGAAATGAAAACCCAGAAATGCAAGACATGTTAAGGAAAGAACTATATCAAATGCGAATTCTCGCCCTTCCTCTAAAACTTAAGCCTGGCAAGACGCTTTTTGGAAGGCGTGCGACTTCCTGGATCTTGAGAAATGCTGGTGTTGCTGATGACCGTCGGTGCCTCGTCACTCTTGACGACGTAGGTCTGGTTGTACTGAAGACCTCCGTCTCGTTGGTAGGTAATGTCGTAGTGAGTCTCTTCTTTTTTCCACTTGGGTAGCTGGCCGTAGTCTTCAGGGTAATCGACAACTGAGCTGGAGACACCGACTTTGAGGGACTTGAGATCTTTGATGGGGATGGAGCGATCGCCCTATTTCACATTAATTAGTTATAGTCCCATCAGCGGTGAGTGTGGGAACGAACCTGTTTGATAACCCATTTAAGGTTCTTGCGCAGGTAGGGCACGCAGTAGGTCGGGTCGAGGTCGATTTTCTTGTCGATGAGGGCTTCGGTCAAAGGCACTGTGCCTCGGATGATGTGTTCCTTTCGCGATTGCTCGTCGCCGAAAGTTGCGCAGCTACCAACCTGATTTGGCGCAGTCTGCCATTCGCCAACGGATCCTGGGACGTCGCCAACGAAGACCAAGATAGAGTATTGACCGGCGATCTCGCCTTGATCCATCTGAACCAGAGCGATCCATTCACGACGGGACTTGTAGTTGTTCGAGCCGCCAGAGCCTGAGCCAGAGCCTGAGCCAGAGCCTGAGCCTGAGCCCGAGCCCGAGCCGGAACCGGAGCCAGTGTCCGTTCCATTCCCAGAGCCGGAGCCAGAGCCAGAGCCAGAGCCGGAGCCGGAGCCGGAGCCGGAGCCAGTGCCGGGGTTTGGACCAGTACCACCACCACCCAAAGCAGGCCTGTAGAGCTCATTAATCCTGCCCGTGACATAAGTTGTCAAATCCTGAGCAGGTCTAGTCCTATACTCAGCCGGGATCTCGGGGTAGGTGTAGCCGTAATTCATGATGTTAGTAGCACCGTTGACGTCTGCAGAGGTCCACTCGCGACCATCAGGATGACGGAACGGTCGCAACGGGGTATTGACGTCGTCCGTGTCGCCCGGGCGGACCATTCTTGCGAAGGTGCCAGCAGCTGGAACGGTTCCAACAAACTCGCCGGGCCAGACGGCTTGGTACATTGCGGTGAGGCGGTCAATGTTGCAGTGGCTGTTCCCCTATGTTAATAATGCTAGGAGTGAGGGGGTACTGGAAACTCACTGTAGCCAGAAGATTGGGTCGAATGCAGAATAGTCGACCCAGGTCATGTGGCCGTTTGTACCGCCAAGGTTCACTAAGAAAGTTATTAGAATCTATTTTTGGAGGCTGAGTAGAAAATCCAGGCAGGGGGAAATTACCGTGAATATCATTATGGATCGACTCAACGCTAACCCAGTCGCTTGGCGCCGTGGCACCATTGCCCGAAGCGGCGGCAAAGTCTCCAAAGTTGGGGATGGAGAACAAGTTGTAGGTATTGGCACGACGACTAATATTTTGTTATTGTCAGCAATGCTGGTGAGAGGGTCACGGATAGACTCACGGCTCGTAAGAGTTGACCATCTGGCTCTCTGCGAGATCGTTTCGAGAATTAAAATTGCCATCGGGCTGACGGCAGGTTTGCGAGAGTGACTGGAAAACACCATTGAAGTAGGTCTGTCTGTTCTGATCGTTGGTGAATCTATAGGAGTAGAGAGGGTTCGGGATGGTGGCCGACTGTGGGGCTCCGCCACCGTCCGGTTGGGTGACCGTGGCTTGCGGCTCAGTCACAGCACGTGGGAGCCGCGACCTGGTAGTCTGAGAAGACCAATCCCAATACCTGTGACGGCGGCGGTTAGCTTAATCCGGATTTGCCACAGGGGGATGGGAAAACTTACGGTAGGCGCACCCTATCGGCAGCGTCACGATACCTCTGGGCATCTGGGCCAGTGAACTGTGCTGCAATTCTTGTTGCGTGACCGCAAAGGACTTGCTAAATCTCCAAGTCAGCACATTTATCGAAATGGGGGAATTCTTGTAGTGGCTCATACCTCGACCAGAAGGAGGTAAGGTCGATGCCATGTAGCGAACAAAGGACTTCCATGCGTGCAATACCCACGAGTAGGATCCATGCTACTAGGATCAAACGGGCTCTGCCACGGAATGTATGGGACACCATGAATACCACTGAGTTGATAGTAGCTCACGTCGAGATTCTCATCTTGTCCTTGCATGGCGGCTAAAGCCAAGATGAACATGTTGTAGACGTCGGGTGCGTTTGCCTGCATATCCTCAATAGCGATACGCGGCTGCAGGCCAGGTGCGCCAATAACAGGAGTAAAGCTGCCGGGTGCGCCAGATTGTCGGGGAACGATGGCCCTGGTTGTTGGCTTGTACGGGTCGTCATCGCATGGGTTGTAGGGGTCCTTACATTTCTTGTAAGGTGGGTCGGTATTGTATGGCTTATAGGGATCGGTATTGTATGGCTTATAGTCCGTATTGTATGACTTATAACCGGTATTGTATGGCTTGTAGTCCGTATTGTGCTTATAATCGGAATTGTACGGCTTGTACGGGTCGTCGTCGCATGGCTTGTACGGGTCCTTACACTTCTTGTAAGGTGCGTCCGTGTGGTATGGCTTGTAATCGGAATTGTATGGCTTGTAGTC
>Ga0307509_10001551_pt1 | contig 38696 bp, 24 predicted proteins | sample 10_EM_MG_FD_202245 | JGI IMG/M metagenome (GOLD analysis project Ga0307509, IMG submission 202245) | Populus trichocarpa ectomycorrhiza microbial communities from riparian zone in the Pacific Northwest, United States - 10_EM | ecosystem: Host-associated > Plants > Roots > Unclassified | place...
TTGTATTGAGGGGCTGTTGATTCATAGCGTGACAAGCGACTTTAAGATCCTAGTATCGCTATACTTCTATTCTTAGCGAGTGTTGGGCTTGGTGCCATTCAGACTCAGGCGATCTTTTATAAAGACTGGTCTGGGACCAGTTCAAACCGGACCGGACCACCCAAGTTAGTCGGGTCTAGTCATTGCCATCACCAGGACTGGCCAGCCCGGTCCCGCCTCCAAGACTTGACCGGTCGGACTATTCGGAACCCTGTCCCCAGCAGTACAGATCTCCCTATTGGACCAAGTCGGACAAGCTGCTGATCGTGGTTAGTATCCATCCTGATTTTGCCGGTCACTACGGGTGTGTTTTTTAGGGAAGTTCATCCTTCTGCGGCTGTGATGAACTAGCCGATGGGTCTAATTCCGGTATAAGTGTCGAGTCCCGGTAGATGGGAAATGCTAAAAGCGCAGGAGTAGCAAGTATTACAGTAGCCTGAACCACAGGAGATGATCAGAGAATCTCGTATATAAGCGCTGTTTTCATGTCCTGTTTACCCAACTCGGGGAATGGACCTAGAATATCAGACGCAGTTCGAAAAGACACCTTAAGTTCGTTCCACCCAGCCCCGGTAAGTGTCACGAGGTTAGGGTTAAACAGCCACTCCCGCAATAAGCACCAGGAGGGCAAGCGAATACTGAGATAGATTACTCCATAATATGTTATTATATACTTCTCGCAAGGGAGGGAAGAATAATTTGGGAACCATGAAAAATGGGAAAATTCAGGCTCCAAAGACAGGAATCGGGGACTAAGCTAAACCTAGTGCCAGACTGGTATGAAGAAGGAAGAAAACAGAAACCAAAACACAAAGTGAAGGTTCATATTGCAGCTACAAAAAGTTATTTCCATCTATGCCCGACACAGAAATTTACTAGGATGGAATGAAGAACCGCGAGAAGGGAGAAAAGGGAGCGAGGGAATAGCGGCTGAATCTACGAGATTGCTGTGCACTCCAGGGAGGGAGGTAAAAATGGCCTTCACCAAGCGGAAGAGGATGGCGTTATATACAGCGCGCCGACCGGGAGGCGAAAACAGGGGCAAAAAGTGGTTTTCGGGGCGATCAGCAAGGCTTTGCATTGACGGGGCTAAGCCGCGCTGAGGTTTGCAGATCTGCGGGCCTGCAGTAGCTTCACCACTGCCCTGTGCTGGTTCTTGGAAGCCGCCGAGAGTGGTGTCATACCATTTTTGTTGACCACGTCGAGGTTGACATTTTCTTGTTCTAGTAAGAGCTTCACCACTACATCGTGCCCTTTCCGAGCGGCCAGCAGGAGCGGTGTATCGCCATCCCCGTCGAGAATATTGGGGTTGACATCTTCCCGCTCTAGAAGTAGCTCCACAACTTTAGAGCGTCCGTAGTGGGCAGCCCACGAGAGCGGTGTTAGACCACGATTGTCAAGCATATTAGGGTTGACGTCTTCAAGTCCCAATAGCAGCTTCACTACCCTAGAATGTCCCCTCTCGGCAGCCCACGAGAGCGGTGTTTGCCCATACTTGTCAGGCATATCGGGGTTGATGTCTCCGTACCCTAATAGTAGCTTTATGACCCCCTCATGTCCATTCTTGGCAGCCAACAAGAGGGGTGTTTCGCCATCTCCGTTACGCATATCGGGATTGACACCTTCCCTGCCTAAGAGTAGCTTCACCACTCCTTGATGCCCACCCGCTGCAGCATGCTGGAGCAGCTTTTCGCCACCATTGTTACCCAAATCGGAAGTGACGTCCTCCCTTCTCAACAGCAGCTCCATCACTCCCTCATGTCCGTTCTGTGCGGCCCACTGGAGCGCTCTCGAGCCACCGTTGTTACGCATACTAGAAGCGATGTCTTCCCTTCCCAACAAGAGCTTCATTACTCCCTCATGTCCATTCTGCGCGGCACATATGAGCGGCGTTCGGTTAGAATTGTCACGAATATTAGGGTCGACCCCTTCCCTTGCCAATAGTAGCTTCACCACTCCCTCATGTCCATTCTGTGCGGCCCATGAGAGTGGCACCTGGCAACTGTTGTCAGGCATATTGGGGTTGACGTCTTCCCTTTCCACCAGTAGCTTCACCACCCGGCCATGCCCATTACCGGCCGCCCACGAGAGCGGTGTTCGGCCACCGTCGTCAGGAATCTCAGGGTTGACATCCTCCAGGCCCAATAATTGTTTCACTAGTCCATCATACCCATACTTGGCAGCCACCAAGAGTGGCGTCTGACCGAATTTGCCGCGCTTGTTGGGGTTGATATCTTTCCGCCCCACCAGTAGTCCCATCACTTCTACGGATCCGTCTTCCGCAGCCGAGAAGAGTGGCGTCTGGCCATCTTTATCCACCATATGAATGTTTACATCATCTCGTTCTAATAGCAGTTTCACCACTCCCGAGTGCCCTTTACTAGAAGCGCATAAAAGAGGCGTTCGACCATATCCGTCAGCCGCGTCGGCTTTGACATCTTTCATTTCCAATAATAGCTGGACCACCCTTTCGTGGCCTTCCGCAGCAGCCAACAATATTGGTGTTTGGCCATATTTGTCTGGCTTGTTGTGGTTGACGTATCTCCTTCCTGATATCATATTGAGCACTTGGACCGTCTTGCCCCACCGACCATCTACGCCATCGGGCTTCGTGGATACCCGGCCAAGTAGTAGCCTCACAATCCCTTCGTGCCCCTTCTCAGCACCCCACGATAGCGCTGTTCGGCGAAAGAATCTATCGGGCTTGTCGGGGTTGACAGTGTGCTGCGCTAGCACGAGCTTCGCTACCCCCTCTCGCCCACATATCGCAGTCCATATGAGGGGCGTAATGCCAAGAAAATCCCTTTTATCGAGACCACAATCCGGCCGGCCAACGAGAGTAGCTGCAATCTCAGTAATGCCGAAAATTGATGCACAATGCAGTCCAGTAAAACCAACCAGGGGACCACTGATGGGGACATCGCGATTATGTCGACCGGTCCTCAATACGATATCATGCAAAAGTAACTTTGTAGATACATGGCTTTCAATTTGACTGAAGAGTCGGAGCGCAAGTGAAACCACCTCCTTCGATGCCCCTCTCTTGGCATGGGCACCCCAATATAAGGAACAATATTTGAGGAAGGGGGTTGACCAGGGTAGAGTGGAGAGAGTGGACGAGATGTCCTTAATAGCCTGAAAGTTAAGGTATGTGAGGCACGTTTCCGCCATTATCGAGTGAGTGGGTCCAAAAAGATCGGGGCGGGTTTGTAGGTGCTCCTGGAGGGTGTAGTGAATCAAACGGACGGTTGAAGCCTCCCGATCAATGATGAGAAGCCCCAAGCAAGAGCTCAACAGTACCTCCACTGAAGGAATCCTTTCAAGGTTGATTTCCGTAGACCCTATCTCCACTGCTAGGGCGTAGTAGAGCTCATCGAGTTGTAGGAGCCGCTCCGAGTAGGACACCCACATCAGTGCTGCCATTCCGAGCCTCGTTTTCTCCCCACCCTGCTTCTCTATCCGTTCAAGAGTCGCACCGTAAACACCGTTCAAATCCAAGCTCTCGGTCACCGTCCTGAGCTTTTGCCGCCTGCCATAAATTGTAGTTTCCCCGAGGATAGTATCCATGGTTAAGGAAATTAATAGAAATCTAGATCCCTTTGTTAGTGACGAATGTCGGATAGATCTTTCCATCGTACTGCTAACTCACGTTTCAGGAATATTCTCGACAATGCTCTTGATGATTTCGCCCTCCAGACCACTATCCATCGCATCTAGAGCTGTATCCTTACTCAATCTCATCCGGATATATCCTACGATATCATCATCGCTGGGTTTTACCGATAAAATTGCCAACCTCCCGCCAAGGCAGCTTTCGATTTCGCCCCGGATGTGCCGCCTTCCCGTTAGGAATATTCGAGTGTTTGGGGACTTCTCCAGAATTTGCCTTAACGATCCTAAAACTTCAGGCCGATGCCTTTCCACACATTCGTCCAACGCATCAACACATATAAATGTCGGCCGTAGAGAAGTGACGGTCTGTAGCATCCCCACAATTTCCGCCACTCGTAACCCCCTTCCACCAATCACCTTCTTGTAATCCTGAAAGGTCTCTCTTATCTCATCCGGGATCTTTTCTAATCCGCCGACGATTTGCTTAAGTAGCGCACCGAGCATGTTTGTCGGAGACTGCTCCTCCCGAGCCGCGAAATCAACGTAGAAACAAGCAACAGCAGCATTCTGTTCTTTGGCCCTATCGCATAATCTGTCCACCGCTAGTGAACTATTACCGCTACTCATTAGCACTAGCATCCTTACCTTTGCTTCGGGGGTTGTCTCTCACCTGAGGTAGGTCTTGCCGACAGCCGGGCCGCCACAACAGAATAATGTCTCATGCTCCGATCCCCCCTGCTGAGCGCCATCGCACCACCTCTGAAATTCCTCTGTTTGTAGGAGCCATTCCCCAACATCGTCGGCCCGGAGGGTTCGAAGGTGTTGATGTCGGATGCGGGGCTCCAGTGGAGACAACCATGCAAGAATCTCGGACTTCTCGTCTGTAACACCAATGTTCCACACACAGTCGTTATTAGAAACATGAGTCTGAGTGTTGAAAGAATTGGTGTTATGTGAGCAGTGAGTGTTGCTGGAGGAGCTGGCATCACCATGATTGATATTGGAATGTGACATTTTATCGCTGGTTATGATGTTGTAGGGGGTATGAATTGTTGAGTTGCTTTCCGTTGATGGAAATTGAGTAGGGCTGATGGAAAGTGGGGTCATGATCCCGGCGCCTCGCGATCCCCTTGTCGTACAGTAATTGTATCATTCCACCAGAACTTTGTGTAACCCATACTTTGCTGTTGATCAGAGCCGCAGATTTCCAAGGTCCAAAACCAATACAGTTGCCTGGCCATAATGAACGCCAAGAATCCCGACCTCAACGACCCGTTCACCAATCCTCTCTATCGCCGTTGACTACCTCTTGGACTGGTGAAAAGATGCGGGGTCCTACGCCACCCCCCCAGCGCCTAACCCACAGGTTACTAAACAACTATTGCTAATTACTACAAATCCGCAGGCGCGCAAACACCAGACCATAGCTAATATTAGCGATATGACAGTACCGATATTTACTCACAGCGTCGTCACTGGAGAAATCTGGAAGAGCATCTTGGTAATCACTCTCTCAAACACTCAGAGGGGGGGGGCATAAAATTTTCCAACGTTTCACCAGTCCAAGAGATAGAAAACTGTACGCAGCAGTAAATTCACTAGCGTGGCTGCGAGGAACTGCTCCTTATAGCCAAAAATTCATTATAACGAGGTTTGTTATACCCACGGGCAACCGTAAGTTCGCTGAGATTCAATAGGGGGTTCACGCTGATGGTACAGGGATGCTTACAGCTTGTCGTTACGAGGCGACGTGTGTGTGAAACATATTGTGCGTGGACAAGATTAACCGATCACCCTGGTGAGCGTGGCAACGCATCGCTTCCTAGCCCTCGCAAAAATCATTACCACTCAACAGGCACCTCATAACACTCTCTTTTTTTATTAAGGTTGATAGATGGTATACAAGTACTGAGTACTGCCATTTATTTAAATTATTTTTACTTATTTTTCTTGGTTGGGTTGGGGTGGTTGTATTGAGGAGGTTAACAACATCACGGCGAAAATTATGAGCCTTCTTTGATCGGTTAATTTCGTCCACGCACAATACCTCACCTTAACCTACTGAGCCACCTTTTCAAAAATCATTTCTCACTATGCTACTCACAACCACCCATCCCAACCACCTACCGCTGCCCGCCACCCAATCGTGACTCCCCATTACACATGCACAAAGATACTTGCCCTTCTACTATTTACATAACCTCCACTCCCATTAATTCACTTTCTTCTCTTAACTAGGGTTCCCCGCATGCCCGCCCGTTTACTCCTTCGCACACCCATCCGTTCCCCCTTTCGCTGGCCCATTCACATATTCACTCGGCTACCAATTCTCTCCCCCTCTCATAGGCCCACGTTCCCACCCTCCCACTCAGCCCTTCACATGTTAGCTTGCCCGTTCACTTATTCACTTTGTCGCCCGTTCATGCCAGTAAATTCGCTGGTTTGCCTATCCACACGAAAATTCACCCCTTCGCTCGGTTACACATTCACTTGTTCGCTTGGCCACCGGCTCGTTCACTCACACACCAGTTTGCCCATTCCTGTGCTTGCTTGCCTGCTCACCCAGTTGCTCCGTGCTGTTTGATGGTAGAACAACCCCAGTAGCCGAGTGATGTATTAGAAGTGCCGAGGGGCGGAGGCAACTGGAAGCACGCATAGTATATAGGAATACTAAAGTGTGGGCGTGTGAGTATACTAGGGCATGAACGTATATCAAGGATTACTCACGGAGAGCTTTTCACTACTTAAGCGCTGTGCCCACCATTCCGCGAGGTGCCATCTGTCGATTGATGAAAAAGTGAATACATGTGTCCCACCTAGTACCAGCACACTACCTGCAAAAATAAATCCATAGAAACCACCCCCACAGCGGAACACACCAGTCTAGGAAGGACCTTTGTCTATCCACTACCCTCGTTTGCTTTTCACAGGGTTAGGGTTAGCAGGGATCCATCATGCTGGCATCCCCAGCAATACAGTACAGATCCCCTCTTATGGTACAAAGCCGGACAAGCTGGTGATCGCTGCTAGCCTCTATCCGGATTTTCCCACCGACTGCGGGCGTATTTTTTCCGAAAGTCCAGCCCTTCTGCGGCTGTGATGATAAACTAGCAGATGTGTCTAGTTTTGGTATAAGTTAAGTGTTGAGTCCCGGCCATGGGAAAGGCTAAAAGCGCAGGAGTGGTAAGTATTTTAGTAGCCTGAATCACAGGAGATGATGAGAGAATCTCGTATATAAGCGCTGCTTTCGTGTCCGGTTTACCCAACTCGGGGAATAGACCTGGAGTATCAGTCGCTGTTCAACCGTGACGCCTTAAGCTCGTTCCACCCAGCCCCAGTAAGTATCACAAGGTTAGGGCTGAACAGCCATTCCCTCAACAAGCACTCGGAGGGCAAGCGAATACTGAGACAGATAACTCAACAATATTATTATGTATTTCCCGCAACGGGGGGAAGAATAATTTAGGACAAGGAAAAATGGAAAAAGTCAAGCTCTATAGACAGGAAGGGGAGACTAAGCCAAACGTTAATACCAGACTAGTATGAAGAAGGAAGAAAACAGAAAAAACAAAAACGCAGAGTGAACGTTCATATTGCCGCTACAAGAAACTTGTTTCCACCCACGCCCGACACTAAACAGTACTAGGATGGATTGAAGAGTCAGGACGGGGAAGAAAAGGAAGGGGAGGGAGAGCAGTTGTATCTACGGGATGGTTGTGCACTCCAGAGAGGGAGGTAAAAATGACCTTCACCAAGTGGAAGCGGGTGGCATTATATATAGCGTGCCGATCGGGAGGGAGAAAAAGCGGCAAAGGATGGTTTTCGGGGGGATAGGAAAGATTTGCATTGAGGGGGCTAAGCCGTGCTGAGATTTGCAGATCTTCGGGCCTGCAGTAGCTTCACAACTGCCTTGTGCCGGTTCTTGGAAGCCACCGAGAGTGGTGTAACGCCCTTTTTGTTGGGCATGTCGGGGTCAACATCTTCTCGTTCTAGTAAGAGCTTCACCACAATATCATGCCCCTCCTCGGCAGCCAGCAGGAGCGGCGATTCGCCATCATTGCCGAGCATGTTGGGGTTGACATCTTTGCGCTCTAGAAGTAGCTCCACAATTTTAGAACGTCCATGGGAGGCTGCCCGCGAGAGCGGTGTTATACCACTATTGTCAGGCATATTAGGGTTGACGTCTTCCCGTCCCAGCAGCAGCTTCACTACCCTAGAACGTCCATTCCGGGCAGCCCACGAGAGCGGTGTTTGCCCAAGGTTGTTAGGCATATCGGGGTTGATGTCCCCGCTCTCTAATAGTAGCTTTATGACCCCCTCATGTCCATTCCTGGCAGCCAACAAGAGGGGTGCCTCGCCACCTGGGTTACGCATATCGGGGTTGACACCTTCCCTGCCTAATAATAGCTTCACCACTCCTTCATGCCCACCCTCTGCAGCATACCGGAGCAGCTCTTCGCCACCGTTGTTACCCAAATCGGAAGTGACGTCCTCCCTTCTCAACAGCAGCTCCATCACTCCCTCATGTCCATTCTGTGCGGCCCACCAAAGCGCTAACGAGCCACCGTTGTTACGCATACTAGAAGCGATGTCTTCCCTTCCCAACAACAGCTTCATTACCCCCTCATGTCCATTCCGTGCGGCCCATGTGAGCGGCGTTCCGCCAGAGATGTCACGAATATTGGGATCGACGCCTTTCCTTGCCAATAGTAGATTCATCACTCCCTCATTTCCATTCTGTGCGGCCCACAAGAGCGGTCCCCAGCCATTTTTGTCACCCACATTGGGGTTGATGTCTTCCCTTCCTACCAGTAGCTTCACCACTCGGCCATGCCCATTACCCGCCGCCCACGAGAGCGGTGTTCGACCACCGTCGTCAGGAATCTCAGGGTTGACATCCTCCAGGCCCAATAATAGTTTCACTAGTCCGTCATGCCCATACTTGGCAGCCAACGAGAGTGGCGTCTGACCGAATTTTCCGCGCGTGTTGGGGTCGATATCTTTCCGCCCCACAAGCAGTCCCATCACTTCTACGGATCCGTCTTCCGCAGCCGAGAAGAGTGGCGTCTGCCCATCTTTATCCACCCTATGAATGTTTACATCTTCTCGTTCTAATAGTAGTTTCACCACTCCCGAGTGCCCTTTACTGGAAGCGCATAACAGAGGCGTTCGACCATATCCGTCTGCCGCGTCGGCTTTGACATCTTTCATTTCCAATAATAGCTGAACCACCCCTTCGTGGCCTTCCGCAGCAGCCAACAATATTGGTGTTTGACCATATTTGTCTGGCTTGTTGTGGTTGACGTATCTCTTTCCCGATACCATCTTGAGCACTTGGACCGTCTTGCCCCACCGGCCATCTATGCCATCGGGCTTGGTGGACACCCGGCCAAGAAGTAGCCTCACAATCCCCTCATGGCCTTTCTCAGCACCCCACGATAGCGCTGTTCGACGAAAGAATCTATCGGGCTTATCGGGGTCCACAGTGTGTCGCTCTAGTAGTAGCTTCGCTACCCCCTCTTGCCCACATATCGCAGTCCATATGAGGGGCGTAATGCCAAGAAAATCCCTTTTATCGAGACCACAATCCGGCCGGCCAACGAGAGTAGCTGCAATCTCAGTAATGCCGAAAATTGATGCACAATGCAGTCCAGTAAAACCGACCAGGGGACCACTGATGGGGACATCACGATTATGTCGACCGGTCCTCAACACGATATCATGCAAAAGTAACTTTGTAGATACATGGCTTTCAATTTGACTGAAAAGTCGGAGCGCAAGTAAAACCACCTCCTTCGATGCCCCTTTCTTAGCATGGGCACCCCAATATAAGGAACAATATTTGAGGAAGGGGGTTGACCAGGGTAGAGTAGAGAGAGTGGACGAGATGTCCTTAATAGCCTGAAAGTTAAGGTATGTGAGGCACGTTTCCGCCATTATCGAGTGAGTAGGTCCAAAAAGATCGGGGCGGGTTTGTAGGTGCTCCTGGAGGGTGTAGTGAATCAAACGGACCGTTGAAGCCTCCCGATCAATGATGAGAAGCCCCAAGCAAGAGCTCAATAGTACCTCCACCGAGGGAATCCTTTCAAGGTTGATTTCCGTAGACCCTATCTCCACTGCTAGGGCGTGGTAGAGCTCATCGAGTTGTAGGAGCCGCTCCGAGTGAGAGACCCACATCAGTGCTGCCATCCCGAGCCTCGTTTTCTCCCCACCCTGCTTCTCTATCCGTTCAAGAGTCGCACCGTAAACACTGTTCAAATCCAAGCCCCCGGTCACCGTCTTGAGCTTTTGCCGCCTGCCATAAATTGTAGTTTCCCCGAGGATAGCATCCATGGTTAGGGAAATTAGTAGAAATCTAGATCCGTTTGTTAGTGACCAAAGTAAAAAATAGATTCCTCCATTCCACTACTCACTTACGTTTCAGGAATATTCTTAACAATGCTTTCGATAGTTTCACCCTCCAGACCGCTATCCATCGCATCTAGGGCTGTATCCTTACTCAATCTCATCCGGATATATCCCACGATATCGTCGTCGTTCGGTTTTATGGATAAAATTGTCGCTTTTCCTCCTAGATGCTTCTCGGTCTCGCTCAGGATGTGATGCCTTCCCGTTATGAATATCCGCGTGTTTGGGGACTTCTCCAGGATTTGCCTTAACGAGCCTAGAACCTCAGGTCGATGCTTTTCCACGCATTCGTCCAGTGCGTCAACACATATAAATGTCGGTCGTAAAGACGTCACGGTCTGCAGCATCCCCACAATCTCCGCCACCCGTAACCCCCTTCCACCAATAACCTTCTTGTAATCCTGAAAGGTCTCTCTTATTTCATCCGGGATCTTTTCCAGTCCCCCGACGATTTGTTTAAGTAGTGCACCGAGCATGTTTGTCGGAGACTGCTCCTCCCGAGCCGCGAAATCAACGTAGAAACACGCAACAGCAGCATTCCGTTCTTTGGCCCTATCGCATAATCTGTCCACCACTAGTGAACTATTATCGCTACTCATTAGCGCCGGTATCCTTACCTTTGCTTCGGGGGTTGTCTCTTACCTAAGGTAGGTCTTGCCGACGGCCGGACCCCCGCAACAGAACAATATCGCATGTTCCGATCCCCCTTGCTGAGCGCCATCGCACCACGTTTGAAATTCCTGCGTTTGTAGCAGCCATTCGCCAACGGTGTCGGCCCGCAGGGTTCGAAGATGTTGATGTCGGATGCGGGGCTCAAGTGGAGACAACCACGCGAGAATCTCTGACTTCTCGTCTGTGACGCCAATGTTCCACACACAGTCGCTATTAGAAACGTTGAAAGAATGGGTATTATGTGAGTAGTGAGCGTTGCCGGACGAGCTAGCATCGCCATGATGGATATTGGAATGCGACATTTTATCCCTAGTTATGATGTTGTAGGGGTACGCGAATTGGTAACTTGCTTTCGGCCGATGGAAATTGAGTAAGCGGATGGAAAGTGGGGTCGCCACGATCCCGGAGCCTTGTGGGTGATCCTCATGTCGTACATGTACAAGTATCAGTCCGCTTGGACTTTGTGTAACCAACACTTTGCCTTTGATCAGAGCCTCAAATTTCCAAGATCCATGACCAATACCTTCACTTAAACTCTCGTTAAATCCGCCATCGGGGATCTTAGCAGAAATCACAGCCTAAACTGCAAGAGGCTTATCACGGTATGTTAAAAAAAACAAACTACGAGCACTAGTTAATAAATCTCACGAGGCCGTTGGAGCTGCCCCTCCTGGTAAGGCCTGCCGCATTTTTCTTTCTATTTGTCTCAACTGAGGGTTGAAAAGGGATCCTTTCACTATGTTAAGATCCAATGGGCTCACCTTAAATAAGCCGTACTGTACCGCGTCTGGAAAACACTATTCCTTCACGGGGAGTCTTGGCTCTAATCGGAGGGATCCGAGAGCGATGGTGGATTCGGCGATTACCAGCACTACACGTATGGTATCTCTTGGCCCCAGTACTCAGGTATAAGTTCGCTGAGATTCAATAGGGGGTCCATACTCATGGCAGTGACGCTCACAGCTGAGGCGAAGCCGACGGTTAAGTGCGATTGACAGTGGAGGGGGTGCGGCAAAGTAGATGATGACCTTTGCCCAGAGTAGGCAACGTAGCATTTGATGGTCTAGCTACAAGTAATAAAAATAGGCTATGTTCGGTAGAGAGTCTTGCTGTCCTTACCCTTCCTGTGCTTCCAGCAGCGTCCTATATATACACAAAACTCTCCTACAGGAAAAAACTCTTCTTCTCCATCGTTCAAGTCCGTTCTTCCATCACCGTATCTTTCTTTTCAAACCACACACTCAACCTTCCGACACATTTCGTCCTTCGATCCCTTGACTACGTTTCAACTACTTACAGAGTTTTCCCAGTCTCCCCTTTCCTTCCTGATACCTCCGCCTGTTTCGCTACCCCCATAGTGTGATACTCGTTCGTTCCATCTTCTAGCCAACACTAGTTCCAAACCTTCAGTACCCCCTAGTGCAATTCCTGAATATTCTCAAAACATCTCCGCTGCACCTAATCGCCCGCCCATACACGCCATAGCTTCAACTTCAACACTTCCCAACAATCTCCAAACAAAAACTCTCCTCGTCCAAACATCTGGTGTAGTAATAGTGTCGTAGGTATAGAACCTTCGTGAATTTTTTTACAAGAATAATCCCAGTAGCCGAGTGTTGTATTAGCAGTACAGTACCGAGGAGCGGAGGCAACAGATAGAAGGCATGGTATTAAGGAATACTAAAGTGTGGACGTGTAGGTATACTAGGGCATGAATGGATATATAGGATTATACATCAAGAAGTTTTCACTACTTAAGTATTGTACTCATCATTCCGCAGGTTACCATCAGTCAATTGATTAAAAAAGCGAATATATGTCCCACTTGGTGCCAGCACACTACTTGCAAAGATGGATCAATAGAAATCATCTCTACAACTGAACATACCAGTCATGTAAGATGAAATCCTCGCGATTAATTACCCCATTTTGCTTTGCGCAGGGTTAGGGTTAGAAGGGATCCATCGTACTCGCGTCCCCGGCGGTGCAGATCTTCCCTATGGTACTCTACAAAACCGGACAAGCGCCTGATCGCGGCTAGCCTCTATCCTGATTTTTCCGCAGGCTACTGGTGTATTTTATCGGGAAGTTCAGCCTTCAGCCGCTCCGATGATAGACTAGACGATGTGTCCAGTTTTGGTATAAGTGTTAAGTCCCGGTGAATGGAAAAGGCTAAAGGCCCAGGAGTGGTAAGTGGTACCCTGAACTGCAGGGGATGATCAGAGAATCTCATATATAAGCGCTGTTTTCGTGTCCTGTTTACCCAACTCGTGGAATGGACCGTGAGTACCAGACGCTGCTCAACTAGGACGCCTTAATCTACCCCCACCCAACCCCGGCAAGTATCACGAGGTTAGGGTTGAACAGCCATTCCATCAGCAAGCGCCAGGAAGGCAAGCGAATACTGAGACAGATAACTCAACAATATTATTATGTATTCCCCGCGAGGGGGGGGGAGAATAATTTAGGACAAGGAAAAATGGAAAAAGTCAAGCTCTATAGACAAGAAACAGAGACTAAGTTAAACCTTAATACAAGATTAGTATGAAGAAGGAAGGAAACAGAAACCAAAAGGCAGAGTGAACATTTATATTGCAGTTACAAGAAAGTTACTTCCATCCACACCCCACACCGAACTGTATTAGGATGGAGTGAGAATTCGGGAGGGGAAGAAAACAAGGGGAGGAGGAGAAGCCATATCTATGAGATTGTTGTGTGCTCCATGGAGGGGGGTAAAATGATCCCCAGCAAGCGGGGGTGGGTGGCATTATATATAGCGCGCCGACTGGGACATAGAAAAAGTGGTAAAAGGTGGTTTTCGGGGTGATAGGAAAGATTTTGTATTGACGGGCTAAGTTAGGCTGAGGTTTGCAGATTTGCGGGCATGTAGTAGCTTCACTACCGCCTTGTGCCGGCCCTTGGAAGCCACCGAGAGTGGTGTCATACCCTTTTTATTGGGTATGTCGGGGTCAACATCTTCTCGTTCTACTAAGAGCTTCACCACGACATCATGCCCTTTCTGGGCGGCCAGCAGGAGCGGCGTATCGCCATCCCCGTCAAGAATATTGGGGTTGACATCTTCCCGCTCTAGAAGCAGCTCCACAACTTTAGAACGTCCGTTGTAGGCAGCCAACGAGAGCGGTGTCAAGCCACTATTTTCAGGCATATTAGGGCTGACGTCTTCCCGCTCGAGAAGCAGCTCCACAACTTTAGAGCGTCCGTAGTAGGCAGCCAACGAGAGCGGTGTCCAGCCACCATTTCCAGGCATATTAGGGTTGACGTCTTCACGTCCCAGCAGCAGCTTCACTACCCTAGAATATCCCTTCTCGGCAGCCCACGAGAGCGGTGTTCGCCCATTGGTGTCAGGTATATCGGGGTTGATGTCTCCGTACCCTAATAGTAGCTTTATGACCCCCTCATGTCCATTCCTAGCAGCCAACAAGAGAGGTGTTTCGCCATCTCCGTTACGCATATCGAGGTTGACGCCTTCCCTGCCTAAGAGTAGCTTCACCACTCCTTCATGCCCACCCTCTGCAGCATGCCAGAGCAGCTTTTCGCCACCATTGTTACCCAAACCGGAAGTGACGTCCTCCCTTCTTAACAGCAGCTCCATCACTCCCTCATGTCCGTTCTGTGCGGCCCACGCGAGCGCTGGCGAGCCACCGTTGTTACGCATACTAGAAGCGATGTCTTCCCTTCCCAACAAGAGCTTCATTACTCCCTCATGTCCATTCTGTGCGGCCCATGTGAGCGGCGTTCGGTTAGAAATGTCACGAATATTAGGGTCGACCTCTTCCCTTGCCAACAGTAGCTTCATCACTCCCTCATGCCCATTCTGTGCGGCCCATGAGAGCGGTGCCCGGTGATTGTCGTCCCGCATATCGGGGTTAACGTCTTCCCTTCCTACCAGTAGCTTCACCACCCGGCCATGCCCATTACCGGCAGCCCACGAGAGCGGTGTTCGGCCACCGCCGTCAGGAATCTCAGGGTTGACATCCTCCAGGCCCAATAATAGTTTCACTAGTCCATCATACCCATACTTGGCAGCCACCGAGAGTGGCGTCTGACCGGATTTGCCGCGCTTGTTGGGGTTGATATCTTTCCGCCCCACCAGTAGTCCCATCACTTCTACGGATCCGTCTTCCGCAGCCGAGAAGAGTGGCGTCTGCCCATCTTTATCCACCCTATGAATGTTTACATCTTCCCGTTCTAACAGCAGTTTCACCACCCCCGAGTGCCCTTTACTAGAGGCACATAAAAGAGGCGTTCGACCATATCCGTCTGCCGCGTCGGCTTTGACATCCCTCCTTTCCAAAAAAAGTTGCACCACCCCTTCGTGGCCTTCCGCAGCAGCCAACAATATTGGTGTTTGACCATATTTGTCTGGCTTGGTGTGGTTGACGTATCTCCTTCCTGATATCATATTGAGCACTTGGACCGTCTTGCCCCACCGACCATCTACGCCATCGGGCTTCGTGGATACCCGGCCAAGTAGTAGCCTCACAATCCCCTCATGCCCCTTCTCAGCACCCCACGATAGCGCTGTTCGGCGAAAGAATCTATCGGGTTTGTCGGGGTCGACAGTGTGCTGCGCTAGCACGAGCTTCGCTACCCCCTCCTGTCCACATATCGCAGTCCATATGAGCGGCGTAATGCCAAGAAAATCCCTTTTGTCGAGACCACAATCCGGCCGGCCAACGAGAGTAGCTGCAATTTCAGTAATGCCGAAAATTGATGCACAATGCAGTCCAGTAAAACCGACCAGGGGACCACTAATGGGGACATCGCGATTATGTCGACCGGTCCTCAACACGATATCATGCAAAAGTAACTTTGTAGATACATGGCTTTCAATTTGACTGAAAAGCTGGAGCGCAAGTGAAACCACCTCCTTCGATGCCCCTCTCTTGGCATGGGCACCCCAATATAAGGAACAATATTTGAGGAAGGGGGTTGACCAGGGCAGAGTAGAGAGAGTGGACGAGATGTCCTTAATAGCCTGAAAGTTAAGGTATGTGAGGCAGGTTTCCGCCATTATCGAGTGAGTGGGTCCAAAAAGATCGGGGCGGGTTTGTAGGTGCTCCTGGAGGGTGAAGTGAATCAAACGGACCGTTGAAGCCTCCCGATCAATGATGAGAAGCCCCAAGCAAGAGCTCAACAGTACCTCCACCGAGGGAATCCTTTCAAGGTTGATTTCCGTAGACCCTATCTCCACTGCTAGGGCGTGGTAGAGCTCATCGAGTTGTAGGAGCCGCTCCGAGTGAGAGACCCACATCAGTGCTGCCATCCCGAGCCTCGTTTTCTCCCCACCCTGCTTCTCTATCCGCTCAAGAGTCGTACCGTAAACACCGTTCAAATCCAAGCTCCCGCTCACCGTCCTGAGCTTTTGCCGCCTACCATAAATTGTAGTTTCCCCGAGGATAGCATCCATTGTTAAGGAAATTAGTAGAAATCTAGATCCCTTTGTTAGTGACGAATGTCGGATAGATCTTTCCATCGTACTGCTAACTCACGTTTCAGGAATATTCTCGACAATGCTCTTGATGATTTCGCCCTCCAGACCACTATCCATCGCATCTAGAGCTGTATCCTTACTCAACCTCATCCGGATATATCCTACGATATCACCATCGCTGGGTTTCACGGATAAAATTGCCAACCTCCCGCCAAGGCAGCTTTCGATTTCGCCCCGGATGTGCCGCCTTCCCGTTAGGAATATTCGAGTGTTTGGGGACTTCTCCAGGATTTGCCTTAACGATCCTAATACCTCAGGTCGATGCCTTTCCACACATTCGTCCAACGCATCAACACATATAAATGTCGGCCGTAGAGAAGTGACGGTCTGCAGCATCCCCACAATTTCAGCCACTCGTAACCCCCTTCCACCAATCACCTTCTTATAATCCTGAAAAGTCTCCTTTATTCCATCCGGGATCTTTTCCAGTCCCCCGACGATTTGCTTAAGTAGCGCACCGAGCATGTTTGTCGGAGACTGCTCCTCCCGAGCCGCGAAATCAACGTAGAAACACGCAACAGCAGCATTCCGTTCTTTGGCCCTATCGCATAATCTGTCCACCACTAGTGAACTATTATCGCTACTCATTAGCACCGGTATCCTTACTTTTGCTTCGGGGGTTGTTCCTCACCTGAGGTAAGTCTTGCCGATAGCCGGGCCGCCGCAGCAGAATAGAATCGGATTCTCTGATCCCTCCTCCTGAGAGACATCGCACCACCTTTGAAATTCCTCTGTTTGTAGCAGCCATTCCCCAACGTTGTCGGCCCGGAGGGTTCGGAGGTGTTGATGTCTGATGCGGGGTTCGAGTGGAGACAACCACGCCAGAATCTCAGACTTTTCGTCCGTCGCACCAATATTCCACACAAAGTCGTTATTAGAAAAGTGCGTGCAGTTGAAAGAATGGGTGTTATTTGAGTAGTGAGCATTGTTGGAGGAGCTGGCATCACCATGATTGATATTGGAATGTGACATTTTATCGCTGGTTATGATGTTGTGGGGATGAGTTGTTGGGTCCCGTTGACAGAAATTGAGCAGGCTGATGGAAAGCGGGGCCAGCATGATATCTTACCAGCGCCTGGTGGCCTATCAATCCACTTGAACCCTGTGTTACCCACCTCTTGCCGTTGATCAGGGCCGCAGACCCAAGATCCAATGCCAATACCACAAGTATTTCCCGCTCTCAGTACTTGTGTTCGAGCACTCAGGTTCAAGTTCGCTGAAATGCAATACCGGTAGGGGTTTCACACTTATGATACAGGGACGCTCACTCTGTGCTAGATCTTCGTCAATAGTGACTGCCGTTTCTCCGGTAATGTCCTTCCCTTGATAAACACACCGACCCCCCAACGTTCTAACAAATCCTATTATCGAGGATCCAGCAAGCGGCACAACAGGGACGGTAGATGTAGATTGGCTACTTGCTGTAAATTTCTGGAGCTGTGCGAGCAGAGCGCTGCACACGCTATTGCGGGGCTTCCCAGAGGCCTCGGAGTATCCTAGATGTTTGTTGAAATTTCTTCAGAGCTGTGGGAAACCCGTAATAAAATAGAAGAGCCGGATGTAATCTTGGGCTCCTTCCGTCCGTTGTTTCACTGTGTTCCTTAGTAGGAATCATGATTGTCAAGATATCAGTGGAGGGTTTGGGGATATTGCTATGGCATCTAGTATATATATATATCTAAGTAACTCTTTTGAATAGCTAATACGCAATCAATTACCTCTCGCTTCGTGGCACTTGTGATGCATTTTCCTACGGGCCCATGAGCGCTTCCAACCGTCTTCATATGGTAAACTTACGCACTGCTTAAATTTTCTCTGCAAACAGCCACGGGTTATAATACTAGTGTGAAGGGCCCTTCGCATCTACGCCTTCAAGTTTGGATCAGCGATTGGTTGCTCCGGCATACAGGACACTATATGTAAATTTCTAAGAAAAGCAAGCAAATCTTTCTTTGCGCTGCCTCTGGCTCAACCAAATCCAGTGAGTCATATCCCTAGCTGATAGGCTGTTAGGTCCAGCTTAGGAGCAGGGTGGCCGGAGGTGCTCAAGAAAAAAAGGTGCAGAGTTCTACACGAGTACAGTACAGTATGTAGAATTTTGAAAACAATAATAGTGGAAGCCAGCAAACTATGTGATTCCGGGCTTCTTGCGATCTATTCCAGAATTGTTCTAATACGGTCAGAATTGCTTAATTTGTTTTTTTCTTCGCAAGAAATCAGTGTAATATGATAACAACCATACCCACTAATCTTTTTAGAGTTGTGATTCACAGTATTTCAATTAACCGGGGGATGGTGCGAGAAGAGAGCACAAGAAAGGTCCCATCTTCAGAGAGCTCTGATGAAAGCTACTGTAAATAGTAACATAACGAAGAAGACAGCGAATGGTGGGGATGGCGGACGGTACGCCAAAAAAAAAAAGCTATCATAGTAAGGAATATTATTTAATTCATTTTAGGAAAAAATTGGGAACTTTTTCCGTAGGTTTTCCGTATCGTCTAGGGGATAAGACTGTCAAAATATCTCTGCGATGGTTTGACCGTTCCGTTCATTTCTATTGAGGGTCCTTGGATTGTGCAAGTCATGTCTCGACTAAGGATAAAATCAAAAAGTTTGAACAGAAATGCAAGTATTGATGTGGTTTCGCCAGCCACGGAGCAACGGAAGACAAGAATCAGGTGGGAGAGGAAGAACTGCAGATAAACTAGTCCGGATAGCAAAATAGTAGGGATAAGGGGAAGTGCCTGGACTACTTTGTGGGGCGTTGTTTGCGGGAGTTGGGTGACTAGGTTAGAACTTATCTTTTTCTCGGGGAGGAGCGACAGTTCATATACCGGTACCATTCAAGTCTTGAGATAGTGGAAGTGAAAATAGAGATGGAAAAGATAGCAAAGGAATTCAAACCGCATGGATCGGCCTATCCGGCACTAAGTATAATAAGAAAGGGTTTTGAGAAGGGAAGGGATAATAACAATTTCTAAAAGACAATAAAAAGCCAGTCCCTGTGAAACTTCAACCGCCGACAAGAAATAAAGCAATCCGATGTGATAGACCAGCTTATCCCGCGACTGTCTATAACACCAACAATTAAAGAAATACGGTAGTGTCCTGCAGGGGCAGCAACGGGATTTGAGACCGGCTTAAACCTCAACCATGAGGTCTGGGTTTGCGGCTCTCCCCCAGTGTAGCCGGAGAAGGGGTATTCCCACTTCCCAGAACATTTACCTTTTGCTCGGGTATCTACGGTACCGATAGGGCAGTCAAAAAGTCGTAAAGCGAGCGTCCAAAGTGGTATAAGTGTATTCCCGCGATAGGGCCTCTATTCAGCATACCACGTACTGTGCCTGCAAAGTTAAACCCTCCTATTGTCTTCCGTCTTCTATAAAATAAGCCTTGATAGAGTATCATGATAATAATATTATTATGATTATGTAGCCTCCCTGCATTGAATTGCCAATAGGGCATGGGTATGAGAGGTGCACAAGGGCCTGGTAGTAGACTGGTACGCGATGATGGATTGTTTTCACACCCCGCAATAGCGAGCATAGGATATGGGTTGTCGGTATGCATCAGGTATCGGGAATTTGGTTAGTTTCACCCCTTCTGCCCTTCGCTTAGAGTATCGTGGTGGTTTAGCCCACCCGTTTGTTCTGGATGGTGTAGGGCATAGGGCATAGGGCATAGGGCACGGGTTTAGGGTTCTCAATTATTCAGGACCACCGAAGACTAGGATATCCCCGAAAGCCTCCTTCCCTAGAGCTGGAAGTTCGATTACCTCCCTTTCATTTAGTGTATCATATTTCATTCGCGGCGATCTCGTTCGCGCTGCTGAGCCCTTTAGTCATTCCTTTACCCTGTACCGAGAACTCTAAACATGCATACCCCCTCCCACCACACAATTTTTCTACTGGCACTTCCTAACGAGTCTGATGGCAGCACACTATCATGTCCCCATACCATCGTCCGGAGGTTGAGCAAACCTCGGAAGCTATGATCTTCCGAGGCGTCTAAACTAGTTTATTGACAATTGCCAGTCACTCAATCGGGCATATCTACCTCAAAAGGCTCAAGTTAGGTGTATTGCCCTTGACAGTTCCCCCTAGCTACACTGTGGTGGAAACTCGAATAATTGAACCGTATGCTTTGTTGAGCGTTCCTCTCTCAGCAAGGTCAGGCAATTTTGATTTTCTTTGCCGTTACAGGGGAGGGGAAGGGGAATTCTGACTATGGCACATGACTTAATTATTCAAGTCTCTCTAGTATTTATCCGTACTCGATGAGGAACCTGAACTGACCAGCGCTGGGTTGGGGTTTTACGTGGGGTGGCGTTGAGAATCCCGAATCCTGGACTCAAATCCCTCATCCCCATCCCGTCGCACAAGAATCTTTCATCGCCGGCGTTTTTTCTTTCGCGCCTTCCCCCGCATTTTTTCACAGCGCGCCAATTGATCGAAATGAGGACCGCCGATCTTATCGTAAGGAGCCCTCAGCCCTTCCTCAATGTTATCCCCGGGCACCGGCATTATTATTCTTGCGAAGTTATTGATGGCAGTGAAGGCAGGACCGGCAGCAGGCTTCATCGTATGTCTAGCGTTCCACCCGTTCGATACGTTAAAAACAAGAGTCCAGTCGCCCGCATTCCGAAAACTCGCAGCGCAGTCGGCGCACCCGAGGAAAATGTGGTTACGCGGATTATACCAGGGTATCGGGCCGGTTACTCTCGCTATGATGCCTGGCTGTATGTTTGCTCATACCGCTCCGGTAGGAGGGTTTGCAACTTCCTCTTTTCCCTTTCTGACTTAACGATTGCGGTGGCCAGCGGCTGTATTCTTCACATCCTACCAAACCTCAAAAAGCTTTCTACTAACCTCTGCGTCGCAAATCCCCGAACCGATAATACACGTTTTTTCTTCGTCCCTGGCAGAGGTCCTTGGGTGCGTGGTGGCTACCCCTGCTGAGGTGATCAAACAAAATGCACAAGTCTTACGCGAAAGCAAGGGCTCAAGCTCGCTTGCCGCCTTGAAACTCATCGGGCGGAAACCCAAAGATCTCTGGCGGGGCTTCACACTCCTAGCGGGCCGCAATCTCCCGTTCGTCGTTATCCAATTCCCGCTCTATGAACGGTTGAAGGTGGCATTCGGGGTACGTGAGCGGGGGAACGGATTGGTGGAGACTGCAAAGATTACTGGCGCGGCAGCTGGACTGTCCGGGGGCGTGGCGGCCTGGTTGACGACGCCGGTGGATGTGGTGAAGACGATTATCATGCTGGGAGTGAGCAAGCGCGGTGGGGAGAGACCAAGAGCGGCAGATGTAGCGAAAAAGCTGTGGAGGGAGGAGGGAGTTAGAGGTCTTTGGCGGGGAGGGGCCTTGAGGGGTATTTGGACTGGTGTCGGGAGTGGGCTATATTTGGGGATTTACGAATGCACACTTTTGGTTATGGGCGAAAAGTAATGCTATTCCTGGGGTTAAATCACCGCAAATACTAAGCGGACTGTAAGTTAGTGTATATAGAAGTGGAACGAATCCCCTGAATACCTGTATCTTAAAAATGCACTGAATACTAGAAGAATAGCTCTTTCCGTACGCGTATTACTACAAACATTCAAATCAGAAAGGGCCCCGCTCTCGAAAAAATCACCCATGATAAGTGCTCGATTATCCCCTCAGGGTTTTTATGCCCCACTACTAGTACAGTACCGTATTCCGCCATCCACTAAACCCTGCGATAGGGATCCCATAGTCTCAGCCCATCCTGCCACACTTGATAGATCAAAGGATATTGGCACCCAAAGAAGCCACCGCCACACACAAATGATTTGCGCATATCCACAGAAATGTGTGTGGCAGCTTACTAAGTAGGCCAAACTTTAACTCAAGGTCACGAAATAGCTAAGTTAATCTTCTTTCTGGCTTGGTAGTATGATACCGTAAGTTATGATAGCTGTTTTGCATAGTAGGGCCACGGTACCCCGGTGATTAGAATGCAACGCAAACTTCAATGTATTATACCGCGGGTGCTTTAGGACACGTGTAGAATTTATAGGGCGTTCAGGGCACATGCTGTGGTGGGGAATTTATACGCGATGAGGCTCTGAATCTTTTCTTGTACTGTACCTTGCAGTACGGCAATGCACGGTATTATGGGTCCGGATGTCTAGACACAACAGCCAACTGGGAATGCATTGGGGTAAACTCCCCGTAGAAAAACCCTATGTATGTTAAAATCAGAGTCAGAGAAAATGCGACAGAAGTGGGAATTGGATATGGTTGAACCTTTTTTTTTGCAAGCTAAGGCTCCCCCGTTGCATCAACCGAACTATTGCCTGGATGCCAGTATCCGATGTCAGTTGAGGCACCTTGGCGCCAAGGCCTGCGGTGTTACAGGATGAGTTGCCGAACTTCACATGGAGTATCACTCTCGATACCATCCTCCCACTATCGTCGTGGGTTTCTCAATCTATTCTGATCACAGGGAACGGCGGGTGGGTATCGGTACCCAGTGTGTATTGGGTAATTCAGATTGACTTGGGTGGTATGATACAGCGTTTTTCGGACAAGACCTTAGAGTCCCCTATCGGTTGAGGCTCTTTTGCGTTAGGATCAACAATCGCAGGAGGAGGCGGGGCCCCTGAGGGTATCTGAAGAGAGTTCAAAGTTTGGGCTTGAAATATCTAAGCCCCCTCCCCATTTTCCTCCGCTCCCTTTGTTTTTCCGCTTCCGCTTTATTTTGTTTGGCTGATGGGCAGGCTACAGGTTTGACTAGAGAAGTACGACGTAACCTCCTGCTCCTTCTCTCTTGTAGAATGACATCCCCGATAATCGTGCCAGGGTGGTAGACGCCACCAACCTGGCGCGATTATGCATTTTTCTTACTATAACCATCTTCCTCGTACTCGAGTAGGTCTTTCTACGCTTCTAATTGTTCTAGGCTGTGACAAACCCCTCCGCGCATCAGCCCGCAACCGACACTATCCCGGGAGACAGCAGCGCAAAAAATCCCACACAACAACCCACCGGGCTGGATTCCTACTTACCTCCCGAGCCGGGTGCCCATCCCTCTGGAACTTCCGCGGGGTAGTCATAGAGCCCCGAGACCTCATCACTCCAGCTGATGTTGGGATCGCGGCGGGCAACAACATCGCTGACCTTCCTCCGCACCACCCCGAGCCTTCTAACTCCCGCGCAAGTCTAGGGAATGGCGTTCCGAAAGCCTTCTCGCACGAGACATCCCTGCATGATGCCCAGCTATATCACCAGTCAATTCGCGAAAGAGGTTCTGGCAACTGAAGACGTGTTTAGCATAGTCAAGATATGCCAGGGTACGGGTTACGGAAATGAAGGAAAACGTGGGGAAGCCTAGCATAGGCGAGTTGCTGGGAAAGTAGGTTAATTCAGGGTGCCGGATTATATGAATGAGCCGTCGAGTTCACCTCTCCCTATGATGCCAAGCTTCCGCTAGGATCCAGGGAGCCGGGTTCGCATTAAAGTGGTTCCGAGGATTTTCTGTTTATAGACTATGATCACGATTTAGTTGTCCAATTATATATCTAATATTAGAATCTCCATCACCCCCCTCTACTGTATCAAAATCCACATCTCAAGGTCGAGGCAGACAGTCTATAATGCAAAATACCAACCCTACTCGGCTCTCCTTCCCGTCAAATACCTCTCGTCACCCATGATCCTCTTTTTACCCCGACCATACCCCCTAACACCCTCTCCCTCATCACAAAGTTCCCTCTTCCGCTCGCCTGTAGAATCAGTTCGCACTTCTCTACCCTCAGCCCCAAGCCCTTCCTGTAAAGCCCCCATCAAGATACATACGTACTTCTCCTTCTCCCACTCCCAAATCCCATCCTCGGCATCATGGGTGCCCATGTAATTTTGAAGCTCTACAGCTGGCTCCTCTTCACCATTGCCGTAATGTCCGTATTCGCTAGACTCATTAGTAGAGGTCAGCAGTCGGGCAAGCCCTTTTAGAGCTGTCGGGGATGTTCCCTCTTCCGCCTTTGCGTTTGAGGTGGATTTCTGTGTTTTTGGAACTGAAGGAACAGAAGGAGATGAATTTTGTGCTTCCGGTAGGTGGAGGTTAGGCATCAGCAGGGGTGAAGGGCCCCACTCTGATTCTGAACTCGAGCCCCCCTGCTCCTTGTTTTCGTATCCCTCCAGAAGTTGTTCCTCGTTGGGGGCGCGATGGCCTGCGGAATGCTGGGAAGCTGTTGGGTAACACATTTCGATAGTAATCTGATCCTGAGCAGCAACCGTTGTGATAAATAGTGAATGCTTTGTGCTTTCTTCAATTCGTTTCTTGCTTTTCTTGTCTTTTTTGTGATCTTAGGATTGCTGGTGACCCTAGAATCTCGTCGAGAATGCCAAAGGGAGTAAATTTGTCCTTATATTTTTCAAAAGCCTCGTGAACAGCGGATGAATAGCACAAGAATGTGACGTTGGAAAATGAATAATGTTGGTGTGGAGGAAGACGGTAGGGAGTGCTATGAACAGAACGAATACTTCCACCTTCGTTGATTAAATACCTCCTCACAAAGATTTTCCCTCACTCCCGTTAAACTACCCCCTCGGTTGAGACCTCCTCGCACGTTGTGCACCATACACCCTGTTTCTCCTCAAACAGCAAACTTTATTCAAGATACTGAAGAATCGGGTTTTCAACTAGTGTTCTCTTAGTGTTCGAGCGCTGGTAGTACCGTATGCTACCGTATTTTAGACAAGCGACTGAGACAGTACCCGAGAAGTGTGCATCAGATTACCCTCACAACCGTGAGGTTAAGTTTCAATTGTAGTGAAAGGCTGGGTGAAACAGGGTTCCCCTTTGTCCCTTGAAAGTGTCATTTTCCCTAACAGGTAAGCAGAGCACAAATTGCACAATACCCCCTGCCCAACAATCTCCGGAAAATTCAGAGTCCGTTTCACCACGAACTTTTTTTAGTGTTCATGTTTCTAGAAGCAGGATGCTAAGAGTGTGGTTCGTATGGTGATGTGTTTCAGGGTTTTGCCGGAGACAAAACTTACCGGGTCGGGAACTGTTGGTTAACATATTTAGCGACTCTTCGAGTTATTCCCCAGCTGTCGAAAAATATTTGGGATTGACGAACCCGCCCCTTGATCGTTAGAGAGTCCGGGCAGATTATGGTAAATGTAGCCACCTAGTGCCAAGGCAGGAGAATCCCCGGCCACTTACGAAAATATGGGGCACAGGGCAGTCTTAGCGAATATTGGAAAGCCGGCCCCTATCTTCCTAGAACCTGGGACGGGTTGCGGGAAGGGCTATAGACATCGTGGGGAACTATGCTAGAAACCCTTTAGAATATGGTGCCGTGCTCTTGGAATCAACTACAACAGGCAGGGGAAAAGAGAAAAACGCGGGGGACCCCAACACCCACACCATACCGTCGTCGGACTGTAAAAATCAAAAAGTAGAATTCTAGATTAAGATGCTCTGAATCGAGCTATGCTGAGCAATTCTAATTTCAGTTTTTGGTTAGCGAGAAAAATGGAGTTTGGGGTGGGGTACTTTGTTAGGGGAGGGATGTGAATTACCGACAAAAAAATCTGACGCATTATGCACCTACACGAAACCGAGTGACATATCATGATTGGTGTTATGAAGCTAAACATTAGAAAATAGAAGAATTGTGATGATGTTAAGCCTCATAAACAACCACTGATTAGCGCTCATCAATCATTATCGAACAATGCCGGTTTCATTGAAACGACATCATCTCCGAGCGATTGCCCATCAGGGCAGATTGATCATACGCAATTAGGGCGAACAATCCGATTCCTATAATACAAGTGAATAAGCTTAATCAACGGTACATTCTGCGAGAATATATCAGCTCTGCTTGCCTCTTGTTGGATATCAGGGGTTGTTCGCCGAAGCTTAGTCATATGGTTGACTTGGCTGCCATCGGCTATGGGGCCCTCTTGTCTTCTTTGCGCTCTGTTTTGTTTCGCTTCTCTTCCCTTCTCTCCACTCAATAAGTCCTTTCTATCTGCACACTGAGGGCCCGTTTACCTATAGACGGCCGTCTAGCAACCAGAGGCAGTGCCGACCGTCAAAGAAAGTCAGTTAGGTAAACGTGCTTTCAGTTATATACTAGACAGTATATTAGCTAAACGTGCAATGATTCGGTTTTATTTACATACCTTCAACTGTCTGTCTCTCTCCAAAAATTAAATTTGTAATAGTGGTTGTATTAGACGGTGGCGTCTCAAGCGTTATCTGATAAACGGCGCGAAAGTGTTTGACAAATTTTCCACGGTCCTAGATTCTTGTAGCTAGACCGTCAGAAAGTTCTGTTGCCTCCTCTGGCTAAACACCATCTACTTTGCGGCACACTCCCCCACTGTCAAGCCCCCCTTAGCGGTCGGCATCGTTTCAGGCTTTTAGACGGACGTCTATAGGTAAACGGGCCCTGAATGAAAGCCAACGAAACTGCTCTTAACACGACTCTCACTTTGACCGTTAATCTCTCTCTTGTTCTCACGCTCTGTAAAGTTCTTCCCGCACTATCTATCTTTACCCATCAAGCGGCTTGCAAGCACTTCATTCTAACTACCGCTTAAAGTACTCGGCCCGTTAGGGATCATTTCCAACACTTTTTTTCTCCCCCCCTTTTTTTACTTGTTACACTTGCTCGGCATTTTTCCGTTGCTCGGGGGTAACCATAAGTCGGGCACACTTCCCGAACGGGTAGGGAATCCATGTGGAAATCTGCACAAATTAGGAAATATGAGTGATTTCTCATGATTACAGCGGGTGAAGGACAAAAGTCGGGCGCACTTTTCAACTTCTTCCTTCGGGTGGTATTCTCCCCCTACAAGCAGGCCTAGAGACCCACCGGAGTACCAGCCTGCTTTTACCATTGCTTGTATTTAGAAGGCCCGTATTCATAACTGAACCTGCCAGACTTGTAGTTGTTGATCGGGCCATAAAGGAGGAATTATATGGAGAGGAGACAGAGGCGAATCGGGGGTGGGGGTAAATCCTGAAATTAGGATAGGGTCTGGCTACCTGGACTAAAAACAAGCCTCCAAGCCGCTAAGCTTACCAATAGTATGATACCGTAAAAACTCTTGAGATCCGACATCTCAGGCCGGTGTGTGGCGTGCTATGGCCGGGGGGTGCGCAATATCTTGACCAGCTATTTGGGGAAAAGATAAGCGGCAAGGTGATACCATGTCTCGTAGTTTTAACCTCCTGGTAAGTTCTCATCGGAGTCGGAATCGCATGAGTGCTCGCTTAAGGGAAGGTGTGGCAATACTGGTTGACGGTCGCAGTTTGCGACACTTTATTCGAACAGCAACTGACCTTCTTGTCTTCTCAACTCCATTCTAGAGTACCGTATTCCCTATAGTTAGCAAGGAAGTAGTATTTGGATAAAAAATCAGAGAACGAGAGACCAGATAATTACCCTTTGGTGTTCCTAGTTCATACCTCAAGTTCATCATATCTAAAGTTGAAACCCCAAGTTGATCATGGCTCATCGATTATCTAGAAATACAGCTGTTCACACTGAGGTCCTGGCGAGCGCAGAAAGGGTACGGCGAAAATCAAATCGGGAGCCAAAACCTACTCCTTTAGAATTCTGAAAAACAGCTCCAAATCACACTTCCTCCCACAGATTAAGCTGTCAACAGTAGACCAAGGGGGGGAAAGTTAGCGGTATTGTAATATTGGAGGTATGGGTTAGTGCCGGATGAAGTCAAAGGAGGAAACCATCAACTGCGAGTAACATTAGAAGAGGTTTCTCAAAGATATAAGGTGTCTACAAATTTGGATAATTGTGATAGTGTAGATTAACTAGCAAATCATGGGTTGATCGGTTGCGGCCAGTATAGTTGACATCAAACCTGCGTCACTGGGTATACAGTTCTCGGAATGAAGAGAATAGATAGTAATAATATTGAACTCATCAAAACTTTAGCTAACCAAATTAATTCTAGATACCGATAAGCACCATTTCAGACTGGGGGAGAAAGGAAGAAAATATTCTAAATATCATATCACGAAAGGTCTATGTTTATTTCATATTCTGGGGATGCGCCCGACTTTTACTACCTTACAAAAAAAAAAAAGCCACAAAACACGTTTGTATTGTGGAAAACTCTACGGAGGTACAGCGGGTAAGTTTTGTATGTTCCAAAAACGAGGACTGCCACCCTCACCCCCCGTGTCACTTACAAAATTACACACTGCACCTCCGTAGTTACAGTGTATGGGGTGCTTCCGACTTTTTTGTCTGTCCCCTCGTACAAGTACTCGTACGAGTACATACACCCTCCTTGATAGGCGACTAGTGCTGGATGTGACAAGTGGGTCTTGATAAAAAATGTTACGGTAGCATGGAGGTATCGTGGTTATTTCTCCTCATAGTCCCCCCTCCCTCCTCACGCCCTAGGTCTTTCGCCAGTTTTTAACTCTGCGGACAGAGTGTATGCTCAGCAGTTGAGTTCACTAAACTATCGTTACATAGCTGTATTTTCCTCTTTGGATTGACACATATTCTTTATAATATCATACTTTTACATCCACGATGCTCACATCACGATCCTCCATTTATATATTGTTGATCATCATAACCGCTTCTTTCAACACAAATGCAGAACTAGTCCGTGCGAAAAAGCTCTATTCCCCCGTGAAAACAGTTCGTTTGGAGGATGGGGTCTGCGGGCGGACAAGTGTCCACCGGAAACCCAGAGGTGCACTAGTAAGGGGTGATGTCCGAAAGATATGTTCTGTGCTGCAGGTACTTCTGATTACGGGAGGGCGGCTTGCTGTCCAACTAGTATTGAACCCCCCTCACCCCTTCGGTTAGATTTCTATCCTTAGTATAATGGGCAAGAGGGGAAAGGGAATTGGAAAATGAATTTGTCGATAACTAACTTAAGGACAGAGGATGCCTGCCTGGAGGTGATACGGACTCTCCCGGTCTGTTCGGATTCAACTGGACATTCTGGCAGAACGACAAACAGGATCCGTTCTGCTGCCTACCCAACCAGTTCGGGTACCAGACAGTGCCGTCCGAACCGGGCTCCTTGCTTGGGCCAGGGTCTAGGTGTGCTGACCCCGGGATGCCGGTTGCGGCGAGTTTGTTAGCTAAGAGTGTTTGTACTTTCTCTCCACTTCACTACCTTCGCTCGTCCAAAGCGGCAACTAATGTATATTAAAATGAAGTAGTTGGACCTAGCTCGGGGTACAACCGCCGGCCCCTCCTCTCGCGCGTCCGCCACGGCCACAGCTCGGGAGGGCCAAACTACCACCAGAGCCTCAGACTCCTCCGGAACCGATACCGCTGGTGCTAGAGGCGGCTCGTCACTAACGGGCTCTGGGGGCTCCAGGAAATCTGGACTCTCCACAGGGGCGATTGCTGGAATCGGCGGGGGTGCGGTGTTTGTTATCATTGGAATCGCTTTGATTGCTGGTGGAGTTTGGTGGGGGTTTAAGAAAGGGCAGCGGATGGGCCGGGAGCCACAGGATTTTGTCGTGAACCTTGCCTCTGCGCCGGAGTATACTGTTGGTGGGCACAGTAAGTTAGTGGAGGTGGGGATCCAGAAGAGGGGGTCTTGTACTTGTAGGTGTTGGTGCACCTGGGAAGCAGGGTGGGACGGTGCAGGCTGCGGAAGCGTATGGCACGGAAGGGAGGAGGGAGATGCAGGCTTGATTCCGACCTTCCTTCGTCTCCCTTTTACTCATTTACTTATTTACTAGATCCGCTCTATAGGGGGGAAGGAGAGGGGTCCGCGAGGTGGAGCAGGAAGAGAGGCTGGGGGAGTGATCTGTAATGACTACCTATAAATATTATTACCAGTGTTCTCGACCGGGCGGTCCGTCCGTCCTGGGCCAGGGCGAGGACTGAAGACAATATGTGTTTATATATGATTTCTTGGTCCTCTCAAATATGGTTTCTTTCTCTTCTTGAATGCCTCTTTCAGCTCTGTGTTTTCCGTGTTCGTTACTGATTGGAGTCTAATCTGTATTCTTTCATTGTTCCTATTGTTCCTCTCAGGTTACTTCTTTGATACTTTTTGTTTTTCTTTGTGGAGAGATTGCGGTGGTAATGGCTGAACTCGACCACTGTACTATATAGCTGGGCTATGTTTTTCTTATTATTCAATTGACAAGTGTTGTCACAATAAGATATCCCAAGTACCCCCCATTATCACTTCTTCGTCTAAGTTCTGATCGGATATTGCACTGAGTTCCGATCACATATTGCAACATTATGCCCCCCATACCCCTATCTGAGACCGAGTGACATCTCATGATTTGTAGGTGTGAAGCAAACATCAGAAAATAGATGATGTTAAGCGTCATGAACAACCACTGCTTCACGCCTATAAACCATTATTGAACAAGGCAGGTTTCATTGAAACGGTGTCATCATCTCCGAGCGATTGCCCATCAGCGGCAGATTGATAGTTGGCAGTACGGCGCTCGGGCTCCTGAGGTGGGTGAGGGAGAGAGCAGTAATGGGGAGGAGAGTGCTACTCACTGTGATTTATCTGAGAATGAGTTGGATGGATTTGAGGTAGAGGACGAAAGCGTTAATGGGGTGGCGGCGCAAACAGGCATTTTAGGTATATTATAGTGCTACGGATTTCGGCCTTTGTGGTGTGCTTTAGCAGTACCTAGGCCCCCCAACGATTTCTTTGTCTAATAACTAAACCAGGGAGCTTCCAACACAATCTGCTGAACCGGGTTCGGTTTAAGTAGTCCGGAAGATATTCTGTCTCTAGGCGATGATTACTATTTAATTGGCTAATTATCCATCTGCTATAAGAACCTCTACCCCCACCTCCGCTCTCTAAAATCTGCATTGAAAAGCCTAAGTAAATAGTCTGTAACACAAGACGTCAAACCGATCCGGCTCTCCTCTCCATCAGGCACTTCGTTATCCTCGGTCCTCCTCCGCTTACCCTCGCTATACCTCCTGACATCCTCTTGCTCTTCATGGAATGCCCTCCTCCGCCCGCAGAATTAATTCGCACTCCTTCAGCCTCAGCCTCAAACCCTCAAGTAAGGGCTCCAGCAATGCTCATCCATCAAGGCACATACGTATCACAGGTGGGCCGGGCTTGCAGAGCCGGTTTTGCCGTGGGCTAGTGGGGGGCTTGCGCAGGTGCCTTTGAGTATTCATATCATGGCATGAAAAGTGAGAAATGGGAAAAAGTACTTGTGCCAAGGTTGAGTCCAGGCGGCACAACCCCCGAATGCTCAGAGCCGGGGGTGCCTTGGGGGGTGCCTGATAGCTCAACGTGGCTTTGGATTTGGTGAGGAGGGAGGTGGAGGAGGGGATGGGGAAGGTGATTGGAAAGTGGAGGGGGGAGTGGGTCTGGGGGGAAGGGGAAGAGTGTGATATGTAGGTGGAAAGTTGGCTGGGAGTGGGGGTTGGAAGGAGGTGGAGTTGGGGTGGAGGGTGGAGGGGAGTAAGCGGAAGAGAGAGGAGGAAGAGAGGATTGTGAGTTTGTTTGAAGGGGGGCGGCGGAGTAGCTTGGTGGGGGCGGAGTAGGGGGTTCGGGGGGGAAGAAGGATGGGAATTTTGGTTTCGGTAGTGGTTATAGTGGTAGGTCAGAGGAGCTAATGAGCCAACAGAAAGCCGGAAGAGGATAAGGGCCCGAAAGAAAAAACAAAGTTCAACGTGACTTCTTGCAGCTCAACAGAACTTTGTGGCTTGGCTTCGTATTTGCCCGTGGACAAAATAAACCGCCCACCAGAAAACAGGAGAAATTTCGGCCATGACAACCGCACTCTCCCACCAACCCCACAATCTTGTAAACCAAAAAAATATTGCAAATTATAAATGTAAATACATGGTAGAATGAGTAGAAATTGAGAAATTTCTTCTGGTGGTGTTGGAAGTCCTCGGTGATGGGGAAGGTTGCGCTGCCATCGATCGTCGCTAGGCGGTTAATTTTGTCCATATACCATAACTTTGTGGTTTAACAGGACTTTGGGGCTCTATAAATTTGTGGCTGGCCATAGGTTCGTAGTTCAATAAACTTAGGGATGTCATTTATGCTGCTGGAGCATGGCATATGGTGAAAAAGGGGGATTCCGAGGTGGAAAAGGCAGAGAAACAGGTTCCATGGGCCCAGGATGGGAGAAGAGAGCAAAGTAGGGCAGAGCGCAAGCCTTTACCTGATGAGATAAAGGCACAAGTAAAAAGCAAGACGTCCTATCCAAGCCTCTAAAAAGAAAATATCTAGGCTAATAGTTATGAGCACTAAAGGACAAGCGAGGTTGCCGAAATAGATGTGAAGTAGAATGCTCTACTGTAGACTCCTAATGTTATATTGAGCGAAAAAGCTAAATGCTCAAGTTACAGTGGCTGTATGTTAAGCAGTAAGCTTTGTTGAGCCGCAATGTTTAGCTAAGGTGTGGACACTCTTTAAAGTGCCCCTGGTTGTGAACCGTGCGCATTCCTGGGTTGTTGCGCCTAGCCTCAACTATGGCGTAAGTAAAAAGTTACTAGTATTATAGAGAGTATTTAATTTGTGTTGATCCGGGAAATAAACCCTCCCTGGTAAGGAAACATCTCCCCTGGCACTTGTGCCTCAGATTAAGGGTATGACAGTAGAGCGCAGGCGGTCAACGGGGGTTGGAGGAGGAAAACCACTGTGGTGGCAACGCCCAGCGGCTTCCACTGTCACTGGGTAAATTCCTCCCTTCAGCCAGGCGGCAAACACTTGTGAGGTATATCATTCCGGCCGCCTTGATACAACAGTTCGATTGATGCAACGGGGGGCGCCCTTACGATACGGTATTAGGGTAAAAAGTACAAAGTCCACCAACGATCAGGCGGGGCCTAACAGCACAGCTTGAGAAATGGTATACTCTGCTTTAATTTTCTTCTTCCTTCTTTCTACTGTGGGTCTTAACTCAAATAAAAATAATATTACAAGTACCATGATCTCAATTCTGACATAGTGAGCGTTTTATTGGCAAGAATTTTACGCCAAGGCGTCGCTCTTGCATCTATCGAACTGGCGTATTGATATCTAGACGGCCGGAACTATTCCTTGGGCGGTCTGGGACGTGAAATTCGCGGCCAGAAAGCTAAGTCCAGAATCAGCAGAAGCTAGCTATCTTTCAGGTTCGGGATTTGGCTTTTCAAAGCTAAAGTGACTCACCATCTTAACAATTGATCGCTAGCAAATCACAATCATCGAGTGACCATATATCGGTTAGGTTTGTTCACTATAAAGAATACATTAGGGCTCGGGTGCTGGTCGCCAATTGTACCCAAGGTTGTGGGTATGTCAGTCGAAGCCTTCCTGATTGGCTCCTGAACCTTCTCGGTCACTCAGAGGACGGTATTTGCTCTAGCCACGGGTCCGGGGGACTGACAGATTTTTTTCATACCCGAGTACTTTCTCTGGCAGCCCAAGGGATGCTGTGATGCCCTGGATTAGGTGTGTGCTTGTATCCCATTCGATCGATCCATAAGGCTTGACGTACTTGTGTGGTACTTGCATGTCCAGCTGGCCGCCTCTGCAGCAGTTGGTCCAAAAATATTTACATTAGTTATCCCAACGTGGTTTCCGATAGCCAGAACACGCCACAAGCGCCCAAGATGTTGGTTCAGCGGAGGGCAAGAGTGGAGTTGCGTTGCAGGATGGCACTCGAATAAGTGTAGTATTTCCTTCACCGATGCGGTAGGCATAAGCAAAGTATTGTTGGGACAAGTGTTGGGAGATTTGGCCAGATGGTCTTGAGGAATCCGTCAGGCTCCGTGGAGAACCCCACTTTTCTTCAGCTATCAGTGATTCCCGTAGTCGACCCCATCCATCCATCTCCATCATCTACAATATCGTGAGCAGCCGCGAACTGAAAATGTCTGAATCATTTAGTAATAATATCGGCTCTTTCAACACGGCTAATATTAACCTTAGTATTGCCGATGACCGACCTAATATTCTGCACTGGCTATCCCCACTAGATCCCAAGTCCCGCCACGAGGACATCCAAGGCCGCCGAGTTGAAAATGTTGGGAAATGGCTTTTACAAACCGAGGAGTTCAGACGCTGGTACGCTGGCAGCGAGGGAGGTGAATCCGATAAGGCGGTTTTGTTTTGCTATGGGGATCCGGGGGTTGGCAAAACCTATATTAGGTAACAACGACGGGCTTCGGGGAATCGAAGGAAAAGGCAAGTGCTGACAAGCGACGATCGTAGCTCCTTGGTGATAGACAATTTGTGTGATCGGGCTAGAACACAAAATGCGACCGTGGCATGTTTTTATTTCGATTTCGCCGCGCAAAACGAGCAGTCCCCCACGAGCGTGCTAGGCTCTCTACTAAAACAGCTTGTTTGTGGACAGGAGGGGATCCCGGAGGAGATAACACGAGCATACAAAGACCAAAAAAATGCTATTGGTGGGCGAGGGCTACGACTCTCCGACATAGTGAGGATGATATCGATTGCCTCTTCCAAAAATCACACATTCATATGCATTGACGCTTTAGATGAATGTGTTGCAGGACATTGGGTCAAGCTTCTCGACTCGCTAAATCAGATTCTAGAAAATTCTCCGGGCACTCGGATATTTGTGACAGGGAGACCACATATTCTGCCTGAGATCGAGAGGTGTCTTGGAGGGAGAGTAGCGAGTGTATCCGTAACTCCTAAGAGAGATGATATTATCAGATACCTCCGGAGCAGGCTGCACGAGGATACCACCGGCGATGCAATGGATAGTAGCCTGGAGACGGACATACTGGAGGGAATTCCTACCGGTGTTTCTGAAATGTGAGTAGGAGCGGCGGCGCCAGGGAGTATTCCTCGGGGTGTCCACTGGCTGGGGCATTATTTGGATTCCTACTCGTCTCGCTAAATATCGATGCGATCTTGCAAGAACCCACAATCCATCTCAGGCGGCAAAAGCTTGGTGCGATAACCGATGGCTTGGGGTTGGGGGATGCTTACAGTGCGACACTGAGTCGGATAAAGGGGCAGGGAGGGGGGAAAGCAAGACTTGGCATGGCAACTTTAATGTGGATCTCTTATGCGGAGCGGCCATTGAAAGCGGATGAACTGTGCTACGCACTAGCTGTCGAAATAGAGTCCTCGAATCTCAATAGCGACAATGTTCCTTCGATAAGAACCTTGCTAGCTTGCTGTCAAGGGCTTGTTGCTGTAGACAAAGAAACCTCGATAGTCCGGCTAATCCACTTTACCCTTCTCGAGTACCTCCGGGCTCGGCCTGAGCTTTTTGGTAGAGCTCACGCGTCAATGTCGGAAACATGTCTAAGCTATCTAAATTCCCCGCAAATTAAGACTCTTTCTACCAGCCCCTCCCCCGATTTCCAGGAGACACCTTTTCTCGAATATTCTTCTCAATATTGGGGAATGCACGCAAGGCGGGACTTTTCAGATCCCGCGAAATCGCTTGCGCTGAAGCTATTTGACGGTTACAATCACCAAATGCCCATCAAAATCCTCTTGAAATCACAGCGGCGGTACTCGCACCTTGTGAGATTCGGTAAACCCTCTCATTTCAGCGGTCTCCACTGTGCATCGGTGTTTGGGGTCGTTGAGATAGTAGCTAGCTTAGTAGGGGTGGAAGGTTGTGGTATCAACCGGAGAGACTGTGTGGGTAATACACCTCTCGTCTGGGCTTCTTCGGAAGGGCATGAGGGAGTGGTGAAAATCCTACTCGGGCAGAGCGACATCAAACCCAATAAACCAGATAGGTACGGCCAAACGCCGCTCGCTTGTGCTGCTATGAATGGGCACGAGGTAGTAGTGAAAATGCTACTTGAAGATCGCGGCGTAAATCCCCAAAAATCGGATACTGGCTGCCGAACACCCCTGCTATGGGCTGCGTCGAACGGGCATGAGGGAGTGGTGAAATTACTACTCGAGCGGGGCCACGTCAAGCCCGACAAACCAGATAAGTACGGCCGAACACCGCTCCTGTTGGCTGCTTCGAATGGTCACGAGGGGGTGGTGAAATCGCTGCTTGAACGGGGTGTCAAGCCTGACGAACAGGATAACTACGGCCGAACACCACTTTGTTGGGCCGCTTCGAATGGGCACGGCGCAGTGATGAAAATACTACTCGAACGGGACGACATCAAACCTAACAAACCAGATAATGACGGTCGAACACCGCTCTATTGTGCTGCTCTGAATGTTCACGAGGGAGGGGTAAAAATGCTACTCGAACGGAGCGACGTCGAGCCCAACAAATCGGATACTGGTCACCGAACACCGCTACTATGGGCTGCTGCGGAAGGGCACGAGAGAGTGGTGAAAATGCTGCTCGAGCGGCACGACATCAGCGCTGACAACCCGGATAATTTTAATCGAACACCCCTCCTGTGGGCTGCGGCCAATGGGCACAAGAGAGTGGTGGAAATGCTGCTCGGACGGGGCGGGGTAAACCCCGGCAAACCGGATAACTACGGCCGAACACCGCTCTATTGTGCTGCTATGAACGGGCACGCGGGGGTAGTGAAAATGCTACTCGAAAGGGACGACGTGGAACCCAGCAAACCCCATAGGTATGGCCAAACACCGCTCTCTTGCGCGGCTATGAATGGGCACCAGGGAGTGGTGAGGGTGTTACTCGAAGGTGGCAAAGTCAACCCTAACCAACCAGATACCGACCGCCGAACTCCACTCCTGTGGGCTGCTTCGAATGGGCACGAGGGAGTGGTGAGAGTGCTGCTTGAGCAGGACGATGTCGACCTTAACAAGCCAGATACTGACAACCGAACTCCCCTCCTGTGGGCTGCTTTGAAAGGGTACAAGGGAGTGGCAAAAATACTACTCGAGCGGCGCGACATCATCCCCAACAAACCAGATAGGTCCGGTCAAACACCGGTCTCTTGTGCGGCTATTAGTGGGCACGGTGGAGTGGTGAAAATGCTGCTTGAACATCGCGGCGCAAATCTTCAAAAATCAGATGCTGGCTACCGAAGGTCCCTCCCGTGGGCTGCTTCGAACGGGCATGAGGGAGCGGTTGAAATTACTGCTCGGACGGGATGACGTCAAGCTCGACGGGCTAGATAACTACGGCCGAACTCTCCCTTGGGTTGGTTTGAATGAGAACAAGGAAGTGGTGAAAATGCTCCGCAAACGAGGGAAAGCCAACCCTGACAAACCGGACCGATCTGTCCTAACACCACCTTGGTGGGCCGCTCAACCTCATATTCCGGGGGCGGTGGTTTAGCCGCGGGTCCGGGGTCCCCCGGTGTGGCTTGTTTTTTTTCCAGCTGTGGATCGTTTTTTCATATTGGTGGTTGTTTTACTTTTCTGACATTTCCTTTTTCCCCTTCCCGCCCCTCTAAAGTACTAAAATATGGTTGTCTAGGTAGAGGAAAATGTGAAATACCAGTTTTTTTTCTCATGTGTAAAAGGGAGTCTAAAAACTAGTTATCTGAGATATGATGGTCTGTTCTTGTCGTGCTTGGATAAAGTTAACCGATCACCCTGGTGAACGCATCACTTCCGGCCCCCCACAAAAATCATTACCACTCAACAGGCACCTCATAATAGTTTCTCTTTTTCTATTAAGGCTGACAGATGGTGTACGGGTACTGAATACAGCCATTTATTTAAATTATTTTTACTTATTTTTCTTGGTTGGGCTGGGGTGGTTGCATCGAGGAGGTTAACAACACCACGGCGAAAATCATGAGCCTTCGTTGATCGGTTAATTTTGTCCACGCAGAATACCATGGACGCGGTTTGGCGGAGATCATGGTTGCATGCCACTTCCTTCCATGTGTGAGCCTGAGGGTGAGATCGGGAGGCTATTCGCACATTTTTCGAGCTGATAAAGGAGGATTAATATAGTAAGAAGCATTTTTGCTGTGTAATTAGCTCCTATTCTACTACCATATCATCTCGAATAACACCCTCTGAATGGAGTAGTGAGAAAAAGTAGAGTTTACGCTGATGGCTTAGCACTTAGAGAAGTAGAGTAACACCCCCGCTCTGCCAACCCATTGCTCCTCAGTGACAAAATGCCTTTCTCCGATAATGGCAGAAGACGAGAGTTAACTACTCCGGAGAGTATGTAAACATGTATTGTAATAAATTTCATAGGTACGAGTGCAGTCATTCTCTCCTAGAAAGCAAAAGTTGGTTGGTGGTTGCGGTTGCCGAACGACGAGTGTGATCTCCACTTTTTCCCCACAACTGCAGCCAAACCCTCCAGCGAGAACCTCTGATGTCTCAAATATAGGCTATGATCGGTAGAGTGTGTATTGGTCTTTATTCTTTCGACATCGCTAGCTTTTTTTATTTTTATTTTTATTTTTTGTATTTTTTATATCATATATTCGTTGTTAAGGTACAAACTACCGGGTGGAAAGTCTTGGCACCCCCCCGCTTGGTGGACAATACAATGAGAATGAAAGATCTTGAACACAAAAACACAAAGAAGATGAAATTTTAAGAGATATGTAAAATGAAAGTA
>Ga0307509_10001552_pt1 | contig 38670 bp, 29 predicted proteins | sample 10_EM_MG_FD_202245 | JGI IMG/M metagenome (GOLD analysis project Ga0307509, IMG submission 202245) | Populus trichocarpa ectomycorrhiza microbial communities from riparian zone in the Pacific Northwest, United States - 10_EM | ecosystem: Host-associated > Plants > Roots > Unclassified | place...
GGGGTCGTACTGTTGCGATTAAAAATGAGTTTTCTTAACTTACATGTTTCTTGCTTATCTGCGAATAACTTTTGCTTCATAGATAGCTAGTCATGATCACGATCTTAGGGTTGAGGGTTATTGCCTTTCTGCAGGGGTTGTTGGTTGGGCTTGGCAGACAGGGGTTCTGTGTAAATTAGGTTCTTTGTCACCTCTCACGCTTTCTCCCTCCCATCTTTCTTTCTCACCACCGGGGAGAAAAACGACAAACACAGCACAACGGAGGAACCGTTTGACTGTGGTTTGAGGAAAGGAACTGGGCCTGTTTTAGTTAGTTGAACAACCTGCTGGGTTGAATTTTCTTTGTGACGGAAATCTGATTCTTGAGTGTAGTTTTGTGCATTGGGTGTGCAGTTTAGTTTAGCTGGCTGGAATTGATCGTGACTTGTGTTGTTTGATCTCCTACTTAAAGGTTCTAGAAAGTGATAGTGTTTTGTCTGTACCTCCTCCGTTCTAGAAAGTAGATATACTCAAACCCAGATTACCTGTTTTCAGTACCCTTCTCGCTCAACCCGCGCTGACTAAGCTTTCACCACGACATATAGCGAGCGTCTGAACCAGCTACACCCCAGATACAGTGTATGGCTAAATACGCTCCTGTGGGCTGCCGAGAAAGGGGTAGAGGGCCAGTGAAGCTGTTGAGGTAGGAAAATGTCAACCCCGATAGTTCGAATTGATCCGGCTGGGTGCCGCTCTCCCGGGCTGCCGGGGGTGGCAATCAAGGAGTAGTGAAGCTAGAGTATTTGCTTGGGCGGGAAGATGTCAACCCGGACACTCTACTAGTAGACACAGTGCTTGATCAAACACTGCTCTTGCAGGCTACCGAGAGTAGCCACAAACGAGTAGTGAAGCCACTGTTAGTGCGAGGAGCTGTCAACCCTATAGTTCAAACAAATCCAGGGGAACACTGCTCACGCTCGCTACCGCAAACCAGCGTTTTCAAATCGTAGAGCTACTACATGCCCGAAATTCCTGACGTATCCGGCAATTGGGTCCCCGCTTGCTTCCCTGGAGTCTGTGATCTCGTCTTACTGAAACCGCCGTTTGTCAGTACCGGTAGTGTAGGATAAATATTGGTTTTTTCCCGGGCAGTCTGCGATGTTTATTAGTCTTTGTTTTTCAGTTTTTCTTCTAGCATTTTCCTGGATTTAGCTAGGGGTTTGTTAGGTAAGTTGACCTTTCTTTTCTTCCACTCCCAGGAAATCTCATTCTTTTACTCAATCTTGGAACAGATTTAGGTTTTGGTGGAGGATATATCTAGTAATTCATTTTGGGGCGGAGGGTTCTTTAATCTCATCTTTTTCTTCTCCCTCTTGTTCGAACATAGCGGAATGTGTGGGATAGTCGGATGTACTTACTGTTGACGCACTCGGGGGTGAATGGAAGAGACTAATCTTTTGTGGATTGGTGGGCGAAGGTGAGGGTGTCCGCGTCAGACAGCGAAAGGCCTCTTGAAATATAACTGCGCAATTCCAGAGAACGACCGACTTCTTTCCGGAACGATCTTATTTCTTGCTTTCAGGAATTATACACATGACCAGACTTCTAATTCTCGGGGGTACGATTCTGGTATGCTACTACTGTACAAATAGAGGACATTGGGGATATGGCTAGCAGAAACAGAGGAATGAGAGAATGTATACTTGGCAGTGGCTAGCCACGCGGAGGTATAGCATGGTTAGCCGTAGGAGGGTTGCTACAGCCTGGGCGGTACCGGGAGCATCGGGGAAGCTTTTGCTCGAAGGGGTTGAGCTCGAAAAATACTTTTTTTATATATCTTACAGTCTCTCACTCCAAGTCGATGGGAGTGAGGACTACGGAGTAACCGTTCGGAGGTTAGCCATGGATTTTTCTAAAAAGGGATCGGCAGGCAGATTGGAAGGGCGGAAGCCCACTCATAGGATATCACTCGTCACCCCAGGTTCCAACAATGTTGGAATAAGTCCCAATATGTGAAGCAGAACGGTAAAGACTTTGCGCAACTTCGACTCGCTATATGGTTCTTACTATTAACCAAAGAAGAGACCAAAGAGTGGAACATAATTTATATAGAGAACACAAGTGACCTCATCCTTCATACAAAGGAACCTATTTCCTGTCTTTAGCCCACAACGCATCACGAGCTCAGGCTGAGTATACGCCTCCAAAACGTAAAGAGTGTAAGAAGCCTAGCCAATACGAAATAGCCGCCCAATAATCCAGACCCAACCGACGATGTCTCACCACTACATAGGATGTAACCCAATAGGACAGAACGATATAGGAAAGAAATGTATGCGACAATGCCGTTGTTTGAGGACAATGGAAGACGATAATCAGAAATTCAACAAATAGGGGGTTTACTTTTTTCTTATTAAATCTATGATATGCTTTCAGGTACATGACAAGAACTTCCATGCAATCGGAGGGGAGCTCATGGCGAATGAGAACTCAAAGCAGAAAGAAAACAAAAGGGGTTACCCCGTATGTAGAGTAGGAAGTGTTGTTCATTGCTATCTAGTATTACAAGCAAGGGAGCTATATAGGTAGAAAACATACTCGTACATGCCAAGCCGAATCCCTTACAAATAATGGTTGGCCCAAACCCAGTGTAGTAATAGCTTACTTTAACCCAAAGACATTGCCTAAGTGGGTAGCCATGTCTACACATATATTACTCATAATACAAAGCATTGACTATTGACATGTCTTTGTCCTGTGTCCCTAACCCCGCGGTTCACACCTTTATTCAACCTTTCAGCTCCCCGCATTTTGAGAAAGACCTTTTCTCGGCCTTTCTAAGTATAACAAGAGAGATAGATTCCGCTAAGAACATGTATAAAAAGTGGTTATCCCTTAAGCAATGAATGGTCTAAAGGCGGGGGGATGCGATTGCCTCTCCTCGTATCACCTTGTCTCTCACGTCGGTGGATATTTGAGAAATTGGCAATGTCCGGTTATGAGCAGTCCTTGGGAGTGCTTTCTTGCCCTGCCTAAGGAATCCAGGAGAATACGCCATGTTTGCTACAAGGGCGGTTGTGTGCTCTGTTTGAGACTGGTTGTTATATAAGAAGCCGACTCTTCTCTTTTTGCCTGAAAAAAAACCCTTGTAAATTTAGCTTGCCACTGGAGAATCCATCGAGGGGGGTTGGAGGAGTGACAGGACCAGCTTTAGAGGATTTGAGGATTGGGGAGGGTTATCAGTGCATAGATACCTGTAGTCCAACAACCGGAGTAGATTAGACTTTTATTTACCTTCAGTGTTCTTGTCTTTCCTTATAGTTTCGGGCATGATTGGGGGATTAGTATTTAACTTAGCTTGTATTGAATTGAATCGATTGTCGGAGTAGGATTTCTTTCGTCCGGGGGTGGTTCCTGCGTCCCAGAGAGTAGACCTATTATCCCCAAGCTTTTTTCGTTTCTAGTACGGTAAAATTCCTTGAAGTCCACCACCTCAGTCAGCACTGTAATACCCGGATCCGGATTCAAGGTTCTAGAGAGATAGAGGGAAAGTGAGGGAAAGGTTGGTGGATGCCGGAGGAGCTATCGGCCTTGTAGTGCATTTGGGCACGGAGGGATTATGAAGAGTAACATGATGTGTATTATTATGAACGAATACATCTACTGATAGTATATTCTAGGAATGCTGCACAAAGAGAATGCCAATTGGAATGCAGGGGGGGGGGGAAGAAACCTAGGGGTAGTAGAGAAAGGATAAAACACCCCGAATCTAACCAAGACTGAAATCGTAATTGCAAAAAGGGCTGTGGATGGCAGGAGATTAATTCGCGGGAACCCCTATGTCTACGGTACTCTATAAAGGAAAAAAATGGAAAAATACTAAAATAGAAAAGACAAATAGGAATAGAGTTAAAATGAAAAAAGGAAAGTCTAAACTAGCGCCAAAAGCAGAGATAATAACTAGTAGAGCTGCGTACAAGCACAATCGATTGGGGGTTTCCGACCATTCGGAATTAGAGTTGCTATCGTCCGATAATGATAATAACTTCACTACACCCACTCGCCGCATCATGGTAGCATAGGACAAGGGTGTCCGGCCTTTGAAGTCCGGTGAGTTGGGATTGACATCCTCGCACCCAAGAAGGACCTTCACTACACCTTCATGCCCTCTGAAGGCAGCAAATGATAGGGGTGTTCGGCCGCGGCTATCTGGTGAATTGGGATTGACACCTTGGGAGTCGAGAAGTAGCTTCACTATGCCTGGGGCTCCGGTAATGGCGGCGTATGATAGCGGTGTTAGGCCATTGCCGTCAGACGAATTGGGACTGGTATCCCCAAACCCCAGAAGCACCTTCACCACATCTTCATGCCCTCCCGAGGCAGCAAATGACAGGGGTGTTCGACCGCTGCTATCTGGTAATTTAGGATTGGCATTGCGGGATTCTAGGAGTAGCTTCACCAAACCCAGAGCCCCGGAAATAGTAGCATACGACAGGGGTCTCAGGTTATTGTCATCGAATGAATTAGGATCGACATCACCGCGTCCTAGAAGTAGCTTCGCTACAGCTTCATGTCCTCTCGAGGCAGCGTAAGACAGAGGTGTTCGGTGATTGTTATCCGGTAAATCGGGATTCACACCCCAACGCCCTAAATATAGCTGCACTAGATCCTCTCGCCCCCACTGAGCAGCATACGATAAGGGTGTTATGCCATCGCTATCTGATGAGTTGGGATCGATATTCGGGCTTTCCACGAGTCGCTTTACCACGCCGGCATGCCCCCCCGTGGCAGCATGTGACAGCAAAGGTCGGCCAACCCTATCCAATGAGTTGGGATTGACATCTCCGCAGCCCAGAAGCAGCTCCACTGCACCTTCGCATCCTTTCGATACAGCATATGATAGGGGTGTTCGGCCTTCGGCATCCGCTAAATCAGGACTAACATCCTTGTGCTCTAGAAAGACACTGACTACACCCTCATCCTCGGAGGTGACAGCATACGATAAAGGTGTCCGACCACTGTTATCCGAGGAATCGGGATTGACATCCTCACGATCGAGGAAAAGTTTCACTGCACCCTCAGAACCCGAGGTAGCGGCATATGATAAAGGTGTCCGACCGCTGTTATCCGAAGAATCGGGATTGACATCCCTGCGCTTGAGCAAGAGCTTCACTATATCTCCATGTCCCTCCTCGGCAGCATACGACAGCGGGGATCGATTATTGCTATTCAATGAATTGGGATCAACATCCCCACGTCCTAGAAGTAGCTCTACTGCACCTCCGTGTCCTCTCGTGGCAGCATAAGATAATGGTGTTCGGCCATTGTTATCCGGTAAATTGGGATTGACATTGCTATGCCATAAAAACCGCTCCACTAGATCTTCCCGCCCCCAGTTGGCAGCATATGATAGGGGTGTTAGGCCATTGCTATCCGATAGATTGGGATCGATATGAGGGCTTTCCACGAGTAGCTTCACGACACCTCCATGTCCTCCCGCGACAGAATATGATAGTGGGCGTCGGCCACTGCGATCTAATGAATTCGGGTTGACATCCCCGCGTCCTAAAAGGAGCTTCACTACACCTTCATGCCCTCTTGAGGCAGCATATGATAGGGGTGTTTGGTTATTCTTATCAGGTAAATCGGGTTTGACACGGCTATGTTCTAAAAACCGCTCCACTAGATCCTCCCTCCCCCAATTGGCAGCATATGATAGGGGTGTTAGGCCATTGCTATCCGATAAATTGGGATCGATATGAGGGCTTTCCACGAGTAGCTTCACGACACCTCCATGTCCTCCCGCGACAGAATATGATAGTGGGCGTCGGCCACTGCGATCTAATGAATTCGGGTTGACATCCCCGCGTCCTAGAAGGAGCTTCACTACACCTTCCTGTCCCTCCGCGGCAGCGTATGATAGGGGTGTTCGGCCTTCACTATCCTGTAAATCAGGACTGATATCCTCGCGTTCGAGAAAGAGCTTTACTACACTCTCATTCTCCGAAGTGACAGCATACGATAAAGGTGTCCGACCACTGTTATCTGAGGAATCGGGATTGACATCCTCACGGTCGAGGAAGAGCTTCACTACACCCTCAGAACCCAAGATGGCGGCATATGATAAAGGTGTCCGACCACTGGTATCCGAAGAATCGGGGTTCAAATCACGGCATTTGAGGAAGAGCTCCACCACACCTCGATGTCCCTCCGCGGCAGCATATGATAGCGGGGATCGACTGTCGCTATCCAATGAATTGGGATCAACATCCCTGCATCCCAGAAGCAGCTCCACTACACCTTCGTGCCCTCTTGAGGCAGCATGTGATAGGGGTGTTTGGTTATTCTTATCAGGTAAATCGGGTTTGACACCGCTATGTTCTAAAAACCGCTTCACTAGATCCTCGCGCCCCCGCTTGGCAGCATACAATAGGGGTGTTAGGCCACTGTTATCCGATGAATTAGGATCGATATCCGGGCTCTCCATAAGTAGCTTCACTACACCTACATGCCTCCCCGCGGCGGCATACGATAGCGGTGTTTGGTTAAATTTATCTAAGCTGTCGAGGTTGACATCTTCCCGCGCTAACAGTAGCTTCACTATTCCCTCGTAGCCATTCCTGGCAGCCCACGAGAGAGGTGTTCGGCCGGATTTGCTTAAGCTGTTGGGGTTGACATCCCTCCGCTCCAACAGTAGCTTCACTATTCCTTCATGGCCGTTCCCGGCAGCCCACGAGAGCAGTGTTCGACTGGAATTGCTTGAGCTATCAGGGTTGACATCCCTCCGCTCTAACAGTAGCTTCACTATTCCCTCATGGCGGTTCCCGGCAGCCCATGAGAGCGGCGACTGGCTATACTCCGTGTCTGGGGTTTCGGGGCTGACATCTTCCCGCCCCAATAGTAGCCTCACTATTCCCTCGTGGCTATTCTCGGCAGCCCACGAGAGTGCGGTTCGGCCATAATTCGCGTCCGGCTGATCAGGTTGGATATCTTTTTTTCGCAAAAGCAACCACACTACCTCTTCATGCCCGTACCTTGCAGCCCATATGAGTGGCGTCACACCCGCACCATCTCTTTCGTTCACATCCCATCTATCCATCTCTATCAAGGTATTTGCGATTTCGGCGATGCCCAAGTATGAGATACAGTGCAGTGCGGAAAATGGCTTATCGCCAGGGTCACGGTCAAGAGGCAACCCCCCATTGATCGAGCTCCAAAGGAGTTTGGCAGATATGTGACTGTCGAACTGATCAAGGACATGGAGTGCAATTGTTTTTGCACGATCTGAGGGCTCCATTTGCATGTGGGTTCCCCAATATAGAGAAGAATATTCAAGGAAGGGTGTGCCTCGCAGGTCAGGGAGCGGGCCAGCTGAAAGATCTTTGACGTGCTGGAAGCTGAGATACGTCAAGCATGTTTCGGCCATCGTCGAATGAGCTTTGTCAAAGAGGTCGGGATGTGCGCAAAGATACTCTTGGAGGGTAAAATGAATCGGTTTAATAGTCGAGGCGCCCCGGTCTATGGTGAGAAGTCCTTTGCAACAGCCTACCAAGGTCGATATGGCAGGAATAACATTGTTATCGAGATTCTTTGACCCTATTCGGATTGCCACTGCGTGACATATCTCCTCCACTCGCAAAGGCCGCCTCGCATGGGAGATCCACATCAGAGCGGCCATACCGAGCCTTGATTTCTCCCCATCCTGAGTTTTTATCCTCCTCAGTGTTGCCCCGTACACGCCCCCCATGCCCAAGCCGTTCTTCACTTCTTTGAGCCTTTGTCTCCTTCGGTATATAGTCGTCTCTTGTAGAATCGCCTCAATGCTTAGGAAGACAAGCTGGAATCTAAATACAAAATCGTTCAGCGCATGGCTTTAAATATTTTTAGAAGTGCCCCCTTCCTACTTACGTTTCGCCAACTGTTTCGGGGATATTCCGCATAATTTCCTCCTCTAAACTCTCATCCATCGCGTCCGGAACCATGTCCTCTTTCAGCTTCGCTCGGAGGAATGTGATAACATCACCCTCGATAGGTGCTATGGCCCTAGTCGCTGTACTCCCACCAAGATGCTCCTCAACCTCACTCAAGATATGGGGTCTCCCCGTCATGAATAGCCGAATGCCGGGGCAGGTCTGGAGAATATGGTTGAGTGAATCGAGGAGGCTCTCCAGATGCCCAGACGGACACTCGTTCAGGGCGTCAATGCATATAAATGTGCATCGTGAGGACGAGATATCCTGCAGGGACTCCAACATTTCTGAGAGCGGTAGCCTCTTGTCACCAATGACCTCCCGGTCTTGGAAAGCTCTAACTATCCTTTCCGGAACTTCTTCAAGTCCAGCAACAACCTGTTTCAGCACGGAACCCAGAACATCAGCTGGGGATTGCTCCTCCTGAGCGGCGAAGTCGAAGTAGAACCACGCAACGGCAGCGTTTTCCTCCACGGCCTGCTTGCATAACGTATCCACCACGATGGAGCTAACACCGCAGCCTATTAGCAATATCTTTCTTCTATCAGATAGCTTCTCTCTTACCTAATGTAAGTCTTGCCAACCCCTAGAGCTCCGTAGCAAAACAAGGCTGCACCATCAGGTTCACCCCTACGGCCAAACCATTTCCGATATTCCTCAGTTTGAAAGAGCCAGTCTCCCACCTCGTCGACTCTACGGGTTCGGATTTCGTTGTGACGTATCTGAGAATTAAGCGGAGATAGCCAGGTCAAAATCTCCGACCTCTGGTCGGCCGCAGGAGGGTAAAGCGGCACATCGTTAAAAGCATTGTGATTGAAAACATTGTCGTGGGTAATGTGCTGTCGAGACATTTTGTATTGTTCGCGGTTTTGATGGCTGTGGGGGATGTGTTCTTGAGTAATTTTGTATGGTGGAGCCGGTTGAATTAATTCCTGGAGGGCGAAGAAAAGCTCTGCGAATCCAGCTGATGCTGGCACCTGTACAATACTCGAGTATTCTATTTCAGCCTGGTTTTTTTTTTGTGGGGGGGTCGTACTATTCTCGCTTAGCCTTCGCTGACTAAGCTTTCACCACGACTTCTTTCTACTCGAGTACCGGTAGTGATTGTCTCGATCCGACACCCCAGACGCGGTGTGTGGCCAAAAAGACCGCTCCCGTGGGCTACCGAGAATGGGGTGGAGGGGTAGTGAAGCTGCTGTTGGGGTAGGAAAATGTCGACCCTGATAGTTCGGATTAAAGCGGCAGACCGCCGGGGAAGCAATTGAGTAGAGAAGCTCTTGCTAGGACGGGAAGACGTCACCCGCGACACTCTTAACACAGTGCTTGATCAAACACCACCCTTGCGGGGCCATAAGGAAGCGAAGCCATTGCTGTGGTGAGAGGTTGTCAACCTTAATAATTCAAGCAAATCCAACCGAACACTGCTCACGTTTGCCGCCGTAAACCAGCACTTTTGAATGGGAGAGCTGCTATTATACATGCCCGACATTCCCGACATATGTGGTAATAGGGTTCCGGGTTGATGATCCCAGGAGTCTGTGATCCCATCTCACAGAAACCGCCGTTTTTTGATATCGGTAGTATCGGGTGAATACGGGTTTTGTCCTGAATGGTCTGCGATTTTTATTTGTTTTGTTTCCGTTTTTCATCTAGCGCTTTCGAGGATTAAGTCAGTAAGTTGGTTTGTTAGATAAGTTAGCCTTTTTCCCACCCCCAGGCAATCTTATTCTTTTGATCAATGATGGAACAGATTTAGGTTTTGGTAGAGGATATATCTTGAGATCTATTTTCGGGCAGAGGGTGCTTTAGTCCCACACAATAATTCTTTTTCTTCTCCCTCTTGTTTCAACGTAGCGGAAAGCGTGGGATACTTAGATGCACTAACTGTCGACCTACCGTACTAGGTGGTGAGTGTAAGAGGTTGATATTTTGAGGATTGGAGGCATAGGCTGGAGTAGCCGTGTCAGATAGTGAGTTGTCGCTTGAAATGGAACGGCGCAATTCTGGAGAATGACTGACTGCTTTCCTAGACGATCTTGTGTCTTGCGTTTCTGAATTATACATATGGCATGTTTTCTAATTTTTGAATGTACTTGTACTTTTTTCTTGTACTACTACAAACAAGCGAAATCGGGGATGTGGCTAGCTAACAGAGGATAAAAAGGAGAAAATATATAGTTAGTAAGTTAGGGGCTACTATACGGAAGCAGGGTTGTGTGCAGGAGGGTTGCTACAGCCTAGGAGTAGCTGAGGCATTGAAGGGCATTTCGCTGGAAGGGTGCACTCCCGGTGGAGCTCGAAAAAGAGTCTTTTTTATCTCACCGTCTCTCACTCTAGTCTGGGGGAGTGAGGACTATAAGATAGCCGTTCAATTTGAAGGGTCAGCCACAGAATCTCTAAATAGGGATCGTCAGATTGGAAGAGCTGAATCCAACATCATGGGATATCACTCGTCACCTCAATTTCAAACAGCAAGTTTACTTTTCTTCTTATTTTTTGCTAAATACGTTATATGACTTTTGGTACATGACAAGCACTTCGTTAAGGTACAGCGGATGCAATCGAGAAAGAGCTCATGGCATATAATACCTACTCGTACATATCAAGCCCAATCTCCCACAACCAATGGCTGACCTGAATCTAATATAATCATAGCTTACCAGTATTCTTACCAGTATTTTAGTCCAAAGACATTACCCAAGTGGGTAGCCGTATTTCCACGCATATCTAGTATATAATACCCTTAATACAAAACATTAACCATTGACATGCCTTTATTCTTCATCTCCAACACTGCGGATCCAGCCTTTGTCCAACCGTTTCGGTCCCTGCATCCTGAGGAATCCCGTTCCTCAGCTTTTCTAGGTATAACAAGAGGGATAGGTTTCGCTAAGCACGTGTATAAAAGGTTGCTATCCCTTAAGCAATAAATGTGCTAAAGGCGGGATGCGATTGCTACACCTCATGTCGCTTTGCTTCTAACGTTACTGGATATTGGAGAACTTGACAATGTCCGATTATGAGTCCCGGGGAGTGCGTTCATGCGCTGTGTGAGGAAGCCAGGAGGGCGCGCCATGTTTGCTCTAGGAGTGGTTGTGTGCTCGGTTTGCGACTTATTGTTATATAAGGAGGCGACTCTTCTCTTTTTGCCTGGAAAAAAAAACCTTTGTGAATTTACGATAGCTTACCACCGGAGAATCCATCACGGGGGAGTTGAAGAGCGACAGGACTAGTTTTAGAGGCTGTGAGGATTAGCCAGGGTTATCGGCGCATAGATACCGGCAGTTCAAAAACCAGGATAGGTGGACTTTTCTTTACACTTCGAGACCTTTTCTGTCTATCTGTGTTGCATTGGGCTAGGTTGAGAGGTTGGTATTATTTAGCTTGCACTGAATTCACTTGATTCTTGCATATGAGATTCTAGCGTGCGAGAGGATTTTACCTAATGCGCTGTTAGTGGTTCCAGCGTCCCAGGGCTACCCATCGGCCCTAGGTTCTTTCATTTCTGGCACCGTAGAGTCTCCAGGAATCCACCCTCCGCATCAGCGCCGCGCCCCATCCCCCGGATTCGGAGTAAAAAGCAGCTGGGAAGATAGATAGATTGATACAGGGGGAGGGGAGAAGGGTAGTGGATGCCGAGTGCGCTATCGCCCTGTGGCGCGCTTTGGGCCTGCAGGGAATATGGATGGTACGAGTAATTTGATGAGTATTATTATAAATGAAGGCTTCTACTAATATTACACTCTAGGAATGTTGCACAAAGAGAAGCTCAATGGAAATGGAGGGGGAAAAGAAACTAAGGATAATACAAACAAAATGATGAAACCCCCAGAACCCAAACAAAACCGTAATACCAATTGTCACAAAGGGCTGTAGATGGCATGAAATTAATGGGTGAGAATCTCCATTACTGTGGTCCCCTATGAATGTGGAAAATAGAAAAGAATAAATAGGACAAGAAAAAAGTCAAGAGGAAGAAAGGAAACCCTAAACGAGCGCCAAGGACAGAGATAATGACCAGCAGAGCTACGTACAATTTGGAATTAGACTTTCCGGCTTCCGATAATAGCTTCACTACCCCCTCCCGCTTCATCGCGATAGCATATGACAAGGGTGTCTGGCCGTTGCGGTCTGATGGATTGGGATTGACATCCCAGCGTCCAAGAAACACCTTCACCACAGCCTCATGCCCTCTGAGGGCAGCAAATGACAGGGGTGTTCGGCCGCGGCTATCTGGTGAATTGGGATTGACACCGTGGGATTCTAGAAGTAGTTTCACTATACCTGGAGCCCCGGTAATGGCGGCGTATGATAGCGGTGTTAGGCCATTGCCATCAGTTGGATTGGGATTCGTATCCCTGCGCCCCAGAAGCACCTTCACTACACCTTCATGTCCTCTGGAAGCAGCAAATGAAAGTGGTGTTCGACCGGTTCTATCTGGTGAATTAGGATTGACACTGCAGGATTCTAGAAGTAGCTTCACCACATCCAGAGCCCCGGAAATGGCAGCATACGACAGCGGTGTCAGCCAATTGCGGTCCGATGAATTAGGATTGACATCCTCTCGTCGTAGAAGCAGCTTGACTACGCCTTCATGGCCCCCTGAGGCAGCAAAAGATAGTGGTGTTCGGCCGTTGCTATCTGATAAATCGGGATTCACACCCCAACGTCCCAAATACTGCTGCACTAGATCCTCTCGCCCCCACTGAGCAGCATATGATAGGGGTGTTAGACCATCACTATCCGGCGAGTTGGGGTCGATATTCGGGCTTTCCACAAGTAGCCTCACGACACCTCCATGCCCCCCTGCGGCAGCATATGAGAGCAAAGGTCGACCAACCCTATCCAGTGAGTTGGGATTGACATCTCCGTGTCCTAGAAGCAGCTCCACCATGCCTTCACATCCTCTCGATACAGCATATGATAGGGGTGTTCGGCCTTCAGTATCCGCTAAATCAGGATTAATATTCTTGTGTTCGAGAAAGACCCTCGCTGCACTCTCATCCTCCGAAGTGACAGCATACGATAAAGGTGTCCGACCACTGTTATCCGAGGAATCGGGATTGACATCCTCACGGTCGAGAAAGAGCTTCACCACACTCCCAGAACACGAAGTGGCGGCATATGATAGGGGTGTCCGACCGCTGCTGTCCGAAGAATCGGGATTGACATCCCCACGGTCGAGAAAGAGCTTCACTACACTCCCAGAACCCGAAGTGGCGGCATATGATAGAGGTGTCCGACCGCTTCTATCCGTTGAATCGGGATTGACATCCCGGTGTTTGAGGAAGAGCTTCTCTATATCTCTATGTCCCTCCGCGGCAGCATATAATGGCGGGGGTCGACTATTCCTATCCAATAAATTGGGATTGACATCCCCGCATCCCAGAAGCAGCTCCACGACACCTTCGTGTCCTCTCGAGGCAGCATAAGATAGGGGTGTTCGGTTATTGTTGTCCGGTAAATCGGGATTGATATCGCTATGTGATAAAAATCGCTTCACTAGATCCTCCCGCCCCCACTCGGCAGCATACGATAAGGGTGTTAGGCCGTTGGCATCATCCAATGAATTGGGATCGATATCCGGGCTTTCCACCAGTAGCTTCACTACGCCTCCGTGCCCTCCCGCGGCAGCATATGATAATGGAGGTCGGCCATCGCGATCCAATGAATTCGGGTTGACATCCCCGCGCCCTAGAAGCAGCTCCACTACACCTTCGTGTCCTCTCGAGGCAGCATAGGATAGTGGTGTTCGGCTATTGTTATCCGGTAAATCGGGATTGATATCGCTATGTGCTAAAAACAGCTTCACTAGATCCTCTCGCCCCCAATTAGCAGCGTAAGATAAGAGTGTTAGGCCATTCCTATCCGATGAATTAGGATGGATATCGGGGCTTTCCACGAGTAGCTTCACTATTCCCTCATGGCCGTTCTCGGCAGCCCATGAGAGCGGCGATTGGCCATACCTCGTGTCTGGGGTTTCGGGGTTGACATCTTTCCGCCCCAATAGTAGCCTCGCTATTCCCTCATGTCCATTCCCGGCTGCCCACGAGAGCGGTGTTCGACCGGTTTCGCTTGAGCTATCGGGGTTGACATCCCTCCGCTCCAACAGTAGCTTCACAATTCCCTCATGGCCATTCCCGGCAGCCAACGAGAGCGGTGTTCGACCAAATTTGCTTGAGCTATCGGGGTTGACATCCCTCCGCTCCAAGAGTAGTTTCACTGTTCCCTCGTGGCCGTTCCCAGCAGCCCACGAGAGCGGCGATTGGCCATACCTCGTATCTGGGGTTTCGGGGTTGACAGCTTTCCGCCCCAACAGTAACCTAGCTATTCCCTCATTGCCATTCTCGGCAGTCCAAGAGAGCGCTGTTCTACCGGATTCGCTTGAGCTATCGGGGTTGACATCCCTCCGCTCTAACAGTAGCTTCACTATTGCCTCATGGTCATTCCCGGCAGCCAAGGAGAGCGGCGTTCGACCGGTCTTGCTTGAGGTATCGGGTTTGACATCCCTCCGCTTCAACAGTAGCTTTACTATTCCCTCTTGACCGTTCTCGGCGGCCCACGAGAGCGGTGTCCGTCCAGATTCGCTTGGGCGATTAGGGTCGACATCTTGCCGGTCCAACAGTAGCTCCAGTACTCCATCATGACCATTCTCGGCTGCCCACGAGAGCGGTGTCCGCCCAGACTCGCTTGGGTGATTGGGGTCGACATCTTCCTGGCCCAACAGTAGCTTTAGTACTCCCTCATAGCCGTTCTCGGCGGCCCACGAGAGCGGTGTCCGTCCAGATTCACAAGGGTGATTAGAGTCGACATCTTGCCGGTCCAACAGTAGCTTCACTACTCCTTCATGGCCATTCTCGGCTGCCCACGAGAGCGGTGTGCGCCCAGATTCACATGGGTGATTAGGGTTGACATCTTGCTGGCCCAACAGTAGCTTCGCTACTCCTTCATGGCCATTCTCGACGGCCCAGGAGAGCGGTGTCCGTCCAGATTCGCTTGGGCAATCGAGGTTGACTTCTTCCCGGTTCAGCAGTAGCTTCGCTACTCCCTCATGGCCATTCTCGGCAGCCCATGAGAGTGCGGTTCGGCCACAATTCGCGTCCCGCTGATCTGGATGAATATTTTCTTCTTGCAAAAGCTCCCTCACTACCTCTTCATGCCCCTGCTTTGCAGCCCATATGAGTGGCGTCATACCAGCACCATCTGTTTCGTTCACATCCCATTTATTCTTCTCTGTCAAGGTATTTGCGACCTCGGCGATACCGAAGTAGGAGATACAGTGTAGTGCGGAAAATGGCTTATTACCAGTGTCGCTGTCAAGGGGTAACCCCCCACTGATCGACTTCCAAAGGTGTTTGGCAGATATGTGACTATCAAACTGGTCAAGGAGCTGAAGCGCAAATTGTTTTGCGCGATCTGAGGGCTCCATTCGCATGTGGGTTCCCCAATATAGAGAAGAATATTCAAGGAAAAGTGTGCCTCGGGGGTCAGGGAGCAAGCCAGCTGAAATATCTTTGACCTGCTGGCAGTTGAGATACGTCAAGCAAGTTTCAGCCATCGTCGAGTGAGCTCTGCCAAATAGTTGGGGATGCGCGCAAAGATACTCTTGGAGGGTAAAATGAATCAGCCTAATTGTCGAGGTATCCCGGTCTATGGTGATAAGCCCTTGGCAATAGCCCACCAAGGCCGATATCGTAGGAACATCATTGTTACCGGGATCATTTGACCATATCCGGATTGCTGCGGCATGACATATCTCCTCCGCCTTCAAAGGTCGCCTCGAATGAGTGATCCACATCAGAACGGCCATCCCGAGCCTTGCTTCCTCCCCCCCCTGGGCCATTACCCCCTGCAGAGTTTCCCCGTACGCGCCCTCCAAATCTACGCCATTCATCACTTCCCTAAGCTTTTGTCTCCTTCGATATATGGTAGTTTCTCGCAGGATCCTCTCGATGCTTAAAGCAGCAAGCAAGAATCTAGATACAACATCTTTCAGCACACAACTTTAGGTATTTTTATATAAGTGCTTCCACTTTCTACTTACATTTTCGAAACCGCCCCAGGGATATTCTGTAGGATTTCCTCCCCTAAACTTTGGTCCATCGCGTCTGGCATGGTATCCTCCCCAAGTTTCGCTCGGAGAAATGTGATGATATCATCCTCGATGGGTGTTATTGCTCTAGTCGCTGTCCTACAAGAAAGATGCTTCTCAACATCATTCCGGATATGTGGTCTCCCGGTCAGAAATAGCCGAGAACCGGGGGACTTCTGAAGCACTCGGTTCAGTAAATCGAGAAGCTTCGCCCGATGCCCTGCCTGGCACTCGTCCAGGGCGTCGATGCATATAAACGTGGGTCGTGAGGACGATATATACTTCAAGAACTTCACAATTTCATGGAGCCGCAGCCTCCGGCCACCAATGACCTTCTCATGGTCCCTGAAAGCTCTGGCTATTCTTTCTGGAACTTCTTCAAGTCCAGCAACAACCTGTTTCAGCACCGAGCCCAGAACATCAGCCGGGGATTGCGCCTCCTTCGCGGCGAAGTCGAAGTAGAAGCACGCAACGGCAGCGTTTTCTTCCACGGCCTGCTTGCATAACGTATCAATCACCAAAGAGCTAACGCAGCTTATTAGCAATATCTTCCCTCGAGTAGCTTCTCTCTCACCTGATGTAACTTTTGCCAACCCCTGGACCTCCGTAGCACAACAAGGCTGCACCACCTGATTCACCCCCACGAATACCACCGAGCCAATTCTGATATTCCTCGGTTTGAAAGAGCCAGTCTCCCACTTCATTCACCCTGCGAGTTCGAATATCCTCGTGCCGTATCTGGGGTTCAAGTGGAGATAGCCAGGCCAAAATCTTCGACCTCTGGTAGTCCGCAGGAGGGTAACCCCGCACATTGTTAAAAGCATTGATATTGAAAGGATCATCGCGGGTGATGTGCTGTCGAGACATTTCGCATTTTTCACGGTTTCGAGGATTGTAGAGGATGGGTTCTTGAGTAATTTTTTGCGGTAGATTCAGTAGAAGTAACTCCTGGAAAGCGAAGAAAATCTGGGGCAATCACGATCTAAAGGCTCCGTGGGCAAAAACCTACTGGTAGTCCGCATTAGTACTCAAGCAGGTTGTCTGTGAAACCAACCAACTGGTAGTTGGCAGCTGCCATACGCGCAGATCCCAAGCTGCCAACGGCGGAATGGGCGGCACGAAAGTGCCATACCCGAGTACAGTACTGTTACGGTAGAACTTTGGCTTTCTTAACTTGCTGTTTTCTTGCGAATAACTTAGACTAAAATACTAGGGTAGGGAACAAATAACCTGAACGGACAAGGGTATATTTGGCTGGTTAACCTTAAATAACTGTTCAGTCACTTTTTACCGGACCCTGTACATACGGTAGCTGGTCGCGATCTTGGCTTGAGGGGTGTCACGGTTCTGCAGGAGTGGCTGTTGCCTAGGCTTGGCAGACAGGTGGCTCTATGTAAATTAGGTTCTTTGACTTCTCTCACGTTTTCCTCCTCTCTCACCACCGAAGACCGCAACCATTGCGAGGAAGAACACAGCACAACGGAGCAACCGTTTTGACTGTGGTTGGAGGAAGGAAAATTGGGCCTGTATTTAGTTAGTCAGATAACATGCGAGGTTAGGCTATCTTTGGACGAGAATTTTCTCTCTTTTGCGCGGTTTAGTGGATTGGTTTTGTGAAGTAGTTTAGTGAGCTTGAATTGATCGCGGCTTGTGTGGTTTTCCTCTCTGGTTTAGAAATCTTCGAAGCGAAAGTTTGTTTGCCCGTCCTTCTCTCCTTCCATAAAGTAGATACTGTTCTCCGAATATTCTTGTTTTCAGTACTTGTATCGCGCTGTGCTACGAGTATGTGGCATCAATAATTATCACTTCCCAGCGAGTCCCGGTAGGCGAAACCGGTACCGAACAGGAACCCTATTTCGCGCCTTGAACCGAGTTGCTGTGTCACTTTTAGAACTGAAAACCCTAATCCCACATGTGGGGTGGAACTTTAGTTTACCAGCTTGCACTATTGCTTCTCTGGGTTTCCGGGACTTTGTGTTCATAAATACTGGTATTATACTTTCAAACAGGGTCAGTGACTTCCACCTCAGTTCATAAAGCCACCCGGCAGAGATCTTGATGAAATGGAGATACAGTAGTCTTTGGAGGCCGATTGTTGGCTTGAGGGGGGCATATTTCAAGTAAAAGAAATCACACATCACGAAGACTTGCACTTTTTAAGTGACAATTTTATGCTCGCATCGCATTGTGTTGCTTCGCAAGGCGATAATTCTTGTTCGTGCTGCCAAAGGAATTACGGTATATATTGGTTCCCGCGCCCGGGGAATGGGTAATTCCACTCGTCAGCGAAGAGAATTATTACAAGTACCATTTGCTGGGAGCAAGCATTCGATTCCTGTGGTTGAACGTCCTTCTTGCCCCTCTTGCGGCCCCAACCCACCCCCCCCCCCAATTGCTCGTTCTACTTTTAGTCTTTATTCATGAATTGAATACCCTAACAGGTTCCGTGCATAGTCGCACCCAGCTCTTCCAAATGACTGGATGTCTGAGGCTCTTTCGGAAACAAATATAACTCAACCGCGCACCAAGCAAGGAGGAAATAAATCGGCCATGGCAACGGTACAGTACAGTACAGTACCGTACTCCCCCACCAACCCCACAATAATAAAAACTAAAAAAAGCTAAAAATTAAACATGTGAATGCATGGTAGAATACATAGTAGAAATTAATCCAGGGGATTTCTTCAGGTGGTGTTAGCAGTGTGCAGTGATCAGAAAGGCTACGTTGCCGTCGATGGTTGGTGCGCGGTTAATTTGGTAAAGGGACAATACGGAGGAATGATAGGGTACAAGGCATAGGTTTTGTAGGTTCAACAAGCGAGGTTTGCTGCCTTTACCCTCTGTGTAACCTACAAAAAACTTATGCCCTGTAACGTATTGGACTGGGAAGTGGATCTGTAAAAATGCACCAAAAAAATCGAAATATGGAAATCACAATTGACACACAACACTGGAAATATGAGATTCAGAAGGGTAGGTGATATCTCTCATATTACACCATTTTAGATTTGCTTATTATTAAGCTATCCGGAGTATCTATTTTTTCGAACTTCTTGTAGAGAGGATTGTGCAAAATTCACATACAAAGTGATTTACTTCTGCATCTGATCCACTTCCCGGTCGAGTGCCTTACCTCTGGAGTGATTAATTTCTGTTGCAGTGATTTGTTGTTTTGCCCCGGCTGGTTGAGGCTGAAGGCGATCCTAGGACCGTCGATCAGAGCAGATCGGATTTGAATTGAGACCAAGTGACCACTCTGCAAGGCAGCATCCTGAGCGATGCTTGGCATTTTTGATTGGCACCAAATTTGGGTACAAGTGCTGAAAAACAGAAATATCGGGTACCGGTGTATCTATTCTGCAGGGAAGGAAGTAACTACAAATCACGATCTATCACTGACAAAAACTAGACAGAAAACAGATCACACAATTCACAATTGATTCAAGTTGCCTAGCTAGTTCACCAACCTTCACCAAAGAAAAATCCTGAGCCCGAAAAAAAAACAAAAGCGAAGAGAAAAGTCCAACCTATCCTGGTTGTCCGACTATCTATTCACAGGAGACCCACCTCTTGTGGTTCGCTATCCCAATTGAGCGTTGACCGTCCTGGCTCTTTCCCTCGGTGGTGGTCTTGGTGGTGAAAGAAAAGAAAAGAAAGAGAGGTGAGAAACGGCAACCTTGCATAGACTCACCCCCCCTGTCTGCCAAGCCTCAACCCACCGTCCTTGTAATGAACATGACCTATGAGGCTCTCAGCAAATACAAGCACCAGCAATCTTCCCCAAGTACAGGACGATTATGTACTCGTACAGTACACCACCGAATCAGTTCTAGTTAGGTAAGAATATTGGAACTAAGCAAAGACAAAATTTTTCCGCAACAGTACCCTGTTTTTCTCCATGAGGAAGGGGGTGGGGTTGTCGTATCATTCTCTTAACATTTGCTGACTAATCTTTCACTAAGGGCTGGTTTACTTAGAGATGGCTGTCTAACAACCTGAGACGATGCTCTTGAAAGTGGAGGAGGGTGCGGCAAATTAGATGACCTTAACCTACAGTAGGCAACGTAACCTTTTGACTGTCAAGCTACACGAATCTAGGACCGTGGAAAATTGGCCAAACACTTTCTCCCCGTTTATCGGATAACGCTCGAGACGCTGCCGTCTAGTTTAATCACCTACTGTATTATAAGTTTAATTTTTAGAAATAGGAAGTTAGATAAACAGGCTTTAAGCTATATACCAGATAGTACATTAGCTAAACATGCAACTATTCTATTTTCTTTATACACCTTCAACTGTATAACACTCTTTGACGGTCGGTACTGTCTCTGGTTGCTAGACGGCCGTCTATAGGCAAACGGGCCCTAAGACTGATCAGATGTCTAGTGATATGCTTAAGCACCAGCCCCGACCACGCAAACACAAGGTATGGCCAAACACCGCCCTCGCGGGCTGCCGATAAGGGGTGTAGAGGAGTTGTGAAGCTGCTATTAGGTTGGAAAGACCCCAACCCCGGCACTCCAAACGCAGTGCTTGATCAAATAACAGCGGAACACTGGTCACGCTTAACTTACCGCCGCAAACCTACCCTTTTGAATCGTAGAGCTGCTACATGCCCGACATTCCCGACATATCCGGTAATTGGGCCCCCGCTTGCTTCCCTGGAGCCTGTGACCTCGTCTCACAGAAATTTCCGTTTGTTGGTGTCGGCGGTGTTAGATAAATATCAATCTTGTCTAGGGTCCCCTGCGATGTTTATTAGTTTTTGCGTTCGGTTTTTCTTCTGGAGCTTTCAGGAATTAAGCTATGAGTTTGTTGGGTACGCCAATCTTTCTCCCACCTCCAGGAAATCTCATTATTTTGCTGAATGATGGAACTGATTTAAGTTTCGGTAGAGGATATATCTTTAGATTCATTTTGGGGCAGATGGTGCGCTAGTCTCATACCGCGATTCTTTTTCTTCTCTCTCTCGTTCAAGCGTAGCAGAATGCGTGGCATACTTAGATGCACTGATTGTCGATCTACTCGGGGGTGGATGGAAGAGACTGATCTTTTGTGGATTGGTGGGCGAAGGTAAGGGTGGCCGCGTCAGACGGTGAAAGCCTGCTTGAAAAAAACGGCGCAATTCCAGGGAATGACCCACTTCTTTCCCGGACGATCTTATTTCTTGTGTTCCTGAATTATACATATGATCTGTCTTCTAATTCTCGAATATAAGTTTTCTCGTATGGTACTCCGAATATGGGAAATCGGAGATATGGCTAGCAGAAACTGAGGATGGAGATCATAATATGCATACTAGGTGGGGGCTGTAACGCTGAAATATGGTTGAGTGCACTGGGTTGCTACAGACTGGGCAGTAGCGGAGGAATCAGTGAGGCCATTGCTGGGAAAAGTTAAGCTCGAAAAAAGGTATTTTTTTTATCTCGCCGTCTCTTACTCCAAGTCGGCGGGGGTGAGGACTACGAAATAATCGCTCAAGGGTTAGCCATAGATTTTCTAAAAAGGGATCGGTACGAGTAGATTAGAAAGGCGGAACCCAATATCATGGAATATCACTCGTCACACCAAGTTCGAGCAACGAGTTTACCTCTAAATTTATAATATGATTTTAGGTACATGAGAAGCACTTCCCTGTAATCTGACGGGAGCTCATGGGGAATGAGAACTCAAATCAGAACGAAAACAAAAGAAGTTATCCCGTATGTAGAGTAGGAAGTGTTATTCGTGGTTGTCTAGTAGTGTTGCAGATAAATTTTGTCTTTGTGTAGTACGTTCAAATTCCTCCAGCCAGCATCAAGCCAGACGAAAAGGCATTCCTGTTGGATGTAAGGAGATTATTTGAAAGTCTAAAGAGCGGGCGGTTGCTAGATTCTGTTGTAGGGATAAATCGCGTAACCGCTAAAGTGTTGAACTAGACCAGGGTTAAACTATAGGGCAGATACAGTATAATCGGAAACTTCATTCGCTCATCATAAAACTAACTAACCAAACATAAGTCTATATAAGAATAATAAAACTATCTCAATTATTCTATTGCTTCCCACCTATCAATCTCTTCTTCATGCATGACCCAATTTGCCTGCGTGCCTCCGTAAACCACAATAAAGGAAAGACATGACCAGAAGCCCTTCCGCTAATCCTTCCGTCTAGAGCAAGTGAAATTAGTAAAGCTGTTATCCTGTCTTGTCTCTCATCTATCCGCTTTCTTTATCTCTGACAACTATCCGGTTCCCCCAACTTTGGTAGATTCTAGTTGTTGAGAACGCCGATAACGAAACCGTTTTTATTAGCAATAAGAGCCCAATCGGCGAGTTTATACCACAAGGAATTAATGGAACCCTAATATTTACAACTAGATCTCAGCTGGTTGCGTCACGGCAGACCTGGAGAATGATTGATGTTGGAAAAATTGGGGAGGAAGAAACCCTGGAGTTGCTTTCAAAACGCGTTTACAGTTAGGGCAGTTTGGGAGATAAAGAAACAGCATGTTGCGGCGATCCTGGGCTCTATACATGACCTATCATTGGCTGTTGTAGGCTCGGCAGCCTACTTAACCGAGACTGGGACACCGCCGTCCACCTACCGGACTATTCTCCTAGAGAATGAGGAACGAATGAAGTACCTACTTTTGCCACTATTTTGCGACATCCGACCGGAAGTTGGAACTGAAAGCACCTTGGCTACCTACCTACTTTGTCACCTTCAACCAAATCAAGCAGTAGATACCGATAGTGGCGGATCTTCTGCGGCTCATGGCATTCTCGCTAGTTACGAGTGTCGAGCGTGGGGACAAGACATTTTTACCAGCTTGACCATTTAATCCAATTGTCCTCACGGGCGTATTTACCGACCAGAGAACTAAATCAAGGGAGGGTGGCTAGACTGAAAGTCATTTCACGGCTCTTCCCTCAATCTCTGGATGAGCGGCCAAGTATTGAGCCTACATATATGGATCGTGCACTCGCTGCCACTAAAGATCCAACAGACCCCATTGCGGAAGAACTCGATTCCTGCGTGGCACTCTGCCCTCTAGACCTAGGTTTCTATAGTGATGCCGAAATTCAATATCAGAGATGCACTGCACTCCGAGCGGAGCGCAAAGAGTGAGATGATAATGAAGGTTGATTGAGATTTCTGCTTCTAGGAATGATGAATTATTGTCAAAAGGTTCTCGACGTGAGGTGAGGGTCGCACGGAAGTAAGCTAATAGACTAAGAGATTTGACCTGGAACTTAGGCACTCGGAGGAAGGAATATGGAACGTAAGTTTACCGCCTATAATGCTTCGTTCATTCGCTCGCACTCGCTCCGCCCTAACTGCTCGTCCGTACTAAAATCAAACTAAGGTAAAGACAGGTGTATAAGTAAAAACATAATACGACATACTGATCCACCTCTGGATCACCCACACCTATCTCTGTGTTTGTCTCATGTCCCTATTCCTCCGTACACTCCCGTGATAACAAAGAAAAGAACATGCGGATAAACTCTCTATAGAACATTCTCCCGTATCCGTTCTATCTGCATATCTCCTAAACTATCCTTCCCACTCCCGTAACAAAGCCAAGCACATCCGTCTTAATCAATTACTCCTGCTTCTCTGTTAAGATTTAGTTTCCCCACCTGTAGTAGCGGGCATCGGGTGTGAGCTAGTTCTTTTTCACAGAAGAACTACTGCGGAGGACCAGTACAGTAGATCTAATCCCATCCGATAGCTTTTAGGATACGATAGTCAAGCTTGGAGCGGACCAGCAGAAGGGCAGTGACTGTTGTTTCGGGTGTTTTTCCTGTCTGTGTGTTGAGTGCGCTCTCTGCCTGTATCTAGTCTCTGCTTATCAGTCGATAGCTCCTTGCCGAAGGTCGCTACTCTAATACCACTACCACCACAAAAGTACTATTCTCTTGTGCTATCCTCGAGTCTACCACGCTATCCAGCCACCATTACGTTGTAAGCAGATTGCCATCAGTGTACCATTAGGGATAATATCAGACATGTCATCTTAAGCATTTCTTCGCCGGATGGTGGGTGGTGTTTATATGGTTTCTTTCAACTCTCAAATTCTGCTTTCAGCTGGACATGTTTTTCAAGCCCAGTACTATTCTGGGCTAAATGTGCTTTCTTTTATTGCTCCTTTTGTTCTTCCCATGTCGCTTTTTGATAGTCTTTGTTTCCAAATCCCTTATTGAGATCTGGTAATGGCTGAACTGAACCACCGCACTATCTAGCTGAACTATATTTTCTTATTATTCAATGATGACAGCGGTCACGATATGTGATCTTGGCCGGTATCTATTACTACGTCTCTAAGCGATTGTACAGTATATTGCTGCAGAAAGGTTTTTGGGTGGGCGCGAATCATAATTCATGACACAGCTTTGTTTGGAACGAGAGGGGAGGAGTGCTTTCTTGTCCCCTTTTAAGGATGCCAGGAGAACGCGCCATGTTTGCTATAGGAGTGGTGGGTCTCGGTTCGAGACTGATTATTATATAAGGAGACGACCTTTCTCTTTTTATCCGAAAGAGGAGACCTTGCAAACTTGACTTACCGCCAGAGAATGTATCGGGAGGATTTAAGGAGAGACAGAACTAGTTCGAGAGGATTTGAGGATCACCAGTGGCTATTAGCGCATAGATAGTCCAGCAACTAGGATAAGTTGGACTTTTGTTTACACTCTGGGTTCTTTTCTGTTTTCCTTTGTGGCATTTGTCTGGCTTGGGCGGTTGGTATTATTTGGCTTGCATTGGATTAAATCGATTCCGGCATATAAGGTTCCTTCCATTCGGGGGGATTTACCTTATGCGCACTTGGCAGTTCCTGCGTCCTAGAGAGTAGACTTATCAGTTTCGGGTTGTTTTGTTTCTAGTATTGTGAAATCTCTGGAATTCCATCATCTCAGTCAGCTCTGTATCTCCCGGGTTCGGAGTCGAAGGCTGCTGGGAAGATAGAGACAGGGAGAGAGGGGGGAAGGTTACTTAGTGCACAGTGTGCTATCGGTTAGGTGGCGCGCTTTGGGCACGCATGGGTTATGGTAATTAGATGTGTACCGCTGTAAATGAAAGCTTCTAATATACTAATATTATATTCTAGGAATGCTGCACAAAGAGAATCTCAATGGAATGGAGGGGGAAAAAGAAACATAAGGGTAGTACAAAGATGATAAAACACCCCGAACCTAACCAAAACTGAAATACAAATTACCGAAAAGGTATGCTGATGGGGTGAGATTGATGAGTGAGAATCTCCATTGCTATGGTCCTCTATGAATGCGAAAAATAGAAGAAAAGAAGAGATGTGACAGGAAAAGGATGAAAAGCAAAAACGGGAACCCCAAACGAGCGCCAAGAACAGATAGAATGACCAGTAGAGCTAGGTATAATTGTACAGGGGTTTTCAACGATTCGGAATTAGAGTTTCCGGCTTCCGATAGTAGCTTCACTACACCCTCTCGCTTCATCATGGTAGCATATGACAAAGGTGTCTGGCCGTTGCGGTCCGATGAATTGGGGTTGACATCATTACGCCCAAGAAGCGCCTTCACTACATCCTCATGCCCTCTGAAGGCGGCAAATGACAGGGGTGTTCTGCCGCGGCGATCTGGTGAATTGGGATTGACACCGGGGGAGTCGAGAAGTAGTTTCACTACACCCGGGGCCCCGGTAATGGCGGCGTATGATAGTGGCGTCAGGCCATTGCCATCAGATGGATTGGGGTTGGTATCACTGTGTCCCAGAAGCATCTCCACAATACCTTCATGGCCTCTCGAGGCAGCAAACGACAGGGGTGTTCGGCCGCTGCTATCTGGTGAATTGGGATTGACACCGCGAGATTCTAGAAGTAGCTTCACCAAACCCGGAGCCCCGGAAATGGCAGCATATGATAGTGGTGTCAGGCCATTGCCATCAGATGGATTGGGGTTGGTATCACTGTGCCCCAGAAGCACCCTCACTACAGCTTCATGTGCCCCGGAAGCAGCAAAGGATAGGGGTGTTCGGCCATCGCTATCTGATAAGTCGGGATTCACACCCCAACGTCCCAAATACTGCTGCACTAGGTCCTCTCGTCCCCACTGAGCAGCATATGATAGGGGTGTTAGACCATCACGATCCGGCGAGTTGGGATCGATATTTGGGCTTTCCACAAGTAGCCTCACCACACCCCCATGCCCCCCCGTGATAGCATATGACAGCAAAGGTCGGCCAACCCTATCCAGTGAGTTGGGATTGACATCTCCATGTCCCAGAAGCAGCTCCACTACACCTTCGCATCCTCTCGATACAGCATATGATAGGGGTGTTCGGCCTTCAGTATCCGGTAAATCAGGACTAATATTCTTGTGTTCGAGAAAGACCCTCACTACGCCCTCATCCTCCGAGGTGACAGCATACGATAAAGGTGTCCGGCCACTGTTATCCGAAGAATCGGGATTGACATCCTCACGGTCGAGGAAGAGTTTCACTACACCCTCAGAACCCGAGATGGCGGCATATGATAAAGGTGTCCGACCGCTGCTATCCGAAGAATCGGGATTGACATCCCCGCGCTTGAGGAAGAGCTTCACTATTTCTCCATGTCCTTGAGCAGCAGCATACGACAGCGGGGGTCGACTATTGCTATCCAATGAATTGGGGTCAACATCCCCACGTCCCAGAAGTAGCTCCACTACACCTTCGTGTCCTCTCGAGGCAGCATAAGATAGGGTGTTCGGTGGTTGTTATCTGGTAAATCGGGATTGACATCGCTATGTTCTAAAAACCGCTCCACTAGATCCTGTCGCCCCCACTTGGCAGCATACGATAAGGGTGTTAGGCCATCGCTATCAGATAGGTTAGGATCAATAGCTGGGCTTTCCACAAGTAGCTTCACCACGCCTCCGTGCCCCCCCGCCGCAGCATATGATAGCAACGGTCGACCAACACGATCCAGTGAGTTGGGATTAACACCTCCGCGCCCTAGGAGCAGCTCCACTACACCCTCGTGTCCTCTCAAGGCAGCATAAGATAGGGGTGTTCGGCCATTGTTGTCCGGTAAATCGGGTTTGACACCTCTATATTCTAAAAACCGCCCCACCAGATCTTCTCGTCCCCACTTGGCGGCATATGATAAGGGTGTGAGGCCACTGTTATCCGATGAATTGGGATTGATACCCCAGCTCTCCACAAGTAGCTTCACAACATCTGCATGTCCCCCCGCGGCAGCATACCATAGTGGTGTTTGGTTAGATTTATCCGGGCTGTTGAGGTTGGTTTCTTGCCGCTCCAGCAGCAACCGTATTATTCCCTCATGGCCATTCCCGGCAGCCCACGAGAGCGGTGTTCGACCGGATTCGCTTGAGCTATCGGGGTTGATATCCCTCCGGTCCAACAGTAACTTCACTATTCCCTCATGGCCCTTCTCGGCAGCCCACGAGAGCAGCCATTGGCCATACTCCGTGTCTAGGGTATCGAGGTTGACATCTTGCCGCTCCAATAGCAGCTTCACTATTCCCTCGTCGCAATTCTCGGCGGCCAACGAGAGCGGTGTTCGACCGGATTTGTTTGGGCTATCGGGGTTGATATCTCTCCGCCGCAACAGTAGCTTCACTATTCCCTTATGGCCGTTCTTGGCAGCCCACGAGAGCGATGATTGGCCATACTCCGTGTCTAGGGTATCGGGGTTGACGTCATGCCTCTCCAATAGTAGCTTCACTATTCCCTCATGGCCGTTCTCAGCAGCCCACAAGAGCGGTGTTCGGCCGGATTTGTTTGAACTATCGGGGTTGATATCTCTCCGCCGCAACAGTAGCTTCACAATTGCCTTATGGCCGTTCCCGGCAGCCAACGAGAGCAGCGATTCGCCATACTCCGTGTCTAGGGTATTGGGGTTGACATCTTGCCGCCCCAATAGTAGCTTCACTATTCCCTCATGGCCGTTCTTGGCAGCCCACAAGAGTGGCGTTCGGCCGGATTGGCATGGGCGATCGGGGTGGACATCTTTCCGGTCCAACAGTAGCTTCACTATTCCCTCATGGCCGTTCATGGCAGCCGACGAGAGCGGCGTTCCGCCGGATGTGCTTGGGGAATCGGGGTTGACCTCTTTCCGCTCCAACAGTAGCTTCACTATTCCCTCATGGCCTTTCCCGGCAGCCAACGAGAGCGGTGTTCGAACGGATTTGGTTGAGCTATCGGGGTTGACATCTCTCCGCTCCAACAGTAGCTTCACTATTCCCTCATGGCCGTTCTTGGCAGCCAACAAGAGCGGCGATTGGCCATACTCCGTGTCTAGGGTATCGGGGTTGACATCTTGCCGCCCCAATAGTAGCTTCACTATTCCCTCATGGCCGTTCTCGGCAGCCCACAAGAGCGGTGTTCGGCCGGATTTACTTGGGCGATCGGGGTTGACATCTTTCCGGTCCAACAGTAACTTCACTATTCCCTCATGGCCGTTCGCGGCAGCCAACGAGAGCGGTGATCGGCCATACCACCTGTCTGGGGTTTCGGGGTTGACATCTTGCCGCCCCAATAGGAGCTTCACTATTCCCTCATGGCCGTTCTCAGCAGCCCACAAGAGCGGTGTTCGGCGGAATTTGCTTGGACGATCGGGGTTGACATCTTTCCGGTCCAACAGTAGCTCCACTATTCCCTTATGGCCGTTCCCGGCAGCCAACGAGAGCGGTGATTGGCCATACATCGTGTCTAGGGTTTCGGGGTTGACATCTTGCCGCCCCAATAGGAGCTTCACCATTCCCTCATGGCCGTTCTTGGCAGCCCACGAGAGCGGTGATTGGCCATACCACCTGTCTGGGGTTTCGGGGTTGACATCTTTCCGCCCCAATAGTAGCCTCGCTATTCCCTCATGGCCGTTACTGGCAGCATACGAGAGCGGTGTTCGACCGGATTCGCTTGAGCTATCTGGGTTGACATCCCTCCGCTCCAATAGTAGATTCACTATCCCCTCATGGCCGTTCTCGGCAGCCCACGTCAGTGGTGTTCGACCGGAATTGCTTGGGTGATCGGGGTTGACATCGTTTCGCAGCAATAGTAGCCTCGCTATTCCCTCATGGCCATTCCCGGCAACCCACGAGAGTGCAGTTCGGCCATAATTCGCGTCCTTCTGATCCGGCTGAATATCGTTTTTTCCCAAGAGCACCCTCACTACCTCTTCATGCCCGTACCTTGCAGCCCATATGAGTGGTGTCACACCCGCACCATCTATTTCATTCACATCCCATCTGTTCATCTCTATCAAGGTATTTGTGACTTGGGCAAGGCCGAGGTATGAGATACAGTGCAGTGCCGAAAACGGCGTATCGCCAGGGTCACAGTCAAATGGCAACCCCCCATTGATCGACTTCCAAAGGAGTTTGGCCGATATGTGACTATCGAACTGATCAAGGAGCTGGAGCGCAAATTCTTTTGCTCTATCCGAGGACTCTATTCGCATGTGAGTTCCCCAATATAGAGAAGAATATTCAAGGAAGGGTGTGCCTTGTAGGTCATGGAGCGGGTTAGCTGAAAGATTCTTGATGTGCTGGAAGTTGAGATACGTCAAGCAAGTTTCGGCCATCGTCGAGCGAGCTCTGCCAAAGAGGTCGGGATGTGCGCAAAGATACCCTTGGAGGGTAAAATGAATCAACTCAATAGTCGAGGTATCCCGGTCTATGGTGGCAAGCCCCAGACAACAGCTTAGCAAGGTCGATATCGCAGGAATATCATCGTTATCAAGATCATTAGACCCTATCCGGATTGCTACGGCGTGACGTATCTCCTCCACATGAAGAGGCCGCCTAGAATGGGAGATCCACATCAGAACAGCCATCCCGAGTCTTGATTTCTTCCCACCCTGAGCTTCTATCCTCCCCAGCGCTGCCTCGTACTTGCCCTCCAAGTCTAAGACATTCTTCATTGCTCCGAGCCTTTGTCTCCTTCGGAATATAGTCGTTTCTTGCAGAAGCGCCTCGATGCTTAGGAAGTCAAGCGGGAACCTAAATGCAAGATGGGTTAGTAGATACCTTTGGGGATTTTTAGAAGTATCCTTTTCCTACTTACATTTCGGGCACTTGCACTGAGATATACCGAATGATTTCCTCCTCTAAACTCTTATCCATCGCGTCTGGCAACCTGTCCTCTCCCAACTTCACTCGGAAGAATGTAATGATATCATTCTTGATGGGTATTACGGATCTAGTCGCTGCTCTTCCCCCAAGATGCTTCACAACTTCACTCACGATATCTGATTTTCCTGTCATGAACAGCCGAGTGCCGGAGCGGCTCTGGAGAATTTGGTTGAGTGAATCGAGGAGCTTCTCCTGATGCCTTAACGGACACTCGTCAAGGGCGTCAATGCATATAAATGTGGGTCGTGTGGACGTGATATCCCGCAATAGCCCAACAATTTCTGAGATCGCTAGTTCCTGGCAACCAACGACCCTCCCTCGGTTCCGAAAAGTTTCGACTATTCCCTCCGGAACCTCGTCCAGTCCACTGACAACCTGTCTCAGCACCGATCCCAGAACGGCGGCTGGGGATTGATCCTCCTTCGTAGCGAAGTCGAAGTAGAAGCACGCAACGGCAGCATTTTCCTCCACCGCCTGCTTGTACAAAGTATCCACCACCAGGGAACTAAAACCGCAGCTTATTAGCATTATATTTCTTCCCTCGAGTATCTTCTCTCTCACCTAATGTAAGTCTTGCCGACCCCCGGATCCCCGTAACAAAACAAGGCTTCACCATCAGATTCACCCCCACCAATACCACCAAACCAGTTCCGATATTCCTCAGTTTGAAAGAGCCAGTCTCCCATCCCATCGACCCTGCGGGTTCGAATGTCCTCGTGCTGTATCAGGGGTTCAAGTGGCGATAGCCAGGCCAAAATTTCCAACCTCTCCTCGGTCACCAGAGGGTCATCCCATGCATTGCCGAAAGAAGAGATATTGAAACAGTTGATGTCCTCGCTGAAGTGGTGTTGAGACATTTTGTATCTCTCGCGGTCTTGAGGGTTGTAGAGGATGGATTCTTGAGTAATTTTTTGCGGGGGGTTCGGGTAAAGTAATTCCTGGAGAACGAAGAAAAGCTCGGGGGATCAAGATCCCAAGGCTTCGTGGGCAAAAGCCAAGCACTATTGTAGTCCGATCAAATCAGCCTGACACTGGCACTAATCCTCAAGCAGACAGTCTGTGAAACCAACCCGCTGGTACTGTACGAGTACTTGTAACCGGCGGCTACCATATGCGCAAAACCCAAACGGCTGATGGTGGAATGATGAAAGTACCATATCGACCCGTGCTATAAGTGGCATCAAGAATTATCGCTCCCCAGCCAGTACAAACGTACAGCGCCTACGTTTTGTATGTTTCCCAAGCGGGGTTGGCTGCTCTGGCACCCTGTGGAGCACGAAACTTGTTGCGGGGGATAAATCGCAGTGGCGGCACAACAGCTCGATCTAGACTCAGGGCTCAAACTAAAGGGTACGTATAATCAGAAACTTCATTCGCTCGTCTTCCTAAAACAAAACTAACTAAACATAAGTCTATATAAGAATAAAAGTATCTCAACCATTCTATCGCCACACACATCAATCTCTCCTTTAGGCATATCCCCATGATAACAATAAAGGAAAGACATCACCAGAAACCTTTCTGTCTATCCTTTCTTCTAGAACAAATGAAACAACTAAAACAATTATCCCGCCTTGTCCTTCATCTATTCACTTTCCTTGCCCCCGACAACAATCCACTTCCGTAAACTCTAACAAAACTTAGGAGCTGTATCTCTGTAGGCGAAACCAGTACCGCACAGATAGTACCCTATTTTGCGCCTCTAGCAGAATTACTGGGTCACTTTCAGAAATAAAACCTAATCTCATGCGTGCCATCGAACAAGATTCTTGCTTCAGTTTACCGGCCTCCACTAATACCTCTTCGTGGGTTTCTGGGCTTTGTTTCACAAATACCGATACGGGTACATGGCCAGGGACTTTCATCTCAGTTCATAAAGCCACTCGACGGAAGTCCTCATGGAATGGAGATTACCTTTGACGAAGACTATGGTAGCTCGAGGGGGGCATTCCGCAAGCAAAAAGAAATCACATTTCACGAAAGCTTTTGCTCTATCAGTGATTATTTCATGCCCGTGCTCATTGTGCTGCCCCCCTAAGCGAAGAATTACAGTACTCGAATATCGGTGGTCGAGTATTAGTCCCCCGTAAGGGATGAGCATTTTCCCTCATGTGGGAAATAGAATTATCATAAGTACGGTAGACTGGGAGCAACTATTCAATTCATGGGGCTGAGCTTCCATATCGCGCTTGTTGTAGCCTCCACCACTCCTCGTTCAGCTTTCGGACTTTGTTCATGAATCTACAAGTGATAAATTCCGTTGACCATTGCACCCAGATTTTCCAGATAGACAAAATGCAAAGAGCTGCTAGTACCTAGCGCAGCGAGGGATCCCTGACGACAGGTCATGTTCTGGCATACGGTAGAGGAATTCAGAACTCACAGAAATTCAAGCGAGGCAGCGTTGTCGTGATCCAGGATACGGTAGTTCGGGTTTGGAGGCTCTTATGGTTGTCTCACCTATTTTGAGGTATCCAATAGCAAACATCTACCCAACACTGCAGTGGATCAATTCCAAGTGAGACCATTCAATTATTTTATCCAAACATGAACAGAGCTGACAATTGTGGGCGCGTTTCCCCGATTTTCAATGTTCTTTCCTTGGCCAGGCCCCTCACGCTTCTGTTCTCTATTTCTATATTCTCTCTTTGATCCTACCCTACCGTAAACCAAAACTTTAGCCCTCACCACTCACTAGCATTCTGCCCTCCAACAGATACAGACGTAGGGAATTATTCGCCTCGGTGTTTAAGGTTACCGTACTCCCTCCGCCGAGCATGTCCCCACTCGCTTATTTCAGGTGCGCAAAAGGATATCATTCTAAGCGAGCTCGCGACCCCCTCCCCCCTGTCATCTTCAATCCTCGAAGGCAACTCTCGATCGAGCCATACGGTATTTAAACTCGCTGGCTCAGTATACCGCTCCTTCCTTCAAGATCTCTAGTGACAAAGACAAGACTTCTCCGTCTGACAATCTTCCCAGGGTTACCCACTACCAATCTGACATCCCTGGAAGGTGGAATGGGAATAAGGGCCATAGCAATGCTTATGGTATCATGGTTATGATCAATTTACTACAATTGTGCTGCCCATTGGGGCCGATTTCAGAGTTCGAAATCGGGGGCTGTGCCCGGGGGCAGGAGGGGCAGGCATTATCGGGATCCCGGAGAGACATCTCGCAAATAACTAACATGTTACCCCAGCTAAAATAAACATCTAGGCCTTATCGGTACTGCAGGAGCAGTAGGTTCACTAATCGCAAAAGTCTCCGAGAGGAGCCGCCCAAGAGAGTTTCCAATCACCAGGGATAGCCAGTTCGTGCTCCATGGATTACGGTCGGTGGTTCCTGGTAAGTAGTGTGGGGGCTGCAAACTAGTCAATAGGGTTTACTTTTATGTTTTTGTATCATATTTTGTAGCCATGGACGGGTGGGCTGTTAACTAGTTTCTAGGGAGGAGAGTGATCAAGCTTCGCCTCCGCTATCTCCCTACCCCTACATTTCTCAACACCACATTGCTTCTGGTACAAAATCTCACGATACTCTGCACTCTCAGTGAGCTGCCCCTGCTTGCACTCTCAGTGAGCTGCCCCTGCTTGCACTCTCAGTGAGCTGCACTTCGCCTAGCACTCTTCGTGAGCTGCAAAGATGTCCGTCCATGGTGCCCCCCAGGGTTTCCCTCTCCTTCCTTCCTCGGTGCCCTCCACCAGGCCCAGCTCTACTTCCTCTCCCTCGGAACAGATCATTTACGTGAGGAACTTCCTTGGGGAAACTCTCAACAAGCTGGGCTTCAACGATGTAGTCCCCCTTCCCACAAGCTCTGAGCTCGGTAGAGACCTCTCTACGGGCGAATCTATTATCCTCCCTCTTCTCTGCTCCACAATCAACGCACTGACTTCTCTCCTTGAGAGGGTCGACATCCTCAACGACCGCATCACGCACACCCACGACTCCATCAGCCAGGTGGCAAACTCGGTTCCCAACAGGGACGAGTTAACCGCCTCTTTGGCCCCCATCACCTCTTCTGTTCATGACCTGTCGCATAGGGTTAGCACAGCCCCCGCGTCACACAGACCTGCACCCCCACCAACCAATCAGGCTCAGGCCCCGCCCCCCCCTCCCAGAAAGCCCTCTGCTCCCATGCCCGGGCTGCATCCCGACTTCCCCAGACATGACCACGCCACCAACAAATACTATGGTAACCCTGAAGCTTTTGCTAAGTCCCACCCCACCTCCTGGGAAGCCTCCCACTTCGCCAATGGGGGTTGCCCCGCCGTTTCCATCTTCCTTCCGGGGATTCAGGACCCTACTTGTCCTCGGTTAACTTACGCCCAAGTCTCGGCCCCCCCGTCAAAGGGAAAGAAAAAATCCTCTCCCCAAGGGGTTGCCGCATTGGCCTCCCCTCCGGCCTCCTCATCCTCACCAGCCTCCTCCTCCTCCACCTCCTCCTCCAGACCCGCTACCCTTCCGGCTGCTGCCAGAAGGTTTTATGCTCCCAGACAGGACCCCCTCCCTCACCCGGACAGGGATACTATTGCTGCCACCTTCCCTGACATAGCCGCAGAGGTCTTGCGCTCGTCCAACTGCGCCCTCCCCCTTTCCTTCACAGCAAAAGTCAACTCGAATGGAACAGTGACTCTCCTGGGAGTCTCCCCCTCCACGCCTGCCTCTGATTACGCTCCCTTCTTCAGTGCCCTGGCGGCACGACTAAACAAATCTTTCCCGGTCGGCTCCTCCCCATGGCTCCCTTTTAGGCCCGCCCCCAACGAAAACCAATTTGCCATCCATGGCCTCCCCCTCCGATATCTCCCCGAGGACAACGAAGGTCTCTTCATGTACCTCAAGGCTGCCATACTCAACCCAAAGGGAATCGAGATCACCTCGGCCCGCTTCCTCAACCCGGATCTTGAAGCCAGCTCTGTAAAACTTGCCTCCTCGGTCATTGTCACAACCGGCCCCGAGGATGGCAAGAGAATGTGCCCTAACATCTTCCTTCTGTCTCGCAAGAGAGAGGTCAAAACCGCCCACTCAGCCAACAAGACTACACAATGCCGCAACTGTCAGAGATACGGCCACACGGCCCCCGTCTGCAAATACGATCACCCTGTCTGCTCGATTTGTGCCCTCCACCATCGTAAGGCAGAACATCGCTGCCCCAACCCCACATGTCCCAAGGAAGGCAACCTTCGCCCTGTTGCAAATTGTTGCTCTGCCTCCTCCGCCCACTGTGCCAACTGTGAGGACGGCCATCCTGCCACTGACCCTGCCTGCCCGGCTAAGCCTAGCCGCCTCCCTCCCAGTGAAGAAACAGCCCACGCACAGGAACACCCACCCTCCGTCTCTACCGAAGGAGACATGGACACAACCGAAGACGAGGGTGAGGCTGTTGCCGAGACCCCTAGACCCTCTGCCCCATCAACTGTAAGAAGACTTCTCCCTGCCTTCGAGATGGTTACTCCTCGTCCAATCCGCCCCTCAGCTCCTCCCTCGGTTTTGCGCCCTACTTCCGGGGCCGGTGGTCCACTCCCCCAGGTGGCCCCCAGCCCCTCCCCTGCTCCTTCCAACGAACCGGGCAGGGCCCGATAATGCAGTACAACGGCAGCCCTTCCATGTCCCCCCGGCCGGCCAGGGGTACACTTCGTTCCTTTTCCATTGTTCAGCACAACAGCCTTGGGAGCTGGGATGTGTTTCTCTCCCTTATGAACAGCATTGGTCAGTTAGCCTCCCCTCCCATGATAGTAGCCCTCCAGGACCCCCCCGTCAGGAGAGGCCAACTCCCATCCTTCTCTACATATAAGTGTTTTCACCCCTCCTTCCCCAAACCAAGGGTGGCTTTTTACATCCACCCCCACCTACTAAACTCAGTCTCGCTCCTACCCGGCGCATCCACCCGCCCCGATTTATTTTCGATCGACATATTTGCTCCCCATGGTTTCTTTGAACTTCAGTTCACTAGGTTCAGGGTTATCAATGCCTACAACCTCCCTCTCAAGTCTGCCCCTTTTCGAACTATCACCCCCCCAGATTTATTCCAGGACAACGCTTTCCCAACCATGGTGGTTGGGGACCTCAACTTACATCATCCCGCTGCCGATCCTCTACGCACATTCAACTCTAGGGAATACAACCTGTCGCACCCCTACTACAGTGAGGCATCGGAACATGGCTACTGTCTCCTCAATCAACCGGGGCTACACACATGTTTCCCCTTTGCACACAACGCCAGGCCCTTGGTCCTGGATCTCGCCTTCGCTAACAGTCCGCTTTTCCCTTCGTTCTCCCGTTGGGACACACCCCTCCCCTCGACTGGCTCTGACCATGTCCCGGCGCTCATCACGCTGGAGTCCCCCAGGTTCAGGCTCCCACCCCCTTCCCCCAACTGGTCAAAAACGTATTGGTCCAGTATCCTACCCGCCCTCCCCTCCTTGATACCTCCCCCTCCTCCATCTATTTGCTCGTCCTCCACCTTTGAGGAATGGTTCGACACCCATGCCAATAAGGTCAAGACCCTCATCTCCTCCAACACTCCTGTGTCATGCCCGTCCCCCAGATCCAAACCATGGTGGTCCCCTCTTCTCTCTCACCTAAGATCTGCCTTCCACACGGCCTCTCGTACATATAGGTCTTCCAGAGACTCCTATGACCAGTCTGCTATGCGCTCGGCTAGATGCTCCTATTTTACTTCCATTAAGAAGGCCAAGTTCGTCCATTGGTCTACCTACCTTTCGTCCCTCACCCCCTCCTCAGTCTGGGAGGCCAGGAAGCTCGCCTCTGGAAGGCAGACCTCAAGGTTCCCCTCCTTTCCTGACCAAGATACTCCCGAGGGCATCAACAAGGCCCTACTCTCACCTTTTTTTCCCTCTGCCCCTCCTCCGACCAACGCTCCCCTCACCCTCTCTCCCTACCCTGACTACTTCCCTCTCACTCAGGGTGAAATTACGCTCGCCCTTTCAAAGTCCTCCAACACTTCAGCTCCCGGCCCAGACACGATCTCTTACGACGTGTGGAAACGGGTTCACCAATCATGCCCTGCCCTCCTCACCAAACTCCTCTCTCCTTTGCTACAGTACGGACATCACCCCGCCTCCCTGAAGAAAGCAAATGGCATTGTGCTGGATAAGCCTGGCAAGGCATCCTATGATACCCCTGCCTCCTTTAGGGTCATTGTCTTACTCGAAACTCTTTCCAAAATACTTGAGCGAGTAATCGCTTCTCGTCTCTCCCTCCTGGCCAGGCATGTAGGCCTACTCCACCCTCACCAGACAGGATCCCTCCCGGGCCTCTCCACTTTCGACGCCACCTCTACTCTCACTCATGAGGTTTGCCTCCTTCAGAGACTCGGTTCCAAGGTCTCGTCTCTTTTCCTGGACATCAAGGGCGGCTTCGACAATGTCGACCCCGGCCAGCTCAAGTCAGCACTACGGGCCAAGGGTGCCCACAAATACCTCTCAGCATGGGTTGGCAGTATCCTTACCAACTGCATGTGTAGACTACTCTTCCAAGGCTCCCCAAGAATATTTTCGCCGGTCGCCGTGGGTACCCCCCAGCGCTCCCCCATCTCCCCCCTCCTCTTTGTTATATATGTTTCTCCACTGCACCCGGTGATACCTAAGGATATTGTAATCTCCTATGTGGATGATTTCGTGGTCACCGTCTCCTCCTCCTCCCACAGACGAAACGTTCAACTCCTTCAAGGTCAATATCGCTCTCTCTGCAGTATCGCGGCACCCAGGGGCCTCACCTTCTCCGTCCCCAAGACTGAGCTCATACACTGGCGTACCCCTCAGGAACGCTCACCTCCCTCAACGGCGGGAGTCCGATTGGACGACCTGTACTTCCCCCCCAAAGACACGGTGAGGTGGCTGGGATATTGGTTCACACCCCCTCTCTCTTCGAGTGCCCACTTCAGCAAGAGGCTGTCCCTCGCCCAGGGCTCCTTCGACACGATCAAAAGACTCTCTCCTCCGGGGAAGGGCCTCCCGCCGTATCTCTGCCACAGGCTGGCCTCTTCCCTCCTCGCCCCTGTCCTTCTGTATGGCGCGGATCTGTACACACCCCTTGTGAGGATGCAGGACAAGTTAGACGTATTTTGGCACCGCGTCCAAAAATGGGTCACCAACTGTTTTTCCTCCACCCCAGTCCCTATACTGGCGATAGAGTCCTGCCTCCCCCCTCTCGTCCTCCTTATAGAGCACCGACAACGCATGGCGGCCCTGAGAATGGTCTGCTCTCCACCCAAAATCAACCCTGCGTCGGCCAGGCTACACAAGTCAGTTCCGAACCAGTCTCCCTTCCGCTCACCGCTCTGCCATCGCTGTAACAGGTTTACTCATGTCTAACGAAAAGGTACAATAGAGGGCTAGCGATTGACCGGCAAGCGCTAGGTCTAAGGGAGGCTTCAGAGAACTCGAAGGTAATGAGGGATAATAGTTAAAGGGCAAGTGGAACTCTGAGATCGCCGTTCAACCAAGTATATTCATAAAACATGAGTCTGCTGAAGTCTGCCGTTCTCCTGCTAGCCAGGAGATGGGTTTAA
>Ga0307509_10001553_pt1 | contig 38660 bp, 32 predicted proteins | sample 10_EM_MG_FD_202245 | JGI IMG/M metagenome (GOLD analysis project Ga0307509, IMG submission 202245) | Populus trichocarpa ectomycorrhiza microbial communities from riparian zone in the Pacific Northwest, United States - 10_EM | ecosystem: Host-associated > Plants > Roots > Unclassified | place...
TAGGATTTCCTTTGAATTATGAATTACATTTATTTAAAATTAATAAAAACTAACATGAGATCTATCTAGTTAACGGAGCTCATGACTCGTCATAATGTATTACCAGAAAATCTATACAACTTCGATGAAATCGGATTTCTCATGGGAGCTACCCATTCAGAAAAGGTGGTTGTAAATGTTCGAGAATTGCGACTTAATGGAGCATTGAGATCATTTGGTATGTATGTAATTTCAATAATATATTTCTTCTATCATACTTATATACAAATAGATGGAAATCGAGAAATGGCAACAGTAATTGAAGGGATATGTGCCAATGGAGAGAACCTCAGTCCAATGATTATCTTCAAGGCAGAAGAGTTTCGAGTTGGTTGGTTTGATCCATCACTACCTTTCCCAAAAGATGTTCTTTGTGGTCATTCTCCTAATGGATGGACCGATAATGAAATGGGACTTGGCTACTTAATGCATCACTTTGGTCCTCAGAGCTTATCTGCAGAAAAGGCAAAAGGTCATTATCGAATGATAGTCTTTGATGGGCATGAATCTCATGTTTCATATGAGTTTCTACAGTACTGTATCGATAATCGCATCATTGCATTTTGTCTCCCTCCACACAGCACAAATCTTCTTCAACCACTGGACGTTGGTATTTTTGGACCATACAAGAATTATTACGCTCAAGTATTAGAAAAGGAATTTCGCTATGGACGCTATGGGGTATCAAAGGCGAACTTCTGGGAGTTTCTCTCTCAGGCCCGGGCAAAGGCCTTTACTATACAAAATATCAAATCTGCCTTTGCAACAACTGGTATTCACCCACTGGATCGATATATAGCCCTCCGAAAAGTCCCAGCTTATGATCCTATCAAACATCCTGATCCAAAGTTCATGTATGATGATCAACCAATCTCAAATTCCCAGAAGCATACATACATCCTGGAGTCTCCTACAACTCAAATCCTATCTGAGTCTGAAGCCACATCTATCCCCGAAAATCATACTCCCGAAAGACAAATTCCCAAATCACAAAACACAAGATCACTTCTTCATACCCGAAAGCGAAGATCGAATACCCCTCCATTAAGTGCACCTTCACTTAACCTTCCAGCGACACCGAAAACACCGAATTCCTTGAAACAATTAACGGATGATCTATTTGAATTAGCTAGCAATCCCTCTCTTAGTCCTTCCAAAATTCGAATTCATAAGACTAAGCTCACCAAGTTAATTCATTCAGCTCAGTTTGCACATGCAAAGATCCATCTGACTGAGGAGGCACGGCTTCAGCAAAAGGAGGAGGACCGGAGACGAAAGGCTCGAGATCAGCCTTGTGCTCGCAAGAAGATTCCAACCCAAGGACAGGCCTTTGCAACAGCTGAAGACCTACGACGTTGGAGGAGAGATATTGTTAGTGATGAATATAAAAAATTACAGCGCAAACGAGTTGAACAAAGCAAGAGAAGGAAAAACTTACAACATCAAATTTGTGAGCTAGAAAGAAAGATAGAGGATAAGGAAAACAATCCCCGATCTCGGATTAGACTAAGCATTGATATTCTTCGAACAAAGAGGGAAGAGATGCATCCGAAGATTATTTCTCTAACAGAGAAGATTAACCTATTAGATGATAAGTTAGCTGAGTTTGTTCGAGAAGGATTGGAGACAACAGACCATAGTGATTTAGGCGAGTATGATGAGGAGCCGGGCGAGTGCTCTGAAAGTGATGATGGCATTGGAGTGGAACATGAGGTTGAACAGAGCGGTACTGATAGGATGGCCAGACTCAATTAGATTTTTGTTAGTTTGTTTTTGCTTTTAAAGTGGTTACTTAATTCTTACCTTTAAATATATTTTTCTTCTTTTTCTTTTTCTTTTTAATTACTCTCATTTTCAATTAGGTAAGAAAACGAGGCAATGTGATGTTGCTCTGAATTTGTTATGTGGTTGGTGTTGTGGGGTTGATAGAGAGAAGTAGAGTTGAGAGAAAAGCAAGGTTTCGGTATAGCCCTATCAGTGACTAACTCAAAATCGCTGCCAAGACAGCAAGCGACTGTGCCACTCTCGCAACGCCGGAATCTCGCAACGCCGGAAAGGACTGTAATCTGATTGATCCTTTTCAGTTCTCCGTCTCTTTTCTTTTTTCTGTCTTTTCTTTTTTTATTATCTTTGAACGCTACCACAAAACCCGACTTACAGGACGGTATGATACTCGCACGCTCGCCTCCCGGGTATGCTCCAATACCTATCTGAACCCAACACTGAGAGAACCCCAACCTACGGTCGTCCACTTATCCATCTCTCTCCACCCACCCCATCAATCTGACACCCCACCCCCCCTCACCGACATACCAACCCACCCTTTCCCACCCTCACCTCCACCACTTCCACCACCGCCTCCAATCTCCCTGCGACACACCAAATTCAAATCCAACAGTACCTTCATGGCCCGAAAACCCCGGGCCCCAAGAAAATGACAAAGTCCCTTTCCCCAACTTCCTCTACCACAACAACAACAGCGACCACCACGGGTGCGGGCACAGCGACGAGTTCCGGTGTCCACAAGCGTAGGAGAAAGAACGCGAACGACGATGGATCTCATATTCCGCCCGCTGGTTTAGATTCTCCGCCACCAGCGGTGGTGCCGGCGCAAATTGTGAAGCCGGTTCCGGCGACAGCGGCCGTGTCGACTTCGGGATCTTCGTCCTTTCGGAATGTGTCTGCCTGCAATCGGTGTCGGTTGAGGAAGAACAGGTGCGATCAGAGGTTGCCGGCCTGCTTGAGCTGCGAGAAAGCAAATGTAAAGTGTGTGGGGTATGATCCGATTACTAAGAGGGAAATCCCGAGGAGGTTTGTTTTGGCTCCTTTTTCTTCTTTTCACTCTCGCCGTTTCCCGTGTTTTTTTTCCCCCTGAGAAAAAATATCCCTCTCACCTCTCTCTCGGTGAATTCTCTCGTGGAGTGGATTTTGACGGTCGAGTGAATTATAGTTACGTCCATTACCTGGAGACCAGGCTGGCTTATCTCGAGTCGCTGTTGGCGAACAACAACATTCCCTTCCCACCTGCTGAATCTTTTCCGGACTTGGCTCCACCGCCCCCACCCCCCTCTCAAACCCCCACGACAGCGTCATTCCCGCCACCGCCCATAGCGACAGCAAATTCGGCTGCCCAACTGGGTCCATCCCCGCAGCAATTGCTCACCCCGATCGATCCGGCACTCACTGCAGATGAACCCATGCAGGGAGGGCTTGAAATCAAGCGCGAGCCCCTCACCAGAAATCCCGAAAATACAGAGGAGAAGAAACTGGATAATCTCGTGTCTGATATTGGTCTCGTCTCTTTTGCTGGCGCGAGTGACCCTAGGTATCTAGGTTCCGCTTCAGGAATCTCCTTTGCGAGGGTAGTGTTTGCGGCTGTAAAGAGCAGCGCTTCCGGAGCGAATGGTGACCAAAATGGGGTAGGTGGCGAGGGTGGGTCATCGGGGCCTAGGCGATTCCGGCCGAGGATTGGGTCAAGCACAAGGATCAAGGGCGCTCGAGGGCTAGGTATCGGAGGGCCAAAGGAGGAATTGGCACCAGATGATGACGAAGATACACAGATGGGCGGCTCATTTTTCGGGTTGCACACTAAACCATCCATCATCCCTGCGCCTTTTCCGAGTAGGACATTAGCGGAGAGGCTTGTAAATCTGTATTTCGAGTATGCAAACCCACAAATACCCATTCTCCACCGGGGAGAATTCGCTGGTGTTATTGATAAGATTTACGGATGTGAGGAGGAAGTGGACTTTACGGCCAAGGGTGTTAACGGGAGTGCGCTCGGCGGGACTCATAAAGAAAAGTACCTACTAAATATTGTGTGTGCTATCGGCGCAGGAATATTCTTGACCGGGCCCGAGGACGGGGATGACCAGGGCCATGATCATCACGAGGCGGCAGGAAAGAACCGCGGTGGGTCACCAAAAATCAAGACCGAAAGGGGGAGGAAACCCAAAAGAAGTTTCAAACAATTCGAACCAGAATCCTATCACGCCACAGCAATGGTGCATCTAGAAGCCTTCTTGAGCCAGAGCAAGGGTGGCCTTGAGGAACTCCAAGCTGTCCTCTTACTTGCCGGATATGCTTTGCTTCGGCCGGTTTCACCGGGGTTGTGGTATATAGTTGGTGTCGCCGTAAGGCTGGCCGTTGATCTGGGGCTGCACTACGAGGACGCGGAGGCAATAGCAGCAAAAAGTGCAAAGAAGGACGGCAAGAAAGGGAAGCGGCAGTGGTCTAGAGAATTAAGAAGGCGTCTTTGGTGGTGTGTTTATAGCCTCGATAGACTGGTCAGCACCTGTGTTGGTCGGCCATTTGGAATATCAGACGAAGTCGTCAGTACACAGGTGGGCGGTTCTAATATCCCTTCCTTGAATTTATTGCCCGACGGAGAAAGGAAGATGCCGTTCTCTTGTTTCTGTGTTGATGTGCCAACATGGGAATTTCTTGCGCTTAGTTTCCGTCGCTCCTAGACGATCAGTACATCCATCCGACAGCTGGAATAACCCCTCCCCCTCCGGGAAAGGAACTGCCTTCTTACAAGACAATCTCTCACCACTACTTCCGTCTCCGCCTGCTTCAGTCCGAGATATTACAAGTTTTGCAGCAACAGTCGCACTCCCTTGCTTTCACCAGCACGTCCGGAAACCCTTGCGCTGACCCTCCGGTGTCAAAGCCTTCAAGGGGCGATATTTACCCTCCTCACCATCCTTACCATTTGCAAACCCCCTTCCTCCGCAATTTTGAGACGGTACAGTGCTGGCACAAAGACGTGGACCGCCGCCTGAAGGAATGGATCGACACAGCCCCGCAATCTAAAGAGCAGACTGGAGTCTCATTTTCCCTCGAGTTCTTACAGCTAAACTATTGGCAAGCTAAGATAATGCTCTATCGGCCGTGCCTTTCCGTTCCGGTTCTGCTCACAGGGGAGTTAGGGCCTAATGGAAATTCCTCTCGAGGAAGGGCAGCCGAGCGAGGATTTGGAGGAAGAAAAGTCAGTCCGGAGGAGGAAGAGAGGGTTTATTTGACTGTTGCAGAGGCGGGAAGCAAAGTCCTCAGGCTATATAGGCAACTCCATCGGGTCCACCAAGTGAACTATACGTTCCTTGCTACCCACCACTTATTCATGGCCGGTGATTACCCCCTAATCATACCTCGCTTTCCTGTCTTTGGCTTGACACTGACACTTTTGGCTAGGGATCTCGTTCCTTTACTCAATCTGGCACTCTCCATTGGTTCGCTCACGTTTGGCCATGGATGAGGTAGATTTTACGATATTGGCTGCTACCTCTGTCCTCGGGGATTTGGTGGACAAATGTCCTCCCGCTGAGGCTTGTCGCGACGCATTCGAGCGTATGTCACGTGCAACTGTTCAAATGTGCTTGGCAGGTGGCCGGGGGCCAATGAGCAAAATTGTACCTTCAGGAACATTTGCGCAAAGTTTTGGAGTTGCGGGGGCAACAGGGATGAATCGTGGAGGGATGACACAGGCAACGCGGCACCCAGCGACATTAAAGGAGGAGGATGACGAGGACGATGATGATGACGATGAAGAAGGGGGGATAGAAGATGTTGCGCCGGGCTTTACTAAAGACTTTGAAAGCATGACAAGAACGTTCGCCGGATCCCGACAGCACGATGACTATGAGCCCATGACGACCCCTCCCCTCACGACACAGGAACAGCAGGAAGAGGATCAACTAGTGCGAGAGCTAAAGCAGCAGGAACAACGCCAACAAGAGCAGCAACAGCAGCAACGACAGCACCAGCAGCAACAAGCAGAGCAACGTAAACGCCAACCCCACTTCGACGAAGACTTTCGCGAACTTTTCACTCCTGCCGCAGGAGGGGGGAGCAACACCGTCCCAAGCCTACGTTTCAATCAACAGCAGCTCCACCCTAGCAATCCCCATCATCCCCACCCTGTATCAACCCCGTCTCCACAATACACCTTGTCACCATCCCACAACTTTGCACCGCATCACCCGCTCACGTTCTCTTCTCCAACACACACGCACAACCAGCTTCCGCTCTCCCTACAACAGCACTTCCAATCTCCGTCCATGGATCAGGACGGAATGAGCATCGACCCGCAGCTTGCACAGCCGGTAGATTGGGGTAACCTGGATATGTCGGCGTTTGGTCTTGGTAGCTTGGACTGGGAAGGCGATGCTTGGAGCGATAGCGGAAGTACTGGCGGGGTAGCGGGGAGTGGGAACGCTGCAGGGCAAGGAATGGATCTTTTTGATGGATTCTTTTTCGGTCCCGGCGGGGCCTGAATCGGTCTGTTGGCGGGTTCTTCTGCGCCATTTTTTTATTTCCCTTTTCCGTTTTGTGTGAAAGTACGGCGCCAATCAAATGGGATCGGATCGAAATCAGTTTTGTGTATTATTATTACGGAGCGTTCTCTCTTTGATTTTCTTGACAATATCATTCCTTCTCTCGACGTTTGCTTGTCCTCATTAGTGTATTGTGTTAGGGCATATAGGACTTTTCTCTCTTTTCTCTTTTCATTTTTCGTCCGTCTGGTCTGCTATTATACCCACACCTACGTACTCTTACCCCCCTTCCCCTCTATATTTTTTTGTTTCCCCTGTGAACAGTCCTACCTGGTTCATACCCAAAAGCGTACCAGATTATATCATTTCAAGGTTTTCCTTTTTTTCCTTCTCCCTCTAAAACAAAAAAAAGGAAAGGTGGGTCAGTGGGTGGGTGGGTGGGATCTTGTCTGTTTTTTGTTTTCGCCTATTGACTTTTTTGTGGGTGGATCGGGTGGATATTCCATAGGTAGCCATCCGTCTGTTTTCTTCTTCTTCTTCAATGGGAGTTAGTTAGGGTAGTCTGTTGGCGGCACGGGTATGACAGACGACCGTGGGCTCGGGTTGCGAAGTCTAGTTGTAGTGAAAATTGAGGAATTAACGCGATACTATCAACCATTTTGAGTGAAGGAGTGTTGGGCTTGAATTTTTCATATCAGGGGGATTTTAGAGGGGAAGGAAAAATAATGGTAGATATTGTGATGTCTGTTAGTGTGTTTCATTTTCTGCGTTCTAATTCGATGGGAGGAAATGCTCTTTCTCGATGTATTGTACGTGTGGGATCTTGGATACGGGTATATGGTACCGGTTGAACCTTTGGGTGGGGGTACGCAGGGCATCGTATTGTGCGGTGGGTTCTTGAAGGGGTTTCGCTGTTATGGTTGGTGATTGTGCGGGCAGGGGGAGGGGGGGAGGTGTATAGTACTGCGTGTCCAGAACCGGTCTGATACTATCCAGGCCAAGCGCTTAGAAAAAGCGCGGAATGCAGAGGTATCGAGCGGTGCAAGTTGAAAGAAGGAATGCGAGAGAGAAAAAGGTTAGGTATGTGTTGGAAAGAGCAGGGCAGGTAAATAGAGTATTATATGTGTTGAGAGGTAAGGCGGAAAAGCTCTTGGGAAGCCCAATGAGCCAACATCCTCCGTCTATTAGTGGCAACAACAACGCAGCTAAGTTAGGATCACGATACTCTACAGTTTTCATTATCCCAGCCTTCTCGTCTGTCTGCCTGAACCCGGCTGGACCGGGGGGGGGGAGGATTTGATTTTCTAGAGTATGATAATATACGAGTTCGGGTAATTAGCACACGGGTTCTCGAATAATTTGTAATCCCTGCGTTGTGTGTAGACTATCTGGGATGAGGGCGGAAGTATAGTATGATAATCGATTGAGTTGGCGTTGAAATCCTGAAATCACGGTGAGGGGGGGGGTGAGTGAGAGTGATAATTGGTGAGGGGAGATATGGGTGTTATGGGGAAAAAAGGCTCTTCCTATGAGGGAGGTGTAATGGATCAAATGTTGAAGCTTCCTTGCCGCACATTTATCAAATCTTAATATTTCTGATAATACGAGTTTGCTCAGTAGCCACGCTATGTTTGTTTTCTTGGGTAAAGTTGGAAAAGAACTGGCCTACACTAGCTACTACAGATGGGAAAGGCAGGTCTTGGCTGAAAACACGAATGCCGGAGTCTACTCGATGGATACGGTGGCACTAAATCTACGTAGGTAGTCATCGGATAAGCCACGACGGGGTTCGAAAAGATAAGGCAGTTCACCAGTAGAATCGAGGATCGTTTCGAAACGGATATCATTGTATCATTGCATGAAATTAGCATTTGGTGAGGGGCCGACATCTTTGATTGGTGAGATGGCTCCTGCATAGAGCATGGTGATGTGGATACTCGAGCACTCGAGTAAGGTATTTTTTTCTCTCGCTACGAAACTGGCACCGGGGGGGGGGGGGGGTAAGTTATGTGGGTTTGGGGAGTATGACAGGAAAGCAGGTATGCGGGGGAAGTATCTCTTTTCCCTCTTCCTGTCCTTTCGGCTATGTGAACTTGGAAGGCTCTTCCTAATAGGTTCTCATCCCGGGAATTTGACTCAAAGCAAACCCGAATACCAATCTAATAGGGCAGGGAGGTCACGACCTGTAACGTTTCTCGTTGGCAGTAGCGGGTAAGTGAAGCTTGTCTAGCTGTCACATTCTCTCCCCGGGCCCTGTACTGTTCTCCTGGTACTTCGGGTGCGTGGAGATAGCAATTGTTTTATTGGAGATGGTTAGGAGGGATGGGAAGGCGACTGATCCCTCGGGTAACACAGCGTCCACTAGGGACTCTCGGATGTCTCATTCAGAGTTTGTGGGGACACAAATAAACCAAAGCAATTCTCATCTCCACAATCAATTCATGAGTGGCGGAACACCACTCGCCGGGGGTGCCTGGAATGGGTATGAGGAGGTCCCGAGGCTGCTGCTAGAACGGAATGACATTAATGCCGACAAAGCCGACAAATATGGCAGAACACCTCTTTGGCGGGCTGCGTGCAAAGGGCATGGGAGTATCCTGCGGCGACTACTAGGAAGGAAAGATGTCAGTCCCAACAGAGTTAACCAAGATGGCCAAACAGTACGCTCGTATGCTTTGATGCACAGGCAGGAGGGAGTTGTGAAGATACTACTGGAAATGAACGATGTCAGTCCCAACAAAACTGAAAAGTATGGCCATACAGCACTCTCATTAGCTGTGGACAATGGGCAGGAGGGTTGTGAGGATACTCCTGGAACGGAATGATGTCAACCCCGACATAGCTGACTAACGTGGCCCAACACCCCTCTTACATGCTGTGCGCCCCGGGGAGAAAGGGCTTGTGAGGATTCTGCTAGAACGAGATAACCTTAGCCCAACTATAGCCTACGTGATGGCAAAACACCGCTCTCGGGCTGGTGCATGTGGGGACCTGGGGATTGTGGAAATCCGCATGGGCCGGAACGACGTAGATCCCAATCAACCCGACAAGTGTTGAATTTTTCCTTTGATTCGTTTCATATGTATATTTTCCTTGATAATATCGTATATTTCTCTACTTGGTATATGTTCCCAGTTTTCACCTGTACACAGTGGACATTACTACAGCTAAGATACAATTGCGTATATTTCATTAATATTTCATGATAACGATTAGGGTTTTCTCATATGTGTTTCTTATCTGGTGTTCGGGCTTTTACGGTTGTTTATGCATTATTATATGCACCTGGCTTGGTCATATCATACATAATTCTTCCAAGTTATTTCCTCACACCATCTTAGATTTACGCATATTTATTGAGATTTTCTTGGCAGGATTTCAGGGTCAAACATGGTTCGCACTTGTGTTTCTTACTATGTTTTCCCTTATCTTTCTTTGTTATATGGAGAACGCACTTCCTGTATAAATACTGGAGTCACCGCCCATCTCACTTAGAAGAAATAAGAACCAGAACTCTTACCAATCTGCTCTCATACTACACAATTCCTCCTCACTTAGCGTGCAACGCAACCCCCTCGTACTTGCGCAGTATTCCCCACATAGCAGTAAAGATTGTGCACCATAGCCATATTTCAAACACTAACTACCAGGAAGCATACCCATCCGGGTCCTCTATCCTACAGCGTTGCGTTCCATGGGGCAAGCCAACCCAACTCAAAAACAACTTTCCTAACAAACCAAAACAAAACAAAACAAAACAAAATATAACAAAACTAATCGCGACCCGAACCCGCCGGATCGTCCACCATCATTTTCTCCACAACTTCAAAACAAACATCATGAGACCTAATATGCTGTCTCAATCCACTAACCGCTTTAAACAGTCTATCGCATCCCCAACATTCCTTAATGCCCACGCAATTTAAAGCTATCCACTTATTCACCATGGCAACCCGGAACTCTTCATCCCAGTCCTTTTTGTTGCCAACCTCCCTCTCCCAGTATTCAGTTTCAAGTGCCCTCCTGCACCTGTCCTTCCTCTTCTGCAAGTGCCCCTTCAGTCCCGATCCCCCAGGTCTGGCATTGCTCCTGCCCCCGTAGTTCCCCCCACAGTGGCCGCACCTCGTCTCCGTCTCCCCAACAAAAAACCATCGTCCTCTCATGTCCGTCATCTTCCTGACACAGGCACCCACATGGATTTTATCACATCCTTCACATGGGAGTTGTTTGATCTGCTCGGTAACAGTTTCGCCGTTCCTCGAAATTGTTATTGTCGAGTCAAATGGGTTCCCAAACATCACCCTTACCCCTAACTGTTCAGGTAAGGTCGTTGGTATTCCCATCCCCAGGTATTCGTGATGTGTCCACCATCCCTTCCATTCATCGATGTGCTTGTCGTTGAACAGTGTTATTTTCGGTGGTCTCCGGGTTTCGTACAAGTTGCATTCAGTCATGTGAAACCTTTCATCGTATCCCACACATGCTTCATGTCCAGTCTTGTCCGTTCCCGATCGTATCCTTATGAGTACATACGTGTCCAGTCTTGTCAGCCCTTTCAGATGATTGGGTTTCGTCGGTTTGCGTTTGTAGTACTCATGTCCCTGTTCTTCATGCCATGACATCCATTCTTCCGACCTCAGGTCCTTCGCTCTTCCTCCATTGTCGGCCACCTCGTCCCATCCGATCCACCTGCCCGGTTGTACATTCTCGTCGATGTGTTCGCCAGCAACCCTATCCGCTGCCTCGTTACCCTCGATTCCAATGTGTCCAGGGGTCCAATGGATCCTGACTTCTTCCAGCTGGTTCATGATGGGTACCAAGATGTCCCATATCCCAGCCCCCGGTCCGTCCTTTTGCATCGAATTGATCGTCCTTATGGCCGGAATGTAGTCCGTGAAAAGTGTACATTTCTTCACCTTTCTCATAATCGCATCCTCCATCGCGCATGCGATAGCCGCCAATTCAATTCTCACGGAATCGTACTTCCCGTGTATCGCAACTCCCCTCCTCGCGGTGATGAGTCCGTCCCCCTCCATCCACACCCATCCGACCGCCCCCTTTCCGTTCTTCCTCGCACCATCGCTGTATACCCACGACGCTCCTTCCGTAGTCGTAAGTACTTCCATCATCTCGGTATATTCGCTCACCGCAGCTACTTTGTCCTTAGCTATTCTTGTGACTGGTCTGGTTGTCAATTCGTGTTCTGAGGTATTTCTTGCTGGGACAACCGTTCCGTCGTCCCATCCCGCACTCAGACAGCCATACCATGGGTATTCCTTCCCGTACCCATTGTTGATGTCACGTTGCCGGCATCTCCTCCTTAAGTAATGCCCCTGTATGTGAGTGGGTACTATGCCAGCCTCCGCCAAAAGGATATTGTTCGCTGTTTTAATAGGCGTTCTTAGTCCAGATCGTATGGTGTCGTTAATGTTGATTTGTATCTTCTTCAACATCTTTTCATCACCGGCAACGAATTCCAGACCGTACCATACCGTCGGTAGGTAAACCAATTTAATCAGGCGATTGTACTCCCACGCCCCAATACCCCCTTTCGATCCATACCTTCGTCCAATACTGGCTATCCGCCTTCTCACGCCCACCCCTCTCTCCAGCCAGTATTCGGTATGCCCGTTCATTCCCCCGTCCATGTCCAACCGATACCCCAGTATCCTCATCTCATCCACAGGTTCAATCAACCCCTCCCCGGTTGCCAGCCTGTTCCACCTCTTCTTCCCCAATCCCATCTATTCCGTCTTTTTCAACGCAAAGGACATGTTTCGTAGCTTGGCTATCCGGTTGCAGTCCTCGAAAAGTTCCACGATTAAATCGGTCACGATCTTTTGGGTACTGCCTGCTACCACAATTGTACCGTCATCCACGTAACTGCTTACGATGCAGCTCCGGGTTGGTGTGTGTAATACGCGTGGTTTAAAGATTTCTTCCACGTACACACCGAACAGGTATGGTGATATCGGTGATCCTTGTGGTACACCTTTGTTGGTTCGGTAAGCCTTGCTCATCCTTCCGTTGAATTTCAGCCTCATCTGTTGGGCTGACATCCATCTGTCGATCCATCGAACGATTTCGTTGTTGCAGGATTTGTATTTCAGAATATCCACCTACAGGTCAGTTCTGATGTTGTCAAATCCTCCTTCCACGTCCATGGTCATCACCACTCTGTGACTCTTTTTGTGGTATTCGAGGAATTCCATCGTCTGTTTGACACTGTCGTGGCACGATCGTCTCTTCTGTGAACCGTATTGTGTGTCGCCTAATACCACGTCGTTTTCCATCCTTCGTAGTATTATTCGATCGATCACTTTTGCCATCGTCGGCAGGAGATGTATCATCCTCCATGACTTGGCCATCTGGTAATCGTCTTTCCCGGCTTTCTGTATAAGGACGGTTCTCGCTTCGGGCCATCTTGGCTCGCCGTATCTGATCAGGTGGTTCGTTGTGTCCACCATATGTTGTTCCTGGTGTTTGAATCAAAATCGTTGGAATGGATAGCTTATCCCATCGTATCCGCCGGCTGTGTTCCCCGGTGATCTGTTCAGCCCATTTTCCAGTTCCTGGGCATCCACCGTTATATCGACTTGACATTGTGCCATTCTTTGGGTTCGTCCGACTCGATCTGTTCGGCAATAATGTCGCTGATCTCCTCGTGCGTGTACCTTGGCTGCCCATCCTTGTCCTTGATCGGGGGTACAGACCGTCTCCCTTCCAAGTCCTTGACCATACGGAATATTTCCGGGTCCTTGGCTTTGCTTAGCTTTGCCTTCAGGTTGTCGTATCTTCCCTGGATCAACCTGTTCCTTAGCACCCTCCGGGCCAGTGACCATTCCTCTTTCTTACCACCTCTCCTCAGGAATTTCGTGTCAGCTGCCATTCGTGCTATTTCATCGTTGTACCACTCGTCCTTGCCGCGGAACCTCCTCTTTCTGGGTTGTTCATTTACCAGATCCGTAATATGGTTCCAACCGCCCCCCTCCTTGCTTATCTCCCCCAGCCTATACTCCACTCCCTTCCAATCCACCTTTTTCCAAGCAATTTGGGGTTCGATGTAGTTCCTCGGGATTTCCATATCCAGTCTGGTAATTATCCCCTGGTGTTCCAAAGCTGCTTTGTCCGTCCATGTCGACCTTTCGGTACCCTTTTTTAGGCATATGTCAATAACCGATATGTCCCTAAATGTAGGCATTTCAGGCGCGTCGATCCGGTATCCATGGTCGTCAGCGTAGTCGTTGACCGCGTATCCGTACGTGTTCTTGTGGTTGTCCCTACCCTTCGAACCCCATCTGGGGTGTCTGGCATTGAGGTCCCCGGCAATTATGTTGCAGTCGCACAACGATTCCAGCTTCACCATTGTCTCCTCCTTTTTCTCGCCCGGTCTGAGATACACACCTCCAAATAACTTTTCCTCCCCTTTCGCCGTATTGTATCTCACCACCGTGCTCCACTCATTATGTCTAACCAAAGAAACTAATCCTACAATATCCGTTTTTACAAAAACCTCCACACCACTCCCTTCACAAAAGGAAAATAATTCAAACCCTGCCCTTTCACACTCCTCCTTTTCCCCGTTCCTCTTGGCAGGCGCTTCCAAAATAAAAAACAAATCAACAAATGAAAGTAATTCCATCACTAGTTCCCGGTTACCCAAACTCCTTCCCACGTTTATCGTACAAGTTGTAACCCTCATATTTACGAGGATTTATTGTCCTCGCCGAACAGGTATGATCCCCTCATAAACTGGGAACCATCCTGGTCGGTATCGGTGTGTTTGGCCGGGACCGATGCCGGTCTGGCCACCTCCTTACCCTTACCCTTCTTCAGCGGTCTGCCTCTAACCACAGGGATTCCTTCCACCACGCCGACTTTCTCATACTCGGCGATCTTGGCACCGGGTTTAACGATGCCATGCTCCCTCTTTCGGAGTTCATATCGCTCCGTTGTCACCAAGGCATCGCTGACCGGTTTCAATCCATCGCACCGGGATTGTTGCTCGACTAGCGGAGTGCCCCTACCGGTCTTCGTCTTGTTCCTTTCCCGGTTTCTCGTGCTATCTGCAACACCGGTCACGGAGGTAGGGTCAGATATGACGGGGGTGTTGGGTCCCATCCTGCTGGGCGAGATCGAGCTTTTTCTAATGGCAGGGCATTCCTTGTACCCGGTCATGTACTCGTTGCTTTCGCACTGCATGCACCAAGTCTGGTAGTGCTTGCATCCGTCACAGGTGTTGGGGCAGCCGGTTACCGTACATCTGTGTTCCGTGGACAGATGGTTCTTCCGACAGTATTTGCATACCGGTTCGGCCCCGCATCCTGCGCCAACGTGCCCGATTTTCATGCATCTAGTGCACAGTACGCTGTTGTTCTCCTCCCTTCACGGTCGGCAAATTCTAGTCTTGCCGGATATGGTGATCCGCGGGGTGTCCTTGGCCATCATCGCTCTGACCTCGGGGCTCATTTCGACAACCAGGAGAACACCGGCTGTCGACTGTCGTCTCTGGTGGAATTTGCTCAGCTTGCCCACCCACGACGGTTTTGCAGCCAGTGTGATTCCCGTGTTACTCTGTTCGATGTCGTTGGCCATCGAACGGAATGCGTTCTCGTCATCCCAGTCCGAAGGGGACCACGATGCCTTTCCCGCCCTCGTCAGTGGAACCATCCCGACAAAGATTTTTACTTTCTTGGCGTCTCTCTCGAACCGGAAGTTTTCAAGACCCATGCTCTCGAGTTCTTCCCCGAGGGCAGATAGGTAATGGTGGATGTCTTCCACCCTGGTGTCCCTCAGGGATAACAGCACATCCCCGAATCTGTTCAGGCTGGCCTTTGAAAAGTATGCCTTCCTTTCGTTGAGGTTTCGAAGGCACTCGTTCAACCCGTTTCTGATGGTTTCCGGGTTTACGCCGACCGGTAATTTTGTCACAACACCCTTAGCAGTGTTGTACCTGATCTTCAGGTGGCGTTCCCGTTCTTTGAATTTCGAGGTTTCGACAACCGCTGCCGGCCTCTTCTTCTCGAACCTTTTCCGCCCCCTGACGATGCTGAACTCCTTGGTTCCACTTGCATCAGCGGCGATCTTGCTATAGGTGACCGTGTTGGACGGTCCAGCGGCGATACCATGTTCGTATGCCGGTTTAACCGGAGGAACTGCTGTAACCAGACATTCCACCTGTTTCCTCTCGTTACACTTCCCCTTCCCTTTCGTCGTTGTCGGGGTGGGGATGGGGACGGCCGGTCTAGTTTCCTTCGAAACTACCATCTTTCGTGGCCTACTCTCCAATTCGATTTCAAGATCCACGATCTTGTCCCTCAACCCATCCACTTCCTCCAGTAGTTCCAGGATCCTCTTCTCCACGCGTTCCATCCTGAACTCCATCGTTTCCACCTCCCAGGTTTCATTCATGGGGGTGTCCACTTTGACAGCCGGTACTGCCTCGGGGGTGTTCACCTTGGCTAGTTCTTCCAACATAGCCTCGGTCTGGGATCGGGATTGAGTGTACCCGACAGTTTCCAGTAGAGTTTCCTGTGTTCCAGGGATCACAGCCCATTTGCTGTTTCCCACACCGGATTCCTCCGTGTTTTTCCCATCTTCGAGGGTCATCGGTACATCGACCTTCGACCCGAGTGTTTTCACCGTCCTCTTGCTCGGTGGCGGAGCGTAGTCAGAGTCGGACGATCTGTCCAATCTGAACTTTTTGCCGTATAAGGCTCTTTCGGAATCGGGGATACTTCCCAGTCCATCCGATGTTGGCCAGCTAGCCGCCGTCGAGCTAGGTGACATGACCGATACGTAGTCGCCCTGAGTAGAACGGGTCGACGGTACGTACTCCGAGTTTTGGGAATGGTCAAACAGTATTCCCATCGTGGTGTCCTTTATCAGGGAGCATCCATCGCAACCCGATGTCTTCATCAGTCCCCTGATGACCGTGTTCAACTCGCTGATGGTCCTCGGGTCGCTGTTTCTGATGAACCCGTTCCAGGATTCATCCCGTCCCTCGCTCCTACACCCGTCGGTATGTGCGAACTGGAACGTCAGTCCGCATGGTAGCTTGTATGAGGTGACCAGCATCCTCGTCAAAATCTTCTGGGCGTTTTCAGCCCCCTCTCCCCTTCCTCCGCTGTATCCATCCGGCGTAACACGCCCAGCACTCATTCCCGCCATTTCCACCCTGTATCCGGAATTCAGCACTTGTAATGGGTGCTGACGCCTTCTCAAGGTGAACCCAACTCTTTATCTTCTCACAGGGATCAAATCCCCCACTTTATGGCCCAGGTATTACTCGGTAAACCAAGATATCTCAACCTGAACCTAAGCGAAGTCTTTAACTTTTCCTCTTTGAAGTTATTCACACTTCCCCTCTTCTTTTCCTCTCAGCCAGTAAAATCCACTCAGCCTCGTTCTTAACCAGTAGTAATCTGCCAACAACTCGAAATGTGATATCACAAAATTTTTCCAAGAAGGTGAAAAGTTAACAGAATTGCGAATACCAACAGAATCACGGATACTAGTCAAAAAGATCTAACACGTCTCGGGAGCCCAGGACATACAGTGCTATGGGACCTCGAACCCGAAGATTACTACGGTAGTGGCAGGCAAGCCCAGTGGTTTTACTAGGGATCTTATGGAGTGCATGGAGCTTCGATCGACCTGAGTTTTGTCGCACTTTGAAATTAGAACAATATCCGTGATTGGCTTGTCTGGTGGTTGCGGACCAATAGCCGCACGCGAGCGCCTACTGCCGGATACAAGTACCGATACCGCACAAGTACAGTATTCAACTTGTTTGTAGGGCAGTCAAGCGTGATTTAGACTATTCCACTATTTTCCCTTGATCAACACATCATCGTGTGTGCCAATCTCGCCAGGGCGTTGGAGTTTCCTCTCCTGGAAACAGTAGTTGCATTTCCCCCTTCACTTGTCGCAATTGAGTGTTGAAAGAGAACCTTTTTGATGTGCTTTCTCTCCTTAATGCAAAGAGGGGGGGGATCCTAGACATCCAAGCGTCATTCTCAATTATTCAACTTTTTTACGGTAATTCACTACTAACATTTCTACTCAGATAATATCGTATCAAAATCTACCTACTTGGGCAAAACAGAGTTTCGCTACCAAATAGAAAGCCAGAGGAATCGAGAGCCATGAGCGAAGTCTTGTTAAATGCCTGAAGACTGTAATTGTGCGGTCTCCGTGGAGGGTGGATACATAGTATGGCCCACGCTCCCTCCTGCTGATCTGTAGCGCCCCTATGTTGGTATCAGTTGCTCTTTGCAAAAGCCCACGGGATACCTAGTTGGTAGGACATCCAACCGCTGGCTTAACTTAGCCTTCAGCTACAATATAACCCATTCTTTCGGTCCATATCGCTCAGAGCAAGGACGGAATTCCTCAATTGCGGGTATCGAGGTGAGAGCAAGAGGTAAGAGCAATCCGTGGGCTTTTATTGGCGGATACAAGCAAAAGGGGACCAACCCTAACGTACGGAGACACGGAATGGCTCTCGGTAATCAGGACGAATGCAGTGAGTGGGGTACCGTAGTGAGCTACGGGCCTAAGCTGCCAACAAAGTAGGATTCTCGCGGATGACTGAACCTACTTTGTGCAATGGCCTGCTTTAAAAAGGTTAGAAACCGGGATATAAAAAGAGATTCTTTGAAATCAGACCAACCTCACGTCTCAGGGAAGGTGAGTTAATAGGCAGTTCAAGCTCAATTGGGTGGGGCTTGTTTTCTATTGGGTTTTTGGGGTTCGGTGCCGTGTACCCGAGTATGCATGATAGCTTCATAGGCGCATTGCTTTTTTCTTTGAAAAGTAATGATGTCGAAGGATGACCTGGGGAAGGGCCACAATTAGTGGAACTGGGTTGAGAAGCTGAGTTCGATAGTAGAGGCGGTCCAGCATCTCACAAGTGCGAACCTAAAGGCTGGCCAGACCGGACTTTATGCTGAAAATTCCCTGGTTTGGGCCTGTTTGGTGCATCAGAAAAACACTATTTTTCTCACTTTTGTGAGCCTTTCTCTCCATGAATATAAATAAACGAGGCATGTTTGAACACGCATTAGAAGGGCATTCTTCTATTCGGTCTCATCCTTATGGCATTTTTTGTGAGGTTAGAAGTGCTTTGGATGGAAAGGGACAACCGGGTAGGAGAGATGAGTCAAGCCATCCTACCGCATTACCGTATTTGGCTAAACAGAAAATCCCGCTCATCTCAGGGATCAGCCTATCATGGCGCAAATATAGGAAGTGGCAACTTAAGCTAATATCAAGACATAGCCGAGTGATAGGCTGTGATACTATGGAACTCAGGTATGATGAAGCAGAAATATTTTGGGAATTTTTCACAAAGGTTTAAGGAGGATTGTCAGTGTCCTAAATGTGGCATTTACCTCTTTCAATGCCCGAAACAATGTGAAATTAAGTTATCCTTTATTGTAAACATATTTCCTCTTCATTTTAGGTTTATAAATTTTGTGACACTGGAATGCTCGTTCTCTAGCTTGGAACTCGAATCCAAAACCTGAAGGGCGGTACCGGATAGGCTTCATGACCACGTATTTTAACAAGGACCTATGATACAGAGCACTAATCCATTGTTCTTAGCTAATTTGTATTTGAGTAATTAGCTTGGGATTGTGCAAATCGCTATTAATTTTGCTATAATATTATCGTAATGATATTATGATAATTATATTCTTTTACATGTTTGGTTCATAATAATTAGAGATTGTAGGTTTTAGGGAATATAAAGTCGACGAAGTATATGGCCCTAATCCTAGTAGGAAATTTCCGTAGTATCATATGATTGGCGTTACCTGGAGCATGTTATAAGTGCCATGCATTCTAGACTGGAATCTCTTATCAAACTTCTCTACCACTCCACTCTCGGAGAAAAAAACTCTTTCCTTTTATCATGCAAGTTAACCCTTTATAAGAACGAAAATCAAATGATAACTACGAAGAATCCTCACTTCCTCTCAACTTCTACTACTCCTTCATTTACTTCTTCTCTACCACCAACACCAACTCGCTCCTCACTTAACTTTCTGGTCCTCGCCGAATCACACTTCGATGACTATGACCTCATAAGATCTAAGAACCTCTTTAATGAACACCTGTCTCTCTTTCCCCACTCTCGAGCGAGAATTTACTTTAACATTGCTTCAATTCACCTCCTCCTCTCATCTCCACAAGAAGCCATCTCCTCCCTTCGCATAGCCACATCAATCGATCCCTACCTTGCGGTCGCACAGTACCAGCTTGGGACGCTACTCCTCTACTATGGCGACCTTGGTTCTGCTCGAAAAGCATACCAGAAGTGCCGCGATGTCATGTGCGATGAGGCGGTAGACTATGAGCAGGTTGGAATGAGGTTTGTGCTTTGGCCGGAGATGGTTGCTAGAGGCTTGGAAGCATGTGAAGGGGTTATAGGAAGGTTGGGAAGTGTGCCTGCTGGAGTTATATTCCGGGTCTGTGATCGCAAGGCTCGTGTTAGGAACATGGGGGTTAGAAGGGGTAGCTGGGCGTTTGGTGGGGAGGGGAGGGTGTTGGCGGCCGAGAAACATGAAAATGTGACTGATGGCGGAGATTTGGATGTCGGGCATGATTGGAATGTGGAAAGGGATTCTGGTGGAAAGGAGGCGAGGGAAAGAGCAGAGGTGGAGATGGAGAAGGAGAGGAAAGGAAAGGCGACAGATGTTTTGAGGTGGTTTAAGAGGAGGTAGGCGAGAAAGTATATCCACTTGAACTTGAAATGAGGGTTTAACGAAAATAGATAGTAAATAGACAGCTGGCTCGAGTCTGAGGTCGGGCTCATCTCGAAACTGCTTACATGGGATAATAGCCAGTTTCCCCCCTATTTAGCGACGGAGGGGAACCGGCCATTAAACCCTAAAATAATGTGAAATGATGTTGCTACAAACTATTATCTCTAGAAAATGGCATTTTTATACGGTGGCGTGCCAAATAGGGCCTGGTACAGTACTGTACGGTACGATACTCGAGTACACGGCAGATGAATTTCAGCTGGTGATGGTGGGGAGAAAGCACCACTGGGAAGCCGGAAGTAATGAGTGAGTGTTCGGCTACCCACCGCTAAAACTTCTCAGCAGTAACCACACTGTGGACATGGCATTTATTTCCCTGCCCAAATTTGCTTGGAACCCATACCGCCCTCCCGCCTCCGCCTTAGGCTCGAAGGTTGAGTGTGAAAGCTACAGTACACTATGGTTGTCATCTGGCCTTAGACAGCCCTCGCGTGCTTCCGGCTCGCAGGAGAAACAAGCCTTCGACCAATTAAATCCAATCAATCAAGAACAAGGTCCCAAATCTAGATCCAGACCGATGCATCCTCATCTATCCGGCATCGTCAAACCCACAAGCACTCCAGCGAAGCACCCCATCTTGCAACAACCAACGACCAACCCATATCGGTGTCTCCGTACTGAATTGCTAGTGTCTCCTGCTAACAAAAATGCCTACTCATAAACATTACAGGGAAGTGTCTTTTACTCGGGCAAGACAAGCAAAGCATCTCCACCCTCAAGAACTCGCTACCATGCGCGGTTTTGCACCCGAGTGTCAAACCCACTTCTTACACGTGTGCGCCAAGTTTCTTACAGAAGCGCAAAGCAACCAATAATGCCGGCAGTGTGGACCCATGGCAAGGGCTTCCAATGGGGTTTGATGGGGGAAATTTCTGTTCCTGCAGCTGGCGACTGCCCACGAGAATTGCTTTCCTAATGCACGCACGGCACCGTACCCCTGAGTCAAGAAAGGCTTGCGCATGAATGGACGGATAGAAGGACAAGATGTAACGTCAGTTCGGAACATAGGTTGAGGGGAAGGGGATAAATAGTGTTATCGTCTCCTCTTGTCCGAGGCGATTGTGCTGTTATCGGGCTCCTTGAATATCGGTAGTCAGGCAGCAAGGATGAAATTGACTTTGTTTGCTATATTCTGTTCGGCGGTGGTTTGTTCGGCTGGGTATGTTCTCCCCCTCGGGGTAGAAATGTTCTCATCTAACGGGTTTTTCCAGAGTGGTACCGAGTGAATCGTGTACAACCAGTGCGGTGTCACATACTCGTTACAAGACCTCTCAGAAAACCCCGACTCCGTTAACAGCTCAGCCTGAGCCTGAAGCTGCAATTACAACTACAATCACCTCAACCATCACCCAAACCTCTACTACAATCCAAACAAACACCCGGGCAATCCCGTGCCCGGCTGTTTCGACCGGAGTCTTAAACGTTCAGCCACCCCTCCAACTCGCAAAGGAACCCTAGACTAACTTGCCGAACAACAGTTCGACGATCTCTCAACCCATGACATCTCCCCAATGCCCCAGACCTACAAAGATTTCACATTTCCCAGCCCTGGTTGGCAATATTACACTTACACCGCCTCTCCCCCCCAAACCCCCTTCTACCGTGCCATCCCAGGCTCTTCCCGCCCTAATGCCTTGACAGGCGGCACCCAGGGCTTCCTTTCCATCGAATCTCTCGACAATTCCTTCAGCTTCGACCTCCTCTCCGCCGCAGTCTTTGCCTTCACAACTGACGGTGCCGGGGATCTCTTACACCTTCAATTCGAGCTCATACATCGAGACGGAGAAGTCCAGAGCGTGTGGCGCACTATCGAGAATGGGTTCGTCGCGGGGAGGAATTCCACACATGTGGAGTTTGGTAAAGGGGATGCGGGGAGATGGGTGGACTTGGTGGAGGTAAAGTTCGCGGCGTGGGAAAAGTTTGATAATTCTACAGGGGAAGGGGATGGCGCTATCTTGGTATTGGATGATATTGAATATTCCAAGAGGGTTTGCTGAGCGCAATGGGGGTGCGGGTGAGTTGGAGGGATTTTGTTCTACAGGCTGGTTCCGCGTGTATTTTATTGTTAAATATTCCACTATTATGTTAGATAGTCATGTGTATCGATATATATGGAAATTTAGGGCATTCTGCGATACTGTAGTAATTCTCCTAGGCGAGGGGCGGGTTAACTGGTTAGAATTGCGAATGCCAACTGTCTCCGAACTTCCAGACTTGCAACGAGCCGAAGGCGAAACCTAGACAGGCCCAATGGGTAGCTAGTAGATAGCATGCAACACTTACAACTATCCGGAAACTGATCCCAACAATGCGCGGGGCGGCGAACCGGTGCGGGAACTATATATGCCCTTGGGAAAGTACCGTAGGAGTCAGGCACTGGCGCAGGGCTTATAGCGCATTGCCGGTGACCCACATTTCTGCCTACAACCATCGAGCAACATCACCTCACCAAACATCGCTCTCGTGCATCCTCTGTTCTCCCAGCCCTACCGGGGGGATCATTCCCGTCTATGTGTACCCCTCCAGCGGCCCTAGTGGTCATCCCTCCACGCTATTAGAGCTCGTGGGTGGGGGTGCGGGGGGTATAAGATGAGTTCCATTAATGCATAAATGAGCTGGTATGAATCTGTCTCTGGGGACTGGGTGGATCACCCATGAGAGCGGTATTCCATAAACTAGCGACTAGGCGCTGCCTAGAATTACAAATAAATAGATTTTAAATTTACTCCCGAACTGAGCTCATGAAGTCCAAGAGTTGGAGTTTGGAGGGGGTTTGTATTTTAGATATTTGGCCTTTGGGGAGGGAAGCAACCTCCTCCTGCCTAGATCCAGGCAGTTATCATGCTACGTGTGGGGCTATGATATATAACAGCTGCTGTTAAGTGTGGGTTCTTTTCTTGGAGAGCTCAGGTTCTGCGGGTGTGGCGGCTCCGGGCTCTTCCTGTATGGTAAATATAGTGTTTATTATGAGTTGTGCTACCATTGTGGTGGGGTACTGGGCTGCTGTAAATGATTCAAAATTGAGAGAAAAAGTTTCTAATCGTTTTGTGCTCTCGAAATATCTCTGAATATTAGCCGGCTCTTGGCGAGACTATAGAGATATATAGCTGCTCTATTCTACCCACCAACAGTTATGCCAGACCCTATAACATAATGTAGTACCGTAGCAAAGCCAGGTTATCCACCACTTACCCCCCCCCCCCGCGGTACCGGAAAAACATAGCTAGGGACGAATCCCAGATCAGAGACATACATACTATACTCACAGAGGAACGAACAGCCAGGGCAATGGCACTAGTCAACGATTCTAATTAATTCCTTCCCAGATCCGATCCCTACCCCTCCTCTCCTCCAACGATAACAATCCTCCCTACTCTCAAGTACAGAGCAGCAACCTTCCCAGAGCCCACGCTTACGAAACGACTTTCCCCAACCATCCAATCAAGCATCCACTTTCTCTAATCAAGTATGACACCGGAACCGACAAAAGCCCCACAAATCCCAACCCCGAATGGAGTACAAACCCGTCTTACCCGAGTGCAAATTGTGGACGAAAAAAATATCATTGACACGCTATAGCCTGTTTTTTATAATAGCTGCCACCGCCCTCACAAGGAGGAATGGAACCCGGCGGAACTAACATTCCCCACCACAGCATACAACAGACAAACTCAACAAAACAAAACCTGATCTCCGATCCCCATATATCATCTCCAATCCCCCGCACACCCACGAGTAATTTACATCACCGGGGAGTAAACAACACGACCTAAGTATCTTCAAACGCCCCGCCGGGCCCAACCCACCCCGTGAGCGGAGTGGATTATCAGCGTGCTTAAAGTCCCAGCATCGGAACTGCAACAACTGCGGCCATAATACCATCCCCCATTTTACACCTTTCTTTCTAGAGATGATACTATCACCACACACGATACATCCCACCACCCCAACCATCGACAGCACAGTCTAGACCCGCCGGCGTGATATAATGGGATGGAATGACACATATCGTAGCGATCCACATGATTACCACCCCTTCCACCCCGCAGTCCATATCCAATGCAGCACCGGCGGAAAACTAATCTATGATAACCATCTCGCCCTGCCTAACTTAGCCCGGATCCTGTGGGTCGTCGCTATGGCACTTCGCTTTTCTTTGCTATACTACTACTGCCATGCTCATTCATTCCTAATCGCGGGGGTTCTTATTTATTTATTTGCTTGGATATGGTGTGGTTCATATCTACATTTACCTTTCCTGGCGGTTGCTCCAGGTGGCGTGTGTGGTGCAATAGTTAGTTTTCCTCGTGCCTGGTTCGTAATATACCAAAAACTCGGACATGACTCTCAGAGTATGATAGTATCGCGGGCAAGAACAACGGTTTTGGCCGTCTGCATCCAGGTCTTTCCTATTCTCTATCATTCACTTGCGCCCTCGCTTTCCTCCTTGTCGTCCTCTCCCGTGGGCTCTATGGTATGTATGGGTGTGGGATCTCACGCTCGATCGGGATTTCCGAGTGAGAAGCTATGATTCCCCATGAGTTTTTTTTCTCCGCCTGTCTTTCTGGTGGCTAAACCGCTGCACTGGATGAGAGTAAAAAGTCCAGGTGCGCGAAGGGGAGGGAATTTAATAAAAAACCAAAGCGTCATAATTTATGGTGATACGAGTATCATACTCTACAGTACACAATGTCATTATCATTATAATAATAATCCAAAACGCTCAATCCCCCCCCCCCCACACACTCTGGAATAATAATAATAATCCGCAGCTCCGGGAAGAAAAAAAATCTACTTCCGGCAAACCAACTCCCCGCCAACCCACACCGCCCTGATATTCCTATCGTCGCCGGAGAATAGCCATTTAGCGACCTTCTCCTCCCAACTCTCCCATCCGAAAAAGTCCACTTTGCCGCCAATCTTGGTCTGTTCCCCCTCGTGATGGACGCCATTGAGCATCTTCTCGGCGTCCTCCCCGTCCTGGTCGGCGGGGACCTCGTCAGCGCCGACGAGGATGACATCCCAAACCATGCCCTCCTCCAGGCCTCCCACCTTCCCCCCGAGTCCCAACACCTCCGCACCACCCCTCGTCGCGAGCCACAGCGCCTCCTCCACCGAAATCTTGCTCTCGTCGCCCTTCCCGCCCTCCGCCACACCCCGCGAGACCAGACACGCCATCCTCGCCGCCTCTAGAACATTCACGTCGTACCCGCCAGAAATATCTGTCCCGAGGCCTACCTTGATACCCTCGTCGAGCAAGCGCCTAACCCAGAGGCTCCCGCTCCCCAGCGCCATATTACTCGTCGGGCAATGCGAAACCCCACTGCCCCTGCTCCTGACGAGCGCGATCTCCTCCTCGGTCAGGTGGATGGCGTGCGCGAGCACGGTCCTGGGCGTGAGCAATTTGTGCGCATCGTAGACCTGCGCGTAGCTACTGCACTCGGGGAATAGCTGCTTGACGAGCTCCACCTCACTGCTGTTCTCGGAGATGTGGGTCTGGCAGAGCAAGCCCTCCGGCTCGCCCTCCGCGAGCAAGCGGCCAAGGCGGGAGAGCGTATCGCGCGAGCAGCTCGGCGCAAAGCGCGGGGTGATGATGCCGCGCACCCTGCCACTCCCGTCCGCTTCCTTGCAGTACTCCACGCACGCCGATGTGTCGTCGGCCGCGGCTTCGGCGCTCTCGTCGCGGTACCACTTCGGCTGCAGGTCTGAGTCCATCGCGCAGCGCCCCACGAAGCCCCGCTGGCCGAGGCTGACGACCACGTCCGTCAGGATATTCGTCGACCGCGCGCTCTGCGTCGCGTAGTACGCTGCCGTGGTGGTCCCGTTGCGCAGCGAGCGCTGGACGCACTGTGTGTACACTCGCTTCGCCTTCACCGGGTCGGTTAGGCTGGCTTCGAGTGGGAATGTGTACTTGTTTAGCCATTCCAGGAGCGTCGTCTTGCCGAAGATGCCGAGGTTTGGGTACTGGCTCGCGTGTATGTGTGTGTCTATCAGGCCCGGGAAGAGAAAGTGGCTCTTTGGGATCACCCGAATTGTGAGTTGTGGGGCGTTGTTGTCGTGACCGAGCTTTTGTAGCAGTGCGGAGGGCGGGAGGGTGCTGTCCAACTCGCTGTAGTCTTCACCCATGCGGTGGATTGACTGGATTATTCCGTTGGAGACGCAGATTGTGCCATGCTCGACGATTTCGAGAGTGGTTAGAGTGAGACTGTGGATGAAGGTCCCGATGTAGTATGTTTTTGGCATTGTGAAAGCGGGCTGGGAGGGGAAGGCGAGAGGGGTCGGGGTTCCGGAGATTCTTATCTGATGGACAGAACCCCTGGGACCTGTCTCTTCCTTCGAGTCTTATCGCCCGGGTGGCCCTGCTGACCATGGCAAGGTATCTTCCCTTCAGAAAATTCCAGGTTAGCCTACCCGACGGAAGCCGCCAGCGCGCGACACAACCCTCTGGTATTCTCCGTCACACGAGTTACACAAAGATAGTTAAATTTTAAATACTAGGTTCCCACAAATAATACATGAAAATAATACATAAAATGCACCAGAAAGTCGCAATAGTCGCATTAGATACTCGCCCTTCTCGGTGCCATCATCCTCCTGAACTCTCTTTTTCCATCGGCCACTCCCGGAGCTACGGCTGGAAGCAGACCCTTGCCTTTCATCTCCTCAAGGAACTTCTTCCCGTATTCGTATCCTACGTGATAAATCTCGTCGAATTTCACAAAATCTAGAGTGCCGTAAAGGTCGATGGGAGGGCGCATGTATATGCAACCAGGTATCAACTTTGCTCGCTCCAGCGCGTCCACGCTCGAGACATACGCTAATCTTGCCTGGATCTCGGCAAGTGTAGGAGGGTTAGGGTACGGACTGAAGGGATTCCACCTAGAAATTGCAACTTAACTCCCGCCCTGCAAGACAGTATGTATGTGAGACAAACCTGTTCAGAAAGGCCCAAAAGCCCGATAGCGAATCGCCGAATTCCTGGGGGGTGTTATCGTCGATACTCCCGACGTCTACTGCAAAGATTACGTCCGCGCCTAGGCTTTTCATGTGTGCCACGGTGAGATTATCAACATATCCCCCGTCCAGCAACATCTCGCCCTCATCGCAGAGCGGAGGTAGCAATCCAGCAAGACTCATGCTCGCACGGATGTATCTCCAGGCATAACCACTTGTATGAATCTCCATGCGAGACTTACTTATGCTGGTTGTGTTACAGTAGAACTCTAGCCAAAAGTCCTCAATCTGAGAGTTTCCAAAGGTCTTGAAAATGCCCCGGTTGAATTCGTGCCCAGTAGTGTAGGAGACGGATGGGTAGGTTAGGTCCAGAACGAAACGCCACAAGGACGCCATACGTCCGGCGAATTTCTTGGCTCGGCCAAGAACGGGGACAATATCTGCATCTCGGGAGTAAAGCGCCCCGACGAATGCACCAATGGAAGTTCCACCAACAATATCAATTGGTATACCGGCTTCTTCTAACGCTCGGATCACACCCACTTGAGAAATACCTCTAGCCCCACCACCCCCGAGCACTAGGCCTATGGACTTTCCGCAGAGCCTCCTGGCGAGGCGATGGAAATCACTCTTGATCGGAGTTCCTGCTGAGTATATTGGCGCGTTTCTCAGCCGTTTTGAGGTGTATTTTGTTATCTCGGCTTGCAAGATCTGCACTCGTTGCTTTAGGGCTGAGCCGAACCTTCTCGCTTGCGTATGGACGGGCTCCGGCGTTGTCCGGAAGGACATTTGTATGTGGTGATGGCCACCATTTACCCACATTCTGTTCTTAAGCCACTGTCTGGTCAATCCTGACGGGCAGAACCGTTCCAAATGTAATAGTACCAACTCTTTCCTTGCCGTGGTCTTCATCCCAACCAAGAATCTTTCGTATTCCCCAATCGCAGGACTTCCTTCAGCCAGGCCAACGAGTAAGATAGAATCCGCCTGGCTGATACAGGTTTGTGTCCACGGAGCATTGACACTCGTATCAGCAACGTAGATGACCATCCCGTACTTTTCCTCCAAATCCGCGAGATAGCCTTGAAGTTTCAATTTGCCCATTCTGCTGAATGCATGTCTTCCGAGATGGTTTAATATTGCAGCTTGGTTGAGTACAGTGACCCCGTTAGGCGTACTGATTTGTTGAAGAGCGTTGGAAAGTCTGTGCGCAAATTCGGACACAGGAATGCCAGAAGTGACGGGCAAAACACAAACAGTGCGGAGGTTCATTGCTGAAGAGGTTTTCTTGACAGACGCATTTCTACTCCGGTCTGCCCCTCTACGCTGCTCTGAGAGGGGGTCATCTATCAAAGCCCGCATTCTAGAGGCAATGATCTTCGATATCTGGATGGTGATCCCGGGGTGTTCTAGGGCGAGGCTATTAAACAGCGACTCCGGGAGTCTGGCCACTTCTGTATCTCGGATAGCGTGAAGTGTAGCAGGGCGAGTTGTTTCGGTCATGACCTCTAGCTCGCCCACACTCTCGCCTTGGCCAAACTCCCCAACAACCCTCATACCGCCCTTCTCATCCTCCTGCACAGCCCTCAGTCGCCCGTTGAGGACAATGTAAATAGCGTCACTAAAACACAATTAACGCTAGTCTGGCGGGATTTAGGATCAAAACATACCTCTCGTCCTCCTGATGATATATAACCTGCCCAGCATTGACCTGCAACCACTCAAGCGCAAAATCAATATGTAAAATCAATCTCGGCAGTAGACTCGTCAAGCGCTTGGCCATGGTCAAAAGCACAACGGGATGCCTCTCCACAATCCTTTCCAACGCAGCCCTAGGCAGGAAGCCAACATAAACATCGGTCTTTGCAGTGACATCGATAAAGCTTCTATAGCTGCTAACACTTCCAATATATCCCGCGATGCCTCCGGGTTTGACCATGAAAAGGCTCTTTCTGCCTATCTTTCCCTTTGGGTTTCCCGAACTGGAAGCGAACGAGTTCTTCCTTTCTTTCATTGGTGGTAGGTGTTCGGTGTGGTCACCACCGAGCGATCCAAGGCTGATCGAGTTTCCACCCAAGACATTACTATTCTCAGCCTTTTCGTCAACCGGGATACTGGCATCCAAGAATCCGTCAATAACGTAATAGAGTCCGGGGTTTCTCTCCCCTTGCTCAACCAATACAGATCCTTTAGGGAAAAATACAATCTCAACTTCGTCCTTCAATTCAGCATGGACACCACTGATGCCGACATTCACGAATCCGCCGGTACTTGCACCGGACCCACTAGTGCTAGCGGCAGATTCAGTCTCTCCATCACCTTCGATAGGGTCAATATATCCGAATGCATTAGAGAAAACGGCTTTCTGCCTCTTGGCATCATAGCTAACGAGTCGAGGGCTCTGCTCACCGCTCTCGGTGCCGGAACGTACATTCATCGCTGATCCAGTTAAACCAATAGCCTTGAACATGCACTCTAGTACAGCTTCTCTAAACGCGGAGTCTTCATTTTCCGAAGGTCCGTCGGCTTTGAACCTTTGAGCTGCTCGTTGTGCGAATGGATTAAACGCTCCCTCGGTCATGGGCGTGGGCATGTCTAACCCCATGCCCGAGGCCGACATAGTCCATCCTTGAGGGGATGGCGCAAGCTGGCTAGTTGGATGATGTTGCTGAAACTTGCCCTTAAGCTTTCCTTTATTGTCTCTAAACGGCGAGGGAGCCGTGTCCAATGCAGGAGATGGTTGACCCCTAGCAGCAGCAAGCCGGGCGTGAATGACTGCTTCCTTGCGAAGAGAACTACTAGACCTCCTCCGCTTCCCCGAATTTGCGCCAGGGTTGTGTAGGACTATCCCCTTCATGGAGTCCTCGGGTTCCGCCCTCTCATGCTCTTTTTCAAACTTCTCCTTCAATCTTTCCAGCGGTTCTCCGCGCAGATGGTTCGGCAATTCATACATAGTGTATCTATTCATGAACTTCTCGGTCCTTAGAACCTCAGCCGTAAGGCCGAGGTATCGATAACCAGTCAAGAATGTGACCCTTTGAAACCTGGTAAGAATAACCTGAACGATGTGTGCCGTCGCTTTCGGGTAGATTCTCGTCAGCCTTCGGAACGCGCTGGCGGGGATAACCGCAATGGTAGTGTCAACGGTCGCTCTGGCGACAATATCTGGGTGTACGGACTTGGATTTTTTCATTCGAGGTCTTTGAGGGCGTGGGGGATCATGCGGCGTCACTGGCCGTGAGCTACTTCGGGCAAAGTCACCACTCAAAGATAGTGGTGGCACGGGAGGCAAGTGGAATCGTCCACCATCAGCACTCTCCCCCGCCGCGTGAAGATTCACCATACTACTGCTAGTACTCACAGGACCACTCTCGTCTTCGTCGTCGTGCCGTAGTTTAACATCTTCGGTAAAGAGACTAAGAATAGTAAACAAGCTACTCATCGGGGCGCCGTTCTTTACTTCAGTGAGTAGCTGATAGCCTTCCCCGTCTTCGATCTTCTCCTCCTCCTCATCATGAAAAGCACCGCCGTAACCGGGCCCCGAAGCCGCTGCGGCCATGGTTCCGACATCTCGATTGGCTTTAACGAACACCTGGACCAAACCGTCAACCACTATGCAGAACCCTTTCTCTTCCTCGAGTAGTAAAGTCTCCCCTAAACCGTGGCGCTGTTAGTCTAGCACAGATGGTGGGGCACCAACAGTGGGGTATAATACCGGCAATCAGCTTTCTCGTCTGCATACTCCGGGTGAGCTCGTGGAACACCGGTCGCTCCAAATATCCAAACACCTTGATAGCGCTGAGGAATTCGTCCAAATAGCTCGAGAACCCTGGCTTAGAGTCCCCCTCTTGCGAATCAGGAAATAGGTCGAGCTGGGGTTCTTTTCGCTGGGGTTCGTGGGGTAGCCGGTTGTAATTATAGAGCAACCTATATCTCACAGCCCACGATACTATCGATCCGAAGATCAAGAATATGATGAGCCTTCGCCGCATCTCGTGTATTAGCAAATGCTCCTAGGGGGGGAGGTCAGAAAAACAAACAAAGTAGTGAAATTCATGGTAAATGTCAAACTAGTGCTGAACAAGGTGAATAGCCATGTGGGTAGGGTGTAAGTCGAGAAGGATATCGCCCAGAGGAATATCCGCTGGAGGAGGTAAACGATAGAGTAGACCAGAGAGGCTGATAGCCAAAATATGGACTGGGTATCCTGCGAAGATATAGTAGGGACGGCCCTCGATAGTTCAGAGGAAACAGGAGAGAGGGTAGGCCCGGGGGCAGAAGCGTCGGGTAGCGGGAATGCCATGACAGCTAGCCGTCGAAGGTTTTAAATCCCTCTAGTATGGCGGAGAGGAACAGTTGGTTGATTTTATTTGGTTTGGTTGCCGGCGTTAGACTATGAATGGGAAGTCAAGGTGTGAAGTCAAGGGTGAACATGGGAGTAGAGGGTTCATCATCGTGATAGGAAGAGGCTCTGCTCCAAGAAAGGTTTTAGACGCGAATAACTGGGCATCTGACACGTACTGCCCAGTGCACCCGTCACTTCTCGTTCTCTTGTCTCACACTGGCACTCTGGGCGGGGCACCCTGTGACTTCTCACCTTTCCTATGGAGAGACATTAACTTATCGTGGAGTCAAACATTTCTTCCCTCACAAGTCGCCAGAAGCCCTTCCAAAGTGGACCCCCAAAGAGCCCTAGCCCTCTGTCGATCTTGGCCGAAACACTCGATCTATCGGCATGACGTCACATGAATCCGGCAAGACAGCTCTACTTCAGCCTCACACACACATTCCATAGAAAGCTCCTAGAATCCTTTCCCCTAGAGAGTTTGCGAAAGGGAATGTCTACGATTCCGGTATCAGAGAGAATGAATCTGATAAGAATCCCGATGCCCGAGTTCGAAAAATTAAAAACAGTCTCAAACAAAAGGTAAACCAGGCTAAGAAATTGAAAAAGAAAGGAAAAAAAAATCCATCCCTATCATTTGTTTTCCGTATCCCCAGTTGCATCAATCATCGTATCCATTTATTGTTTACTCCGGAATCGATTCGATAACGGCCTTCGTCTTGTCTGCGGGAAAGAGAATTCAGCTTATGCCGTTTCTGGGAATATAGAACTGTGGGATAAATCGGGGAAAGGAAAAGGAAAAAAGAGAGCAAAAGAATCTCACAAGCGGAGAGGGTACTAACGTAGACGAAATGGAACCCTTTTCAGATGAAGCATCAATGGGGCATACATGCAGAACGCCACAAAGTCTTTATATGACCTGAACTTTTCTTTTGGCTCAGGGTAGCACCAAGCGGCGTCCTTGATTGCGACTCCTAAAGGCCGAGAAACACTTATTAAAAACGCCTCCAATGTTCCCTCCGCCAGGGGATGCGAAGATAAGTTGTAGGAATAAGAGAGAAATGAAAGTCATAATTACCATTGACCTTCACGTCGTAATACACCGCGGTTCCTTTCCACGGACAATAGCTGGTCGTATCGGACTTTTCAAGGAATTCCAAGCCTACGGACCTATGATATTCCGGTTAGCTTGTCTGAACAACCGCCCCGCCTCCGATAAGCGCCCCGCTGTCCCGAGAACATACTGTGGTGGGAACTGTCCGGTAATATTTTATCAGTAATTTTCTTCACCCAGTTGTGGCTAAGGAAAGCGCCATGCAAAAAAGAGAGAAAGAGAGGGAGAAATATTGCCGGCAGAAAGGTACCGGATATCTAGTAGGGGGAGGGGGGGGGGGTGCAAATTAGGTGTCCTTGTAACACTCACATAAATGTTTCCCTCAACAGTCTCGTAAATGTCCGAGCTTGCGATGATGGTTCCGTTAACTTTCACGGTAGCTGTTGGCGGCATGTTCACTGAGTTCGCGTGTCGTTGGCTCATGAGAAGGAATTGGAAATGGTTTCTCGGTGAGGGAGAAAAGGTAAGGAGAGGGATAAAAGAAGTGAGGGTCGCTTGAAGGAGAGCAAAGGGGAAACTAGCTCAAGTCAACAGCAATGGGTGGGAGGGTTCGGATGCTGGGTTGGTTGGGCGGATATGTACTGTGAAATATAGTACGTTCTATCGCATGCAGGATGACATTCGATGGCTGAGTAGGAATTGCATAGGATAGGGTATCTCGAAAAGTGATTGTGGACAATTCGAACAGGTTGGATTTCAGGTCACTGTTACATGGCAATTCTGCATGCTACAGTCAGGACAAGCGAGTCTCCCCAGTCTTTGCAGGTAAGAAGGAAGGTGATGTCTAGATGGTGGAATTGGTGATTGTTTCGAATATCAACCCTAAAGTGCTCAAGTAAGACAACGATAATGTACTCGAGTACAGTTTATACCTAACACTACGGTATACAGTCCGACACAAATGACTTTGCGGTGTTTTGATCTACCATGCTCGAGCATGCTCGTAGAAAGGGTGGCATACAGATACAACCACAGTGTACGATGCTGACTGTGTGGAATTAACTACACTATATTGGTATGTAAACTACTGGAGTATAGTACGGCAATCTTGGGTTGATCTAAGGATTCGCTGGGGGGGTTGCTTACAGATTAACAAGAAATAGTAGAGGTGTTTTCATAATTGATGGGAGAGAGATTTTTGAACATCCGAGAGTATTTTGCCCACTCGCTTCCAGATGCAGATAGCTAGTGTACTGATCGTTTGACGAGAGTCACAGAATACCATAGTTAAGATGTTCAGTGCCCTGACCAGTTACCTTCCCTGACTCTCTCTATTAAGAGCTACTGTACAGTACTTGTAGCGAGTGAACCACCTGCCATTCAGGTACGGTAGCTTACGGTAGCTGGGTCAAAGCTTCACGAGTTCAACCCCTGCCGCCTTCCGCCGTACTGGAAATTACCCTTTACACGGCACTGGCACTCGAGTACAACGCTTCCTCGCCCAAGCACCCTATTGTACTCGAGTACGGCCAAACTCCTTCTACAAGCGGAGAGGGGAAAGAAATCAATTCCAGCCTACCAGTACCTTGCTTTCGTTTACCGGCTCCAATCCACTAAGCTTGCCTGCCTATTTCTTGTACGATTGTATAGTACTCGAGCACTGTACAGTACAGTACACCCACTCTCTAAGTTCTTCCCAGAAGGCAAGCGATCATACAAGCGAATAAGAAATCAAGCCGGTCCTATATAATCACGACACCCTTCCCACCCCCGCCCCTTCCCTTTCGGGAAGCTAAGAAGAGCCTAAAACTAAACCTAGACGTCGGAGACGATAACCGAACACGCTCAGACGGGATGGGTTACTCGGAAGAGGGGAGGAAGAAGAGTCCTCTCTCCCCATCGGTGCTGTGAAAAGAGGTATATAATCCACTATCTCTGCTAGGTCTCTGGTCTCAGAATTTAGAGCCAAAACACCTTGAGGAGGATTACCGGTAGTATTTACCTAACACGGGTGCAGCTTGAGCAACTTCTGTATCTCATTGACTAGTGTTCGTGGTTAACCTGCTTAGTCAGGCTCATCGCAGTTCTAGCTTGGTTGCTTATCTGGTGTCCTGGTGGATTATGCGCGCGGATGCCAGGAGTCTCACGAATGCACTCGACGAAAGGGTACCCACATTCCAATTATAAGTTTGTACCCTTTTCCCCTTTTCCCTTTGTGGTGGTTGCTGGGAGCTTGCGGAGTGGGGAGATGTGTCGGGGATGACAAAGAGCACCGAAGATGGGATGGGATGGGAGGCTTAAAAAGTAGTTTGGTGAGCACGAGTAACTGCGCACGAAAAGCAAGGAAGAGGAAGGCTTGGAATGGGGAGGGAGGAATGGTTTGGTATAAATCGCCCCACTAACCCCGCGACCACGATAGGGAGCCTTGGGATTATGATACCGCACTGGCTTCCAAAGAACTAATTTACGAATTTAAACAATCAATAATCTACAGGCTTTTTCCGCTTTCTACTTTGGCTTTACTTTTTTGTTTCACTAGTTTAGTTGACCTGTTTCTCTCCCCTTTTCTCGCCATGAATTCAGAGGAATTCCGGGCAGCTGCTCACTCTGCCATTGACCAAAGTAACCTCCATTCCTCCATCCTTCCTACCGCCTGCCGGCTTCTCTGTCCCAGCCTCCGCCCAAAACTAACAAACAAACCACTAAACAGTAATCGACTACTACGACACTATCGAGTCCCGCCGTGTAGTCTCTAACGTCTCGCCCGGATACCTAAAGCCCCTCCTTCCTCTGGGGCCCCCAGCCGATCCCGAACCCTGGGCCGACATTCAGTCGGACATAGAATCCAAAATCCTCCCTGGAGTGACTCATTGGCAAAGCCCCAACTTCCTCGCATTTTTCCCCGCCAACTCCTCATACCCCGGTATTCTAGGAGAGCTCTACTCTGCGACCTTCAATAGCGCAAACTTTAACTGGCTCTGTTCGCCTGCCGCAACCGAGTTGGAGACTATTGTCCTAGACTGGCTTGCACGGTTGCTCAACCTGCCGGAGTGCTTTCTAAGCACGAGCAAGAATGGTGGTGGAGGAGTTATTCAAGGGAGTGCCAGTGAGGCTATTTGCACAGTCATCGTTGCAGCGAGGGAGCGGTACCTGCGTAGTCTCGCTACCACAGGTAAATCGGCGGAAGAGTGCGAGGAGATCGTAGATAACAATAGATCAAAGCTCGTCGCACTATTCTCCGACCAGGCCCACAGTTCCACACAAAAAGGCTGTCAAATCGCCGGCGTGAAATACCATTCCATCAAAGTCCCCGGCAGTGCCACGGAGAACTACATCCTGACGGGGCCGCTCCTTCGAAAGGCCCTGGAAGAACTCACAGGGAGGGGCCTACACCCATTCTTCCTAACTGTAACCCTCGGCACCACCGCTACCTGCGCTGCTGATGATTTCGCTTCCATAGTCCCTGTGTTGAAGGATTACCCAAACCTCTGGGTGCATGTCGACGCAGCGTTCGCCGGCGCAGCCCTCATCCTCCCGCAATATCAGCACATCCCGGCTCCCTTCGAGCACTTCGACAGCTTTGACATGAACATGCACAAGTGGTTGCTAACGAACTTTGATTGTTCATGCCTATACGTCAAGACCCGCAAGCACTTGCTAGACGCCCTCTCTATAACCCCTTCTTATCTCCGAAACCCATTTTCAGAGCAAGGTCTGGTCACCGACTATAGAGATTGGCAGATCCCCCTCGGCCGCCGGTTCCGCGCACTCAAGATCTGGTTCGTGATGCGCTCGTACGGAGTCTCGGGGCTGCAAGGGCATATCCGGAATTCGCTCCAGCATGGGGAGAGTTTCGCGCAGTGGGTGCGTGATCGCGCGGACCTATTCGAAATCGTCGTCCCTCCGGCGTTTGCACTTACAGTATTCGCGGTTAAGGCGGCGCTGAGGGAGGAGAGTAATCACCTGACCAAGGTTGTGTATGAGGCGGTGAATGCTGATGGGGAGATATTTATCACTAGTACAGTTGTCGACGGTATTTATGCCATTCGTGTTGTAGGTGGTGGGCCCAAGGTTCGAGAGGAGGTGCTGAGGAGGGCGTTTTTGATTTTGGTTAGTAAGACGGAAGAGGTGCTTAAGGCTGGTGGTGCATCTCCGCTTAATGCTGTCAATGGCGCCAAGGAAGTCGCAAGAGTTAACGGCGAGAGCGGCGAGAACGGGGTCAAGCTCAGTGGTGTCAGCAGTATCACTGCGGTAGAGCAGGGAGTGAAGGAGGTTGTGCAGGAGGGCATTCGGGGGGTCTAGGTTCTGCTTAGCGCTGTCTACGAGTGATAGTGTATGTCTAGTCGCTATACTGGGGCGGGTTTCTCTATTCGCCCCATTTTTTTGTTTCGCACTCCTAGGATATCATAATATGGGATTCCTATAGACTTTGAATTATGACGTGCAATCTGATGCGGCGCACATCTCATTCCAACCACAGCTCTTATTTCGCTTATCGTCCCCTCTAGGCACACGCGAGGAATGTCTCGACTAAAGTCTCCGCTAAAGTGTTTGTGGGATGACCTTTCCACACTAATACCTGCCATGTCCGCCAACCCCATGCAACCGGAATTCCCCGTACGGTACTCGAGACGGTGAGCATACCCCACCTAAGAGCTTTCGCGAGAAGCCACACACAAAGTTTATTTACCTTTGACTGTTACCTGATGGACTTTAGGGTTGATGGTACCCGCTGTGGATGCCAATTTTGTATGTATAGTTCTTGGACAAAACTCATCGTTGGTGAGCCCAAGTACCCCCTAAAACACACCAAAATCACCCAATTTGAGGGCCCTGCAAATAGCTATTACCACCACCACCTCGCAATTAATTAAGATGAAGAATATATCAATATTCAGCCCAGAGCTCAGCGATACTAGAATTCTCATCTTTATAATGAATTCCACAGTTTTGTGTCTGGTGCAGGTCAATGAGGGCAGCTCATGGAGATCTAGGCACCAAGCCAGGAGAATTTGTATGGTGACCTTTAGAAAAAGGTACTTGATTTCAAAATCGCCAATTTGGAATCATCGCGGTTCACCTAATATTACCCTATTTCCTTCAATATTTCAACTCGGAGCTTGAAATCGACAGGATGGCCATTCCACTGTGAATTGATCAATTTTCACAAGAGATGATGGAGTTCTCATGCTCTAAAAAACAGCATTTTTGGTGTCAAAAGGGCCACCAACGATGAGTTTTGTCCGGGTGCTGGTATCATATCATAAAAATTCCACTTTGAGCCATTTCAAAGCTTTGGGGCTCCGTAAAAAACTCCCACTCTCGACCGAGGCTGGTGGGGACCATATCAGAGTAACTTATGGAGAGACTGCTATAGATTAAAACTCAGACTCCCGGATTGCGGGTTAAGTTACCGGCGTTTTATAAAACTACAAGTAGGTAACATTCAGAGTTTGTGGCACCATTTTGCCAACGCTTGTCTGGAGATTGTACAAGTACGATTCGCTCATTGTTACTGCTTTTATTTTGATATGTAATTCATGAGGACTTTATCGATCGCTGTGTACTGTATCACTGCACATATTGAAATTGAGGTGCACTCGGACTGCCCTGGGTAAGTTCGAAAAACGCCAGACTATCATACCGCCTTCACTGGGGACACTGGGGATGGGGCCAGATCAATTCAACAAAGTATATATGGCTTGATGGGCTAGGCGAGCGGGGTTAGCCCTTTGGAGGAAACTCTCTCTTCCCAGAGACGCACAGCAGACTTTTGGTAGAAAAAGCGCTCTGAGCTACTCGGGTATGGCGAATCTGCGCTAGAATCTACTCGTCTTTTTCTGACGTTTGTAAACACAACCGGGTCCGCATATGCAGCCAAGGCCCTATGCATGAGACCCACAGGTAAGTACCTTTTTAAAGAAAAGACTAGTTTTCAGAGGGGGTTTTCATCGAGAGAAAAGGCACGATGAAGTTGATAGATAATGGGGGGAATTGTAAGATAGTAGAATAGGTTGAATCTGAGTCATGAAATAGTCACTCAATACTAATAGATAGAAATTAAAGTGGTTCTTATACAAAAATAAAAATTAAAAAATTAAGAATTAAGAATTAGGAATTAAGAAAGTAGAAATTAAAAATTAAAAATTAAAACAATTTCC
>Ga0307509_10001554_pt1 | contig 38646 bp, 37 predicted proteins | sample 10_EM_MG_FD_202245 | JGI IMG/M metagenome (GOLD analysis project Ga0307509, IMG submission 202245) | Populus trichocarpa ectomycorrhiza microbial communities from riparian zone in the Pacific Northwest, United States - 10_EM | ecosystem: Host-associated > Plants > Roots > Unclassified | place...
GTGGGATCACAGGACATGCAGGGCAAGGTGCACTGCCCGGTAATGATCGTGGTTGCAGGATATCTGATTACTATCGCTCTGAGAGAGCTCTTGTATTTAAACTCATCTCCTGGCTAGCAGGAGAACTGCAGACTTCAGCAGACTCTTGATTTATGAATATACTTGGTTGAACGGCGATCCCAGAGTTCCACTTGCCCTTTAACTATTATCTCTTTATCTCCGCGTCCCTTGAAGCCTCCCTTAGACCTACCGCTTGCCGGTCAACCGCTAACCTTCTATTGTACCTTTTCGTTAGACAGGAGTAAACCTGTTACAGTTGCCTACTTGAGGAGAAATTGAAGAGTTGGAGCCCGAGAGTTTGAGAAGGGGTGTCAGGATTCGGTTTCTTCGGTTAAACCTCAGCCATTGTAGGATTTGTTGTTTGTAGTTTGCTGGAAGGGATTGTGCCTTATTTGTAACAAATCGTAAAACCACTCGGTAGCGCGACAAAAACCCATGAAACCATCCTTGTGAAAAGATAAAGAGCCCTTCAGGCAGATCTGGATAGCTTGCTATCCATAGCTCCTTCGCATTTCTCCTGAACCATCCATCGCCTACTGGCCTCCCCTGCCTTCTGCGTGCCACAAACCGATCTAACAGCTGTCTTTCCATCTCTGGCCACAAGCAGTAGAAAGTGACCGAAGCATCTCTTCGAGATCTATTTCCTCCAACTTGGTCTATAATCTTCTGAGCTGATTGTCTCCACCTTCCAATCGTATTTCTTGGAATATTGAAGAGTACTGATCCTTCATCGAGAGTTGGTGGACGCATCTCAACCGCTGTATTGGAGGTCTCATTTCGGACACGGTAGTATTTCATCCAATTGAATACCTCCATCTATCACCGTCTCGTATAACTTCTTTCTACCCGTTTACTTGGCTCAACCTGCCGACAGCTTAATCACTCTTTACTTGCATATGCAGTGTAACTCACTAACCTGAAGTCTGATTTTCCGGGCTTCAAGTACATTTGGCCTGGGGCCCCGATGCCACATTCTCCTCTCATTTTCATCATTTGGCTTTAGCTTTCCCAAAGGCTTCCCAATTGGTGGCATCTTCACTGGAATTCACGCGTCAAAGAGTAACGTGATTTGGTTCAGGTTGAGGTTGTTTTTATCATCTTTGGCGAGCTCCCAAAGTGGATAGTCTTGCCCGCCACATCCTTGGCAACGGTCCCAATATACACAGTGGTTGCGGTATTGGAAGAAGCAGGGGGACGAAGATGTCTGTGTACAGTGGTGTGGAAGAGAATTTTCTGGCCTCTGATTGGCTACTATTACAAGAATTCGCACTACAGGCTCAACAAAATGTAGAAATACACAACGTGAAGCCAAGTAGAGACAATGTAATTAGAATTCAAGAGAGTGAAAAGAAAAGATTAGATGAAAAAAAAAATTTTGAAAATAGGACAAGATTAAAAGATTGGATGAAAAGGTAGAGCAAAAAAAAAAAAGATTAAAGGAAAGACTCGGAAAGCAGAGAGCATGGATATACCTGTAACATGGTAGTCTGGGCAGAGACAATAAGGAAAGTAGGAAGGGAGAAACGAGCAGCCAACGTGGGAAGACCTCAGAAGGAAAGAAGTATTGGGGGAACAGGAGTGGGGGGGAGTGGAAGAGAAGTGTGTGAGGAAGGTAGGGGGCGGGGTAAGTGGGAATGAGGTCAATAGCTGTGCTGCTCTTAACTAGTGGCAGGTATGTCCGCCCTGAGCAGAAATGACGGCCTGGATTCGGGCAGGCATGGTATCAACAATCCTCTGAATGCTTGACTGATCAATAGTTGACCATGCAGCCCATACTGCCTGTTCTATAGCTTGGATAGTAGTAGGTCGATTGGGTAAAGAGGAGATTTCATCCTTCATGCGACACCAGATCTCTTCAATTGGGTTAAGATCGGGCGAGCAGGAGGGCCAGGAGAGAGAGGGAAGAAGATAGATGTTGCGGGACTCTCTTCCGATGAGAGAATAGTGAGCTGGCGCGATGTCCTCCATGACAACAAGTGGGTCTCCCCAGAAAAGGCCTTCGCGGCGGTAAAGTGGAATAAGATGTGGGAGCAGAATCTTGTCGCGATAGCTTGTACCATTAATATTTCCCCACCTCTTTTTGTCCCAGAACACCAAGCTCAGTTTCCCTCCTATCCCCGATATAGCCCCCTAACCCATTACTAAACTAAGCTTATGAAACTTAGGAACCAAGCAGTCTTCTCCATACTCTTCTCCGGGCCGGCGTATTACCCATACACGACCATGAGTATCACCAACGTTAAACGCCGACTCGTCAGTCCAAATTAACCTACGTTGGTGCTCAATTCCCCAGTGGGAATGGAGAAGGGCAAAGTTATATCGGCGCTGCTTGACTTTGTCGGTAAAAAAAGGCTTCTGGCGAGCGACTCGGCGGTGGAATCCATCTTCGTGAAGCGCTTGCCGAATTACGTCTTGGGAAATGCAAATGCCAATAAGATTGGCGAGTGATGAGAATGGCAGACGGCGATTGTGACTGCTAGCAGTTACAATGGTAACTAGCTTTTGGCGTATGTGGGGGGTTATGATTCTAGGCCTTCTGGAGCGCTTGTCGACCTTAAATTTGCCTTGTTTAGCCATAATTGAGAGGCGATGCACAGTGGTTTGAGGAATATGGAGCGAGCGGGCAATTCTTTGGATTGTCCAGCCAGCATGAACCCGCAAAGCATGAACTATATAGCCGTGAGCTTTGGGAGTCTCTCTTCCACGTCTTTGGGTTATCTGAGAATTGAGGATATTTCGAAGGCTCATTTTTTGAAGGGATTTGGTGAGGTCATTGTCTATCGGGCTTGGGTCTGGGTTACTGGGCTGGATATCCTCCATAGTATCCATAATTGATACTATATTCTAAAAGGAAGAAGAAGAAGAAAGGAACGTATTATTAAGAAGGAAAGGAAAGTACTCGCAGGTTGGAGGATCAAGAATAATAAGGAAGGACTCAGGCAAGAATTATTTTGATGCCTGTGGGACAGAATCTGTGCTTTGAATCTCTCTTTATATTTACAAAGCTACTCTGTGTCTGTTCTATCTACAGATATCCTACTATATCCTATTCTACCCGTCCTCTCTGATCTACTTCGCCTTTCAGCAATCGCAGCTTGAACTGCAGATGCAGTTGTCCAGTAGAATTCTATAAAGAATACGATTAGTGCATTTCGGCAATGGCAACCACGGCCTTTGACGGCCTCTTACAGCCTTCCACGGTTAATCTTCGGCTTCTCTCGGTCTATAGCATTAATCTTATCCCATCGTCAGTCAGGCGCTCCGCACAAGAGATCTGATTCAGAAATATGACATGATATGGGGGCTCCTTCTTGCTTAATCCAAAATATATTAATGGCATTCGAAGAATATTCTTCCTTAACTAGAAATAATTTCCTTGGCATTTCAAATTGGCCCATATTCCACTGATTTCTTGTGCCCAGCAACGGACTAGGGTATACTCTCAGACAGATTTATTCTCCTTTTGGATGTGGCCCACAACTTCTTTTCTCAGTCAACGCACAGATCCCACATACCCCTGCTTGTTCCAATACTTTACCCCTGTCCCGAGTACCGTAAAAACTCACCAAACTCGCTATGCAGCCAAGCCCCGAATGTAAGGATTGTGGCCAGTCGGAGTGTAGATTTATTGCCACGTCCGTTGTGCTGGCCAATTAGAGAGTGACAATCTGGGGGCTTGCATCGCGAGTTTGGCGAGTTGCTGCGGGTATCTGTTGTTAAGGCCCACCGGATAGTGCGCCATAACTTATTTACCCTGGAGCACTAGTGGAAGGGTGGAAGGGTGATAATAGATGCTGTACTTTACAGTATTACAATAAACACTTCAAGATGATTCTATTAAAGATAGCTCAGGTTCTACCAGTATTATGCTTTCAATGCGCATACAAACATTATGAGCTGGGATAATCGGATTGAGAAGCGTTGAGCATCTAAAGTTTTGGGTCATAGGGCTTTTACCAACTCGCAACAGGGGCATTTCTACCATATTCAGGCGATACAAGTTTTCGCTAAGACCTGGCGTTTCTTATGGCTGGACGGACGGTGCACGGAGTCTGAGATGGGCCACTTCAATGCTCAGTGTGAACATAGTAACCAACAGGTGGATTTCCTTCCCACCCTCCATAGTACTTGTGTGTGGCGCTTGTTTGGCCACCATCCCAATCCCTGCCGACGAGATTACCATAGGGTAGAAGAAACTCAACCGCATCGTTTGTAAACACCTAAAATCCACGCCGAGGTCGCTATGTTGACTGGGAGCACCGTACTTCAGAGTCCGGGCCTCGTCGAACATCACGGTATTTTGGCGGCCCTTCCTCCAAGGGCGACTATAGCCAAGAAACCTTTTTGCTCCTCTCGTCCTAAATTTAACACTTTCCAGAATCGCCCTCTTATTATTATTAGGAACTCAAGCGCATGTCAGGAACCGCTCAACTGCAATGTTCTTCATCCACCCATTGGCTATGGAAAAAAACACTTTAACACAAGTCCAGCAAGCCGTCATGAATCGCTCTCACTTCACTGTCTCAAACCACACTCCGTTGCTGTCGGAAGAGAACTTTGTTATGATACCCAATCCATTAGTAAGGGGCAAGTATCGAACTGCCAAGGAATCGGCTGGAAAAAAGAAATTCCAAAATGCTATTCTGAGGGCTATTAACGTACAGTACTCGACAAACGTAAAAGTGTCCGGAAAAGGCGCCAACCCTAGCCCTTGATTTCCTAGCAGATTTTAGGCGTTACATTCTGACCGGGAGAGCGTGTCCGTGCACAGACGGGGCCTTTTCCAGTTACTTTTGCATTTGGCGGGTGGGTCGATCCATTGTTAAGGGTTTACCGGAAGGTTAGAGCATCTATGCATGGAGTAGCGCTCTTGGTATATTAGGTAGAGTAGTATTGTGTCACCACGGTGCGGAGTTTTGTGGCATTGATTGGATGAAATAGAGGATGAATACCGTAAATGGTTGATGGGCTCCAGTTGGGATGGATCAGTTGGGTTCAGCTTGAGGTCCGATGGCTCTGGATCTTGTCTTTCACAACATGCGCTGATCATGGGATATTTCTGTGATCGGTTAAGTTTTTAATCGCGGGGTGCTCAAAGAGCCACTTTTGGTTTCTTTAGCAAAGAAGGTGCTAGTACAAGTACCGGTAAAGCACCGTAGTGGGGTTGCCTGTGAGTAGGTTTTTCGTGCCAAGGTTGCGGCTCTGCGCCACTACAACCCCTGGATGCTTGCGGGCTCACAGCCTTGGCACGAGCACTCCTCGCAAGTGATTTAGTCAAAAGGTATGATAGCACCTGTTCATCCCCTGCATTTTGATACTTTTTTAACACATTACGATCCACACGAAAGTATAAGCAAAAGCCCAGAGAAAATGCCCCAATGCTGTTGGAGGGGCGCTCCTCTTCGAACGACACTTATCCTCTGCTCACTCAATCCTTCTATTGTGGGTGGCGGTAGGGGAGCGCCCGGCTTGTTGTCCAGGCTTGCTGGAATACTCCATCGCTTCAGCCCGAATAAAAGATCTACCAATCAAACATAACCTTGCGCCCTCCCCCTGTCAGAAGCCAAACAAGGCGAACCGTGCACTGCATGAAAGTAGGCTCCGGTAATGTATCCTCATAGAAACCCTGCCAAAAATACTAAACCATAGTGGGCAATGATCCTATGGGCAACGGGAGTTTCAAATAACCTTAAATGGAGCTCCTCCCCCCCTTTAACTTCGCCAGGGCCTCGGGACAGCTTTGCTTCCTTTCACAGGGCAAGGTATTCCTTTTTCGGGTGGCTGGTCAGCAAATGTCGAACTCCTTTTCATCAGCATGGAAGCCAGTCTGGACTGGCTGGCACACCGGCGTCTTAGTCTGCGCCGCTTCGGTTGTGTTTGTTCTGCTAATAAATGTCTGGTTAACAGTCTATGCTGCCACGAATCCGGAGTATAAAATGGAAAGTGGGATTGGCACGCTGTATTCCGGGAGCTGTGAAAAAAGCAGGATGATCGGGCTATGGATACATTTGGGGATAAACGCTCTTTCCACACTGCTATTGTCCGGAAGTAATTATACCCAGCAGTGTCTCGCAGCTCCAACACGCAGTGAAATTGATGCAGCCCATGAGGGAAGACGGTGGATGGACATTGGAGTTCCTAGTGTTAGGAATTTGTTCATGATTAAGTCAGAGAGGAAGTGGTTGTGGATCGCTATCGGGATTACGAGTATTCCGCTGCATTTGCTGTATGTTTCTATTACAAGGTCTGCTCAAGTGCTGGCTAATTGGAAGATTTCAGGTACAATTCTGCGGTTTATACTTCTTTAGCGGCGAATGAATTCTTGGTAACAGCTGTGACCAACAACCACTTCGAACCCGGAGCCTACACGAACACGACGAAGGTGTTCTCCTCGTATGACTGGCAGTGGATCAACACAACTGGGAATGAATATGGGGGCACCGGGCACCCGAGAGATTCGCATGATATCCAACTTTTCACTAGTATGCTAGAGGGATACAATTCCAGCACTCCGAATTACGAAAACTTGACACCCTCTCAATGCACAAACCTCTATAAAACGGACTTCGTGTCAAGCCATAGAAACCTATTCCTGATCACCAAAACTGCTTCCGACGCCACGCACAATAACACCCTCCTGGATTTTTGGACCGTCGATAGCAGAAGTATATCACCAAGCCAATGGATGTGCCAACGTTCCCCGGGGCACTCATCCAAATGCGACGCCAATGAGTTTGCCTCAAATGTGGCGAGTGGGGTTCCGTGGATAGTATCTTACGCAGGGGTTGAGGCAGAGGTAAGCGGATGCAAGAGTGAGATTACAAAGGAAAAGTGCAAGGTGCATTTCTCGCTAGGTATCATGATAGTCGTTATCGCCTGCAATCTTGTTAAAGCATGTAGTATGATCACCACTCTTGTTAGATCCCGAGAGCCCACTCTGGTTACTTTAGGTGATGCTGTCGACTCCTTTTTGAGAATCCCGGACTTGACTACAATGGGGATATGCTTTGCTGATCGACGGTTCATTGAGAGGGAGTGGAGGCGTGGGTGGAGGACTGGACCGAGGCAGTGGAAACAAAAGAAGGTGCAAAGGTGGTGGGCTAGCGTTAGTAAGACGAGATGGATAACTTGTAATTTCTGCTTTGCGATAACTATCGCCGTCTCCGCGGTGTTACTTAGATTGGGTATCCTAAATGATGCAACTGTGTTGAAAACCGACATTAAATCAATGTAAGTGTGCACACCCTTCTAACACACCCTTCTAACACACCCTTCTAACACAATCTTTACGAGGTGATAAAAAAGGTGGGCCAGAGGGTTCGGCAAAGTAAACAGTGTCTCTATAATCACAATACCCTTCCGAAGCATAACCGAATCAATCCTCCTAGCCAATCTCCCCCAAACCGTCCTCTCATTCCTCTACCTAACCTACAACTCAATCTTCACCTGCATGCTCTCCGGCTACGAATGGTCCCTCTTCAGTCACCACCACCGCACCCTACGCGTCACATCCCCGCGCCCAGGCCAGCGCTCCACATATTGGCTCCAAATGCCCTACACCTATGCAATTCCTCTAATGACACTCAGTGGCATCCTCCACTGGCTGACCTCACAATCAATATTCCTCGCGAGAGTCGAGATATCAGGCCCTTTCGGGAGGGAGCGTTCAACGATAAGTACCGTGGGGTATTCTTGTATTGCCACCATTTTCGTTCTCTCACTCGGGATTCTTGCCCTGCTGGCTGCGGCCAGAATGGGGTATAGAAAGTTTGCTGCGGAGATCACCACCGCTAGCAGCTGCTCCGCAGCAATCTCGGCTGCGTGTCATGCTTGGGGCGCAGAATCAGGAGGGATTGTAAGGGGGAAGGTGCGGTGGGGGGACGTGGGGATTGTCCCAAATCTGGGGGTAAGGCATTTGACGTTTTCGAATACGGAGGGGGTTGGGAAGCCGGTGTTTGGACAGGTTTATGCTGGGATGGGGAGAGAGAAGGGGAGTGATGATTTGTGATTATCGTTGTAGAAAGTTCCTTTCCCTATGATAAGCAGAAAATAAAGCGGGGCCCGGGGCGTTGGAATTGTAGATATATTTAGCCTAAAATCTTTGATGTGTAAAAAGTATTGTATTGCAGGTTTTAGCGATCAGGGTCGACTGGGTGCGTATGAGGATTTGTAGAAATTTATGGTGCAATTACTCAAGAATAGGGATATGGTTATGCAACCGGCCACGGAATATTACTCGCTGCCTGTTGCCCGCTCCGGCCGAAAATATTACCTTAATGTGATGATAGGTGGCGGATATGTTCGCCCAATTTCCAGGCCACATAAGGCATAAGGATCTACGAAATTGTCAAATATAGAGGGCGAAAGTCGGAATGTGGAAATATTCACTTCTAAATGTGGGGGGGGGAGGGCTAGGTCCCTCTACAAAAGACCAGATTTGTATTTAATGAGAGAAGAGAGTAGATGAAAGTGAGATAATAAAAAGTAAGTGATCGAAAAAGGAAACAAAGGGTCTTAGAGAGTCGGCGAAAATAAAGGAGATGGAAGATTGAACGGATAACGAAAAGAAATATAGGAAATCCTCCTCTATGTCATATTTCAAAGAATGCAGAAACAAACAAATCAATTGTCAAAGTTACTGGCTAGTGCTGTTCTGTCCTATCGCTTACGTTCTATGCCCCCATTTTCAAAAACCGACAGATATCAGAATTCCCCAAACACCGAGCGGTTCCAGTAAGAGCGTGAAATACTAGGTCCAGCTAAAATAGGTTTCAAAAAAAAAAGCATCTGGAACCGGGGGCCAACCGCCGTGCTGGCAGGGGCAGAGTTAACTGGGGAGTAAAAATGGAAAACTCCTGGGGAGCGTATTTGGACTTGCTCTCTTACTAGGAATGCTTTGATTTTTTGGTATCTTTAGACTCGCTCCCGATGCGGTTGAATTGGTAGTTTTCTGGTTGCGGCTTCCAAACATCTAATCTCACTCTAATAAATTCCTTCTCACGAAATATCACTCGCTCGCCGTTGGCCTGTCCCCGGGGTTATCAGGGATCAAGCAAAGATGAATGAGCCCCACCGTGTCTTACGTGACTGACCGCCTTCATTACCGACTGAGGGCAAATTACTCCCCCCTTGATATCACTACTCCACCCCGCCAAGGGCCCCCTCCAAGGGCACCCTGCTAAAGTTCCCACTCTCTGGACACTCTCGCACTAGCTGGGCGAGTTCTTAACTGCTCACTGACTCCCGTAGAGCGGCAGCCTGCTAGTAGTGAAGCATTTTTGCGCTTAACTTAAATTCGAGAGATTAGTGGGGTGAAATAGAAAAAAGCTGTATTACAACCAGGTTTTAAAGTAGAATGGAGGGAAATGAGAATGATACCTAGGAGTTGAGCTCTAGAGTTCAAAGGTCGTTCTAATAGGATCACAACGAAATACTCCACGGGAGTCTCTTAGCCACTGAACAGCGGTAGCAAACTTATTCGTGAAATTTGGAATGCTAACTGTGGAGTGTAGATTTCCTTAGTACAATTAAGCTACAATGTCATCCTATTAAACACGTCTCGGGCATTTCATGTTCTATTATGCTTTCAATGAGCATACATGCATTAAGACCTGGTATATTCGGTTTGGGAGATGTTGGGCTTCGGGAGTTTTGCGTCATAGGGAATTCACCCACTAGGGGGTAGTGAAATACCATGAGAGCCAGCAGTCGACGGTTCCGTGGAACCCCGTATTGCAGAGTGCGATATTTTTGTGTCTGAGCCAGTGAACCCAAGCGTCCAGTCCGTCCGTCTTTGGCTATGGACGGGACGGACTGCGGACTTGGATGGATGCCCGGGACGGACGGCGGTTGTGGCGTCCGTCCTGATGGTTGCCCTGGACGGACTGTGGGGACGGCAGGTGTCTTAGATGGCGCAATGCACTAACCGAAATGGGTTTCCCCCTATAGATGACAACCGGGCCCTATAGATGACTGCCGGGCCCTACAGTTGACGGCCGGGCCCTACAGTTGACGACCGGGCCCTACAAATGACTACCGGAAGAACCCATCTTACTAAAGACTGCAGGGCCCGGCCGTCCACCCCTAGGACGGCCGTCTTACTGAGATTCAGACGCTTTGCCCTGCCGTCCTGACTCACCCTGCCCGGGACGCCCGGGACTACAGTCCTGGCGGGCCCTATAGGGCGCCCCGGACGGTTGGGAACACTGGTCTGAGCTAAGGCTGGTAGCCTACTAATTGGTACTAATCTTATCCCACCACACGAGCACGGCAGATAAATAACGTAAACACTTTTGTTATCCACTCTCTCCGCCTTGCCTCTAATCTCCACCAATCCTTGCCTCCCGGCCCACTATCGATTTAGCTTGACAGATTAACAGAATTGCTAGTACTAGTTAATGAGATCCAACAAGTCAGGAGCTCTTAGATTTGACTATGTTAGGAAAATACTAATCTAATGATTCTCCTCTGAACACGGATATTAGACACCTAGTGGAGTGGTGGATAACACGAGTTTTTAGCGTATGTTATAGAGAGCGTCACAGTCCCGGCGAACAGGCCCCCCACCCGAACAGATAAACCTGAATTAGAAGCTTTCAAGTGGCTTACTCGGATGAATTCTAGATACTATGCTGAGCACCGCTCCTCTCTTCATACAAAAACCGCCATTCAGGTTCTGTTCTGGTGGGGGGTCTGTTCGGGAGAACTGTGACCCCTGCTATTAGTTATATGCGTCTGATAAAGGTTTCTGGACCCCACTTGGTCCCTATGTGTAGATAAGGCACCTGACTAATATGTCCATCGACCGGGCTCGTAATATCCCACGGACCGCCCATTACCGGCACGGGGATGGAGCCTAAAGGAAAGCACGAAGGAAGAAAAGTGCAAAAGTGCAATCGTAATAAACTCTAAGCTGAGCGGTCAAAGATGGACTAGATGGCTGCCGTCTCTCTAGGTAAGGACAACCCAGGAGCTATATCTCTTGGTCTAACTAGCAACATCAAGACACTCTCGAAGCTAATCAAACACTCTCAAGAAACACACCCAACTAGCAAAACTTGATCCATAACGATCACAAGCACTCTAGAACCTTCCTGATATCCAGTGATCCTCTGTGATCCTGAAGCCTTGCAGTCTGCCAACTCCAGTATGCCTAGTGACATAGGGTATGAAAGAAACAATAATACCAATGCCCGATACCTCATACCCTATGGCTAGAAACATCAACAAAACCATAAAACCGATATCCTATGCCTGGCTGCATTGGATGTGAGAACGACCCGCTGCAGAGCTCCTAACCACTGGAACCCACAAAGCAACATGCCATATAACGGTATCTCTCCTAGCAGCATATCCGCATATTATACATGCATAACCGCATAACCGCCTAACCGCATGCCCTATAGGCAATCTAATAACGGGGATATCTATCGTGTTGTCTCGAGATATACCAATCTTGCCAAGACTAGGCGCTGATTACTGTCGGACGGTTCCCGGAGTCCGGGATGGGCCTCTTCACTGTCCTCAGTGAACATAGCATCCAACAGATGGATTTTAGGTGCCTATAATAGGTAGTGCGTGGTGCTTGTTTGATCACCATCCCAATCCCTGCCGACCCGATCAGAAGACACTCATCCTCTTGCTGTAGGCATCCAAAATCCACGCCTGAGTGGCTATGTTGTCTGGGTGCAGGGGGTATTGAAGGGCTGCTTCAGATCCGGGGCACCTTGGAACATTAAGTATCACCTAGCCAATACGGTATTTTGGCGACCGTTCCCCGAAGGAGGGCTATCGCCAAGAAGACTTGGCTTCTCTGGACCTAACAATATCTGCTCCTAGAACAGTCCTCTTGGCTGTGACACGGAGGTTTGATGGTAGTGGTGGACTGGGCGCCTGGGAAACTCTAAGACTGATACAGGGTGCATACCTTCCGACATCATCCTATCGACTTGAATTTGTAACTGACTATGCGTCGCATGTGAAACAGATACAGTTCCATGTAGATGACTGCCTCTGGAGCCTGTTTCGAGCACCCTTCAAGCTCCCCGATGATATCTCATGGGCCGAGTATGGCGTTCGACCTGTGGCGGTCGGGGGACGATATCTACAGCGAAGGTGTTATGCACGAATGATCAACTACCATTATGAGAATAATATGCCATCGCTTGGCTGCATCCAGAATGACTGGGGTATCGGGTACCCTGTTAGGCATCTGCAACTGGTGTCAAGCAAGAAGCTCGATAGACTGCGAATATTTAACCTGGTTTCTCACAGAGAGCAAGCCAAGACTATACATCTGGGCATGCGGATGATAGAGTTCTATCACTAGATTTGCTAGTTTACACTGAGGCATCTAAGAGCAGCTATGGGGTTGGCTGTACCTGGCTTTTTGTGGAAGGTAGCTTATATGCTGAATGTCGCTAGCAGAAGCTCCCAGACAAATGGAATATTGTCAAAGGAGAACTCATGGATATGCTAGGAGCTTTACAAGAGTTGAACAGATGCCGGTTTGATGTATGAATTTTCTCAGATTGTGTCTTAGCTCAACAGCTTGTTAGAGGTATGGAGGATTGGTTCAACTGCTGCCATATGGCAATTGCTTGTCCTAGCACTTAACAACCTTTCTGGAAGTATCCGGTTTTGGTGGTCCCCTGGCCATGTTGTGATTAGTGGGAATGAGACAGTTGAGATAGCTGCTAAGGCAGCATGTCGGACAACTTTACGGTCAGCATTCCATGCCGATTTTGACTTTAGCTTGCAATAGGATACAGTTGGAAGGGAGATGATGCATCATGAGTGGCAACGATAGCATCAAGACTAGGGGCACTCCTACTAGGACAGGGAACCAGCTAGTTGACGATATTTGCAGGGATTGAGCCGAATGGATGCTTATGGCATTTTGAGGCTAAGGAGTGGTGCAAGACTCCACCACCATGAAGAGTGCTCTGACTATAAATGCTTCCATATACTGCGATGCCCCAGATATGAACAGGGACAGCCCCAAACCAAAGCACACAATGACCGGATTATTACGGAATATGTTCAGTGGGCTCGAGCAAACTATTGCCTGGCCATGGGCATTCCGAAAAGCATCCCTGATGTCGACGGCGGACGGATTATTGATGGGAATCCGTTTGATAGCTCCCGGTTGGTAGATTAAGGTGGTGGACAGTTCAGGACTATCGCTCTGAGTGGGACTGGAACATGCCAGAAGTGTTTGGCCACTCCGGGCCCTGATAAGTGGAACTGTAAGAGGAGCATAGTTGTGCTTCCGGCAAGATACAAATACATGTATTTGTATGATTCTGGCAGTGGGGGTGCCAGGGTATGTCACAGCTGCAACCGGCGTTATTCAAATATTTACTGACATCTGGAAGAACATCCCCAGTGTGCGCTGGACTGGGCTACTTCCTTTTGGGAAGGCATTGTGGACACTTGGGACAGTATGGCACTTGACATCGAAACTGCCTTGTTCTTTTGACTCTATATTCTGTGCAAGGAGCGATTGCCCGCAATCGGTACTGTTTCGTTTCCTGATCGTGATATCATTTCCCTGTTAGCTGTGGACCGTTTCTTTTCTTTCCTTTTGTTTAGTATCGCACTCCGGAGCCTACCTGACTCCCGGACCAAAGTCATCGTTTCAGTACTCCTGCATTGCCATCATTTGCGTGCTCTCACTAGGGATTCTTGCCCTGCTGGCTCCGGCCGGAATGGGGGATAAAAGGTTTGCTGCAGAGATCACCACCGTTAGCAGTTGCTCCACCGCCATTTTGGCCGCTTGTCATGCTTGGGGCCCTGACTCGGAGGGGATTGTAGGGAAGAAGGTTTGGTGGGGGGATGTGGAGATTGTGCCAAATCTGCTGATAAGGCATTGGAGCTTTTCGAGTAAGGAGGGGGTTAGAAAGCTGGTGTTTGGAGAGGTTTATTCTGGGATGGCGAGGGAGAAGGAATGAACTTTTATGATTATAGTATCGGAAAGTGCCTTCTCGGACACTAAGATAGAGAAAGGGATTGAGCTTGGAGGATTAGGACTATATAATTAGCCTGAGATATTTGGTTCTTAGGGAGTATTGAATTATATATTCTCCACTGATTACATTACTACAGGTAAGATTTATATTATGGTGATTTAGTGTGTGTTTAAGGATAATACCTGAGAATTTAACATGGGGTTTTCTATTAGGTATTCAGGATATTACAGTTGTTTATGCATCTCTTATGCACTATCGTTGAACATGATATTTCTAATAATCACTCAATACCTGGATAGATTCAGACAACCTGTTTGGAATTTACTTGTCAGGTTTTCAGGGTCAAAAATATTCCCATATATGTTTCTTAGAGTCCCTTGTCAGAACTGTTCATGATCTGAGACATGTTTAATTGCATTGCACCATATGTGGTCAACTGGGGTAACAGTGGAGATGTTAATAGGGACAGGTGGGCACACACGAATGAATAAATAAGTGAGTAAATAAATGAACTCTCAACTCTAAATGTCACAAATCGTGACTAAGCAAGGCAGATTTCACATGACTAATAGTTATTAGTCATAAGGTATGTTTATGTTTCGCACTATGCAGTCAGTTGACTCATAGTTCTCACATGACTCCCACTTGCATGTAATCGTTATGTTATGATTGGTTGATGTTTCTATGACTCACGATTGTGAGTCATAATTATGTAATAACTTTTGCGCGTGACTCACATTATGAGTCACGAGTTCCACGCAGGTGACGCGCTTTGCGCACCTGACAGGTTTTATGTTTTATGATTAGTTTACGGCATGTTGCGCAGTGCCTCATAGGAGTCATCTGATGGATTTCGGGCATGACTCATTATGAGTCATAAGACCGCGTGACTCAAGTTATGAGTCACCAGGGTTAGGGTTGTTAGCGTGAAGAGTCTATAAGAAGGAGACTCGGGCACAGTAGTTAGAGCATCCTCCGTCTCCGCTACATCCTCCATCTCCGCTACACCTCCGGCGATTGAAATCTCAACACCACGAGAAATCATCGTCACTTTCATCCACCCCCCTCTCCTCAGACACGCCACACTGCCTCTGTCTGGGTAAAGCCATCTCCCCTCCCTCTTCCCTTCCCTTCTGATGGTCAGGCCTGGCAAGCTTGTTCCTAGGGGTTGGTTGAGTTCGCCTTCACCCCCTCTTCTCCGGGCTCGCTTAGGCAGCCCTCCACAGTCGGCAACCCCTCACCCGTCAACGGTCGGTTTTTAGTCTCGGTCGATGAACAAAGTAGCTGTCCCCGGTGGCACTGCTCTCTGGTATTGCACTGTCTCCTTTGTGCTCTGCTGGTACGGTCTGACCTTTCGAAACATCGTGACACCGTTTCCGTCAGCCTTCCTTGCACTTCTCGTGTCCGCTAGCCCTCCGCCCTCCCCCTCCCCGACGGTTGGATCGGCTGGCACCCTACTGCTTGTGGCTCTACGCCCGCACTCAGACCTCTGCTCCCTTCTGATGTCCTCGGACTAGGGGCGCCTGTTTAAACCTTCTTTCCGGGTCCTGTTTCCCAGGATAGCCGACCGGATCTTCTTCCGACTGCCACGAGCCTTCCTTCCTTTGGCCGCATCCTCTCGAACTCGATCGCTCTTCCTGAGCCTCGGCTGGCGGGGTTCTTTAGCCCCCGGGAGTTGCCTCCCCTTCGTGTGTCCCCAAGACCCATCATTCAGGAGTCCCTATTCCCTCGAGAGCTGGGCCCGGTGGGGTTTTACTACGGTCTAGCTTATAGGTTGTTTGATTTGGGGGAGTGGGTTTGCTTTTCTTTGTTGGTTGTGTCTACTGTCGGTTAGGGTTGTTTTTCTTTTAGGCTAGTCTTGCGGGGGTTTTTGGTTCGTGGCTTTCAGGCCCGCTTTCTCATCCCCTTGTAGTTTCTACCCATAGTACCGGGCGAGGGTTTCTTTTTCGGGCAGGGTCAGAGGGTTTTAGCTTGGGGATAGCGGGATGGACTGTAGTTGGAGGTTTTGGACTACGTGGCTCGCGCTTGGCAGAAAGTCCGTTGTACCTAGGACCGTGGGATGAGCACATGTGTGCGTTTGCCCCGATAGAGACAATTAATAATCGAGATTTAAAAAAAAAAAAAAGTTAAAAAAAAAAAGTCACAGTAGTTAGAGCTCTTCACACAACCATCTAAGTAATATACCACTCTGATACTGGAGCACGGGTCAAGCCCATTGATAGTGACCTTCTATAGGTGCAATATGTTTGAAATACCTAATGCCCTTATCTCTATGATACCTCGCTTGTATGCGAGTACTCTATTCCTACGCGATAGGACTTCCTACGATCACTATACCTACTACGAACGCAAGATGTTAGTCTATAACGATAGACGAAGCAAACTACGTAGGCTATGTCGATAGCCTATAATAGTAAGATAGTCGTTTCCCGTTAAGAATACCTGAAGGGAAGGCTGGTTTGTTACACTAAACAACTACCTCTCAGCCATTAATTATCTACCATATATATTTTAGAGTAATAAAATAATAAATAAAAATAGCTAATACTTTGTATAAGCCTACTTTGCTTTCAATACTGCAGCTACTCTACCAGGCATTGATTTTCACAACTTTGCAAAAAGCTCCTCAGCAATTGTGTCCTAAACCAAAGGTAATACTTCTGCAAGCCTCATCATAACAGTCTCTTTTCCCTCTAGGGTATCTTCAATCCTTGGATACTGCTGGTATAATCACTTTTTAAGCTCAACCCATGCATGCTCAATAGGATTTAAATCAGGGGAGTAAGGGGGGTATTCCACCAGTTCAATATAATTTCTCTCCAACCATTCCATAACATTATAAGCCATGTGAACAGGAGCATTATCTTGCTGAAAGCCGATATCTTGCGTACCAAAAGAAAACATTTGATGAATAATGGGAAAAGGATACCTACTCAAGAGCCTGATATACCTAGTCTTGTTGATATTTTGAGTAATCAGAACCAAAGGGCCTTTTCTCTTACCCCAAAAGCACCCCCATACCATAAGTGAAATACCCTTATCCTTTTCCTTTGGGTGAATACAGTCTGCAAGACACTGGTCTTCAGGTTCTCTGAAAACCCAGTATTGCCTTAGATCCTTGAATTTCTCCACATTTGTAACATATATACATGTTCCAGTAACTGTATACAGGCGCAGAGTGCAGGATTTCCTATGTTTAGTCTGATTACTTTGCTTACTTTGATTAGTTGGATTGTTTTACAGCCCTGGAGCAATGTGAAGGCACCGTAGCTTGTGTTAAGTTTAATTTTGGATGTTGTTTGTTTTATTTAGGAACACAACTGAAGGAATGGTCATGTAAGGTGACAATAGCATTGAGGCAGTGTTATAACTCTTATATTTCATGTGGGATCACAGGACATGCAGGGCATGATGGACTGCCTGGTAATGATCATGTCTGCAGGTTATCTGATTACTATCGCTCTGGTGGAACTCTTGTATTTAAATTTATCTCCTGGCTAGCAGAAGAATGACAGACATCAGCAGACTTATGTTTTAAGAATATACTTGGTTGAATGACGATCTCAGAGTGCCACTTGCCTTTTAACTATTATCTCTCTTTATACTCGAGTTCTGTGAAACCGCCCTTAGACCTAGCGCTTGAAGGTCAACCCCTAGCCCTCTATTGTACATTTTTATTAGACAGTGTTAGGCGGGAGCCTATCTCAAAGTCTTGCAAGATAACTCAGGCCAATAATCTTAATCGTAGACGGAGATTGTCTAGGAAGGCTCAATGTCTAAAATAGAGGTAGATAGAGTGATAAAAGATTTTTCTTGCATAAAAACTTATATTGATAAGATCTCTTCTCCGTTGCTTGATAATGTTCAAATAGCTCGGGAGGCACCTCGATATTTATATGCCGCGTCTGGGTGGTTGCTGGCTACATCTAGTTCTCATACTAACTAAGTACCTGCTAACAATTTCCAGCTTCTTCTAAAAGTACGAACACCAGTTGACTCTGACAATTCTGTTAACTCACTTCGACTTCCGAATCGCAACACCATGATTTTTCCTGACGGTGCTCCCACACATCAGTTCATTGGTTACAATATATCTTCGTCGGCATAGAGTCTTGCTTACCATTGCATACGCAAAATGGTCTCCATGATCGAACCAACAAAGGGGCCAGCTTTGTTATTGAACCTCTCAGCATTGCAGACATATCCTGCAACCAACATCTGCAAGGCATAAGATAGACTTGTCACGATAATCGCACTACTAGCTATTATCCCTCCATAGTCATATCGTTATCGTCTGGTTCTGTCAGCATCCTACGGATACTATTGACCTGTCTCAGTGTGGGTATGCCTGATTTCTCAAACTACCTCATCCAACAACACCATTCACTTCTGCGACTTTCATCGCGAGAGCGTGGAGTATAGAATGTGTTGCTTAACCATCGTCCGTAAAAACCTCCCGTTACTTAATGACCACTTCCGAGACTCGCGTGTTCAGTGCTCAGTAACCTTACACGACGCTGACCGATTTGGCTCGCACCACGTGTCTAAGCTCATCAAAGGTCTTCCCTCATATACCCTGCGAACGGGATCCGGTCAGACGGACGGCCGCGACGTATACGGGTTTACGAGGAGGGTTCCAATGACCATGTCTTTGGTGATGGGACGCAACTACGGCGTCGTCTGCCGATGTAGCGCCGTCCCAACGCTGGTGCGGGAGGGGGGTGTTGGCTTGTCCTTTTGAACTCAGAATCCTAAGGTAGGGTAACTATAGGGCTTTATTCACTAAGGGAAGGCTGCGCCTTCTGGTATGTCTAACAGACAGGAGTAGACCTGTTACAATATTGCACTCATCACTCGAGATCACTATTTCAAAATCCTGAGCTGTTCAATCGTTATGAGCCTTTATCCATTCCCACCTCCTAACAATGTGCACAGGCCTGAGCTTTGGTCTTGATTTGGCTAGCTATTTCGTGATATTAGCTTCTCTGAGTACTCTATCTACTGTAAATTTGTAAGAGAATTATAGATTATAACTCAGGTAGGGAGTACAAACCAGGAGGATGAGAAAGACACGGTGCATATTTATCCCTGAAATCTGATCTCGTGATTGTGTGGTTAGATTTGGCTCCCTGGATAATCGGCGGACTCAGTCGCTGGCTAACAACAGGTGTACGACCGGGACTAGGAATATTTTCCAGTGAGAGATGCTCACATACCCAAGTGAGGAAGCTCTTGATAGTTGTCGATGGGCTGCCCAAGATTTGAACAACAAGAGCAATGTTCAACTGGCAGTGAAAAAATCTGATAATCATGCCTTTTTCCGTATTTGACATTTCTGTTCAGGTAGTCTTTGGGTTTCACTTTTATTTTTTTGATATATATCTGCATTGGTTAACCATTGCAGATTATAAGAGAATAATTCAAATAGAGGGGGTGGCAGAAGCTCGGGGTCTCGTAGTTTATGTAAAGGTACAGTTATGATCTACTCAGTGGTATTTGGCAAGGTTGCTTAGTATGACAATCACGAACACTTCTGATAAGGGATAGTACATTGTTTTCCCTATATTTCTCTTACATTTATGGGCGTGGACTTTGGTATAAATATAGTTGCTACCACCCATCTCTCTTTGAAGAATAATAACCAGAACTCCTACCAATCTATTTTCCTACCAATGGAGTCTCCTACCAATCTGGCTTCCAACCATATCTCCTCCCTTAGCATGTTATGCAACCCCCTTGCACTTGTGCAGTATTATGCATATAGAATAGTGTAACATGTATACATGTTCCTGTAAGTGTGTACAGGAGCAGAGTCCAGGATTTCCAATGTTTAGTTTGATTAATTTGCTTAATTTGCTTACTTTGCTTACTTTGATTTGATGTCAGCTCTGGAGCTATATTAATGTCTGGTAGCATGTGTTAAGTTTAGTTTTGCATCTTGATTGCTTTGTTTAGGAACATAAGTGCAGGAACCATCATGTATGCTGATAATGGCATTGAGGGAGTGTTATGACTCTTCGGTTTCACGTGAGATCACAGGACATGCAGAGCAAGGTGCACTACCCAGTAATGATCTAAGTTGCAGGTTATTTGATTACTATCGCTTTGGAACAACTCCTTTATTTAAACACATCTCCTGGCTAGCAGGAGAACAGCAGACTTCAGCAGATTCTTGATTTATGAATATACCTGGTTGAACAACAATCTTTTAGTCTCTACTGGCCCTTTAAATATTATCTCTCTATCTGTAGGTCTCTTGAAGCCGCTCTTAGACCTAGTGGTTAGAGGTCAACTGCTAGCTCTCTATTGTACCCTTCTCATTCAACCGGAGTAAACATGTTACAAATAGATTCTGCTGTTGGTATTCTCATTTGGAACAGTTTCTGCATTTGTGATGGGAAGTATCTATTATTAAGGCTGACTGCATAGTGCACCATTACTTATTTACACTTGAGCACTAGTGGAAGAGTGATAAATAGATGCTGTACTTTACATTATTACAATAAACACTTCAAGATCATTCTATTAAAGATGGCTCAGGTTCTACCAGTATTATTCTTTCAATGCACACAGGAACTTTATCATCTGGGATAATCGGATTGAGATGCGTTGAGCATCTGATGTTTTCGCTCATGGTGCTTTTACCAACTATGAGGAAAGTGAATAAGAAGAGAGCCCGCCATTGACACTTTCATGAAACCTCGCACATCATTGGAGAGTGCAACATTTTTGTGTTTAAATCAAACCCAGTAGCCTACTAGTTGGTATTGATCAATCCTCTTATAATAATATCCCGCGAACTGTCCATTACCGGCAAGGGTGGGTGTCGCAACAGGCGCATTTCTACCATATTCACGCGATACGAGTTTTGACCAAGACCTTGCGTTTCTTATGGCTGGACGGACTCTGCCCGGAGCCTGAGATGGGCCGCTTCAGTGCTCAGAGTGGATGTAGTAACAAACACCTTGATTTCCTTCCCACCCTCCATGATGTGTGGCGCTTGTTTGACCACGATCCCAATCCCTGCTGATGAGATTACAATACGGTAGAAGAAACTCAGCCGCATCGCTTGTAAACACCTATGATCCACCCAAAGGTCTCTATGTTGACTGGGCGTATTTCAGAGTCCGGGCCCTGTCGTACATCACGCAATGCGAGGTCAATAGCTGTACAGAATTTTGGCAGCCATTCCTCCAAGGGCGACTATAGCGAAGAAATCTTTTTGCTCCTCTTGTCCTAAATTTAACACTCTCCAGAATCGCCATCTTATTATTATTAGGAACACAAGCGCATGTGAGGAACCGCTCAACTACAATGTTCTTTATCCACCCAGTGGGTATGTAAAAAAAGCACTTTAACACAAGTCCTGCAAGCCGTCATGAATCGCTCTCACTTCACGGTCTCAACACACACTCCCATTATCGTAATAACTGAGGAAATTCGCTAAGTCCAGCCAAGGTTCTGAATGGTCGGAGGAACACTGGACTGGACCAGCCAGTTTAGTCGAAAGTCAAGTCTAGTCAAATGGTGGAGATTGGAATGACAAAACAGTCATAATTGTAGGACTTGACTCGAGTAGAGGGGTCAGACTAGTCTGACTGAGTGATGGAATATGCACAGTCCTTGAACTCACTATTGTTTATAGAAACATGATTGCTCATGCCAACGGTACTGGTCCCAATCAAGATGTTTGTTGTGAAGATTAAGAACATAGATTTGTCCAATTGAATACGGACTAGGGCAAGACAAACTAAAAAAGTATAATATAAATAGGTACCAGCTGGAGCATTTGTAGAATTTTCATAGAATCATACAATATCACTCAGGCTTGCCTTCAGGATACCGGAGTCCGAGTCCACTACGATCACACAACCCAAATTTGGAATCACTTTACATCTAAATTCCTTTGTGTTAGAGACTAGAAGTACTTCAGACTATTGGGTGAATACTAGCCAGTTTACATTGTTGTTATAATGGATAAGAGAAAGACTTATGAGTTTCGATCTAGCAATGCATCACCGATACGCTCTTAGCAATCTCGCCCAGAAAACAATATTTCTTGTGTGCCCCCTCCAAATCCTAACTCTAGCCGATCTAGACAGTCAACAGATACTACGTGTAGTAGTATTCAGCTTCGGTATCCACTTGAGGTAGGCAATTTGGGCACTCCAATGGGAGCTGATCAGGTGTCCTCAAATGCTAGTATTTGCAATCTCCCTATTGTTTTTTATCAGGTATAACTAAGTGAATAGACTTGCCATCATCCCAGTATCTTCCACATGCGAGCAACCAGATCTCCAGTTCAGTTAGCGGCTATAGCAGTGGAGATGATTCCTTGTCGCCAAGATTGGAAATACACGGAATTGGAGCACATCTCCCCTCTGCTCGCCAATTTGACACTCACAACCCCCTCTTCTCTCCCGACTCCACACACACGCGACCCCTCGTTCGACGACAGCCTGCCAAGATCTCACATATCATCACCTCCAACACCCCGACCAAACACCGGTCCTCCTACTCTAAGCCGTGGTGGACTCCAGAACTTAGCCAGCTACGCCGCATCCATCACCATACCTCACTCCTCATGAGAAAGAGTCAGGCCTTGCCAGCCCTGGCACGAGGGGCTCGGAACACGTATTTCAAGGCTATCGAATCTGGCAAGAGAGTCCACTCGTCGCAGTTTCTAGCCAACGTCGACTCACGGTCAGTTTGGGACACTAGGAAGATTGCAGCCGGCAGAGCCCCAGATTGTTTCCCCATACTTGAGAACGCCTCCTCCCCCACCGAAATTTACAATACACTTCTACAAAGTTTCTTTCCTCCTAGAGTCTCTCCTTCTCCTCCTCTCATCCTTCCTGCGTTTAAGGATGTCCCCCAGCTTCTACCATCAGAAGTGGCCTCTTCACTCCCAAAATCCTCTAACACGTCAGCCCCTGGCCCAAGTGGCATTCCTGAATCTATGTGGAAGCGGGTCCACCAGGCCAATGAGCGGCTCCTTTTATCACTGTTCACTCCCCTCCTCACCCACGGCTACTACCCCGAAGTCATCAAGAAGGCCAACCGCATTGTCCTGGGTAAACCAGGCAAACCTGATTACTGTACACCAGCTTCTTTTCGCATCATTGTCCTACTCGAAACCGTCTCCAAGATCCGCGAAACCCATTCAGCTCTTTGTGTCCTGTCAGCCACCGGCTCCCTTGGCCTGGTACACTCCAATCAGTGTGGGTCCCTGGCCGGTCTGGACTCTTTCGACGCTGTTGCTACCCTCACCCATGAAGTACGCCTACTCCAAGCTGCTTCCTTCAAAGTATCAAGTCTCTTCCTGGATGTCAAAGGTGGTTTTGACAATGTCTGTGCAAACAGGCAGGCTAGTATCCGCGACAAAGGAGGGATCTCCGCCTATCTGGTTGCCTGGATTAAGTCTTTCCTCTCCAGAAGCCAGTACCGTCTTGTCTTCCAAGGCGCGCCAAGGGTCTTCTGCCGGGTCACTGTTGGCAGCCCTCAGGGCTATCCGATTTCTCCCCTTCTTTTTGTTCTTTATATTGCCAGCCTCCACCTGTCTATAACTCAAGGTCTGGCGATTTCATAATTTGACGATCTCCCCATCACGGTCGGCTCGGACTCAGTACGTTCGAATATCCGCACTCTTCAACACAATTTCGGCATGATCCTAATGTAGGGTGCCAACCTGGGTGTGGCCCTTTCCGTCCCCAAAACGGAACTCATTCACGGAGAACCCCGAAGGACCAGTCAGATGTTTCCTTTGCCCCCATAGTGATCAACGACATGCTTTGTCCACCGTCACAAGCTGTAAGGTGGCTGGGCTACAGGCTCACCCCTGCGATCCAATCCTCTATCCACTTCAGGAGATGGCTGGCGCTTGCCCAGGCCTCCTTCACTACAATCCAACAGCTCAGTGCAGCTGGAAAAGGCCTCTCCTCTTGGTGCAACAGAATAATAGTTTTTGGCGCCATCCTTCCTATCCTCACCTATGGCAGGACCTGTTTATCCTGGACACAACAACACTTAAGAAACTCGACTCTTTCTGGTATGGAGTGCTCCGGTGGACAACTAATTGTTTTTACACCACTGCCCGTGGCGCTCTATAACGGGAAGCCTCACTACCACCCATTTCCCGCATCTGGACACACAGCCGTCAGTCTTCTGCCCTCCAGTTGGTCAGTGCCCCTTCGAAATTCAATCCTGCCACCGCCCGGATACCCGGGGCTCTGCCCACCTGGGACCAGTGACGTTCTTTGGATGATCATCGTGTTCTTCTCCAAGGCTCTTCCAAAGCCATCCACCTTACTTCATGACTCTGCCCGGAGGTTAATTGCTCCAAGCACCTGCCTTTAGACTCCTTGTTTCACAAAGTCTCGAACCTTATTGCAGAAATCCCTCTCCTCCCACTCGCCTCGACCGATCTTGTATCGCTGCCACTGTCCAGGGAACCCTCCATCATCTACCCAGCCCTCACAACTCCTCTGATACGGTCACTCCTCGCCGAGTGGCTGGACATAAGTCCGCCAGTGCCCCCTTCGTATCAATACAGAGGCTGCCTCACTCCTTACGCCTTCACTGGTGTAACTAGAGCACTCTATAGACAGGTGAACTCTAAGGTTACGACCGCAGCAAACACGGAAAGTACAAGATAAAGATGAGGTAAATAATTGAAAAGAATCAAATGGTAAAACTTAATATAGTTAAGCTCAAAGCTTCACTCAATTGAGTTCTTTCGAGGAAAAGTTGGTTGTCGAAGTAGAATGCCAAACGCTTAAACTTAAGTATATATCAGATTTAAGCCTTTGACATTGACCACTACTGCGACCTTGGGCGAGTACCCTGTCCTGATGAGGGCTTGTCAGAGTTCTACCCTCCACCAGGAATTATCCTTTCAGAGGTATCGGACCAACTCGGGTACACTTAACTCCGTCAATAGGATATGAGTTTCTACAATGCATCTCCAATACAACCGCCGGTGGAAAAACTCTCCCTATCGAAGTCATACCAGTGGCTAACTGTTATGACAACAACCGCAGTCAATCCCTGGGTGGTGGACTCACTGGCCCAGTCCCAGTTTCGTCTATACAAGCTATGTAGTCCATCATTTAATCTACACCACTATCCACTATGATAAATTGACATGTAGCCTCCCCCGGTGAGATGTAGCCGATGGTTGGCTAAATGGGCGCTACTCATAGCCAGCCTCTCGGGACATGCTCTACCATGATAAGACTCATACCTCTAGAGTCCATTGACAACCCATAGTATAGCTACAAATCAAGGGCAGAAGGTCCGGGCTGGTTACTCAGGTATTTGTCACGAAAGCATCCTGGCCTCCTTGGACTACCTAAGTCCTACTAGGAAGACCACTCTACTACCCGTAGGCTAAGATAGACTCCTAGGTGGTGGAGAGACCATATATGGGCAACCTCCATGTTGGCGGTTACCCATATTCCCCTTATATATCCTGCGAACGACATTCAGTCGGATGGACGGCAACGACCTATATGGTGTTACGGCAGCCGCTCCAATGACTTCTTTTAACTAGCAAAAGAGCAACTATGCAGCCGTCTGCCTATGACGCGCCGTCCCAACGCTGAGGCCAGAGGGGGGTGTTAGCTAAACCCGCCGAAGTTCAATAGTATGTTCTGGCCACCCTCATACAGGCGTGGGGCCTCCCCGGGTAATTGCGTGTTTGCCCAAGAACATCTAAGAGCCCATAGAATGTGAGGCAATCGAGCTCTAAGTTCTAGGATGACTTAGCCGGTGAAGGTAGGGTAACTTGGACACCTCAGTAGGGTAACTGGGGTCCATGGGCAGAATGACCAAATTCCTAAGGTCGGGTAACTTTGCCCTCTTAAGCCTTTAACCGCCCCGGAAGCCCTCCAGTCCACCACCAAAGTCGTCTCAGAGCCCGGAGTAACATTCACATAATTCTCTTGACCTTATGCGAACATTCTTGCCAAAGGTTACCCTGCCTAGTAGAGTACCTCAAGGCTACTCAACTATTCCCTAGGCCTTATCCTAGGTTTACCAGCTATGTATATACTAAGTATACGAGACCATACCACCACTGGTTACCACAAGGTATACCATTTGGGCTAAGGTGATAGTGATTGTAGCTACCTATCGTAGGGTCGTTACACTACTCTCCTCTTCTCTTGGTCTGTCCTCAGACCGTCAACGTCGTCTCTTAGTTCCACGCTTTGGATTGTCCATAACCCTATGGTCTTTAGGTTTAGACAGATACCTCTCATGGAACTTTTGCAATGCTTGCATTGCGGTATCTTCTTACATCTCGAACGGTTCCCAACAGTTCTCTTCTGGACCGTACCCTTCCCAACCAACCATATATTGCACAAAGCGGTGTGGAATCTTTCACTTAGGATTTCCACACCATCGGCTATCAACCACTTCCACAACAACATAGCTAGGCTCATTATCTACTATGTCAGGTGTTCGTATCATCTTTTGAGGCCTGCCCACAGGATCCTCACAATAGGGTTCCAACAGCCGAACATGGAATACCGTATGGATGTCTCATCTTTCTGGCACCTCAATCTCATAGGCCCTCCACCCCACTTTGCGTTTGACAACAAAGGGTCCAAACATCTTATGGTCTAGTTTTTCCATAGGCCTTTTAGTACAGAGGTTGTTGTGGTTTAGCATAACTCTATCCGCTTTCTTAGCTCTGCCCTGTATGACATCTTCTCATATGACATATTCCGGAGCTGGCCGTCTCTTTTGATTATGCCATTTCCGTTGTCTTTCCTGTACCTGCAGTATTGTTTCTCGGATCTCTTGCCATGTGCCTTCCCAATCCTTTACAACAAGCTCACTGTCTGGATGTATTCCTTTGTTATCCGACACTATCCCCGACCACTGAGTCTGTCAGGAGAATCCATAATTTATTTGAAAGGGACTTGCCTTATTGGATTCTGACATTGAGGTATTGAACCCATGTTCCGCAAAGGGCAACAGCGATACGCAATCGTCTTGCTGATATGATCAATAACTTCTTAAATAGTGTTCTAGTGTCTTATTAACCCTTTCAGTTTGCCCATTCCTTTGTGGGTGGAATGCGGTAGAGAGGTTTAGCTTTACTTGCAATAGCTGCATCAGGCTTGCCCAAAACCAAGACGTAAATCCGGTATCTCGGTTAGAGACAATTAATTCAGGAAGCCCATGGAGGCGCGAGATTTCTTTCACGAATGTCAAGGCCAATTCCTTCATGTGTTCCTCCGTCCTTAGGGGTATGAAGTGTGCCATCTTGGAGAACCTGTCTTCGATGACCCATATCTTCGTATACCTGTCAGACTTTGGTAACCCCACAATGAAGTCCATGGATATGGCCGGCCATGGCCTCATTGGAACTTCTAAGGGTTCTAGGAGTCCATACTTCTTGTGCCGAATGACTTTATTACGTTGAGATACATCGCAAGAGCGAACGTACTCGGTAATGATATCATCCATCTTTGCCCAATAGAAGTTAGCCCTAACTCTACCAATGGTCTTGTATGTTCTGAAATGTCCAGGCATCTTTGAATCATGTTCTGCCTGCATGATTGTTCGCCACAAACCTTCGTCCTTTGGAATGTACCACCTGTCTTAATATAGGAGCAAGTCTTTTTTGATACTAAAATTTGTATCAACCTTACTTTCGCCTTTGAGGAGTGCCTTTAGCGTTGCTAAATAGGTTTGATCACTATCGGCTGTCTTCATAAGAGCCTCATGAAATGTTGTCTGCAGCCGAAAACCTTGGCAAGTCTGCAACACATGTGGTCGCAAGATGACGGGTTCCTCTCCAATATACTATCCAGGGCTGAAAAATGTAAATGGTTTGGAATGACTCCCCCCCTTCAGGGCGGTAGTCCCTACGCCTTGACAAAGCATCAGCCTTTTCATTTAACCGTGCTACCGTATAAATAACCTTAAAATTGAACGGTTGTAGAAATTCTGCCCAGCGATGTTGTCTACGGTTTAAAGTCTTTGTAGTATTAAAGTACTCTATATTCTTGTGATCAGTGTACACCAATATCTGATCATCAACAAATATCAACATATATGCCCATTCTTTAAAGGCTCCCTCTATTGCTGCCATTTCCTTATCATGAACGTCATAATTTATCTCTACTGGGGAAAACTTTCTACTATGAAATGCTACAGGATGCCACTTCTCATCCTCACAGAGTTGAGATAGTACGGCCTCTAATGCAAAGTCACTAGCGTCGGTGTCCAACTTAGGTGGAGGAGTGTCATCAAATTGTGTCAGGATCGGACCTGTGGTAAAAATATCCTTCAAGGTTTCAAAAGCATCCTGACACTAAGGGGTCCATGTCCATTTGATACCGTTCTTTGTCAAGTCAATTAATGGTTTAGCTATCTTGCTAAAACCTTTTCTGAACAGACGATAGAAGTTGGCAAAGCCAAATGAAGCTTTGTACATGGACGACCTTCTCGGGCGTTGACCATGCCCGGATCTCTTCAACCTTTGTACTTGCCATAGAGATTCCTCGATCGGATATCTTATACCCAAGGAACTCTACTTCCCTTTGATGGAAGTTTGACTTCTTAATGCTGACGCAAAGGCGTGCCTTTCTCAGCCTTTCCATGACCCACTTTACCAAGGCGACAGGTTTTTTTTCAACTGGTTCTGTATAGATTAATATATTATCCATATAGGCGATGACTCCAACATGTAACAGATCACGGAATACATCATTGATCATACTCGGGAACATTGACGGTGCGTTGCATAACCCAAAGGGCATCACGGTGTACTCATAAAGACTGTACCTGCTTTTAGAAGTAGTCTTCCATTCTTCACCTTCCGCCATTGGGATAAGGTAATACCCATTCTTCAGATCCAATTTAGCGAATATAGTGGCTTTACCGATCCTACTCCTAAGCTCGCTCATCAAGGGCAACGGATACTTATTCTTCATAGTAATCTTGTTTAACCCTCGGTAATCAACCCATAAACGAAGCATTCCATCAGGCTTCGGCATAAATAATATAGGGGCGTCTATTGCCGAAGAAGATCTTCTAATCTTTCCATAGTCTTCCATTTCCCTAATATAATCCAAAAGTGGGTCCATTTCCTTCTTAGACAAGGGATAGATAGGCCTATCTAGTAATTTGGCCTCTGGAATCAAGCCGATACGATGATCGTATTTAGTATGCTCAGGCAAAGCATGGATTTTGTCCTGACTGAATATATCTGCATAGTCTCTATATTAAGGGAGAATCTTAATCTTGATGTCCTCGCTGTCTTCATCAGTATAAAGGGCCATGCCCATGACAAAGATATTGTCTGGGTCTTCGGCTAAGAGTTCCTCTTCTGTAATGAACTCTAAGCGCCTTTCTTTTCTTAGACAGTGGGCTTTATATTATTCTGATCGCCACTTAAGACTGCCCATCCCGCAGGCATATCCAGGTTGTGGTCCTTTAGCCACGACATTGGTAGCTAACTACTCACTTGGCCTGCATGCATTTCTGTGACTTCAAATTGCATTTTATTCATATGGTCTCCTATGTACATATCCACCCTAGTGGTATAGTGTAGACCTGAGCCTGGGATGTGGTTTCCAGTGGCATCTATTATTGGTGTCGGTTCCTTCCGATGTACACAAGGCTCTTAGGCATTCTTAACCCAATCAGTACTTAATACAGCCCCAGGAGCGCTACTGTCTAACAATAAGAGGGCTTCACCACTTAGCCTCTCTTGATTGTGGCTCCATTCTGGTCTGGCTCTCACATGGATGGATCTTGTATGCGGCGGTGGGCCTGCAAGCCTCAGCCGCTTATCGGACCTCTTGTCCCTAAACATTGCGGTTCGTAATTTTCCAGAAGAATTTGGTATGGTTTTACAATAGCTAATCAATGTCTCTTGTCTTTCGCCACAAGAGCGGCCACAACAGGTCGTAAATAACTTTTCTTACTTGATAAACTTTATGGGTTTCAATACATTGGCTGTTTACTATCACACCAGCATGATTTCGGGTATTCAACCCTCCTCAGGTAAACTTGCAACATAACTTCAATTGCTAAGTCAAGTCCAGCCTGACGAAATCAACGCAAAACTCAACCAAATTCAATCCAAAATTCTAATCAGTATGAGATAAGCAAATAACCCTTTTGCAAAATCGCATAAGAAAATAAACCAAAAGCGCAAAATAAAGTACCGGAACCATTCCCGATGTAATAAAAGAAACCCAACCAATCATCCTATCCCTATAGCCAGATATTAGTTTCAATTTGTTGAACCTCTGGTGGGGAAAATTACTGCTTCGTGTCCGTCATCTATCTCATCAGCCCTTTCTAGCCGGTAGAGCAGTGTTAGCTTTTGCATTCCTATCACCTCTTGGGATAGATCTTACCTAGCTGTCCATATCAGTATCAATCTTCAAGATATCCAAATCTGGAGGTGGTTATCCATGGACCTCAGCTATAACTTGCTTAACAGCAGGTTTTGAAACAGCTTCAATGCGTCGCGATTTCGGGACTTGGGGGGGTTCGTCTCCAGCTTCACCAGCGCCTCGCTTTCTATTAATTCAAGAGGACACAACAAGTGGAATAGCCGAAGGACACTTTGGCCAGTAGTGACCGGCTTGTCCACATCAAGAGCATTGATTCAACCGTTTGCGTTTCTCAATCAGACTCTGAGGAATATCACCATGCATCTTCATGTGCTCTGTTTCTTGAGGTCTTGAAGACCCAGACGCATGGTTGAGGGGTTTCTTTTGGCCTGGCCCTGAGGGATTCCTTTCCTTTCGCTGTCTCTTAGCGGAAGATTGCCTATAATGGCTCCTTTCTGGCTTTGAATGATATTTTTCCCTTGTAGCCATACGGTTAAAGGAAGCAACGTCCTCCATGTGATCACCGGTTTGACGGAGGAGGATGATGTATTCGACATACTCTTCAGGAAGCGCAGTCTGCAAAGCCCATACATTGCAAAGGTCTGTCGTTATACCTACGCGCGCATTATCATTGACAAAATTGACGCTATACCCCAACTCTAAAGCGGGTCTCATCAGCTCATCACAAAAGTGATCGATCTTACCGGACTTTATAGTCCAATCATTCCACTCCATAAGAGCGCGATCCCGATATGAGTGTCCACAAAAACTTGACACCAGCTGTTGCCGAAAACCTGCTGAAGTGCGATGGACATTTTTCGGATTGAAGGGAATACCTTCTCGACAGGCAGCCTCTTCACTAACATAAGGGTGTATGTTGTTGTACCATGTTTTGGCGGAACCTTGAAGAAGGGCTATTAGCAAACTGACATTAGCCAAATCCTTGCCGAGGGATTCCCTGAAATAGTCCGGTTTGATCTCGCGATCCTGTATTAAGAGTTGAGTATCACGAGAGTAACCCTTGAACGGATCGACACCTAATCTCTCAGGTTTCTTCGGTCGATGCAATAACTTCTTACCCTTGCCTTGTTTCCAAAGATACTCAGCAAGCTCATGACACCGCCCATTATAGTTTTCCTTCCTAGCATCATTCGAATGAGACTTACGTCTTCCTAGGAACTTCTGCGGGTCGGGAAGGGAGGAGTCACAATCCTCATCTGACGAGGAGTCGGAATCAACCGGGTCTCCACCGCCCCAAGCGTTTCCACCACGGGGATGAAGATTTCCTCAACTGCCACCCGCGTTGCCGCTGGGGCCCCCCCTTAGGGGAATCATACCCACTAAAACCATCTTCGCCCGGCAGGTCTTCGTCCATTCTCTCAGGTAATGGGTTAGACGGTGGGGGAGGAGGTTGTTGGCTAGCAGCGCAACTGTTAACCGCATACTCTCAGAAAAAGTCAGGGCAGTCACTATATCTAGTGTGCCTCACACTCTTACAGTACCTGCATCGGTTCTGTTTTGACTTTGGCTAAGGAGCGTCGTTCAATGGTCTTGACCAAAACTTGATCTGCTCAAAGCCACTTTTGAGACAGGGAAACCTATGTGCATAGTTAATATCGGTTCCTTCAGCCAGAACCCCACTGTCAGGGGAGCAAAGACAGGTAGGCGCTGGGGCCGCTTTCCATCGGGCAAAACCGCGAGGTCCAACATTACCCGAAGACTTTGCTGGAGCGGGTGGTGCCACTGCCGAAGCCAAGGCACCTGGGACTTGTGGAGTGGTTGGTAGAGGGGTTTGCCCAGCTACCGCAAAGGGTCGTTCTCATTCAATACGTATCGCTGGCATATTTTGTTCTACTGCCAAAGAGGCAGGTATTGTCGACGATCGTGGTAAGCGAGAGGGTGTTGCAGGGACAGCCTCCGGAGGTGGCGGCTGTGGAGAATTCTGTCTCGATGATCTCCCCAACAAAATGGAGCTAGATTTGGTTACCCAAAAGGATGAGAGAATGGCCCGAGGTTTTTGACCGAAGGGGTTGTCCCCGTAGAGGGGATAACCTCACTAAAGGCCACTTGGAGAGTGGTTTGACGTTCATCTGCTTCGGCCACCTGCTTTTGTAATTCCGCAAGGTGCTCTTGCTGTGCGATGAATTGCCTACCCACCTGGTTCGACGAAGGTTGATATGCCTCATTAATCATTCAGGCGGTAACTTCAACAGTGTAATGAGAAGGGGATTCTATAGCCAGGGGAAGGGCAGGGGCAGCGTTCATAACAACATCATTCTCAACATCAATGGAACACCCCTGGGCAGCGGCAGGCTCCAAGGCCTCTAGCCATTTCTGGATCATCTGATCGGACAAAGCTAACTGGTGGAATTTCTTTCGCTGATATTCGATCCAACCATTTCCGTTGTCAATGATCTCTGTTTCAAATGCGCGCTGATACTCTTCGGCAACATTGAGGAGGAGGCTCTGTGCGTCTTGCATCTACCTTCTAATTTCCTCAAGTATGTAGGGTTCAACGAGATCTTTTGTGAAATCAGCAAAAGTCATCTTCCGCCATCTATTCTGCAGGATCCTCTGTCCTACTACCTAGAGGTCAAGAGTGAAACTCCGGAGGAAGGCACAAGGGTCTTCAATCTCCATCTCTGTGACCGTAGGGGGTACCTCTTCCTCAAAGGTGGGATCATTCTCAATATCATATGTCAAGAGCTGCTGGATTGGCCGCCAACCAAGTCTTCTTAGATCTGCTCTTGCAGCGGTTGGAGATATTTCGCGTTCAATACCAGTCATATGCTCAGGACGAGAATGAATACAAGACACAGCCTTAGTTGAAGACATTGTTCTTTCCACCGGATGTTTCTTATGCCAGACAAGCGACTCGTAATCAAACAATGTCCAAACTGTAGGCTAAAACAGCAATTCTCAGAGAAGAGTTAAGTGAGTGCGCTTAACTATATACTGTAACAGGGGCACCCTATCGAGAGGTGAACTCTAAGGTTGCGACCGCCCCAAACACTCAAAGTAGAAGATAAAGATGAGGTAAATAATTCAAAAGAATCAAACCGTAAAACTTAATATAATTAAGCTCGAAGCTTCACTGAATTTAGTTCTCTCGAGGAAAGGTTGGTTGTCAAAGTAGAATACCAAACACTTAAACTTAAGTAGATATCAGATTGAAGCCTTTGACATTGACCAGTACTCTGACCTTGGGCGAGTACTCTATCCTGCTCAGGGCTTGTCCGAGATCTACCCTCCACCAGGACCTGTCCTTTTGGGGGTATCAGACAAACTCGGGTACACTTAACTCCGTCAATAGTATATGAGTTTGTACAATGCATCTCCAATACAAGAGCAGGTGGAAAACTCTTCCTATCGAAGTCATACCAGTGGCTAACTGTTATGACAACAACCGTGGTCAATACCTAGGTGGTAGACTCAGTGGCCTAGTCGTGGTTTCGTCTATATGCTATGCAGTCCATTATTGAATCTACGCGACTATCCAATATGATCAATTGACATGCAAGCTCCCCCGGTGAGATGTAGCCAATGGTGGGCTAAGTGGGCGCTACCCATAGCCAGCCTCTCGGGACATACTCTACTGTAATAAGACTCATACCTCTAGAGTCCATTGACAACCCATAGTAATGCTACAAATCAAGGGGAGCAGTTCCGGGCTGGTTACTGAGGTATTTATCCCGAAGGCTCCCTGGCCTTGTTGGACTACCAAAGTACTACTAGGAAGACTACCCTACTACCCTTAGGTTGAGATAGACTCCTACTATAACGACCCTACGATAGGTAGCTACAATAACTACCACCTTAGCCCAAATGGTATACAAAGTGGTAACTAGAGTCTCGTATTGTAACGACCCTACGATTGGTAGCTACAATAACTACCATCTTAGCCCAAATGGTATACCAAGAGGTAGTCAAAGGTGGTATGGTCTGGTATATTAGTATACAAGAAGGCTGGTTCACTTAAAGGCAAGGCCTAGGGAACAGTAGAGTGGCCTTAGGCACTCTATTAGGCAGGGTAACCTTTCGGGAGACCATTCGCATAAGATCTAGAGAATTATGGGAATGTTACACAGATCTCTGAGACGACTTCTGTGGTCGACTAGAGGACTTCCTGAGCGGTTAAAGGCATAAGAGGGCAAAGTTACCCTGCTATGGGAATTTGGTTATTATGCCCATGGGTCCCAGTGACCCTACTGAGGAACCCAAGTTACCCTACCTTTACCGGCAAAGTCATCTTAGAACTTAGAGGTCGATTGCCACCAATTCTATAGGCTCTTAGATGTTCTTGAGCACACACGCAGCAGCGCGGGGAGGCCCCACTCCTGTGTAAGAGTGGCCCGAACATACTATTAAACTTGGGAGGGATTGGCTAACACCCCCCTCTGGCCCCAGGGTTGGGACGGCGCGTCATAGGCAGACTGCTATGGGGTTCCTCGTTTGCTAGTTAAAAGAGGTCATTGGAGCAGCTGCCGGAACACTGTATAAGTTGTCGCCGTCCGTCGGAGGGAAAGTCGTTCGCAGGATATATAAGTGGAGTATGGGTAACCGCCAAAATAGAGGTCGCCCATATATGGTCTGTCCGGCACCTAGGAGTGTATAGTAGCCTACGGGTAGTAGGGTAGTCTTCCTAGTGGTACTTAGGTAGTCCAAGGAGACCAGGGAGCTTTCAGGACACATAGCTGAGTAACCAGCAGGAACCTTCTCCCCTGGATTTGTAGCATTACTATGGGTTGTTATTGGACTCTCGAGGTACGAGTCTTATCACGGTAGAGTATGTCCTGAGAGGATGGCTATGGGTAGCGCCCACTTAGCAAACCATCGGCTACATCTCACCGGGGGAGCTTGCATGTCGATTTATTACATTAGATAGTCGCGTAGATTTAATGATAGACTGCATAGCTTGTATAGACCAAACTACCACTCGGCAAGTGAGTCCACCACCTAGGTATTGGCTCCGGTTCTTGTCATAACAGTTAGCCACAGGGATGACTTCGATAGGAAGAGTTTTTTTCCACCTCGGATTGTATAGAAGATGCATTGCAGAAAGTCATATCCTCTTGACGGAGTTAAGAGTACCCGAGTTGGTCCAGTACCTCCGGCAGGATAATTCCTGATGGAGAGTAGACCCCGGACAGCCCTGAGCAGGACAGGGTGCTCGCACAAGGTCGGAAGTACTGGTGAATGTCAAAGACATAAATCTGATATCTACTTAAGTTTTAGCGTTTGGCATTCTACTTGGACAACCAACGTTTCCTCAAGAGAACTATATTGAGTCAAGCTTGGACTTCAACTCTCTGAAGTTTTACCATTGATTCTTCTGAATTATTTTACCTCATCTTTATCTTCTACTTTGAGTGTTTGGTGAGGTTGCAACCTTAGAGTTCATCTCTCTATAGGGTGCCCCTGTTTCACGTATACAAATAGCTGGTTAACCTAGGACAAAGTCTATGGAATGGTTGCGTAGCCTTGGGTACTCTAATAGGCAGGGTAACCTTTCGGGAGAACATTCACATAAGGTCAGGAGAATTATGGGAATGTTACGCGGACCTCGGATATCACTTTTGGAGTCAACTGGTGGACTTCCGGAGTGGTTAAAGGCATAGAGGGCAAAATTACCCTACCTTGGGAATTTGGTCATTATGCCCATGGACCCCAGTTACCCTACTGAGATGTCCAAGTTACCCTACCTTCACCGGCAAAGTCATCCTAGACCTTAGAGGTCGATTGCCTCACATTGTTAGGGCTCTTAGATGTTCTTGGGCGCATGTCACTAATCGTGACTAAGCAAGGCAGATTTCATATGACTAATAGTTATTAGTCATAAGGTATGTTTATGTTTCACGCTATGCAGTCAGTTGACTCATAGTTCTCACATGACTCGCACTTGCATGTCATCGTTATATTATGATTGGTTGATGTTTCTATGACTCACGATAGTGAGTCATAATAAGGTAATAACCTTCGGGCGTGATTCACATTATGAGTCACGAGTTTCACGCAGATGACGCGCTTTGCGCACCTGATATGTTTTATGATTTATGATTGGTTTACGGCATATTCCGCAGCGACTCATAAGAGTCATCTGATGGATTTCGGGCATGACTTGTTATGAGTCATACAACTGTGTGACTCAAGTTAGGAGTCACCAGGGTTAGGGTAGTTGGCGTGAAGAGTCTATATAAGGAGGAGACTGGGTCACAGTAGTTTACATCCTCCGTCTCTGCTACACCTCCGGCGATTGAAATCTCAACACCACGAGAAATCATCGTCACTTCCATCCACCCCCCTCTCCTCAGACACGCCACATTGCCTCTGTCTGGGTGAAGCCATCTCCCTTCCCTCTTCCTTTCCCTTCTGATGGTCAGGCCTGGCAAGCTTGTTCCTAGGGGTTGGTTGAGTTCGCCTTCACCCCCTCTTCTCCGGGCTCGCTTAGGCAGCCCCCCACGGTCGGCAACCCCTCACCCGTCAACGGTCGGTCTCTAGTCTCGGTCGATCGATAAAGCAGTTGCCACCGGTGGCACTGCTCTCTGGTATTGCACTGTCTCCTTTGTGCTCTGCTGGTACGGTCGGTTTTTACGAAACGTCGTGACCCCGCTTCCGTTGGCCTTCCTCGTACTTCTCGTGTTGGTTAGCCTTCCGCCCTCTCCCTCCCTGACGTTTGGATCGGCTGGCACCCTACTGCTCGCGGCTCTACGCCCACCACCAGACCTCTGTTCCCTTCTGATGTCCTTGGACTAGGGGTGCAAGTTTAAACCTTCTCTCCGGGTCTTGTTTCCCGAAATAGCCGACCGGATCTTCCTCCGGCTGCCACGAGCCTTCCTTCTTTAGGCGGCATCCTCTCGAACTCGATCGCTCGTCCTGAGCCTCGGCTGGCGGGGCTTTTTAGCCCCCGGGAGTTACCTCCCCTTTGTGTGTCCCCGAGACCCATCATTCAGGAGTCCCTATTCCTTCGGGAGCTGGGCCCGTTGGGGTTTTACTACGGTTTAGCTTATAGGTTGTTTGATTTGGGGGAGTGGGTTTGCTTTTCTTTGTTGGTTTTGTCTACTGTCGGTTGGGGATGTTTTTCTTTTAGGCTAGGCTTTTGCGGGTGTTTTTGGTTCGTGGCTTTCAGGCCCGCTTTCTCATCTCCTTGTAGTTTCTACCCATAGTACCCGGCGGGGTTTTCTCTGTCGGGCAGGGTCAGAGGGTTTTAGCTTGGGGATGGCGGGATGGACTGTAGTTGGAGGTTTTGGACTACGTGGCCCGCGCTTGGCAGAAAGTCCGTTGTCCCTAGGACCGTGGGATGAGCACATGTGTGCGTTTGCCCCGATAGAAACAATTAATAATCGAGATTTAAAAACAAAAAAAAACAAAAAAAAAAAAAAAGGGTCACAGTAGTTTACACGCTTCCGCTCGCCTCCTTCCCCCCCCCTACATTTCTCAACACCACGTCGTTCTGCACACGATCTCCTCTCCCACACTTTTCGTCCTCATTGTTGGGCCTCGCGTCCCCAACCTCACCCCCAGACATGGCCTCCCATCAGGGCGGCCCTTCGAGACTCGGCACTCCCGCCCCTCTCTCTCCCCTCCCTACCACTGGGAATCTCGACCATCTGGTCTCGCTTTTCCACCAAACCACCGCGGACCTTGGGCTTCCCGCCGCGGGTTTCCCCTCCATCACTCCTGCAAACATCTCTACCCTCTCCATCGGAGAACAAATGCTCCTTCCCCTACTATGCACCTCCCTTCAGTCAAGCGTCCACATCGCAACGGCCCTTGAAACTCTCTCGACTGAAATCCATGACCTATCCTCTCAGGTTGCTAACCTGGACTTCTCCCCGCAACCCCCAAACCTCGCCCCACTCAAGGCATCCCTCCGGGACATTGCCTCCCGTCTCCCGTCAGCCGCTCAGGCGTCTTTCCCTCCCCAACGCCCTAGTGTTCAACAACAGGCCACACACCTCTCCGCGGGGTCTCGTCCCACCCCCTCCAACAGCAACAACCCCACTCGCCAAGAGAAAGGGAAAGAAAGAGCTCATCCGGCTCCACCCCCACCTCCACCTAACACGGTCTGGCCCTCCCCCTCAGCTGACCCGGATCTCCCGAGATACGACATGTCGACTTCCCCACCCACACTGTACGGCAACCCTGCGGCGTTTGCCAAAAAATACCCCCACACCTGGGAAGCGGAAGAATTCGCCAAGGGAAAATACCCCCCCGGTCCCGCCTGGACCCCCGGCCATCTTGACCCCGACTGGCGT